>FTIZ01011528.1_pt1 | contig 19869 bp, 20 predicted proteins | sample 1658381 | NCBI WGS metagenome assembly FTIZ01 (sample SAMEA3914822, study PRJEB12502) | metagenome | biome: forest; material: soil | place: USA | collected 2012-03-12 | depth 0.1 m
AGTTGTCGAAGCCCAGGCCTTTTGAATCTGCGTAGAAGGCTTTCAGGTGGTCGATGGCGTTGGGAAGCTTGTCGATTGTGTCGGCCACGGCCCAGAAGCGTTCGGCTTCGGGGATGGCCGTGCGGATGACGTGTTTGTGGCGTTGCCGGAGCGGTTCGGGGCCCCAGAGGCACTTGAGGTCGAATTTGCTTCTGCCCGGAGATTGGCACAGGTCGAGTTTGGCGGCTTTGTTCGAGCGGTGCCAGGCGACCTTGTGGCGCGCGATGTGCGGCACGAAGTCGAGGGAGACGCCCCAGTTCGGTCCGAGCACGTAGCCCTTATACATGGTGAACTGAAAGATTTGCCGGATCGGCGCGTCGTGGCCGCGCACCCAGGTGATGTCGTCGACGGCTTCGAAGCCGCGGGGAACGAGGTGGCGGTTCATCTCGTCGGCGATGACGGCGTGGACGCGCGCGTACGAGAGCGGGTCGTAGACTTTCGGGCGGGGGCTGAACCAGTTCAGGAACATGATGGCAGGTTTGTAGCGCGAAGGCGAGCGGAGCGGAAGTGTCACCCATGTCTCCGAACATTGTGCTCGTTTTGCGAGCGTTAACTGAGGACGGAGCAGGCGTCGTACCCCTCCGTCGCGGACTTCGCCGCGCCACCTCCCCACGATGTGGAGAGGAGAAGTGTCAGGCATGTCTCCGAACAGGTTTCGGAGTGGTCGGAGCAGGGCGCTGAGGCGGTTTTAAGCAAGCAAGAAACCCCACCACCACGCGCCAAGAGGCGCGCGGTCCCCCTCCCCAATCCTGCGGATTAGGGATGTATAAGAAGGATAAGTGCGGCGATGGCGTGGAAATGGTGGGTGAAGCCGGTTGAGGCGGACAGGGATCTGGTCGGGGAAGAGAAGGCCAGGGCGCAGAAGGCGACTGCGTGTTTGCCTGTTGTACGCGAGGCCTGTGCGGAGGTCAGGGGGGCGTTGATCGACCAGCTGATCATGACTGGGCCCATGGATGCAGAGGCGCGCGACTATTTCTATCACGCCGTCAAGGGGCTGGATGCCGTCGTCGCCATGGTCGAGGCCTATGCGCGCAGCCAGGATATGGCCGTCGCCATGGAGGCCTACAAGCAGAAGGTAGTGAATTGATGGAAGGTATGTCCGTGGAGGAGGCCGTTGAGGCGGTCGAGGCGATGGATGACGCAGAGGGAGTTGTCGAGCCGCAAGGCGAAGAGGCTCCGGAGGAGACGGTGCCCGATGTCGTGGCGCCGCAGTGGTGGGACGCGGCCGACAAGGCGGCGTTCGCCCAGTTGAGCCCTGAGCAGCAGGCCGTGGTGGCTAAGAACGAAGCCAAGCGCGAAGCCGTGTTGCAGAAGGAAAAGGCGGCCCATGCCGAGGGGCGCAAGGTTGCCGTCGAGGCTGCGCACAGGGCTGCGGCCCTGGCCGGGCAGCTGGGCGGCGTTTTGCCTGATCATGTGGCTGCTTTCAACGACAAGTACGACGTCGACTGGGACGAATATCCCCGGTGGGCGGCGGAAAACCCGCACGACGCGGCGGCTTTCGAGGCCGAGTACGCGCACGAGCGGGGCGTGCTGGAACATGTCATCGCCGCCCAGGCCGAGGCCGAGCATGTGGCGCATGAGACGTTTCACCGCGAACGGATGAACGCCCTGCACGAGAGTGCGCCGGAGCTGGCCAGCCCGGCGGCGTTGCAGGCGTTGAGCGACTATGCCGGGCAAAACGCCATCGGGTCCGAGGACCTGAGGTACGCCACGGCCGATCACCTGAAGATTTTGAACAAGGCCAGGCTGTATGACCAGATTGTCGGTGGGGCTGCGGCCTCCGGGCGGTTGCGCGGTCAGGCCGGACAGACACCCGCCCGCGTGCCGCCCCAGGGCCAGGCGCGGCCGCAGGGCTCATCCCATGAACGCGAGACGCAAGGCTTGCGCAACCGGTTCGCGCAGACGCGCGACATCGACAGCGCCGCCAGTCTCATCACCAGGTTAGGATACTGAATATGACTGTACCCGCTAATACGCTGACGGCCTATGACGCCGCCGGCAATCGCGAGGACCTGTCCGACGTCGTCTACAAGATCGCGCAGACGATGCGGCCGTTCCAGCAGAACATCAAGAAGGGCAAGGCGAAATCGACCTATCCCGAATGGCAGATCCAGTCGCTGCGCGCGCCGGTCGCCAACAACAAAGCCATCCAGGGCGAAGATGTGTCGGCGACGCCGCCGTCGGCCAAGGTGACGTCGCGGCGCGGCAACCGCACGCAGATCTTCCGCGAATATGCCAGCGTTTCGCGCACACAGCAGGCCGTCGACAGCGCCGGCCGCCCCAACGAGATGGCCTATCAGGTCCTGCTCAAGGGCGAGGAACTGCTGAACGACATGGAAATGTCGTTGCTGGCCAACCAGGGCGCGATGACCGGCGATGACGGTACGGCGGCGCAACTGGCCGGCGCCCTGGCGTGGGTGTCGTCCAACGCGTCGCGCGGCACCGGTGGCAGCAATGCCGTCTGGGCGAGCGGTCTCCAGGGGCAGGCGGCCGCCGGGACGCAGCGGACTTTTACCGAAGCGCTGCTGAAGAGCGTGCTGGCCTCGGCGTTCAATAACGGCGCCGTCGGTCCGAAGCTGGCCTTGATGGGATCGGCCCACAAGCAGATCTTTTCGAGCTTTACCGGTATCGCGGATATTCGCCGCGACGCCGGCGGTTCGGGGCAGGCGACGATCGTGGGGGCGGCCGATACCTATATCGGCGATTTCGGCCAGATCACCACGGTGCCGGTGCAGTTCGGCCTGTCGCACGACGTGCTGATCATCGATCCGGCTTACTGGGAGCTGGCCTATCTGACGCCGCTGAAGACCGAAGCGCTGGCGAAGAGCGGTGACGCCGATCGCAAGCAGCTGATCGCCGAGGCGACGCTGAAGGCGTTGAACGAGAAGGGTTCGGCGCTGATTGCCGACCTGCTGTAAGGGGCGAGGCGGCGGGGGTTTTTTTGGGCTCCCGCCGTTTTTTATGGATGGCGCAGAGTGTGAGGCGGGCTTGGGGTTTTGCCCCTTCCGTCATCTCGCCAAGAGGCGAGCTGCCACCTTCCCCGCTGCGCAGGGAAGGAATTAGGGGGGGCGGTTCAGACTAGGCGGCGAAGAGGATTTTAGAGGGAAAGCATTATGCCTGTTTTCAGGAAAGAAGTTGTGGCGGGGCCAGAAGCCCCGGCCGAGATGGTCAGTGTGCGTGTGACGAAGCGCGGGCACGGCAAGATCAGTACCGGTATGCACGATCACCGTTACGGCGAGCAGTTTTTCGCCGAGGGGGAAGTGTTCGAACTGGCCAAGGATGCTGCCGAGGCGCTGGCGTCGGAAGAGGGCGACAGCCCGCGGATGTATGTCGAAATTCTCAAGAAACCGCCGGTGAAGCGTGAACCGGCCTGAGGATTACGGCTGGGTGCGGTTTCCGGACCTGATGGGTGGCACGAAGCGCTGGGTCAGGTTCGACGACAAGGGCGAGGTCACCGTCAAATACGAGAGCGATATGGGCGGGGTGAAGGCCGCGCTGGATCACAATCATCAGGCGCGCGAGCATACGTCAGGTCGCATGCTGGGCGGGGACATGGTTCGGGCGATGTCCGTGCCGGAAGGCGTGCGCATCAAATGGCTGGTCGAGGAGGGCTGGGATTGTCAGAAGCCCGAGCATAACGACCGGCTGGTGAAGAAGATGAACGACCTCGATTACATGTATCTGCGCACCGGCGGCGGCCGGGTGGCGCTTCAGCAGGACGGGAGCATCCGATGAGCCTGGACAGTTATGCGCGCGTCAAATCGGCGGTGGCCAGGTGGCTGGATACGCCGGACCTGGACGCGGCGATCGGTGATTTCATTACGCTGGCCGAGGCGCAGCTCAATCGGTTGATAGACGACGATGTCAATCTGACGGTGCGGGCGGACTGGCTGTTTTCGGGGGCGGATCGGGCGGTGCCGGACGATTTCAACGGCCTGGTGTCGTTGAGCGGCCCGGGCGGTGCCGCTCGTTACAAGCCGCCGGTGGCGTTTTTCGATCTGGAGCCGTTTGCCGGTGTGCCGCAGGTTTATACCGTGGCGGCCGGAAAGGTGTCGGTGTGGCCTCAGCCTGAGGCGCCGGTGAGTTTGACGGCCAGGTATCGGGTGCGGCTCGACGCGCTGAACCTGGGGCCGAACTGGCTGATCGATACGCATCCGGATGTCTATGTGTTCGGGGCGTTGGTCGAGGCGGCGGGGTATGTCGTGGGCGAGGGGCGTTTGCCGGTGTGGCAGGCCAGGTTCCAGGCGGCGGTCGATCAGATCAATGAGAGGGCCAGGCGGGCGAGTGTCGGCGGGCCGTTGCAGGTGAAGCCGGCGGGGAGCGCCTGAACGGAGGCATAGGCGAGCGTTGCGCTTGAAGAGCTGCCCCTTCCGTCCTCATCGGCTTGACGCCGATGCGGCCACCTTCCCCGTAAAGCACGGGGAAGGAATTAGGGAGCGGTAACCGGCTGTCAGAGAGTGCGTGGTTTTGCCCCACCACCGCATCTCGCCGCTATGCGGCGTCGTGCGGTCCCCCTCCCCGAGCCTAGCCGGCAGGCAAGGCGGTGAGGAGCAGGAGGGGGCGGGTTTAGGGAAGGGGCGGTATGAGTTTTTCGAATTATGCAGGCTTGAAGGCGGCGGTGGCGGCGTGGTTGAACCGCGACGACCTGAGCGATGCCATTGTAGATTTTATCACGGCGGCCGAGGCGACGTTGAACCGGGTGTTGCGCGTCCGGCAAATGGTGGCGCAGGCGATGGTGAGTGTCGCGGCGGGGGACGATCGGGGTGTGTTGCCCGACGATTGCCTGGACGTGCAGTATGCGGCCGATGCGAACGATGCGTCGGTGACCCTGGCCGAGCGGCCGGCGGCGTGGGTGGCGGCGCAGAGGCGGCTGCGTATGGCGGCGGCGGGGACGCCGTTATATTTCGCCATCGTTGGAAACGAGCTGCGGCTGTGTCCGCCGTCGAGCGCGGCGCGTACCTACGATATTTCGTATTTTCAGGAAATTCCTGAGCTGTCGGATGCGCAGCCGGTCAACTGGCTGTTGGCGCATCATCCCGACCTGTATCTGCACGCGGCGTTGATGCACGCCTATCCGTACCTGGCCGACGACGAGCGGGCGGCTTCATCGGCGGCGCGGGTGGCGACGCTGGTGCAGGGGCTGACGGGGGCGGCGGATATATCTCAAGGCTATCAGGCTCAAGGCTATCAGGCTCAGGGCGTTCAGGCTCAGGGCGTTCAGGCTCAGGGAGGTCAGGCATGACGACCACGACGACGAATTACGGCTGGGAGAAGCCGGACATAGGCAGTTCCGACGACGATTGGGGCCGGCTGCTCAACCTGTGTATCGACCATATCGACACGGCGGTGAAGGCGGCGTTGGATGCGGGGACTGCTGCGCAGTCGAGCGCCAGTGCGGCGAGCGCGGCGGCGGCGGTCGACGCGACGACGGGGGGGAAGGGCCGGGTGCAATTGGCGACGGCGGCCGAGGTCTCGGCCGGGACCGATACGGCCAAGGCGGTGACGCCGTCGACCCTGGGCGGGCTGAGGTCGCTGACGGGCAATGGTTATTACGTGCTGCCGGGCGGGCTGATCGTCAACTGGGCGAAGGTGAGTTGCATCGGCAATGCCAGCGCGACGATGAGTTGGGCCAAGCCGTTCACCAGCGCCTGTTTCGCAGCGGTGGCGACGGCGCAGAACACCGGAATGAATGTCAGCAACTGGGGGGTGATCGTCGGGTCGCCGACGACGGCCGGGTGCACGGTGGGTCGTGTTTTTCCGGGCGGATCCAACGAGAACAACCTGGTGCATGTGATTGCGATCGGGGTGTGAGGGAGTGAGGGCGGAGTTCGGAATATCGACGCGCCCCCCCTCCGTCTTTTGCCTGCTTGACGCAGGTAAAATCCACCTCCCCCGCTGCGCTACGCTTGCAGGGCAGGAGGGGGCAGAGTGCGCCGTCTCAAGCGAAGGAAACAGGGTTTGGGTGATGGTGGTAGGGATTCGAGGGTTCAATGTTTTTGACGGTGGATTTGCCGCCGGGCGTCGTGCGCACCGGCACCGAGTATAAGAGCCGCGGGCGGTTCTATGACTGTAACCTGTGGCGGTGGTGGGGCGGTACGCAACAGCCCGTCGGCGGCTGGAAGCGGTATTCGCAGACGCCTGTGGACGGCGCGCCGCGCGCGATGATCAGTTGGGCCGACGACAGCAACGGCTGTTGGGCGGCGATCGGCACGCATACCGGGCTTTATGTCATGTCGCGGTCGGGCGCGGTGCATTCCGTGCTGCCGGCGTCGCCGACGCCGCCATTTTCGGGCGGGCGGGTGGACGGCGCGGGCGGGGCCGGATACGGGGCGCTGGCTTATAATACCGGGACGTACGGCGACCCGCGGCCGAGCGCCTTCGACATCATCCCGGCGTCGGTCTGGTCGCTCGACACCTGGGGACGGATGCTGGTCGGCGTCATGGGCGAGGACGGCCGGATCTGGCAGTGGGATCCGAATACGCCGACGGTCAGCGCCGTCACGCTGGGGGCGCCGAAGGCGAAGGCCCTGGTGGTGACAGCCGAGCGCATCATGATGGCGCTGGGCGCCGAGGACGATCCGCGCCGCATCGACACGTCCAACCAGGGCGACAATACCGTGTGGAGCGAAACGGTTACGAATTACGTCACGACGTTCAACCTGCCGACGGCGGGCAAGATCGTCACGGCCAGGCGGGTCAATGGCGGGACGCTGATCTTTACCGATGTCGATGTGTGGCTGGCGACCTTTGTCGGCCAGCCGCTGGTTTACGGCTACGAGAAGCGCGGCAGCGGGTGCGGCGCGATTTCGCCGGGCGGCGTGGCGGTGACCGATGCCGGCGCGTTCTGGATGGGGGCGAACGGCTTCTGGAGCTATAACGGCTTTACAGCGCCGCTGGTCTGCGACGTGCAGGACTATGTGTTCTCCGGGATGAATCCGCTGCAGGTGTCGAAGGTGACGGCCGTGCACAATTCTGCTTTTGGCGAAGTGTGGTGGTTCTATTGTTCGGCGTCGGCGAAAGAGAACGACCGCTATGTCGTCTATAATTATCGCGAAAAGCACTGGTCGATCGGGGGGCTTAGCCGGTTGTCGGGGACGGATCGCGGCGTTTTCGCCAATCCGATGATGATGGGGAGCGACAACTATGTCTATGGCCACGAGATCGGTTTCGATCATGGGGGGCTTACACCTTACGCCACGACAGGGCCGTTTGAACTGGCGGCGGGCGATCAGCTTATGCAGGTTCAGCGCCTTGTGCCGGATGCGCAAACCCTGGGCAGCGTCGGCGTCTCGTTTACGGCGCGTGACTATCCGGGAAGTGCGGCCGTCGTGAAGGGGCCCTATGCATTGAGCGGCAAGACGGATGTGCGTTTTACGGCGCGGTCGGTCGAGATGCGGCTGAGCGGGATAGACGGTTCCGATTTTCGCGTAGGATCTTTCCGGCTGGACAGCCGGGCGATGGGAGGCCGGTGATGGCTTTGCCGAGGCCTGCGGAGGTTTACGATGTCGAGGACCAGGCGCGGACGCGCGAGCAGATCTGGCGCGAGATGGGGCGGGCCTATGTGCGTGGCCAGGATGTCGAGGTGGCCGGCAAGGCGCGGTTCATCCTGACCGATACGGTGACGCATGCGCGCGTGGCGGTGAGTGTGGCGAACGGTGTGTTCGTGGTGACGGCGGTTTGAGGGGGCTGGCGTCTCGGGCATTAAGAAAGCAAGAAACCCCAGCCTCGCCGGCAGGCACACCACGCGCCAAGAGGCGCGCGGTCCCCCTCCCCAATCCTACGGATTAGGCAGGCATAAGAGGAGGGGCGGGATGACCTGGGAAGAGGCGCGACGGGTTTTGCCGCTGGCGATGATGGGTGGGGAAGCGGTTGTCGTCGAGCGGCTGAGGGCGGGGCGGGCGCTGTTGTGGCTGGCGGAAGACGCGGCGGGGGTTACGGAAATTACCGATGCGGGACGGCTGCGCGTGTGGGGCGCGGGCGGGGACATGCGGCAGCTGTTCGGGCTGTTGCCGGGTGTCGAGGCGTGGGCGAAGGCCATGGGGTGTAGCGTCGTCGAGGTGTTGGGGCGCAAGGGCTGGCAAAGGGCGTTGGCGCCGTTCGGGTTTTGCCGCGAGGGCGGCGTCATGATCAAGGAAATCAGATAGATGGGCAGTTTGAGCGGCAGCACGTCGAGCAACAAGAGCACGACGACGAACCAGTATGCGATCGACCAGTATAATGCGGCCAAGCAGGCGCTGCCGTCGAGTTACGGCTGGCTGGATCCGTCGCGCATCCAGAGTTACATGAACCCGTTTACCGACAGCGTGATCAACGCCAATACGGCATACGCCAACCAGCAGCAGCAACAGGCGATCAACGCCAATCATGATGCGGCGATCAAGGCGGGGGCGTTCGGCGGGTCGGGCATGGCCAGGGCCGATGCGCTGACGCAAGGTCAGTTCGATCTCAACAACCAGCAGATGGCGGCGAACCTGCGCAGTCAGGGGTATCAATCGGCGCTGTCGACGGCACAGACCGAGAATACGGCGGCCAACCAGTACCTGATCCAGCTGCAGCAATTGCTGGGGCAGTTGGCGCAGGGGACGCAGACGACGACGCGGGGCAGTCAGTCGGGGATCGGGTTCAACCTGGATTTCGGCGGCAGCGGTGGCGGCAGTGGTGGCGGGGGAGCTGGCGGCGCCGGTGGCGCGGGCGGCAGTGCCAGTTCGATAGCCACCAATGTGGCCAAAATTCTCGTCTAATTCGTTCAGAGACAGGTCCGAAATGGTTCAGAACAGAGTCAATCCGGGGTTTTCATTTCCGCCCTTGATGCCGGATCCGCGGCAAGGCCTGCCGGCGCGTGCCCCCACACCGCTGCCGTCTGTGCCGCAGCCGGTCAAATATCATGACTGGCAGGTGACGACGGGCGATCCGCACGCTGTGAAATCGGCTTACCGGTATCGATTCCCGAACGGCTATTACGCGACGATCAAGGCGCCGGACGAGGGCTCCGCGCAACACATGGCGCAGATGATCTGGCAGGTGAACCCCGATCCCGACGGGGCGAAGCGCTATGCCGCGGCGCAGGCCTATGCGCGGACGCGGTTGCCGCCGGGAAAGTTGGCCAGGGGCATGGCGAATTCCTTCGAGTCTATTGTGAATGGCGCTGCGAGCGGGCTGTCCAATACGGCCGACTCCTATGCCGGGGCGCTGCATGAAGCCGCCGCGAACTGGGAGCGCGACAGGTTGCATATTGCAAAACCCTATACCGCGGGTGACGTGCAGCGCGCGGTCAAGCAGGTCGAGGATGACGATACGAACAGTTGGACGGCAGCCCATCCGATCGGCAATTTCATCGGCAATGTGGAGGGGGGTGTCATCAATCCGGCAGGGGCCGTTGCGGGCAGATGGTCCGGGGAGGCACCGACGATCGGCCAGCAGATGACGCGGGGCGGCATTGCCGGCATGGGTGTCGGCGCGGTCACGGGGGCGGTTTCGGCGCCGGACGGAGAGCGTGTTCATGGTGCGCTCAACGGTGCGCGTTTCGGCGGCGTGGCCGGCTATCTGACGCCACCGGCGGCGGTGGCGGCCGGCAAGTTGGCGAGCCAGGCCTTTGACGCGGCATTTCCGCTTACGGGCGGCCTTGGGCAATCGCTCGATGCCGGACTTCCCGTAACCTACGGTGCGGGCAATCCGCTGTTCAGAGGGCTGGAGTCCATGCTGGCCAAGCTGCCGTATGCAGGGCCACGCATGCAGGCTGCCCATCGGGCCGGGTCGTTGGCCGTGCAGCGCGTCATGGCACAGCAGGCCTTGGGCCATATGCCTTGGCAAGACACCGAGCCGGTGCTGAGCGCATACGATCCGGTCGCTGCCTTAGGCGAAGTCGTGACGAAAAGCGAAGCCGGTCTGGCCCGGCGCAGTGGCGCAATCGACAGCGAAACGCTTGACCTCATGCGGGGTGTCAAGGCGGCGCGCGCCGACCATACGGCGATTGTCAACGGGCAAACTCTGGCGCGGAGCAAGGGCAGTCATTTCACGCCGTCCTATTATATCCAGGCCAATAGGCTGGATGCCGTGCCGGGAATCACGCCTGAATTATCGCCCGCGGGACATATCGCCTGGGGCGCCAGGCGAGCCATACCTGACCATATCCCGCTTGCCGACGACGGTGATCCCGCGTTGACGCAGACCCTGGTCGATGGCGCGAAGGACCTCGTCAGCAAGCCGCACCAATGGTTGGGGACGGTGGGCAAGGTCGGAGCCAGGCTGGCCGGAGGGCAGGTGGTGTCCGATTTTTATGATCCGGCCGTTCTGAACGATTTCAACGGATTTCTGAAATCGCGGATCGGCGCGGATACAGCGGTGCGTGAGGCGCCGTTTATCCGGGATGCGTTCCAGCCGAGCTTTAATGCGGGCGTGGGGAGCAATATCGCTGTGCAGCCGTCGGGAGCGGCGGGGACAGCGGGTCTGGCCAGCCTGCCGCCCGTGGCGCAGGCCGTTCCGGGACCGCGGTTGCAGTGGCCGCCGTTCCAGCCACAGGCACCGGATGATGCGTCGCCGCAGACCAGCCTGAACGAGCTGATGGCGCGATTACCGGATGCGAATACAGGCGTCCGGCCGCGTAAATGGCCGAAAAAGCAGACGCATTAGGCCCGAAAGTCTTGCCAGCCCTGTAATGATAGCCTGGAGCAAAACGGGAATATTGCTGCGGGGCTGGAAAACGCAGGACCGGGGGGATTACGGACGGCAGGCGGGTTCTGGTCGGCGTGACCTATGTCGAATTTGCCGGTGAGCGCGTCCGGGCCGCCTTGAAAGACCGGTATTTGAGCGCCGAGACCAAGGCGCATATCGAGACGGAATGGGCGTATCTGCACAGCCAGTCGGAGATCGGGTTCAATGCGAGCGCCGGCTTTGAGTCCGGTAACGAAAAGAAGGACCCCACGACCGACCTGATCACCAGGCTGATCCTGGGCGGATAAGCCTTCCCATTCTGGTTTCTCTTCATTTTAAGGAGGTGGATGCACATGCCGCAAGCCAATGCCGGCCATAACTATTCCACATGGGATATGTTAAACGATTTTTACAAGGTGGCGAATGGGCTGGCACCACCAGCGCCGCCTAAGCGGATCGTCAACGGAAAGCCGGTCGCCGACCCGGAGGCCCGAAGCAATTTTATGCGCGACGACCTGGATTACCTGCGGTCGTTCGCGAAACGCCATTTCGGTTTGACCCCAGGCCAGCCCATTGATCCCGACCGAGTCCGCTCCGCCTTGCTGGGCAACCTGAATCCGCAGAGATTGCATTGGAATGCGGACCGGGACACCAATGACGGCATCAATGTCATGACGGGGCCTATCGCCAATATCCTGTCCGATAACGGCATGAAGATGAGTTATCCGAAGACGGTCGAAGAGCCTGGCGGCTATTCGTTCGCGACAGGGGAAGGTTTTCCGGTCCATCCCTATCATTGGGAGCCGACGCCGGCGACGCACGCGACCACGCGCGGAGTGCTCAACGACGCCGGGCAGGTCGGGGTGGCGCTGATCCCCGGCGGCGAGGAGACGAAGGCGACGAAGATCGCGGGCGAAGGGACATTGGCAGCGGAACGGATGGCGCAGGCGCCGGTGCTGGATTGGCTGGCGCGGACCGGCAACCGGCTGACGAACGGGGCATTGCTGCCGGCCGACTGGCAGGTCAAGTCGTTGGCGCGGAAGTGGCTGGGGGCGGACGGCGTGACGCCCGAAGCGGTGGCGGCGCTCAAGTCGAGATATGCCCAGCTGGGGCTGGACATGCCGAACTTCCTGGATTCCGCCAGCCAGCTTGCGACCAAGGGGCAGGAGGTCGCGACGAATCTGCGCGACGCCGTCAAGCCGGGGGGCGAGGCGAGCCAGGTTTGGAAAAACTACGTCGATCCTGCCCTGGGCGACATAACAAGGCAGGCCGACGCGCAAATTCGACGGTTGTTTCCCGATCCGCGGACGGCGGAGCAAATGGCGCAGGCGGGGCGCGATGCCGCAGCCGGCGCGAGCAAGGCAAAACGTGCCGCCGCCGCCGCGATAGCTGATCGGCAGGCGCAGGCGGCGACGCTGGGCAAGGTGGCTTTGACCGACCTGCCGGAGGATTTCGCCAGAAAGGTCAGCGCGTTCAGAAACAGCGGCGGGCCGGCGGGAATGGCCGATGCGGGCGAGGCGATGTTTCAGGCGCAGGTTCGTGACGATATGCGGCGCAGGCTGGGCATCTCGCCGCGCGGCGATCTCAGTGGGGTCAAGCCCTATGTGACGTCGGACAGCATTCCCCCCAATCTGGGCACGGTCTTTGGCGACAAGGCGGGAGATTTCGGCGAGGGTTTGTCCAGGACCATAGCGCGGCGGGACATGATCGACGCCATCGGAACCGGATTGGCGGACACCGCAGTCTCCCGGGGGCAACAGCAAGCTGATGCGGCGAAGAGAGTTCTGGGGGCGGCGAGCAGCACAAGCGGCAAGTTCGATCTGGCGAAGTGGGGCAATGCGCCGACCGACGCCGAGCGCGCAGGCCTGGTGCGTATGATGACGGGGCCCGCCGATTTTACGCGCCTGGCGCCGGATATGATGCGCGAGGTGCCGACGTCGAGGTTCCGGTTCGCGCAGACGCCGGTCGCCTACAATCCCTATCTGTATCTCGATCTGGCCAGACTGGGCATGGCGCCACAGCCGTCTTCGTCCGCGCAGACACCGGCCTATCAGTTCCCGCCGAAACGCGTGACGCCTTAGGCGCTTTATAGAGCGTGGCCTTAAAGTGGGCGCTGCTGTTCAAAGAAACGAGGCGGTAATCTGCGGATTGCGGCTTGCGTCCGTGCAGAGCATGAACTAGAACAAAACGAGAAAACGGCGTGATGCCGGGCGATCGGCGAGGGCCATAATGGGGCGGCAAAGAGATTTGGACAGGCAGGTTCTGCTGCTGAACGGGTTTCCGATTTTGCCGCATCCACGCAGTCCCTTGCAGGTGGTCGTCTGGATATTGGGAGGGCTGCTGTTTCCCGGGCTCGGCGGCGTCGCCCTGGAGGTTCTCGAGTTGCAACTCAAGGCTTTCACGGAAACGGTCGCGGAGCTTGTGCTGCGTCCGGCGGGGGGCTCGCTGCCATACTCCTGGCCCATGTGGAAGACGATTCTGTCGGTGCTTGAGCAACAGGTGGAGGCGGTCGAGGCAGGTGATGCGCCCGATGAAGCCAAGGCGGCCGTGCGGCGCGAATTCGGGCTTTTCCGCTCGGCGTTCATATTGGCGGGCAAAGGCGCATTTACACCGCGTCAGTATCTGAGTGTGTTGCGGCGGCCCGGATTACGGCCGCAGGCAGATTCCGGATCGGGCGCCGGCGCCGCGGAAGTGTTGGCCGACGCTGCGTCGCGCGAACTGTGGGCAGGGCGCGGCCCTGGCGCATTCGAGGCGATGCCGCCACCGTGGGCGATCAAGCTGGCGGGATTTTTCGGGCTGATGATCGCCTGCCGCGCGGCAAAGCTGGATTGGGTGCACACCGCGTGGCTGACCCTGTTCACCGGAGGCCTGTGGCTTTGGGTTTCCCATCTGGTGGGAATGTTCGTCTTTTCGGAGGCGAGAGTGCGACGCCGGACCCTGGCGGTGCTGGCGAAGGCGCCCGAGGCCGATGAAACCCCGAAGGCCGATGAAACCCTTGTCGTCTGGAGTTTGCGTGACGGCGACGCGGCGACCCTGGCGCGATATGACGTGACGGTTTTGCCGGGGCGGGCGCGGCAGGGGGGCTGGGTCGGCCTGGAGGAGTTTATCGAAACCTTGCCGTTCCTGAGTGAAGCGATTCTTCGGGCCGGTCGGATGTCGGCCGTGACCTATACGCAGGCGCACGTCCGCATCGCCATGGACCTGATCGCAGAGGGCGGGCACGCGAGGCTGGCGCAGATGGCGTGGCAGGATGCGTTGTCCTACGCCACCAGCCTGGTAGAGGACCAAGAGCAGACGGGCTTCGTGCCGTCCGAAGCGCTGATGACGGCGTATGAAGAGATCAGGGTGTTTAACCAGGTGGCCAAGGACACAGGGTTGATTTCCCCCGGGCGTTTTGAAGCGGTGGCGCGTCGAATGGCCGGATCGGGGGCTGCCGGTGCGCGTGGGCGCGCCTTGGCGGCGGCGGCGCGCGGCTATGTGTCATTCAATGACGAGAAGACAGCGGGGCATGCGACGATCTGGTATTGCGCGCTGGCTGTGGGAGCTGTGCTGTTCGCGCTGGCCCGCGATCCGATGGTCCCGCCCGCATTGGCCGCAGGTGCTGTCGGCCTGGGCGTTGTGCTGTTCGCCGTCGGGCAGTGGCTGTATTCGCCCGCCAGTTTGAGGCGGGGATTGGCGCGGCGCCAGACGCGGTTCGGGATCATAACAAATACGCAGCCTGCAGAGGTTGCGAGAGCGGCCTGAGAGCCGGATCGGCGACACCAGAGTTTCATCACCCGCGGGGCCTTAGGGCTCGCGCGGGTTTTTTCATGACGTTTTTTGGGAGGTCAGGGATGCCCCACAAGCTGACGGCGGCGCGCGGCGCCGACCGCATCGTGCGCTATAGTTTCGCCGAGGGGACGGTGTTCGCCGACTATCACTTCGCCTTCAGCGTCTATGACGGCCAGGGCGGGCCGGTGTGTTTCACCGTGGCGGGCAGCGATGCGGCCGGGTCGAGCATTACGGTGTCGGGTAATGTGATCGAGGTCTATCTCGACAAGGACGATATCGACGCTTTGCCGGTCGAGAGCGAGGCGGGGGCGGCACGGATCTGCGCCTTCGATTTCTTTGCGACGGCGCCCGGCGGGATCACGGCCAAGGTGCATGGCGGGCCGTTCGTCGTGTTGCCGTGGGGGGCAGAAGGGACGAGCGACGTCGATGCGGTGACGGTGGCGATCGGCACGGTCGATTACGACATCACGGTCGCCGGCGGTGGATCGGTGCTGAAGGCCGACAACAAGGCGTTGCCGATCGCTGTGTTCGGGGCGGCCGCCGTGGTGCAGTTGCATCCCGATCCGAAGCCGGGCTTACGCGCGCCGTTTCCCATGCAGGTGTCGGAGGTGCGCGCCAGCCTGATCGCGGCATCCGATAACGGCGGGCTGGTTATCGACGTGCTGAAGAATGGGACATCGATCCTGGATACGGCGAAGCTGACGGTGCCGCAAGGCGCGCTGACCTCGCTGGCCGGGACGCCGTGCGTGCCGATGGTCAAGGAAATCGGCGACGACGACGCCATTTCGATCGACGTGCTGGCGGCCGGAGACGGGGCGACGGGTTTGACGGTGACGCTGATCTACCGGGTGACGCCATGAGTATCGCGGCGATCGACGCCAAAACCGGGGCGGATCGCCTGCTGTTGAGCTGCGTGGAGCAGCGGTACAGTCTGGACGACAGCCGGGTGGCGACACTGAGGGACCTGCCGGGGCGCCAGGTTCTGGCGCCGGCGGCGATCGTTACGACGCCGCGCGGCGAGCTGGTGCGGTTCGATGACGGGCAGACAGGGCTTTCGCCCTATGGCGCCTATCTCGACGAGCCGGGCGCGACGAACCTGTGCAGCGCCAACAATGCCAGCCCGACGGACGCGACGGCGGTCGGCCGCTGGATACACGGCGCGGGCAATCCGAACCCGGTCAAGTTCGCCCGGGTGACGCCGCAAACCGTCGGGGCGACGGCGTTGCGCGACGTCATGCATCATGAGACGGGGGCCTATATATTCCGGGCGCTGGTTGATAACGGCACGATATCGGGCGACGTCGTCGAGGTGTTCAACAGCGATTATGCCGCCACCTTGACCGCGCGGCCGGCGGCGACGATCAATACGCTGGTCCAGAACGTTTTTTCGACCTATGCCATGATTGTCGATCCGGGCAATGGCGCGGATGCGACGACGCCAAATCCGCGTATCGGATTTACCGATAGCGGCGGGTATAATGCGTTTTCGAACGCTTACTGGGATCGTGTTTATCGCATCAGCGTGCCCGGGCCGGCCGGTGGCGGCAGTTGCGTGTTCCAAATCCCGCCGCGGTGCCGCGTCTGGTTCATCCTGTGGCAATGCGAAACGGGTGGTCTGCCGACCAATCCGATCGTGTGCGGCGATGCGGCGACGCCGGCGGCGGTGCGGACGGAGCGGTCGTTTGCAATGACCGGGCTGTCGCGGCAATTGACGCTGCCGTTCACGGCCCAGGCCGAGATGTGGCTCAGCAATGTCGACAATGTCACGCGCGACCTGTTTTCGCTGACCGCGTCGGGGTCGGCGAACCGTATTCTGGTCACGCGCGAATGGTCGAACGACAACAGTTTGAAGCTGCGCGTCAGCAACGGCGCCTATACGCCGGTGTTCCGCAAGCTTTCGGGGGCGGGCTCCATCCGCACGGCGGTTCTGGTCGACAAGGAGGTCTCGCGTTTCAGCTTTGCCGGCCTGACGAAGATCGATCCGTTCACCGCCATGCCGGCCGACCTGGACACGATCGCCATCGGTTCGGCCGGGGTGTGGCTGCGCGAATTCCGCATCGTGGAAAAGACGCGCGGCGATGCGTTGGAGGCGATGACGGCACCGGGCGACGATGCGGTGATCAGCGACACGGCGCGCTATGTTTCGGCTGCCGGTGACGATAATGCCGACGGCAAAACGCCGCAGACAGCCTGGCGGACGACGGACAAGGTCAAGGCGCAGTTTGCCGGCAAGGTGATCGGGGCGGGGATGCATATCCTGTTCCGGCGCGGCGACCGGGGGTTTGCCGGATTTCAGGTGCCGCTCGACGATGCGGACGGCAATCCGGTGTTGCAGTTAGCCGATGTGTGCGTTTACGGCGCTTATGGCGAAGGGGCGCGGCCGCGCTTCGACCTGGGGGAGCCGTACGGGTTTTACGCGCACGGCATCGATTACGCGCAGTGGGACGGGCTGGAGATCGCCAATTTCACCGGCCGGCCGATCGAGCTGTTCGCCGCCAACGGGCCGATGATCACCGATTGCGTCATGGGGCCGGGCAACCCGGCCTCGACCGATCCGAACCAGTCGGGGCTGTGCATCCGCGGCGCCAGTTACAAACGGCCGGCATCGGGGGTGAAGAACGCCTATATGGCCGGCAATATCTTTACCGGCATTACTGCGCCGCAGCCGCATGGGGCGGGCGACGATATCCTGATCTGGAACATGGGCGGCAAGATCATCTATCGCGGCGGGCATTTGGGGGCGGCGGTCGGGCCGGCGGCGGACGGCATCCAGCTGGACAGCTGTTTCGAGGCCGATTTCGACGCGCAGTACGTTTATATCGACGCGCCGGAGTCGGGGAAGGGCGGGATGGCGATCCAGGCGGGCAGCTTTACCTTGCGCGATTTCGACATCAACGGCACCAATTTCTGCATCACGTCGTCGTCGAGCAATACCTTGATCGAGCGCGGCGTCGTGCGCGGGGCGCGTCTGAATAATTATTCGGCCGGTTTCAGTTGGGACGGCGGGACGGTGACCAATCCCGACAATACCGTCACCAAGCTGAGCGTGAACAATTGCCAACTGACCGATGTCGACATCTACGACTGCAGCCGGGGCGTATCCTTGTCGACGGCGGGGCCGGACGACGTGACCTATCGCACGAATATTTTCGCGACGCGGGTGCGGGTGATCGGTTGCGATACCGGGCTGCAGGTCGATTTGCGGTCGAGCGGCGACCTGTCGCAAGTCGAATATATCGACTGTGTGCGCAGCCGGACGATCGCGGCGCGGGTGACGAACAATCCGGTGCCGCCGGGTGGGGTGAACTACTTCAAATACTGAGCTGTTTTGGCCGCCTTCGGGCGGTTTTTTTATTGGAAGGAACAGGTTTCCATGGCTGCTGAAATCACTTTGTTTGCGCGTATCGGCAAGGGCGGAGGCCATATCGAGCAGGTCGCCGCCGATCCGATCAAGTCGTACAGCGCGACGTTCACGACGCCCACCGACCAGGGCGGGGTGCTGCGTGTCTATGCCAACGGCGCGGCGGTGGCGCTGAGCATCGACGGCATCACCTTTACCGTGCCGGCGGGCGGCGTCGAATATTTCGGCGTTGCAGCCGCCAAGACCGTGACGGTGGCGTGATGATGGGATCGTTAGGGGCCGGGGCGGCCGTGGGCGGCGGAGCGGTGGCGTTGTCGCCTGCCAGCATTTCATCGACCGCGACAGGGGCTGTGTCGCAACTGACGTCGAGTTTGTCGGGGACGGTCACCTATTCCAAGGTGTCGGGTTCGGGCAATATCAGCGTATCGACGTCGGGCGTGGTGTCGGCGGCGGCGGCATTGGGGACAGGCACGAACGCCTTTGTCGTGCGGGCGGTCAATGGCAGCGGCGACGCGGTGGAAAAGGGGTTTGTGCTGACCGGTGTGGCGCCGGCGGGGCTGACGATCGGGCCGCAGCTGATCGTTTCATACACCTCGGTATCTGAGAAGACGCAGCCGACAGCCAATCTTTATATCAACAACGATGTCCGCATGGGGCATTATGTCGGTCCGAACGGCGCGTCGAATTTGCAGGTGGTCTACGGCAATTTCTATATCGTTTCGGCAACGAGCGGATCGGCGGAGGTGCCGATCCCGAACAACCTGACCACAAAATATGCAATCGAGCTCGGGACGACAACGCCCTTTACCTGGGGGGGCGCCACGTCGACGACATTTACGGGCGGCGTGGCGTCGATCGCCGTTTCCGATGTGTTGCCTGTCACGGTGACCGCCGACGCATTGATCCACACGCGCAAAAACGACCTGGGCATCGATAATACCAGTATCTTCATGTCCCAGTCCAAGCAGGGCGTCGATCTTCAGGGGTATCGTGGCGCCAAGGCGACGCAGGTCAACGGTACGGGCGCTATCAATACCGCCAGCATGTCGGCAGGGGGATCGGCCTTCCCGCTGATGCTGATCGGAACGCCATCGTCGCCGCAGGCTTCGGTGCTCTTTCTGGGCGATTCGATTGCCAACGGGCAGGGCGATGGCAACACGGCGACCACGGACGGCTACTTCAATCAGGCGTTCAACGCCATCAACGGTCATGCCGTCCCATGGCACCGCCAGGCGTGCAACGGATCGTCGCTTTATGCGCATCAGCCCGCCAATTCGCCACTGTCCAAAGCTGTCTGGCAGTATGTGACGGACATCTACATCGAATGCGGCACTTACGAGATCAGTCAGGGGAATTCCCTGTCGTCTGTTCAGGCGCAGTTCCTGAACATAGCCAACTATGCGCGGTCCGTGGTCGGGCCTTATGGTCAGAAACTCAGGGTTCACGCGGTTACCATGGTGCCGCGCGTCGTCGCATCTACGACGCCGGATAATTTCACGACGACGGCGGGGATGTCCTATGCGACGGGCTTTGGCCCCGGCGGTGTCGGGGATCAGTACAATAGCTGGCTGAAAGGCCTGGTCGGGACGGTGCTGGACAGCTGCGCCGACATCCGGGCGGTGGTGCAAAATCCGTCCGACATCAACAAGTGGATCACCGACGGCACGACGCAGGAATACGGTACGGTCGACGGTACCCATCCGTCGCCTTTGTCGCATTCGCTGATTGCGCCGGTGATCGTCAGCGATTTTACGCCGTTCCTGGACGTGACGTACCGCGTGGCGCCGCAAGCTTAGGGCTTGCGGACTGACAGATCGGCCGGCGACGGGCCGGCCGATAACCCATTTATAAATGAGAGAGACGAGATGGTAGGGACCCTGGGCTGTGTCGGCGGGGCCGGCGGCGATATTGTGGCGGCGGCGCCGGTGCGTTTCGATGGTGCGGCGACTGGCATAGTGTCGCAACTGATAAGCAATCTGAGCGGGACGGTGACGTTTTCCAAGCTGTCGGGGGCGGCGGGGGTGAGCGTGTCATCGGCGGGGGGGGGG
>FTIZ01004251.1_pt3 | contig 19771 bp, 14 predicted proteins | sample 1658381 | NCBI WGS metagenome assembly FTIZ01 (sample SAMEA3914822, study PRJEB12502) | metagenome | biome: forest; material: soil | place: USA | collected 2012-03-12 | depth 0.1 m
TCAAGGAAAAGGTCGCTCTCACTCTTGCGATGAGCATGGGCGCTATTGTAGGGACCATCGTCATTTTCCGGGCCTTTTACCAGCTCAAGCAAGCAGACAACAACTTTCGTACGTTTATCCATCACAGAGAACCATCTTGCCCTCACCCCAAGCCGCAACTCTGACAGACGCGAGCTAACGGCGACTAGAATTTATGGTTTTCATGTCGATCTTCAACTTCCTGGAGCCGTCTGTCACCATTATCGCCCAGGCCATCCCAATGTTCCGTGTGCTCGTCGTGAACGTCAAGAAGGCTACGAGCGCCGTCCGCATCAGCTCGCCAACCCAGGGGCTCCAGTCGAACCTGCACTCGCACCAGAGGCGGGCGTGGAACAGCAGAATCCTTGGTGACTCGCGCAAGGAGCCGGACGAGGCGCTACTCCATGTCCGCGTTGACCGGACTGTTCAAGTTTCCTCGACTTTGGCATCATCAGGCTCAAGAGCCTCGGTGGTCATGGAGGATAAACTTTACGATGGTACACTAAGACAGCATTAGCTGGTTCGTATTAATAAACAATAAAAAAAGATGATCAACATATGTCTCCTTTGCTTTTTATAGCTGTTGGACTCTATGACTAAGCTTACTTTATTATCTAACTTGCCTTTCTCGCCTCCAACTAACAGATAGCCTCCTCCTTTTTGTCGAGAGCTTGTAGGTTTTAGAATCCTTTTCAGTTATTGATAACGTGAGTGTAAATTCTTTACGTTAACTTTAGCCTCGCTTTTAGTCTATCTTCTGCTACCTGAAGGTCGGTTCCAAATTAATGCATAATACTGCGGAAACGGAGTTGTGGTAATACTCAGTGTGGTGTAGAGGGATGTTTCAACTATGGATGGAGGCGCGTTGCGCGCAGTGGAGTGGAAACGGCTAGGTTTCACCGACCCTTGAGCTCGCCGTCAACCCATTGTCCTGCAATAAGAGTTTGTTGTTGCAACGTAGTTCTCTTTACTCCCTGTCCCTGTCAGTGCCTTCGGACTCGAAGGGTACCTCAGCGCCTTAGATAGTGGATGCTTCGGGATGAAAAGCGCCTCTTAATAACGAGCGGCGCGCCGCCAAGTCAGACGTGCGTCTCGTTGTCGGAGTTCGACGGATGCCCGCTTCTCCGAATCAGTTTCGTGACTCCCCTCCGTCCGTCTGCATACATCTGCGGCAGCGTCATCCTATGGCGAGACTAAAGCGTGGGTGACTGGACGAACCGTGGGGAGAAGGCCAGCTATCAGAGAGACTTCTGCCAGCTCGTTACTTTGTTGGAGACGTGTGATACACTCGCAGTCTACTCCTTTCCACCCTCCGGCCTCTCCAGACACCTTCCCTTCCAAAACGGCGATTGAGGATCGCATCGCAACAGGTCGACGTCCCTTAAGGGGACTTGAAACGCTACGAACTCTTGCACGAATGGAACAACTGTTAGATATTTGGTCGCAATGTGCGCAAGCCTAGCCTAAAAAGGTTCATCTGTGCAGATCTTCCGACTTGTTTTGCCAGCGTCCGCTTCACTTTGGAAGTCCCTGTCGCATTCGCGCCGCTGCCTCCACCCTGTGCTCCGCTCCTGGTACTCCCAACCTCGAAGTGAGTCAACATCTGCTCAAACAACGTCTTGTTTCCAAGGACGTCGCCAAGTGTGTCGAGAAGAGGGAGCTCCGAGCCATTCGTGCCGCCGGCCAGAACGCCGCTGACGACGTCAAGCAGCAGTGACGTGAGCGGGACGCGGAAGGGGATGTGTTTCTGGTTGAGCACGCCCTCGACGTACTTGATGCGCTGCCCGTTGTGGAAGGTGGAGTTGCCCGTCGCGTTGAACTCGACCATGCCGTCGGCGAGAGCGCTGTGCTGTGCCTGCATAAACACGCTAAGGTTGGGCACGAGTTGGTCAAAGTAGAAGTCGCCCTCGAAGGGCGGCGTGTTGTTCCCCGGCTTCAGTTCGAGGTTGTAGATGTACACCAGCCCCAAGTCGATGTCTCCAGCCATGACGTTGAAGGTCACGTTGCCCAGCCCCAGCGTCAGAACCCCGGCGTTGGGAATGTTGAGGTGGCCTTTCATGTTGTGTCCGGACGGCCCCGGCGGGATGGTAAACTGCATATCCAGCAAGCCGAAGCCCTTCAAGTAGTTGAGCCCCGGCACCTTGATGGTCTTCTCCAGGTCGACTTTGTAGTCCAGCGCGCCGAGGTGGGCGCTCAGGTCGTCGGCCTTGAGCCGGAGCTCAGCGGCCTCATTATCGAAGAACTCGTTGAACCATGCGACGAGCTGCGTGTAGTCCAGGATGTCGACGATCTGGTCGGGAATGATGACGTCGGTTTTGTGGTGGATGTGCTGCTCTGGCATCTGCACCGTCAGAAAGGGCGTCCCCGCATCATCAGCGCCGTCGGTCTGTGGTCGGATTAAGCTCAGCGGGAGGGGATCGATTTTCACCCCCAGCGGCGTGTCGAGCGAGGTGTCGAGATTGATATGCAAGCGCGTTGGCTCGGTGAAGTTGAGAGCACCTCCCTTCACGGGTAACTCCTGATCACGGACAATGTTCTTGATGATGGCCGGAATAATGACCTTGAACCTAGGGTCGTGGTTAGGCTCGTATTGCTTTCCCGGGCCTTCAAGAGAACTCACAAGATGGGAAGCAATATGGCGAGCAAGATGATTACTGCAATGAGGTACATCCACCACCTGCGCCGGAAGTGTTGCTTCGCCCGTTGCCACTTGGAAAGCGGCTTCGACTGATCCTTATCGCCAACACCATCGTCGAACGAAGAGGCACCATCGTGGACATTGCCCGCCTGAGCTTCAGTTCCCCGTGCGCCGGAGCTCTCTAGCCCTTCCCTAGGTGGTGTGGCCATGGCTTGCGGAATGACTCTGTCGGCAATGAATCGGGAGCCTCGAAAGTCGGGGCCCGCGATAAATGATGAGCTGCGAGGATCGATGGATAAGGCAAGAGAGTAGTCACATAGTTCCCTCGTCACTCCCAAATGAGACGCATGGGCAAGGGTAATAACTGGGCATCAACACCTAAACGACGCTCACCAGAGGCCACCACGGTTCTAGCATGCTCTTGCAAGTGAACTGCGCGGTATCCATGCCAACATTCCAGCTTATCAGCAATGGCGTTTGCAAGGAACGGACAAGCGCACCCCATGTGCATCCGAGCACGTTCTCCGAACAGGTCGGCTTGACTAAAAATGGCTTAGCTTGCGATATGCTGGTGAGGGGGGTCACAATATTTATCCCCATGGGGATCGTGTGACTGCATCGATCTCCCCCGCACCCCACTGCCGAGGCTTTCGCCTTGGAGTTGGCTCCAACAGGCTGCGGGCAGGCAACCATCCTATTTGCTAGCCCCACGATACTCAGCTCGATCCTGTTCCTAGACATCAAGTTTTGAGAACCAGAACACGTCTTTGGCCCTGCTTGCGATAGATTTGCATGTGCCAGACCATTATGGACAGCTGAAAGGCGTCCCGCGGCACGAGCAGAGCGAAGTGCCGTGGAATTGGCGTGCCCATAGCCGCCGCCGATTTGTCTCAATACGCATGTGTTGAACTTTTGAATCTCGCAAGTGAGGACCGTTCAATTCTCATGGGGGGTAAGGCGCGGCTGGTTAACTGCAGTGACTGCCTGTAAATACCTACATGACGAATATAGGTACATGTAAGGTACGTTTTGTTTGGAGCAGGTTTGGGAAGAAACGGGCCTACCATTTGTCCTCACATGCAAGCATCGACTTCCGCAACAGCAACAACGAAATATTATAAACTACGGAAATATGACCAGCTCACCAATGCTGGACCAGAAACCACTTTTCATATTAATCGCTCACCCCCATCTTGCTTCCGTCTACCGCTTGCCCACAAACTCCTTCAAGACTGCATGGACGAGGTCGGCGATTGTCGCCACGAGCTTCAAGCGCCAGATGTTAGTCAAAGAATCAGTATTGAGTAGCACAGATACAACATACCGGTGTAGCATCGTCAATAAGCTCTGATGTTTGCATCACGAACGTGCTGCTCAGAAGCACGCCAGCATTGTTGACGAGGCTGATAATGGCCTTGATGCTGGTCGGCGTAAGCAACGGAAGCAGCTGGTCGACGATGCCCTTGATGTCAATTATCTTGACGGCATCCAGGAGCGGCTTGACGGCATCAACCAGACCGGTGAGATCAATGCCGTTAAGTTCCTTGAGGAGGGGCTCGACGATCTTGAGCAGGCCCTCGATGTCAACCTTGTCGAGGGCGGTGACGAGCGGAACCGCGCCGCCGATGAGCGTTCGTGTCTGGTTGACAAAATTGACAGTGAGGAGGGACTCGGCATTGTCGAGCAGCGTGACGATGCCGCCTATGGTCTTGGCTGTGAGCAAGGGCGAGACCGCGTCGAGGATGGACTTGATATCGATCTCGCCCAGCATTCCCAGCAGAGGCGTCAGTTGACTGACGAGTTTGGTCAAGTCGATCTTGCTAAGTTCCTCGAACAGGGGCGTGAGCTGGGTAAGGAGCGGGAACAATTGCTTGATCAATCCCGCAAGATCGATTTGGCCGAGCGCGTCGAGCAAGGGCTTGAGCTGCTTGATCAGGGCTGCCAAGTCGACGGCCGCGAGGGCCGAGACCAGCGGGAGAGCATCATCGATCAGCATCTTCGTGTTATTGACAAAGTTACTCGTGAGCAGATTCTCAGCATTGCCGAGCAGGCCAACGAGGCCTTGGATAGATGTTGGCGTCAGTAGCGGCTCAACGGCGCTCAAGATACCATCCAAATCCAGGCCCGAAAGCTTGTCCAGCAAAGGCGAGACCTTCTCGAGAAGTGGGACAACCCCCTCCAGGAGACTGCCGATACTCTTGACAAACTCGGCGGTGATCAGGGACTCGGCGTTCTTGAGCAATGCCACAATGCCTTGTACAGACTTTGGCGTAAGCAGAGGCGCAACAGCGTCCATGATCCCTTCCAAGTCCAGGTCCGCGAGCTTGTCGAGAAGGGGCGAGATTTTTTCCAGCAAGGGCGACACCTTCTCGAGCAAGGGGCCTACAGATCCCAGGAGACTGCCAATGTTCTTGACGAAGTCGGCCGTGAGCAAGGCTTCAGCGTTGTCCAACAGAGTCACGATTCCCTGAATGGACTCTGCCGTGAGAAGAGGTGCAACTGCTTTGAGGATGCCTTCAAGGTCGAGGGCGGTGAGTTGCTTGAGTAACGGGCTCAGCTCGCTGAGTAGCGGCGAGACGTCCCCAATAAGCGTCGATGTCTGGTTGACGAACGAGGGAGTCAGAAGAGCCGCGCCGTTTGTGACCAGGCCCTCAATGTTGTTGATATTCTGCTCTGACAGGAGCTTCAGCGCGGCACCGACCAGACCAGCGAGGTCGACACCCTTGAGCTGGCCCAGAAGCCCCTTGAGATTGACTTCGCCGAGCATGTCAATGAGGGGCCCACCCGTCTTCAAGAGGCCTTGTATCAGGGCCGGTGCGGGCGGCTGCAGACTCTGAGCGAGGTAGACCATCGCATCGTGGAAGCCTTGGAGGAACTCGGCGGTGAGCAGGCCCTCCAGCGCTTTGATGAGGCCGGAGAGGTCCTCGAGGGGCTTGAAGAGGTTCTTCAGCGCATCTCCCAAGTCCCCGAGGCCGAGAAAGTCGTCAATGGAGACGGTAGAGGTGGAGCTGGAGCCGGAGCCGGAGCTCGAACTCGAAGTCGAGCTCGAGCCCGAGCCCGAGCCCGAGTCCGAGGTTGTTGTGCCGTTGTTCTGCCTTGGAAATTTCGGGGCAAAGTGGCGTGGCTGCATCCGCTGGCTCTTGAGCAGCGCGGTAAGCTCGGTCAAGGCGTCTGTCAGCTCCGACTTTGGGACGATCGCCAAGTTGTGTTTCTCAAGGAGCGCGACGAGCTCTCCCGGCGAGAGCTGGTCAGGGGCTTCCCGGGCGAGGAGGCCGACGGGGACCGAGGCTGCAAGGAGCAACTTGGAGAACCGCATCTTGTTGTGCGGGTGGAGTGACCCAGCGACTGGACGTTCTTGGGTTGCTTGCCGGAAGACCGAGAGGTTCGAGTTACAGGAGGCAAACCCCCATCCAGAGTCGGCCGGAGGAGGATGGACGGGGTTTAGAGCGCAACTCGGCGAGGGGCATGGATCCAAGGCATTCTAAGGCAACTATTAGCTTGGTTAAACCCGGTCTGGGGTCTCTCGATGTGTGGGCAAAATAGACCCGCCCACCACCCGGCCCTAGCTCAACTTCACGTCAGCAGCGTTACCTTGCATTGGAGGCACGAACTGCTTTCTCCTACTATGTACATAGTACATCAACAAGGGTGCCAAGCATCTGCCCCGGGTTCGGCTCCTAGCCCGCAGGCACCCCGCGAATCCGGGGTGCATTCAAGGTCGCAGTTTGGGGAAGAGGCCGAGACCCACAGATCGGCCACCACTCCTTACCCCGCACGCCAGGGCGCCCTCCGTATCTGAACTGTGTGCTGCCGGGTTCGGTGCGTTTGCACATGGTTGCTGGTCTCTCTGATCGGCTCTAGTGTACCGCATGGGGGCGCTGGGGCGAATTCTCCATGCACCTCGCAAAACGGTCATCAGTTTGGGGCACCAGATGGTGCCTGTATCCTGTTTTCAACGGCCACTATCGAGAGGCTAATTCTTAGTGCGATCCCGCCGAGGTGGCACAAGTCACAAGGCGTCGCGACAGGCAGTGATTTTCGCGCCCTGTCACTCACGTTCGGCGCCCTGTCGTTCACGTTCGGCTGCAGAACAAGCACAGAACAAGCACGGGGAAGACAACAAGTGCATTGATCTCGGCAAACTGATGTCACGGCTTGCCCAGACACGGCTTGGAGAAGCGAAACTGACATTCAAACTCGGAGAATAAGGTAGGTAGCTTGATCCTTCGTGTAGTAGGGCCTATTTCGCCGCCTTGTAGTCCACGCCGCCGAGCGCGTCGATCACGCCGGCTCGGTGGTAATACGTCCTCGCCCGGACGTAGGGATCCAACTTCCAGTGACTCTCGCGTAAGCGCTCTGCCAACTCGCTTCTCTCTGTCGCTTTCTGCTTGGCCGCCGCCGAGCTGGGCTCCATCTTGGCCCATTCGACTGACAGCTGCTCGAACTGCCGGATGAGTTCAGTGCGCTCAGCTTCGACCTCCGTCTTCTTCTCAGACCGCATCCGCTCGTTCTCCCCCTCGGCCGGCTCGATGTAGTGATACTCCCAGGTGTCTGTGCCCCCGTAACACTTCTGCAGGTTCTCCTGCGCAATGAACCGCCCGAGATCCGCATTGCTGCTTGTAAAGTTGATCTTGGACGCAATGACAGGGTCCAACCACGGCTTGATCATCTTCCAGATGCCTGCATCCCGCGGTTAGTCGCGGTTAGTCTTGGTATTTTTCGACAAGGCAGGTGGAGAGATGCTACAGACCCCAAAAAATGAACGGCGCGTTGTGGACGAGCACCACGCCGAGATACTCCGGATACCTCGCCTCGAAGACCTGCACCAGAAACTTGACCACGTGGAAGTCCATGTTCCGGAGCCCGAAGCCGGTGAGATCGAAGATGAGACACGCCTTCTCGTTCCGGCCCCGGATCATGGTCCTGATGGTCTCGATGTTGTGCAGCACGAACATCTCCATCGACTCGGGCGACTGCAGCTTCGGATCGTGCAGGCGGACCTTGATGATGTAGACGGGACGGGCCTCCTTGTCGGAGCCGCGGACGTATGTCTTGCCGGAGTGGTACTGCGCTATGAAGCTCTTCTCGTCGGCCGACTGCTGCTTGTCTAGCCCCACGCTGTCGCCCTTGCGGACTATGTCGTCCTGGAGCCGCCGCTCGTGGCGCCAGTTGAGGGCGGAGACGAGCATATCCATCGCCTTGTCCACCTCCCACTTGCGGGCGCGGAGGAACCGCAGAACCAACACGTCCGGGTGGTCTGCGAGAATGAAGTTCCAGAGCCCACGTCGGAAGCCGTCGGTCGACTTGTCGTCCAGGTGCTCCTGGAACTCGCGCGTCCGGTCGGGCGTCTCATGGGTGATGCTTTCTTTGACGCCGCACAGCCGGAGGAGATGAACCCATGCCTGCTGTAGCTTGTGCTTCTCTTCGGTCGTCAGGTTTCCGAGATGTCCGGGCAGGACGGCGACAGTGTCGTTTGGCATCTCGAACTTTGCCTCTAGAGACAGAGTATTGTCAAGTGGCAGACTTCGTACGGAGTGGCGGTGTAGAGCGTCTGGGGACTTGTGACGATCGCTCGGAAGAGGCTCTCTGCATGGGCAATGTCGGGATGGATATAATTCTGAAAGGATAGCCCGGTACGATTGGCTCTTGAAACTTGCAACAGAGGGCTGTTCTTCAGTCGCCGGTGACAGTGTCCATGTGGAGCCGGTATCCCATGCATCGAATATGGTCCTCGGTGCCAAGGGCCACCCGCTCGAGTGGCAGGGCTCGGAAGGCAACCCCAGATTCGGACATTAGCGGCGTAGATCACGATGGGCTAGGGATCTCCGCCCTGCACCCCGCACCCAGGCGATGATATCGGGCCCCTGGGAGGCGAATGGGGCAAGTTGACAACCCCCCCGCCTCCCTCATGGGAAACGAGGTGCAACGCGACTCCCCGCAAGCGTCAATGACACATGGCAGCTGCGCATGTGAACCGCACTAGACGTGGCCATCTTGTTGACCGGGTCATTAGATCAGAAGACCCAGAGAGGAATGTGACGACCCCTGGCTCAGACCGTGACGCGAACAACGGAAGACCGCGGGAAGACCGCGACGGGAGAACAATCACCACACACAACTTGGTTCTGTTCGCAGTTTCAACATTACATTAAATAAGAATGAGATCTTTGCGTCTTACTACTAATACTCTTGATTTCAGTAAGTCTAGGAATACTCCAAATCGGCCGACAGACTGCCCCATTTTGCCCGAGCCATGTCCGCAAAATAGTTCGTCTTCGCTGCCCAGACGCCCGTTCCGGCCTTCGGCAGCACCTCCCTGACCGTCTTCAGATACGTGGAAGTCAAGCTCATCATGGGATTCTCTGGCATGGACGTAGAAGGCCGCGGCACCGCCACCGTGGCCGCCTTCTTCCGCATCTCGCGGAGGATGCGAATGAACAGCCGCGCGCTGACGTCGGCGCCCAGAGTCCACGATGCCGTCTCATAGCCCGTCAGGAAGACCAGGTTGGGCACGTCCTGTAGCATGGCCGCCCGCCACGCAAACTTGTCGGACAGCTTGAAGGGCTGGCCGTCGAGCGAGAAGCCGATTCCTCCGCCGAACCGCAGCTTCAGCCCCGTCGCGGTGACGATCACGTCCGGGCGGAGGCTCTCCCCAGAGTCCAGCTCGATGGTCTTGTCGGTGACGGTCTTGATCGTGCCCGTGATTACGCTGGCTTTGCCAGACCGGAGCGCGGCGAAGAAGTCGCCGTCGACGCAGGCGCAGAACCGCTGCTCCCATGGGTTGTACCTCGGTTTGAAGTTGGCGTCCCATGCGACGTCGGGCGGCAGCTGCCTAATCGTGGCGTGCTTGATTATCAGCTTCGCCATGCTGGGAAAAGTTCGACAGAGCACGGTGGTTATGTGGCTCCTGAGAAGCCAGATGATGCGGTTGATGTAGTGAGCCACGCCAACCGGCAGGATGGCGAAGAGCAGTGCGGTGATGAAGCTGTTTGACGGCAAGGAAAATATGTAACCTGGGCTTCTCTGCAGCATGGTGACGTGCTGGGCCTTTTCGGCCATGGCGGGGAGAACGGTGACGGCGGTGGCGCCGCTGCCAATGATCACGACCTTCTTGCCGGTGTAATCGTAGTCCTTGGGCCAGAACTGTGGGTGGATGACCTTGCCGGCAAAGTCGCCAATGCCGGGGATCACCGCCTCAAGGGGCTTCTCGTAGTTGTAGTAGCCAGTGCCGAGCAGCAGAAACCGCGATCGAATAGTGACGAGCTGATTTTGCCCACCCACCGCAACTTGAAGCTCCCAGTTCTGCTCTGATGAGCTCCAGTTTGCCGACACCACGCTGTGGCGGTAGAGAATGTGCTGATCGATGCCTTGCGATTCGGCAGACTGCGTCATGTAGGATTTGATTTGGTCGGCCGACGCAAGCGAGACGTTGTGCTTCCACGGGCTCCAAGGGAATCCGAAGGTGAAGATATCCGAATCGGAGCGGATGCCGGGATAGCGGAACAGGTCCCAGGTTCCCCCGAGTGCGTCCCGGCCCTCGAGAATGGCGTAGCTTGTGTCCGCCGGTCCTTCGGTCTGGATGCGATACGCGGCGTTGATGCCGGAGATGCCGGCGCCAATGATGAGGACATCAAAGAACAGGTTGTCGTGAGACCGTCCATTGTGGCTGCTGTTCGCCATGGCTGTTGCGGCGAGAGGTGGAGAGAAGCGAACAAAGTGATGAAGCGTTGGAGCAGACCGATGTTTGGCTCAGAAGGACGCTTGGGCTTGGTTGTTCTTCAAAGAACTCGCTCTGGGTGGTTGGGGCGTTCAAGATCCACGATTTGGCTATCTCATGGTTCTTGGTTCCCTGTCGGAACGTTGACGGGAGGACGGCACGAAACCACACCGAAGATTCATGTTGCCGAGGCTCTGTCCCTCGTGCCTTGGAACGGGGTAGGATATTTTGCCCTCGCCACTTCGCACACGCGCGTCGTGTTTCCGGGCGGGTTCCGATGCAGCTCGCAAGCTGATCGTCAAGTGTCGGGTGGCTCCGAGGCTTCGGGGCGATCCCGACCGAGTCTTGCTTGTCGCTGAGATCTCTCAGAGTTTACCCACGAAGAGCGTCCAGGGTCGCAAACTCGGCACGGTTCGGGCTAGTGCACTGAGCACGCACACTTCGGATATTTTTGAACTGCCACTGCCTTGCGTACGCATGTCTGTAATGTACCCATGGTGAGACGGTGCATCCCGAGACAGGCTCGACAGGGTCACATTCGGGCCCATGAGAGATCGAGCATCGCCAGCCCGACTAGCATCATGCACGCATGGCGCAAACAGCTCGGAAACTAAACCGGAAACAAACACCGTTCAAGTCCAAACGGACCGAACTGTGCTGATGTTGCAGCCCCCCTGTCACTCCTCTCCGCGTTCTCCGCATTCTCCGCATCCCACAATCCGCACCCCACGACTCCAACATCCTCCGGCTGTCAAGCAGGGATTCCGTCCCTGCTTGACATCCCTTTTGTTCTCGTTCCCCACTCTCGTCATCCCGCTGTTGCCCTCTTCGCGGACTAGAATGCCTCGGCGCATCCCCGGCTTGTATGTTTTTCATGTGATGCCGGTGAGGACTGACTCGGCACTGGCCTGCTCTGAATTCTGGGTCACTACATTCTTTCGCACTACCTCATCGGAAGCTATTCTACATTAGGGTACCCTACCCTCAGTGTAAGGACTCTCTCGCGACTACCTTCCCAAGGTAGCTATCTCAGGCTCATGTTCGTCGTCGCCAAGAAGAACTTCCGAGCCTCCCTCGCCGCCTCCTCGGCCTCTCTCTCAAACCCGATCCTAGACCCCAGCAGGAGAATGTCATGCGGGCAGTGCCTCGACACGTCCAGGTGCACCTTCCAGCCGATGTCCCTGTAGCGTTGCGCAACGAGCCGGATATCGTCCCAGAGAACTTCCCGGTCGCCCCCGTGGAGAAACATGGGCATGCCGGCGGCCGGCGGCTCGAACGGGTGGTGCAGCGGAGCGAGGTACGGCCCCGACGGCTCGACCGCCCCACTGCCCGTGACGGAGACGGCGCCCCATTGACCAAACTCCCTGTTGAGGTAGTCAGTCCTATAGTTGGGCGACTGGCGCATGTCCTGGTGGATGGCCGCGGACACGTCGACCCACGGCGACCAGAGCGCGACGGCGCCCGGGGCAGGGATGTCCAGCTCGGCGCCATGCTCGCAGATGTACCGCAAAAGGCCGAGGGCGATGGTGCCGCCCGCCGAGTCGCCCGAGAAGATGATCTGGAGCGCTGGGATTCCTTTTTCGCGCAGAAGCCAGAGATAGGCCGTCAGTGCGTCTTGTATCGGGGCCGGGAACCGCCCGTTGCGACCGCTGGAGAGCCGGTATTGGGGCGTGCAGACGAGCTTGCAGCCCGTGTGCTGGATCAGAGTCTTAGCGAGATATCCCGTGTCTTCGTCGCGTCCGTTGCCGATGGCGAACCCGCCGCCGTGGAAGTGCAACGCCACGGTCAGCTCGGGCCGTACCAGTGCCGGAGGCGGCGGCCGCGCCGGTGTCCAGGTCGTGCCAATGCTCTCTGGTTTGATGGTGGCGTCAGAGAGGGCGCCTTTGTAGAGGTTTGCTGATAGAGGGCGCATCACCTCGAACCGGTTGCGTTCCCCGCGAGGGCGGAGAGACAGGCGGTCTCCCCAGCGCAGGCGAGACCAGTAGAGAAGAACCAATCTGACGACCCGCATGCGGGCGGCTTGGTTGAGCGACCACTCCTTCGTGGGCCGCGTCCATGGGAGCAAACACAGGAGTATGTCGAGGGTGAAACGACTGAGCGTAATAGGGGTGGTCAGGAGAGTGTAGCAATACGTGAAGACGAGCATCAAGCGGGCAATGCCACTTGCGTCACCCAGCGGGAGATTCGCGATCGGAACTCGCGTTTGCTTCATCTTGAAAGGGTCCGGTGTGAATTTGGGTGATGAGGGTCAAGATTTGGAGGTCACTGACCCCGGGGGGGGTTGGGTGATATCGCCCCCTTATTAATACCATGTCGACTCCTGTCCATGCCATGGAGATGTTCCGTCGTTGCGGGGCGCACCACGGACAGGGGTTGCTCCGTGGCACTTGTGAGCTCGGGACCACTTCTGCACCTGGGCCAGTCCGATCTCACTCAAAGCAAACTGCAAGTGATCGGCTACGCGGGTCAGGAGGGGTAGACATGCGAGTGCTCATTGCCGTGACGGCCAATGGCGCCTCACATGGTTCTTGATACTCTTCCAGTCAACCTGAAAAATGCTCGGAATCGCTGACTCTGTTGGATAGGTACGCTGTCGCGCGTCGGCACACGCAGGCTCCACGTCTCTGGCACCATTTTGAATTCTTACTCCTATCTATGACTTCCGAACTACAAGTGTAAGAACTCGAAATACACGAATGATGCCCTATCTATCAACTCTCACGGCTTCACCGCCCCTTTTGCGACGGCGTCACGCAGAAGCTCCTGGAGCCACGTCGGCCACCCCCTAATTCCGGAGATGCCGGTCGCCGAGCTGGGGATAACCAGTTGGCCGCCTCTCCTGCTCTTGATCTGAGCAACCACTTCGTCCGCAATCCGGTCGCTTGTCAGCAACCGAACCCCGGCGCGCTCGAGGCGACCGGAAAAGTCGTCGAGAAGGGGTGTCTTAACAAAGTTGGGGTGGACTACGGTTGCCAGGATGTTCGGGGCCTTGTACTGATGCTTGATCTCGGACGCGAGGGACTCGTGGAACGCCAGGGCTCCGGCCTTGGTCGCCGAGTAGTCGGCTGCCGTGGCGAGCGCAACAAAGGAAGCGATGCTCGCTACCGTCACGACATGGCCCTTGTTGAGCTGGACCATGCGGGGGAGGAACTGCTGCGTCGTGAACCACAGGGACATGATGTTGACGCCGAATATCCTGCGCAGATACTCCTCTGAGGTTTTGAGGATGGGTGCGGGCCGGGCGATGCCGGCGTTGTTGATGAGGATGGATGCGTGTCCGAGCTTGCGGCGAACGGCATCCGCAGCGGCCGCAACAGACTCGGAGGACGTCACATCGCAGTGAAAGAACCGGATGCGTGCGTTGCCCTGCAGCTCCTTGGGCAGGTCCTGGATGTCGAGAACGGCGACACGAACGCCAAGGCGTACGAGTCTCTCGACAATGCCCTTTCCAATGCCGCTCGAGCCACCCGTGACGACGGCGATCTCGTTTGGCCAGTCCCAGCCCTTTGCCGCGCCGAGGCGCCAGGAATTCGAGGCCATGGAGTTGAGCGCCCGGTTCACTGTGCGGAGGAGGCCTAGGGCAACGAGAGCGCGCAGGGCGGTTATCGCAAGGGGCGTTGAGAGAGATAAAAGCGATGCCGCCGCCTGCTCTGGGAGGTGCTGAGCGATTGAGGCGACGATGTGTTGCACGGTCTCCGGGTAGTACGTGACGGACAGGAGGAGCAGGCCGGACAAGAATGGGGAGAGAACCATCCGGCCAACAGATGCAATCACATCGATGGCGGGAGAGTACAGTACCGAAGCCATGGCGAACAGAGGGTCTGAAGGGGATGAGAGGGTGCGACTAAAGGGGCTGCGTGAAGTCGATGCAATTCGGGGCAAGGGGCTCGGCGGATTTTCTCCACGCAATGGCCTGTGGACAGAAGGGAGTCAAGGCCAGAGCGAGCCAGCTGAAGCCAGATTCACAAGTCCAGCCAGATATACAACTTCCTTCTTCACAGTCCGGTGTGCGCCTCAGATAAGGAGTCTCGGTGTTGAGCCGTTGTGGAGGAGTTGGCTTGCTGGGAGAAGATCTGCATCAGGGTTTCCATCGCGCGATGATCCCGACCCCCTGAGCAACCTCGGCTCGGGGGTCGCAAGCTAAACCGCACCCAGTAAAGTGCCCTGGACTATGGCGTCTCCCCACGTTCTTCCAAGGCGGAGTACTGGCGGTCGCAACTTAGACGCCGCCCCCGGGTTTCGTGCCTGGCCCATTCTTTTCTCATCTCCACACTTTTAGCACAACCAGCTGGGGCAGTGGTTCGATATCGCCTGTTCACAGCCGAGACGCACTCTAATCTAGTAAAGATGGTATTTCCAGGACACTTTAGCACCGGGTGTCTGCGCTGTCGGCAGCGCAAAGTCAAGGTTGGTCTTGAATACACCGCCTTAACACGCCCGAACAGTTACTGAAGTGACTGGAAGTGCGATGAAACCAAACCGTCCTGTCGCCGTTGCATAATCTACGGCAAGCCATGCACGGGGTACACAGATCAGTTCCAATTCAGACACCGCCGCAGCGCCAGCTCAGCTGCAGCCGATTCCACTCAGGTGCAAGAATCCCGGCAAGGGCAGAGAAGCAAGGCCCCAAGACGCAGCCCGCAGCCACTGGAAGCGACGGAAAAGCCTGAGCAACAACAGCTACAGCGACAACAGCAGCGTCATCACCATCCCCACCGCGATCAGCAGAACTCAGGTTGCGAACACACTGTCGTTCGCGCCCCTGAGCCTTGCTACGACCACGTCTCTCTCTTTTACTTCATCCATCGCTTCGTCTCACCAAGCCCCGAAGATGGCTTCCCCGGCCACCTGAGCTTCCTCCCCAGCCTATACGACTCCCACCGCCATGGCCTCCTCGAGACGGCGACCTTAAGCGTGGCCCAGATGGCGGCTTACAACAAGTTCGGCGGTGAGAAGTTCCGCGTCCAGTCGTACAAGAACTACGACCGCGCCATCCGGATGCTGCGAAACATCATTGCGTCCGAAGACGAAGCCACCGACGACAAGGTCATCACGTCCATCCTTCTCCTCTGTGTGTTGAAAGACATTAGCGGGGAGCGTCCCGGCGGCTCAAGCGAACACGCTCCCGGGCTCTTCTACCTCGTGGAGAAACGGGGGCCAGAGCAGATTGCGACAAGCCGAGGCGCGGAGCTCCTTTTCTTGGCCCTCATCCGTTTAGTGAGCACCCGCATAGCCTCTCTCCTCATCTTCTTGTGGGCGATACTGACTCCCTGGCAGCAAGTCTACGCGTTCTTGCACAACGACGATACCTACGTCGACCCCGGCGCTATTGCTACCGTCTGGGGCGCCTTCGACCCCCTTCTTCGTGCCTTGGGCATGATGTCGAGGACGTTGGCGCTGCGAAACCGGCTACTCTCAAATCGCGCTTATCTCGATGCCGAAGAACAGACGTCCATCATCCAACGATGTTCCGAAACACTCGACGACTTCCACCTTTGGGACGTGGAGGCCGCAACGTATTGGCAGAGCATGTTCAAGGGGCGCGGGACGCCAACAGCGCTAGGCGAAGTCGCGTCTGGGGCGACTCACTACGACCCCGAGACGGCCTGCACCATCATCTTGATCCGGTCGGCGCGTCTCATCCTGCTCATGAGCATGATTGCGTACCATTATCTACACGAGCAACAGGACGGCACTGGTACCGTGTTGGCCGAGTACATCTTGTTCCTTGAGGTGGACGTCGCGGCAGTAATAGACGACATCCTTGCGAGCGTGCCGTACGCGCTCGGCGACGTCGGACGTGGTGGGCTCCCCGGGACAGTCCCCCACGATGGGGCCGCCGCCATCGTCATCGTCCACTCCATCCGGCTTGTGTCGTCATGCGCGTACCTGACGCCGGAGCAAGACCGGAAGGCCACCGACATTCTAGCGCGGCTCAATGCCGGGGTTGGAATCCGAGCCGCGGTGGTTCTCGAGGTGGAAGACATTGAAAAAACGAGCTGGGCGCAGGAGCAGATCTCTCTGCGTGCGTGGATAACGCCGGCCCTGAGCTTTAGCCCTGGGTCGGCAGATGACCCTCATTCTCCTGTGCTAGGTTCTGAATCACTGCAGTGTGCGGATCAAGGCGCCCTAGGGGAGGATTTTGGGTGTGCGATTAAGTCTTGATTTTGGGTATGCTTAGCATCAACTAGCAAATTCAGATCGCTTCAGATGAAGCTTCTCTTCGGTATCCTATGGTGAATAGAAGTGTCCCTCACTCAGGTAGGTAGACAGACAAAGCTCGTGCTCTGGCAAAGATGGGACTCGGAGTCCGCCGACTCGATCCGCTGGCGCTGGTGGTGTGTTTGCATCACATGGGTATCACCAACGGAAAGTTGACATGTGAGTGTTGAAAAAGTCACAAGGCAACGAAAAACTACTCCGCAGCATTGCTCCTCGAGCAGCGCCCAGATGCCTAGCATCATCCAAGGTTGTCGTCACCTTGGATTCCCCGGACACCGCGATCCGGCTTGGGTCATGTGCCGTCTCGGAGGGAACATCCTAGACCTCGCACGCTAAGCTAAATGGGGTTGGGGTTTGCGACGTGCGTGAGCGGGGGTCAGCGTCGCAAGCCGAAGCCTCGTGAGGTGCAGTCTCCTTCTCAGTGGGTCCCTCGGGCATCCTGATCGACACCGCAGTGGCATCGGAGCATGAATTCTGTTCTAAGGGCCCCTTTGTGGCAATGGTGCTTGGCCCTGCGAGGAGGCAACTTCCAGACCTGACAGATATATCCTTGTTCACATACACGCGTCTGCGGCTGTTGGCGTCAAGGATGAACTTCATCCTGCGCTCGTGCTTTTCCAGGCCTTCTCGAAATCAAGCTTAAAAGAGCCCGGAATTTCCAATCTTATCCATTTGCCCGCCTACAAGAATACCATTTCTGCAATCTCCTCCTCCTCCTGTCTTCAGCATCACTCTCCTTGGGAACACCGCTGTCTCCATCATGGCCATCGCTTCCCGTCTTTTCAGCCTCCCCACCTTGACCATCGCTGGGGCAGCAGAATGCCTTCTAGTCATAAGGCTATTCCCGGACTGCTTCAGTTCACACAACCACATAACAGCGATTGTCGGTACGATCATGGTCAACTACGCCTTCGGATTCATCTTCTGGGCACTGTTGTACCCCAACCTGTTCAGCCCTCTGCGGCGGCTTCCCGGCCCGAGAGTAAGTTGCGCACGGTAAGATTCGATCGGATAAGATGCTCACGAGGACTTCTGTAGGCGGTGATCAGTGCTGCGTATCGCACCCTCCTTGTCAAGAACGGGCCGGCCGGGGATCTGTTCCTGGATCTAGCCAAGCAATATCCGGATGAAGATCTAGTTGCCCTGGATGTGTTGGGACGCCAAATCTTCGTCGCCAAGCCTCGCTTGCTCGCCGATTTGCTCTCGCACAAATGCTACGACTTTTCGAAGCCCAGGAGGATCGCCGCATTCCTGCGCCTCATCATCGGGGATGGCCTCATTACGCTGGAGGAGGATAAGCACAAATTCCTCCGGAAGAACACACTGCCCGCCTTCCATGCCCGGCACATCACGGACCTGTACCCTATGATGTGGTCGAAGGGTGGCATCCTGATGAACAAGCTCAAAAGCGAGATCGCAAACGGCGAGACCGCTGACTCGAAGGGCTCGGCCGTGCTCGAACTGACCGGCTGGGCGAGCAAGGTCACGCTGGACATCATCGGGATTGCCGGTATGGGCCGCGAGATCAACGCAGTCGAGAAGGCGAGCGACCCTCTCCAGGAGCTCTACGAATCGCTGCTCGAGCCGAACCGCGAGAAGATTGTCTTCGCCGCGCTTAACCTGGGATTTGGATACCCTCTCATCAAGATGCTCCCGTGGAAACTGAATCAGCTCTTCGTCTACCTGACGACTTCGCTCGACAACATCTGCAGAGACCTGATCAAAGAGAAGAGGCAAGCCATCCAGCAGAAAGATGACCACTTTGACATCTTATCCCTTCTGATCAAGTCCGACAACTTTGACGACGAGGTGCTCAAGGACCAGCTTCTTACATTTCTAGCCGCAGGGTAAGTGTGCCATAGCTCGCCAGCTGCCATTCCGATGCTGACCACTTGGCCAGGCACGAAACCACAGCATCAGCGCTCACTTGGTCAGCGTACCTGCTTGCCAAGTACCCAGAACTTCAGAAGAAACTCCGCGACGAAGTCACTCAGGCGCTTAGAGAGAATCCTCTAGCGAGCGACCCGCCTACAGACCTGCTGAAGCAGATGCCGTATCTGAACGGCATCATGCACGAGACCCTCCGTCTGTATCCTACCGTCCCGGTTACGATGCGCGAAGCGCTCCGCGACACCAGCATCGGCGAGCAGTTCATCCCCAAGGGTACCGAGATGGTCGTTTCCATTTGGCAAATCAATCGCTCGCCCGAAATCTGGGGTAGGGACGCGGGCGAGTTCCGTCCCGAGCGGTGGATCAACGCCGACGACGGCAAGACAAATCGGCATGGCGGCGCTAAGAGCAACTATGACTTTCTGACCTTCTTGCAGGGGCCGCGGAGTTGTATCGGGCAGGAGTTTGCAAAGGCCGAGATGCGGTGTCTCCTCGCCGCGCTGGTGACATCCTTTTCGTGGGACTTGGCCATGGATGAATCTAAGATTGTTCCGAGAGGCGTTATCACCATCAAGCCGGAACACGGTATGTACTTAAGGATGAGGCCTCTGTATACTAGTGCGTGATAGTGAAGTGGAGCTCGAAGCTACACACCCTAAAAACACCATAATAACCAACCCTTAACAGGTGCTAGCATATAGTCAGATTTTAGAGAGGAGTCTTCTTCGGGTCTAGGTATCTTGCTGGTTAGGCAAGATATAAATAAAAGGAAAAGAGTCCCTATTTAGACGGACAAAGACCTATTTGCGAGCACTAGCGTAGAGTAAGCTATAAGACGGCGAGGTAGTTAAACTCCTTCATAGGAGGCTAAAGACGTGTTAAATAGCAGTTATTAAAAGAGTATTATTAAGCTAAGCTAAGATAGAAGCTAGGCCCTCTATCTAAATATAGCATTAGACACGCAGTAGTATGCTTAGACTAAGAACGGAAAAAGGAAAAACTAGAACCTAGGTAGTCTACTACTATAAGTGACTAAAGCAGAGTAAAGCAAGATAAAACGAAAATAAAGAAGGACTTTGTTAGACTACCCTGTCCCCTGTCCCCCATGCCGCGACGGATTCTAGTAGAATCCGTTGCTCCTTTGGCGGGGCCGGGCGCTCGGGCCACGCGGGCCGACAGGGGGCAGGGGGGGTAGAATCCGTTGCTCGACCCTGCCCGCCCATCGGATTCTACTCGAAGTGTCTTCCGACGACGAGCCGCGAAAGGAGTGCAACCGGCACCAAAAT
>FTIZ01309195.1_pt1 | contig 19765 bp, 9 predicted proteins | sample 1658381 | NCBI WGS metagenome assembly FTIZ01 (sample SAMEA3914822, study PRJEB12502) | metagenome | biome: forest; material: soil | place: USA | collected 2012-03-12 | depth 0.1 m
GGGCGGCGGTGGAGGCGGAGCGTCATCTATGGAATGCAGGCGCGCACAGAACTGATAGCCGCGGCCGCTGGCGCTTATGATGTAACGGTCGCTGGCCCCTTTGGCCTCAGAAAGCGAATCGTCGCTGAGGGTTCGCCGCAGGCCGGCGATCTGTACCCGCAGATTGGCCTCGCTGACCGTCGTGTTCGGCCATATCTGGGCGATAAGTTCGTGCTGGGGAACGAAGTCTCCGGCGCGGCCGACCAGGCAGATGAGAATGTCGAGTTCGCGTGGGCGAATAGGAACGGGCCGTCCGTTCAGCTTCAATATCCGGCGGGCAGGATCGAGTTCGAACGGACCAAATCCGATCCGGGCGTCCGGCGCGCGCGGCAGGGTCGGATTGTGCGGAAGTCCGGTGTCGTCGCTCCTCATGGCGGCGTTAACCGGGTCAGCAGGCGCCGGGCTGTGAGCGCGTCTGTATCCTCGAGCCCTTCGGTAAAGCGGTCGAGCACGTCGGACAGCAGCCGGTGCGCGTCTTCATGTCGATCTTGTGTGCGCCAGAGATCGGCCAGACTGGTCGCCGCACGCAACTCCCACGCCAGGGCGGACTGCGCACGCGCCAAGTCCAGGGCGCGGGTAAAAAGCGTTTGGGCGCCGGTCATGTCGGAAGCGGCTTGCAGCCTTGCACCCTGCAGGCGGTAAATTTCCGGGCGGTTCCAGCCGGCGAAACCGGCTTCGACGCGTTCGACGGCGGCGGCTGGCAAATAGGCCGTAAAGGTCGGGATATGGTCGACCTCCATGGAATTTACCGCCATCGCGGCAAAAGTCGATTCGAGGGCCTTCGCATCGGGTGCGGCGATGACGGCTTCGTAAAACGGCCCCCAAGTGTGCCAGTAGGCGAAACTTGAGGCCCCCGCTATGGCTTTCATTTGGTGAGTGAGGGTTTCTGCCTGGGCACGATTGCCTCGCCATAGGGCAATGGGAATGGCGCTGAAGGCAAGGACGTAACACTGGACGAAGGTGTCGAGATGCCGAGACATTTCGATCGCATCCAGGGCCGTGCGGGACGCCTCCTCGGCAAACCCCTGCAGCCATTGGACGCGTGACAAAAAGATACGGCCTGTCACGGCGGGATTGACGTAGTCAGCTATGGTAAAGTGGCGGACGCGCAAGATTTCCGGCGGATAGGCCAGCAGCTTTTTGATCAGGCTAAGCGACTGATCCTGATTGCCGGCGAAATGCTCGGTTTGAAATTCCATCCGTTCAAGGATGATGTTGACCGGCCCCGATATCTTATCGGGCAAGGACAGGGCGCGGACCATACGAATGTGGCGGCGCATCTCGCTGACATTGGCTTCGCTGAAGTAGATGCTTATCCGGGTGACCAGTATCTCGGTAAGGGGCGTCAGGTCGCCGTCCTCGCGCCGGATGTCCTCGGCCAGCACAATGGCCTCAGCCGCAACGGGTTGCGCGGCTCCCTCCTTATCTTCGTCGAATTGCAGGATGGAAATGCGTTCGACCAGCAGCCGCAGCTCAAAAGCGGGATACGGTTTGCCGAGCGCCCGCATCCGGGCAACGATCTGATCGAGCAGCAACCCACGCTCGTGGAAGGAGGCGATGCGCAATGCTGTCCCGAAGGATGCGGTAACCAGTTGCATTCCTATTTCAAAGTCGCCGGTTTCACTGAGTGTCCAATTCAAGGCGCTGCGGATGTCATCGACCCAGCTATTGGCCACGGGGACGCTAAGCTCGTTGCCGGCAGCTTGCAGCAGGCCGAGGTAGGTTTCTGCGTGACGGCGCGCTACCTGATCGTGCTCGTCCGACGACATCAGCTTCTCCAAGGCATAGTCGCGGGTGAGAAACAGCATGCGGTATTGAGCGGGGTGGCGTAGCGCATCGACATTGACGAGAGACTTCGCCGTTAGTTCCGCCAGTCCGTCTACGCAGTCGTCTGAGCTCAGGCCGGATACGGCCTGAGCCGAAGCCAGGGTGAACTCGCCGCGAAAAATCGCCAGGCGGGCCAGCAACTGCTGTTCGCGTTCAGGCAGGATGTCGTAGCTCCAGTCAAGCGTCGCGCGCAGAGTCTGATGACGCGGCAGCGCCGTCCGCCGACCTTGAGTGAGGGTGCCGAAACTGTCGGCCAGTTGGTCCGCCAACCCCCGGACGCCGAACAGGCCGACGCGCGCCGCCGCCAGTTCGACGGCCAGCGGAATGCCGTCCAAGCGCCGGCACAGATCGGACACCGCCACCACGTCGTTATCGATCAGCTCGAACTGACTTTGGCTGAGGCGCGCCCGTTCGACGAACAGTCTGACAGCCGGATAGTGGAGGCTTTCGCGGGCATTCAGGTTTTTGTGGCCTGGAGGCACTTCGAGAGGGCCAAGACGGAACAGCCACTCGCTGTCGGCGCGCAGTGGTTCCCGGCTTGTGGCCAGGAACTGCACCTCGCGCGTCCGGGTCAGGATGGTTTCCACCAGTGACGCAGCGGCCTCGACAAGATGCTCACAGTTGTCGAGCACGATCAGCATCTGCTTGTCGCGCAGGAACTTGACGAGGTCGTCGACCGGGTCGGGTGACATGAGGCTGATACCCAGGGTCATTGCCATCCCCGCCGTAATCAGCCGGGCATCCGACAAACCCGCCAGGTCGACAAGACGGATTCCGTTCTCATAGGACTGAACGACGGCCTCGGCGCCGGCCAGGGCAAGGGTCGTCTTGCCGATGCCGCCGGGGCCGACGATCGTCACCAGGCGATGCAGGGGCAGGTGGTCGGTCAGGCGCCGCAGCGCCTCGTCGCGACCAAAGAACGGCTTGATACGAATGGGAAGATTGTGACGGCCCGGCGCCACAGCGTCTCCTGTCGTATGTTCGGGCGGCGAAGCGAGGCATAGTTGCGGTTCGGTTACTCCGCTTTCGAAGCGATAGCCGCGCCCAGGCGTAAAGCCGACGAAATCCTGACGGTTGCCGCCATCGCCGAGAAGCCGCTTCAGCGCGGCCATCTGCACCCGGACATTGGCGTCGCCGACAGGAGCGCCCGACCAGATGGCCGCGATCAGTTCGTCGCGCGAGACAAAACTGCCCGCGCGTTCCGCCAGATAGATCAGAATCGACAATTCGCGCTCGCGCACGCGAACGGGAAGGCCGCCCTTGCTCAGGGTGCGATTGGTAAGGTCGAGGACGAAGGGACCAAAGACAATCGAACCTGTGAGCAAATCCGGCGGCAGCGCGATGTCTTGTCCAGCCACGAAAACGCCCCCTCCAACGGGGTTTCTAATCCCCTATGACCGGTTATTGGTGACTCCGCGTCTTGGACAAACCTGACTGTTTTGTCGATTTATGCTTGCACCATGCGTTGGGCCAGGTCGGCCAGCAACGCTTCGGCGGCGATATAATCGCTGTCGCCGAAACCTTCAGACACCTGCTTCAGCGTGTCCGACAACAGAGTTTGTGCATCCTTGACGCGGCCCTGATAGCCCCATAGCCGGCCCAGACTGGTGACGGTGCGCATCTGCCAGGACAGGGCCTGTTGCTGACGCGCCATGTCGAGCGAACGCAGCAGCAGAGCCTCGGCCTCGGCCGGTGTTGCGCTGCCGGCGGCCAGGCGGCGCTCCGCTGTCGCGCGCAGGACTTCCGGCCCGTTCCAGCCGACCAGGCCTGCCTCGACGCGATCGAGACTTTTCGGGCTGGCCAGGCTGTCATGGAAGGTCGCCAGCTGATCGCGTTGAACCGTGTCCTGGGTGATCTTGTCGAACAGCTCCAGCGGGTCCTCGACATCCAGTTCGTCGTTTTCGCAGAGGGACATCACGCTTTGAAAGGCGCGCGCCCAGTTCGTCCAGTATCCCAATCCGCATTCCTGCGAAACGTCGAACAGGCGGGCAATTCCCGCCTTCGCCTCGATATGGTTGCCGCGCCATAGCGCAACCGGGATCACAGCCATACCCAGCGCGTAACACAGTTGCACGCCTTGGGATTCGGACAACTGTGCAGCTTCTCCGGCGACCGCGCTGGCCAAGTCCGGCTGACCGACGATCCAGTAGCATCGTGCCTGAAAAATACGCATGGTGATGAACGGATTATGACGGTCTCCGGCCATGTAGTTGCGCGTCCGGATGACGGCCTCGGGCATATCCATGACCTTCTGGGCGACGCTCAGAGACCGGCGGTGATCGCCGACGAAGTGACAAGCCTGGGCCAGCATCCGGTTTGTTGTCACATCTGCGTCGTTTTGATCGCCCCCGTAAGGGTTAAGTTCGAAGGCCTTTTGCGCGATGGAAAGCAGGCTGGGGCTGTCCCCTGAGCCGAAGGCGATGCCGAAGCGGACGGCCAGGACCTCGAAGAGGGGCGTGCTGTCACCGGTGTGATTGTATATGTCTTCGGCAAGCTTCAGCGCCCGCGTCGACGGAACCTGCATCAACGTGTAGTCGCCAACAGTATGCAGAATGATGTGGGTTTGCTCGATCAGCAGTCGCATTTCAAGCAAAGGCTCGGGCGGTACCAGTTCAGGCATGCGTTCCAGGGCCTGCTTCACACGTTGGCCATATTCGGCGAACAAGGACAGCCGGGTGCCAAGCTCGATCGATGCCGAAATCAGCTTCATACCCAGCAGGATGTCGCCGGCCGGCGAAAATGCCCAGTCGATGGCTGTGCGGATATCGTCGATCCAACCGGCGCCGCCAGCGTCCTTGTCAGAGGCTTCGATCGATCTCAGAAGCTCGAGATACTTGATGGCGTGTCGCTTGGCGACGGCATTGAATTCTCCGCTTTGCACAAGTTTTTCAAGCGCATAGTCCCGCGTCAGGAACAGCATGCGATAGCGCGCGGGCTGGTGCATGACGTCGACATTGATCAGCGACTTGGCCGTCAGTCCGGCCAGGCCCTCGAACACGTCGATCTCATCGGCCGGATCGGCCGAGGCAACGGCGCGGGCGGTGGTCAGCGTAAACTCACCGCGGAAAATCGACAGGCGGTAAAGTAATGCCTGTTCGGCCGGTGACAGGATTTCATAGCTCCAGTCGAGTGTGGCGCGCAGGGTCTGGTGACGCGGAAGGGCGGTGCGCCGTCCTTGCGTAAGGGTATTGAAGCTTTCGTCGAGCTGGGCGGCCAGGCCCTGGATACCGAACAGGCCGACCCGAGCGGCGGCCAATTCGACGGCGAGGGGATTGCCGTCCAGACGGCGGCACAGTTCGGCAACCGTCAGGGCGTCGGCGTCGAGAAATTCGAACAGGCTGTCGCTCAGGCGGGCGCGTTCGACGAACAGCTTAACCGCGGGATAGGCGATGGCCTCCGCCGCCGTCAGGGTTGCCGTTCGCGGCGGCACGTCGAGCGGACCCAGGCGGAACAGCCATTCGCCGTCGGCGCGCAACGGTTCGCGGCTGGTGGCCAGGAAATGGACGTCGCGCGTGCGCGTCAGGATATTTTCGACCAGGGCGGCGACGGCTTCGATCAGGTGCTCGCAATTGTCGACGATGAACAGGATCTGCTTGTCTTCGAGAAACTTGATCAGATCGTCTTCGGTTTCCGACGATACGGCCGTCAAGCCGACCGTCGCGGCGATGGTGCCGACGATGAGCGCCGGATCGGACAGGCTGGCCAGGTCGACGAAGCGCACGCCGTCGTCATAGGCGTCGATCAGGCCTTCGGCGGCCGTCAAGGCCAGGGTCGTTTTGCCGATGCCGCCGGCGCCGACGATGGTGACGAGCCTTTGATAGGGCAGGTGACTGATCAGACGGTGTGACGCCTCGCCGCGGCCAAGCGTCGGCTTTAAGCGAATGGGCAGGTTGTAGCGCAGGTCTGGGCTGCCCGCAGCGCGCGTCAGGCGGCCCGGCGTGACAGCGGTGTCCGCCAGAAGCGGCGCGCAGAAGCTGTAACCGCGGCCGGCGGCGCTGACGATGTAGCGGCTGTTGTCACGCCCGTCGCCCAGTACGCGTCGCAAGGCGGCGATCTGAACGCGGATATTGGCATCGCTGACAAAGGTGACCGCCCAGACCTTTTCGGTCAGCTCTTCTTTGGTGACGAACTCGCCTGGGCGTTCGACGAGATAGAGGAGGATATCGAACTCACGCGCCCGCAAATGGACCGGCTGACCGTCTTGCAGCAGTTCGCGCCGTTCCACGTCGAGGCGGAACGGCCCAAAACAGTAGACCTTGCCAGCAGCATTCAGCGGGCCTTGCGTCATGAGTTCCTTCGGAGATAACAGCCTTTCACCCGATGTTCACGCTAACACAAAGCGCGCGGTCGTTTACAAACTTAATCTGAAGTCACCCACTGGTTTTATAGCACCTTACCGGCCAGACCGGCTCAACTGGCGATTTGATTTTCGGCGAAGTCGAGCTGTTCGCCGCGATTTTCGCGTCGCCAGGCACCCGGCGTGCTTCCGGTCTGCTGACGGAACAGGCGCGACAGGTGGGCCTGGTCGTTCAGCCCGACGGCCAGGGCGATCTGGCACAGCGGCTCGTTCGTGGTGGTCAGCAGCCTTTTGGCGCGATCGATCCGGCGCATGACGATATAGGCGTGCGGCGGAAGTCCGAAACTGCCCTTGAAGGCGCGAAAGAAGTAGCTGGCGCTGAGGCGGGTAATGGCGATGAGTTCGTCGGTCTTGATTGCCGTTTCGATATTCTCTTCGATGAATTTTTTCACGCGCGTTGCCTGCCACGGCGCCAGGATTTGCCGGTTTTGCTGCTTTGCGGTGTCGTCGATCGCCACGATATTGTGCGACAGCAGCGCGCGGGCGCGGGACAGGTAGTCCAGTGCGGCGTGATCCTTGTCGAGAAAAGCGGTGGCTTCGGTCAAAAGATGCGACAAGGTCGCCAGGACCTGCGGTGCGGGGCGGTCAGAAATCTGTACCGGACTCGAAGTGTTTACAGCCTGAAGTGTCACGATTAGCCTCCCAAGTTCCCTGTTCGCCGGAAGCGCTTCCGGGAGCGGCCATGCTGCGGCAGCGAACAGGTGATATCCGAGGGATAGGAGCCTTCACCATCAACCTCAAATAATTACATGTTAAATCTCGCAATTTACGCGCAAATTCCTCTGTGTGCTCATCCGTAAAATATCAATAAAAACAAAATGTAATGCGGAAATGGCTGTGCCGCGTGGTTCACAAAACGCCAAAATTTACAGAAACAGACAATAACCCGCCGGGCATTCCATTATTCCGGTAAAGCATAGAGGCCGGTGGGGTTCGGTCGGTACTGTTTGGCAATTGAGTGGGGCGCATGACGATGGATGCAGTATTGAGCGACGACCGTCTTCTGGCGCGGGTGGAAGCCCAGAAGCTGGGCGCGTTGCATGTGTTTGTTCTTTGCCTGTGCGCTATCGCCTTCGGCTTCGATCTGGCCGAGCTGGGACTGGGCAATATCCTGTCGGCGATTTTTTCTGCGGCGCCCTACAAGGCGCCCCCGGCTCAGTTGTCATGGCTTCTGGCCGCGCCCTATGTCGGCGGTATCGTCGGTGCGCCGGCCTACGGCTGGCTGGCCGACCGTTGGGGGCGCCGGTCGACACTTGTCGTCATGATGGTGTCGCTGGGCCTGTTTTCCATCCTGGCGTCGCGTTCGGACGGCATCGAAATCCTGGCGATCTGGCGCATGCTGTGCGGGCTGACGCTGGGCGCTTTTCCGCCGATCGTCATCGCCTATATGACGGATCTGCTGCCGGCGAAGGGCCGGGGGCGGGCGCTGATGGTGACCTGCGCGGCAGCCATATTGGCCGTACCTTTGTCGATCTTCTTCATGCGTTGGCTGACCCCGCTCAAGCCCTTCGGCCTCGACGCCTGGCGGTGCGGTTTCATTTTGTATGGGCTAGGTTCCATCCTCACCGGCGTCGCCATGCTGGCGGCGCCCGAAACGGTGCGCTGGCTGGTCAAGATGGGTCGTCCGGATCAGGCAATGGCTGTCCTGAGGCGCCTGGGCGGTGCCTTGGGTGATGGCGTTGAAACCTTGATTGGCCACGAAACCGGCACGGGCCTGGCGGCTCAGCCGGTCAATCTGAAGGCCTGGCAGATCGCCGTCCTGGCTGCCTTCTCCTTTCTGGCCGCCTGGGCCAGCGTCGCCTTTCCACTGCTGTCGGGTGCGATCCTGGTCCAGAAAGGCGTAAAGGTGCCCGACGCCTTGCTCTATGTCGGCATCGCCTCATTCGGTCCTTTTGTCAGTATGTCGCTGTCTGCCTTCGTCATCGACAGACTGGGCCGCCGGCCGGGGCTTTGGCTGGCCGGGGGGATGATGATCGTCATGGCGGCGTCGTTCGTTCTGGGTAAGGCGCCCTTGGTGCTGATTGCTTCGGGCCTGCTGTTCCAGATCGCCAACAGTATCTTCGTCCCGACCTCCAGCCTGTACATGGCCGAAGTCTTTTCGACCCGGCGCCGCGGCCGTGCGACATCGATCCTGTGGGCGGTCAACCGGTCAGGCAGCGTCGTCGCGCCGCTGTTCATGCTGCCCTTGCTGCGTAGCAACGGGCCGTTTCCGCTCTTTCTGATCACCGCCACGACGCTTCTTCTGTGCATGGCGCTGTTGATCATCATGCCGCGTGGCCGCGCCGGCCAGACGGTGGACTAACCAATCCGAACATGGGGAACTGATATGCGTAATCGCGTTTCGAAACGTCCCGGGTCCAGACGATCCGGTCTTGTCATGACGGTCTGCCTGTCTGCCCTGGGTGCCTTGCCCGCCGGCGTAGCCTGCGCTCAGGATGCAAAGCCGGCCGCCGACGCCCCGTCCGAAATCGTCGTCACGGCCCTGCGTCACAGCTCGACCCTGCAAACCACGCCGATGTCGATCAGCGCGGTCGGCGGCGACGCCCTGCGCAAGGCGAACGTCCAGGACATCACTCAACTGAAAAACATTCCCGGCCTGACCTTCGTCGATGCCGGCCCCGCCAATACGCGCGTGGTGATCCGCGGCATCCAGACAGTCGGCGAGCCGACGGTCGGCATCTATTACGACGAAACGCCGGTGACCGGCGTCGTAAATGCCGGCAACGACGCCGGCGGGAGCATGCCGGGTTTGAAGCTGTTCGACGTCGACCACGTCGAGGTCCTGCGCGGGCCGCAGGGGACACTTTACGGCTCCGGCGCCATGGGCGGCGCGGTGCGGGTGCTGTTCAACAAACCGGACGCGCAGCATTTCGCCTCGACGATCGACCTCACGGCCAGCCAGACGGCGCATGGCGGCGACGGCACGCTGGTCCAGGGCATGGTCAATCTGCCGATCGTGCCGGGAAAATTCGCCGTGCGCGCGGTCGGTTTCGACCAGAAAACGGCCGGCTATATCGACAATACGGTGATCGGCCTGAAGGATTTCGACCAGGCCCATGGCAAGGGCGGCCGCCTGATGGCGCGCCTGACGCCGGTCGATAATGTGACGATCGACGCCGGTGTCCTCTATCAGGAAAACCATGGCGACCGGCCGTTCTGGAATCTGGAGGCGGGGGCCTATAACGCCACCAACCAGGTGCGTATGACGTCGGACGACCTGTTGACCATCTACAATGCCAGCGTCAAATGGGACGTCGGCGGCGTTACCGCCCTGGGCAGCGTCTCGTCCAGCAACCGCAAGGATTTCGGCGCCAACGGCGACCCGAGCTATTACTTCCAGACCGATCTGAACAATCCCGGCGTCTGCGCCAAGCTGCGCGGCGGCGGATCGCCCTGTACGCCCGACCAGCAGGCCGCTTTCAACACCTATGTCCAGAACTATGTCTACGGCGTTGTCTTCGCCGCCCAGAAGGCGCATACGACAACCGCCGAATTTCGCCTGTCGTCGCGCGACCAGGGGCGGTTGACCTGGACCGGCGGCCTCTTCTATTCCGATCGCACCGGCCGTGACGACAACAACCAGTTCAAGGTCGATCCCGTCTCCGGCCTGCCTTACCTGCCATGGATTCGCCAGACGGAACGACTGATCGATGACGAACTGAAACAGACGGCCGCATACGGCGACGCGACCTACGCTTTTACACCCAAATTGAAGCTGACTCTGGGCACGCGCTTCTTCCATTATCAGCGCGTCGTCGGGGGCAACACCATTGTCCCTCTCGACCTGATCAACGCCAGGCTGAACGACTATACGGTCGTGAAATCGAGCGAAAGCAAGTGGGTGTCCAAGGCCAATATCTCCTATCAGGCCACAGACAAGGTGCTGGTCTATGCGGAGGCGTCGCAAGGCTTCCGGCCGGGCGGCGTCAACCAGGTGCTGGGTCTGCCTGTCGCCCTGCAACCCTATCGTTCGGACAGCCTGTGGAATTATGAGACCGGCATCAAGACGCGCAGCTTCGGCAATCACCTGACCGTCAACCTCGATCTTTATCGGATCGACTGGACCGACATGCAGGTTCAGGGGCAGACGACGGCAGGGCCTTACAGCTTTATTTCCAATGCCGGCGCCGCGCGCGTCAACGGCGCCGAAGTCGAGGCGGCGGCCCGGTTCGGGGCCCTGGTCCTGCGCGCCAATGCCGCCTATAGCGACGCCAAGCTGAGCGAAGACCAGCTCAACGCCAATATCATCGCCAACGGCAAGCGCGGCGACCGCATCCCCTATGTGCCGAAGGTCACCGGCAGCGTCGAGGGTGAATACGGCTGGACGGTTGGCCCGCAATGGCGTGGCTATGCGCGGGCTAATGCGAGCTATGTCGGTGAATCTTTCTCGGAGTTCCGGCCGACCAATGTCTATTACCGTCGCTTGCCGAGTTATACGCTGGTCAATGCCCGGATCGGCGTTGAAAACGACGCCAGTGGCTGGGGTGTCTATGCCTACGCCAACAACCTGTTCGACCGCGTCGCCTTGACCTCGGCGACGGCGACGGCCGTCTCTGTAGGCCACACTCTGGTCACCAGCGCCGCGCCGCGAACGATCGGCATGAATGTCCGCAAGACATTCTAGGGGCTTGGCTAAGTGCGGATCACACGGCCTTCGGCTGGCCGTCCACGGGCGAGGTCTGCATGCGCAGGCCGGGTGGCCGGCAGCCGAGCAGGGAGATTGATTTCAGGCGGTCTCCCGGGCCGCGCTGTGCGTCGAGCCAGCGGATTTCCGCTGCCAGGGCGCTGTGATAGGCGCAACTGAGAAAGGCACTGTCGCTCCATACCCCGTTGAGGAGCTCAGTCATGTCGTGGGAAATCTGGGCGATCAATTCCTGTTCGCCGTCGGCGATCAGGATCATGCCCAGGCCCGGCCAGTGGTCGACCAGGGAAGCCGCGCTCTCGGCATTGTAAAGCGTGTGGTCACAGGCCTGATCGGGATCGTAGGTAATGCCGACGACGCGCACGCCGCGCCGCCGTGTCGCATCGATGTGCGGTTGCAGGTGCGCGTAGATTTGCGGAAACAGGTCGAACAGAACGATTTCCTTTGCCATGTCGAGCATGGTGCGTGCCCGCGCCAGCACCTGTGATGCCGACCTGAGTTGGAAGACGAGCTCGCCGCGCGCGGGAACGTGGGCTTCCTCCAGCAGCCTCAGCGCCGTGCTGCGGCGATCGGCGAAATTGCGGTCGAGCATGGCGATGAGTTCGCCCGGCGATACCGGCCGCCACGTCGTGGCGTCGCCGTCGCTTTCGCTGCCGATGACGGCGCCTTTTTGCGCCAGGGATTTCAGCGCCTGATAGATGTTGGTCGGCGCCTTGCCGACCTTCTGCGCCAGCCGGTAGCCCGAATTTGGCGCGTCGCGCAGCAGCTCGAAATAAAGCCGCGCCTCGAGCTCTGTAAAGCCGAGCGTTGTCAGCGCAAGTTCTGGTGTAGCTGCCATGTTTCCGTATCCCAGCGATGCTCCCGTGGCATCTGCGACTCATATGCCCCGTTGCCGGGGCCTTTTCCATTCATCATCACTTTTGCGTCGCAATATGGTCGCAAAAAATACAAAAACCGCAAATTCGTACATTATTGGCACGCGCCACTAGGTTATCTGTTGCCCATGATAGCGTTATCAACGCATGCGGGGCACTCTATATGTATCTGATCAATAAAAGATTTTCGTCTTATTCCGTATATAAGCGTGCTGGCCGGGCAAAAAAGGCGACAATGTGGCAGACGGCCCTGTGCGGCAGTCTCGCCGGCATGCTGCTCCTTGTGGTCCCAACAATTGCTGCGGCGCAAGATGAATGCGGCGCGGCCGTCTCGGGCAAGGTCGATTGCGGCGTGCTGGGGCCTTTATATGTCGCTGGTGGCGTAACCTATTTTGCACCGTCGACGCCGCCCCAGGACCTGACGATCAGGCTCGGGACGACTGAGACGCAGGAGGTCGACACCCATCTCGACTACACACCGGCGCTGCAGGTCATCAATCTCGGCGGCGCCGTCGATGTCGGGGTTATCAATAGCCAGCTTTGGACGACGGGGTCTGTATCGCCGGCGCTCTTCGTTAACAGCGCCGGGGACCTCACCATTGCCGCCGGCAGCCTGCAAACCAATGGCGACCAGTCGCAGGGGCTGCTGGCGATCAGCGGCGGCAACACCAACATTCAGGTCGGCAGGATTTGGACAACGGGCGCGGGTTCGCAGGGCATCTATTCAATCAATACCGGCGGCGACACCTATATCTTTGCCGGCAGCATTGAAACCGAGGGGACGGGCAGCGAGGGCATCGTTGCCGGATCGACGGTTGGCGCCGTTCAGGTTACCGCCGGTGAAGTCACGACACACGGCCTTTCTTCCCATGGTATCGTGGCGCAATCGACAGGCTCCAATACGCTCGGGATCACTGTCTCCGGCTCTGTCGAAACGACGGGCGACCACGCCTATGGCATCTATACGCACGCCGACAACGGCCACACGGCCATCAACGCCAATGCCGTCCTGACCTCGGGCCGTGGCAGCGCGGCCATATTCGCCTACGGTAATGCCGGGGATATCGACATCACCGCCGGCCGCTTGTCGACAGCGGGTTATTCCACGCCGGCGGTTTATGTCGACAGCGCCACAGGCAATGTCAACATCAACGTCCAGTCGATCGCTGCGTCGGGTGATTCGAACTTCGGCGTTTTGATGCGCGCCGGCCCCAGGCGCTACGAATACGACGCCGGGCAGATTGTCGGTATAATTCACGACTATCGGCAAAGTGGTCAGGTCAGCATCACTCTTGGCGACGTCGATATGACGGGCAAGTCGTCTTCGGCGGTACAGGTCGCCGCTAACGGTGCGGACGTGACCTTGAGCGGCGACGTCACGGCCACCGGCGAAGGCAGTATGGGTGTCTATCTGTCGCTGTCCTACGGCGCCGGCGCCCTGCACAATAATGGCCAGGTGACGACCGACCAGACGGGCCTGCGTATCGGTGGTGGAGCTTCCGACATTACCATCGACGGCACCGGGTCGGTGACAACCTTCAACATCGACGGCGCCAATACCGGCAGCTACTCGGACGGCAACGGGATTGAGGTCTTCAACAACCAGCATGCCGTCTCGATCACGCAAAATGCCGTTCATACCTACGGCGATGTATCTGCGGGTGTCGTCGCCAGCACCTCGAACTATGGCGGCGGTGTCGTCACCCGCCCGCATGACGATAACATCATCGTCAACGAGGTGACGACGTCGGGTATCGATTCCGTCGGCATCAAGGCAATGAACCGGACCGACGACGGCACGGCAAACGTGACCGTTACCGGGACGCTGGCAACATCGGGTTATTATTCCAAGGCGCTGATCGCCATGTCGGGCGCGACCGGGCATACCAATGTCAATCTCAACCAAGTCTCGACCCAGGGCGATTACAGCACAGCGCTCAATCTTTACGGCGGGACGATTACGGCGAACATCGCTGGCGGCGTCGCCACCAGCGGGAATCAAAGCCACGCCGTCTATGCCTATGGCGGCGCGGTCACGATCAACAATGCCGGCTCGATCACGACCTCGGGTTCGACATCGCACGGCATGATCGCGGCGAGCACGGGCGCCATAACCATCACCAGTAACTCCGTGGTCGCAACGGGGCAGGGGTCTTCGGGTATACTGGCCATAGGCGACACCGTGACGCTGAACACAGGCAAGACCGAGGCCTATTACGGCAATGCCATAGCCCTCAGCGCCCGAACCTCGGCCGATCTGCACATTACCGGTCTTACCGCCGGTGGTTATAACGGCATGAGCATTACCGCCCAGACCGTCTCGGTCGCCGTTGCGAAAGACGGCTTCGTCGGCGGCGGCGTAAACGGCATGGTCGTGACGGCGGCGGGGCCGGCGGCCGGCAGCAGCGCTTCGAACGCGCCGGTCAGCATCACCATCGCCAATGCCGGGACGATTCTCGGCTACAGCGGCAACGCCATCCAGGTCCTGCAAGGTGTCGCCAAGGTGACGAACAGCGGTACGGTCGAAGGCTCGGTGGTCTTCGCAGGCGGCGCCGACAGCTTCGAAAATACCGGCACCTTCATGGCGTCGGGCGCCAGCGATTTCGGCGCGGGCAAGGACGTCTTCCACAATACCGGCGTCGTCAGTGTCGGGACGGGTGCCACGACGGGTCAGTCGGCTTCGCTGGCCAACCTTGAACTGTTCAGCAATGACGGCACGATCGACCTGCACAACGGCCATACTGGCGATGTCCTGTCGGTGTCGGGAACCTTCACAGGTGGAACCGGCTCGAAGCTGCTGATGGACATTGCGCCAGGGGTGGCAGACCAACTGGTCGTCGGCGGTACGGCGACTGGCAAGACGCTGATCACGCTGGAAGGGCCGACTGCGCGCACTTCGGTCCTCGGCAACCCTGTCTTGCTCATCAAGGCCGGCGCCGGAACGGACGAAGACGCCTTCGCCGTCGCCAACCCGGACATCGGCATGATCCATTACGGCCTCAAATATGTCGACGGTACAGGCTTCGGCCTAGTGCCGGAGGCGGGCGGCCCGGTCTGGCACGCCCTGCACCTCAGCGAAGGCGCCGAAGGGCTGTGGATGCAGTCGGCCGACGCCTGGAGCGCGCAAATGACCTCGCTGCGCGACCTGCCCGGCACCGGCGACCTGCCCCAGGGCCAGGTGTGGACACAGGTTTATGGACAGTCGACCACGCATCGTGGCGACGGCACGACGGACTTCGACATCAAGTCGAAACAGGATGCCTCGGGCGTACAGTTCGGTGCCGAACTGGTCCGCCGCGAGCCGACCGGCGACCGCTTCGCCTTCGGGCTCACCGGCGGCTATACCGAGGCCAACAGCGTCTTCGACGCCTCGATGGAAAAGGGCGACACCCGCTCGGTCAATGTCGGCGCCTATCTGTCGCTGCGCCACGGGCCCTACTTCTTCGACACCCTGGCCAGCGCCGCGCAGCAGTCCTTCGCGCTCAGCGATCCGGTCAACGGCTTCAACGACACCTTCAACTCGACGACACTCGGCCTGAAGGCGGAGTGGGGGATGCACCTCGGCGGCGGCTTCCTGTCCTACGAACCCGTGGTGTCGCTTGGCTATGCCCGGGCCGGCTGCAGCAACCTGCAGGCCCTGGGCCAGACCTTGCAGTTCGACACGACCGAAACCCTGCGCGGGGCGCTTGGCCTGCGTCTGTCCGGTCAGGTCCACTTCAGCGGCGGCAGCAGCCTGGTCTACCACGCCAAGGTGGCGGCAACCCACGACTTCCTGGGTGAGAACGGCGTCAAATTCTACTCGAGCGAATTCGTCCAACATATCGGCGACGACGACCGCGAATCCTTCGGCCGCGTGATCGATCTGGGCGTCAGTTACCAGACGGCGCACGGCATGACCTTCGATGCCTCTGCCGAAGGCGATTACGGCAAGTCCGTCAGCAGTGTCGGCGGCCGCCTGGGTGTCCGCTTCCGCTTCTAAAAAAACGGCGTTGGCGCGCCGCGGGAGCCTGATCCGGCAGGCTCCCGTTTCCTCTTTCCCTGTGTGTTTGTCATGACCTCATCCCCCGATCCTTCCGAGCCTTCCGAGCTTTCTGGCCAATCCTATCCGGGCCATTCCCATCCGGGTAAGGCCTTTGCGCCCGGCGCCGGCCCGGCGATCACCGCCCCTGGCTCCACCCAGATCACGGTGTCGCGCGCCTTTGGCGGCTGGCTGCGCAATCACCGCACCAGCCTGGCCTTCACGTCTTACCAGACCGGGCAGCTCTTCCTGGTCGGCAACCATCCCAACGGCACCGTATCGTTCAACCAGCAGAACTTCAGCCGGGCCATGGGCGTGTGCTATCAGCCCGGCCGGCTCTATCTGGGCTCGCTCTTCCAGGTGTGGCGTCTCGAAAACATGTTGCGCCCGGGTGAGGTCGGCAACGGCGCCTTCGACGCGGTCATGGTGCCGCGCAATGCCCAGACGACCGGCGATGTCGACATTCACGAGCTGGGCGTCGATGCCGACGGCCGCGTCATCTTCGTCAATACGCGGTATTCGTGCCTGTGCACGCTCGACCTGAACCACAGCTTCCGTCCGATCTGGAAGCCGCCCTTCATCTCCCGCCTGGCGGCCGAGGATCGCTGCCACATGAACGGCCTGGCGATGGAAAACGGCCGCCCGCGCTATGTCACCGCCGTCAGCCGCTCGGATGTGCTGTCGGGCTGGCGTGAACGCCGTCACGAAGGCGGCGTGCTAATCGATCTCGACACCGACCGCATCGTCACCGATCAGCTGTCGATGCCGCACAGCCCGCGCGCCGTCGACGGCGTCGTTTACGCCCTGGACAGCGGGCGAGGGCGCATCATCCGCATCGACCCGCGCACCGGCGCCAAGACCGACATCGCCTTCTGTCCCGGCTTCCTGCGCGGCCTGGCGATCCACGACAACCACGCCATCGTCACCGTGTCGAAACCGCGCGACGGCACCTTCAAGCACCTGTCGCTCGACGCCGAACTCAAGATGCGCGACGCCGAACCCTGGTGCGGCATCCTCATCGTCAACCTGTCGAGCGGTGACATCGTCGACTGGATCCGTCTCGAAGGTCACATCACCGAGCTGTTCGACGTCACCGTGATGCCGGGCGTGTCGTGCCCGATGTCGGTCGGCCCGCAAACTGCCGACATCCAGTCCGCGATCAGCTTCGATCCGGACATCCGTCCGCTCGACGGCCGCACGCCCTATGCGCGCGCGGGCTGAGGTCTGGACACAATAGGGTAATATTATGCCATTTTTCTCGTTTTTCCGCAGCCACATGCTTTGGGCCGCTCCGGCCGCTTTGCTTGCCGGCCTGGCTTCGGCGGCCTATGCCCGGCCGATCCCCATCGACACCCTGGCCCGGTTCGAAGCCGTCACCGACGTTACGGCGGCACCGGACGGCAAGCACATTGTCGGGCTGGCGGCGGCGGCCGGTCAGCCGTGGCCGGTGATCTCGGTGTGGGACGCCGACGACCTGTCGAAGACGCCGGTATGGATCCCGTCGACGACCAACCGTATCGTCAAGGTCGGCTTCTTCGGTGACGACAAGCTGTTGTTCGTCGTCGAACAGCCGGTTACGCAGGGCGATGGCCGGCCGAGCTTCACGCGCAAGCTCTACATGGCCGATATCGACGGCCGCAATATCGTCGAACCCTTCAAGCTGACGGGCACCAAGGACAAGGATGTCCGCGACTACCTGTCGTCGATGATGTCGGTCAGCCTGTTCAAGGACGGGCTTTACGATCAGGACACGGTGCTGATTTCGCGCCCCGACCCGGCGACGCTGTATGAGGAAATCTACGCCGTCAACCGCAAGACCGGCGCCACGCGCCTGGTCGCCAAGGAGAGCGAGAAGTGGCACTTCGTCGCCGGCGGCGTCGATCTGGCCACCGGTGATCCGCTGGTCCGTCAGGCCGTCGAGGTCGATGCCGGCGGACAGTACGTCCTGCACACCCAGGTCAAGGACAGGCAAAGCGGCCAGTGGGTCGACCATCCGCTGCTGGGCTATCCGGTCGACAAACGCGTCACGCTCGACATACTGGGTTTCGACCGCGACCCTGACAAGATCTTCGTCAAGACCAATCGCGACCGCGACCACACGGCGATCTATTCCTACGACCTCAAGACCAAGACCTTCTCGGACCAGCCGCTCTACGCCAACGACCGCTACGACATCACCGCGATCGGCCTGAAGCAGGACTACGAAAAGAAGCAGTTCGACCACGTCTCCAGCCTGACGATCGACGGCCCCGCCGAGGTCCAGTACATCCTCGACGACACCTGGGCGCCGCGTCAGGCGGCGATCCGTGCTGCCTTCCCCGGACGCAATGTCCGCATTCAGCCCGCCGGTGACGCCGACATGGCGGTGGTCCGCGTCGACGCCGTCGATTTCCCGCCGGCCTATTATCTCTACAAAGGCGGCAAGCTCAGCCTGATCGGTCAGGAGCGGCCGTGGATCGACCCGGCCACATTGGGCAAGGGCGAATTCGTCACCTACAAGGCGCGCGACGGGCTCGACATCCCCGCCATCATCACCCATCCGCCGGGCTGGACGCAGCAATCGCCGCCGGGACCGCTGGTCGTCCTGCCGCACGGCGGACCATGGGCGCGCGACGAGATGGGCTGGGACCCGGCGGGGTGGACGCAGTTCCTGGCGACACGCGGTGTGACGGTCATTCAACCGCAATATCGTGGCTCCGAAGGCTGGGGCGATGCCCTGTGGAAGGCCGGAGACGGCCAGTGGGGCCTGAAGATGTCCGACGACAACGACGATGCGGCCGCCTACATGGTGTCGCGCGGTATCGCAGACCCGAAACGCATCGCCATCTTCGGCTATTCCTATGGCGGTTTCGCGGCGATCGCCGCCAGCGTCCGCCCGGGCAGTCCCTATCGTTGCGCCATTGCCGGCGCGGGCGTGTCCAGCCTGGAACGCATAGGCAATCTGTGGGGCGACAGCCACATCCAGCGCGACGTTCAGGGCCACACGGTTGCGGGCATGGATCCGCTCAAGAACGTCGCCAAGGCGTCGATCCCGATCCTGCTCTATCACGGCGACCACGACCGCCAGGCCGACACCGATCATTCGCGCATGTTCTATGCGGCGATGAAGGCCGCCGGAAAGGACGTCGAATATCACGAGATTCCCGGCATGTGGCATACCCTGCCGTGGCATCCGGAATGGCAGACTGAGACCCTTGGCCTGATCGAGACCTATCTGGCGTCGGACAAGTGCGGCGTCATCTCCAAACCCGCCGGCCTGATCCCATGACCGGTGATACCCATAAAAAATCATCCCTTTGCGACACCCGATTTTGCCATGGAGGCAAGACAATGACACAGGCGCACGCCCGCCGCGCGTGGCTCTTGGCCACGACCCTCTTGACCCTGTCCGCGCCGGCCTTGCCCGTCCTGGCGCAGCAGGCATCCACAAACCCCGAGACGACGGCTCCCGATACGGCACCGGCTAAAGACAAGACGCCTGCCGCGCCCGCCGACGGCACCGAGATCGTCGTCACCGGGTCGCGTATCCGCGGCAAGGAGTATAACAGCACTTCGCCCGTATCGGTGATCACCGCCGACAAGGCGGCGGCGGCCGGCCTGATCTCGGCGGCGGAAATCCTGCAGGGCTCGACGGCGGCAGCCAGCTCGGGTCAGATCAACAACAGCTTTACCGGCTTCGTCGTCGGCGGCGGTCCGGGCATCAACACCGTGTCGCTGCGCGGCCTGGGCGCGCAACGAACTTTGGTCCTGCTCAATGGGCGGCGTTTGCCGCCGGCCGGTGTTGGCGGCACGGTCGGCCCCGTCGACCTCAACACCATCCCATCGGCCTTTGTGTCGCGCTATGAAATCCTCAAGGACGGCGCCTCGTCGATCTATGGCTCCGACGCCGTCGCCGGCGTTGTCAATGTCATTACCCGCTCCAATTTCGACGGTCTGCACGTCGAGGGCACGACCAACGTCACCCAGGCCGGCGGTGGGTCGACCGCCGATATCAGCGCCTTGTGGGG
>FTIZ01005383.1_pt2 | contig 19702 bp, 15 predicted proteins | sample 1658381 | NCBI WGS metagenome assembly FTIZ01 (sample SAMEA3914822, study PRJEB12502) | metagenome | biome: forest; material: soil | place: USA | collected 2012-03-12 | depth 0.1 m
CGGCGCCATCGCCGGCGCCGTGATCGGCGGCATCATCGGCAGCAACGCCGCCGCCCACGGCCACCGCGATACCGGCACCGCCATAGGCGCCGTCGCCGGCGCGGTCATCGGCTCTCAGGTCGCGAAGAACAACACCAAGTGCTACGACGACCGCTATTCGTACAATGACGGCTATTACGGCAACAACAACGGCTATTACGATAACCGTAACGACAGTTACGACCGCCGCGACAACCGCTGGGATGACCGCAACGATCGCCGTCATCACGACTGGGACCGCAATCACCGTTGGTAATTTCCTTCTCCCGTAACTTTCTTACGGAGATGTCCTGCGCCTGAGGCCTTACCCCGCCTCAGGCGCTTTTTTATGCGGCTTTGGGCTTTTTCTTGCGCCATGACAGCAGCTTGGCGAGGAAGTAATTCAGGATGCCGATCAGGAAGGCCGGGATGGTGCCCGCGATCACGAAGGGGACATGGTGTTCCTTGAGCACGATGCCGAGCCACCAGTTGAGCACCGCGCCGGGCAGGCAGGCGAGATAGAAGCCGAGCAGCCCCATGATCACGCCCATGCCCTTCAGGCGCTGGTCGCGGAAGGTGATCAGGTTGTTGACGAAGAAATTCCACGTCATGGCGATGACGATGGCGGCGATCTGGGCGTGGCTGAAAATATCCAGCGTCCGGCCGACGAACAGCCGGAACAGAGCCAGGATCACGAAGCTGACGAACACGCCCGACATGCCGACGCCGGCGAACAGGACGAAGCGCGCTTTCAGCACGCCGCCGGTCGCCTTTTCGACCAGCAGGGCGAAAAGGTCGAGCACCACGCGCAGGTCGAGCTTGGACTGGCCGCCCTGGCGCTGGCGCAGCGCCGCCTTGATTTCGGCGAAGCGCGGCTTCTGCGGCGAGGAGGCGGCGATATCGAGCAGGATCTTGAAGCCGACCCCTGTCAGCTTGGGACGCGCCGACAGGTAGTAATCGCGCGTCATCATGAAGCAGCCCGACATCGGATCGGTCAGCGGCACCTTCAGCACCAGGCCGGTCGCCAGGGTCGCGCCCTTCGAGGCCAGGTCGCGGAAGAAGCTCAGGCCCGTCTCGGTCTTGCCGAGATAGCGCGACACGCAGACCAGGTCCTTGTCGCCCGCCATGATCAGGTCGGCCAGGGCGCGGATGGCGACCGGATCGTGCTGGCCGTCGCCATCCATGACGCCGAGATAGCGTCCCCTTGCCAGGTCCCAGCCCTTGATCGCCGCCGACGACAGGCCGCGTTCGTCATAGCGGACGTGCAGGCGGACATTGGGGCGCGACTTTGCCAGTTCCAGCACCTGTCCTTGCGTATTATCCTGCGAATTGTCGTCGACCACGATGATCTCGTGGTCGATGCCGGCCAGGTGATCGCTGACCTCGGCGATCACCGAGGCGATGGCCGCGCCTTCGTTCAGGGTACAGATGATCAGGCTGAGGTCGGGCGTGGAATCGGCGGGCAAGGAAAAACTCCGGCAAGGGCGCGGGCGTGACAGGCGTGAAACGATGCGTCGCGCCTGACATATCCGCGTCAAACGAACGCCTCCGGCGGCCGCTAAAGCCTGGAGAAACGGGTGCTGCTCCTTATCCGTTTCAGCACGGGAACACAATGGCCAAGCGGCAAACAGGTAACATAAACGTGATCGTGCGACGGATGGCCGGCGCGACATGGCTTAAAGACGTCGTTCCGGGGCCGCATGCCAGCCAAGGAGCTGAACCATGGCCGCGCCGCTGAAGCTTTATTACTACCGCCATCGCGACGGCAAGCCGAACTTCGGCGACCAGCTTTCCCCCATAATCATCGAACGCGTGCTCGGCCGGCGGACCGTCTGGGCGAAACAGGCCGACTGCGACATGGCGGCAATCGGCAGCATCCTTGGCGGCATACTTCAGAGAAGCTGGAAGCGTTGGGCGCGCCTGCGCTTTTCGCCGGTGCATATCTGGGGCAGCGGCTTCATCCGCGCGCCGGAAACGCGCGAACTGGTGGCCAGGGGCGCCTTGAAAATCCACGCTGTGCGCGGCCATGCCACGCGCACCGGCCTGGCCATGCCGGAAAGTCTGGCGCTCGGCGATCCCGGTCTGCTGGCCGGCCATCTGGTCGACACGCCGGTGCGCAAGCGGCACAGCTGGGCCATCGTGCCACATACGGTCGACCGCGACATGGCGGTGATTCGCGGGCTGAAGGCGTGCACGCCGCATGCCGTCGTCGCCGATCTTTCCGGCGATCCGGATGCATGTCTGCAAGCCATCGCCGGCGCCGAGTGCGTGATTTCGACCAGCCTGCACGGCCTGATCGTCGCCGATGCGCTCGGCATCCCGTCGATCTGGGCCAAGATGTCGGGCCGTGTGTCGGGCGACCGCTACAAGTTCGAGGACTATTATTCGGCCTTGGGCATGGCCGCTCCCGACCGCTTCAAGATTCGCGTGCCGCTGAACCTCAACATGTTGCGCGACCGGACGACCTGCGCACCGGCCGCGGCGGTTGCGCAGTGTGCCGGCAACCTGATCCGGGCGTTCCCGGCGATTTAAGCTTACGTCGCGAGCGTGTAAGCGTCATGCTCAAGATTTAACCACGAAAAACACGAAAATAATCGGAGCTACAATAACTCTTTTCGTGCCTTTTCGCGTTGATGCGCGAAGCGCATTTTTTCGTGCTTTTCGTGGTTAAACCTTAAGCCAGACGCCCCGTCACACCGCCTATAAGGCCGCCCTCAGCCGCTCCAGCGCCGCCGACAGTTTGGCCTTGCCATCCTGCGCCTCCCGCAGGCGTTCGCGGTTTTCCTCGATCACCTCTTCCGGCGCCCGGGCGACGAAGGCCGGATTGTTCAGCTTTTTCAGCGTTCCGTCCATGTCCTTGTCGAAGGCGGCGATCTCCTTGAGCAGGCGCGCCTCCTCGGCCTTGACGTCGATGAATTCGGCAATGGCCAGGTGCGCCGTCGCTTCGCCGGCAACGAACGGCACGCTCCCCGGCGCGGCGTCGGCGATCTCGACCTTCGACAGGCGGCCCAGGAACAGGATCAGGTCCTCGTGCCGCGCCATGCGCGCGCGCGTCACGTCCGAAGCGCCGGTCAGGGCCAGCGGCGCCCGCGCCGAGCCCGGCACGTTCATTTCCGAACGGATGGAACGGATTTCACCGATCAGGTCGACCAGCCAGTTGATCTCCTCGTCCGCTTCCGGATCGACGGCGGCGGCGTCGAACTTCGGCCAGGCGTGCGAAATCAGCATGCCCGCTCCCCCCGTATTGGCCCACAGCTCCTCGGTGATGAACGGCATGACCGGATGCAGCAGGGTCATGGCCTGGTCCAGCACCCAAGCGGTCATGGCGCGGATTTCGGTCGTCGCCGCTTCGTCGTCACCGTTCAGGATCGGCTTGGCCAGTTCGATGTACCAGTCGCAGAACGTATTCCAGATGAACTTGTAGAGCGCATTGGCGGCATCGTCGAAAGCGCAGGCTTCCAGCGCCGAGGTGACGGCGGCATGGCATTTATGCACCTCACCGCGAATCCAGCGGCTCAGCGTCAACCGTGCCGAGGCCGGATCGAAACCCTCCACGCGGGCGCACTCGTTCATCTGGCAGAAGCGCGTGGCATTCCACAGCTTGGTGCCGAAGTTGCGATAGCCCTCGATGCGTTGGGTTGCGAGCTTGATATCGCGTCCCTGGCCCGACATGGCGGTCATGGTGAAACGAACGGCATCGGCGCCGTATTCGTCGATCATGACGAGGGGATCGATGACGTTGCCCTTGGACTTCGACATCTTCTGGCCCTTCTCGTCGCGGACCAGGGCATTGATGAAGACGCGTGAAAACGGCGCCTCGCCGGTGAAATGCAGCCCCATCATCATCATGCGGGCGACCCAGAAGAAGATGATGTCGAAGCCGGTGACCAGGGTGTTCGTCGGATAGAAACGCCTGAGGTCGGACGTGTCGTCCGGCCAGCCCATGGTCGAGAACGGCCACAGGGCCGAAGAAAACCAGGTGTCGAGGACGTCCTCATCCTGCCAAATAAATGGCGGCTCCATGCCACCGTGGTCACGAACGTATCCGATCAGGCTAGCGCCCCGATGAGGCACCTCATGGGCATCGGATCCATAATAACTGGAAGCCAGTTCCAATGCTTCTTGCTTGGTTTCGGCAACAAAAGTTACGATTTCCGGATCGGAAGAAAGTATGAGCGTATTCTTGGCGTATCCATACCAGGCCGGTATGCGATGGCCCCACCATAGCTGGCGCGACACGCACCACGGCTCGATGTTGCGCATCCATTCGAAATAGGTCTTTTCCCAGTTCCTGGGCTCGAAGACGGTGCGGCCATCCTCGACGGCCTTGATGGCTTCCCTGGCCAGCTCGCCGGCATTCACGTACCATTGGTCGGTCAGGTAGGGCTCGATGACGACGCCGGAGCGGTCGCCGTGCGGCACCATGTGCTTCGTCTTCTCGATGGCCTTCAGCCAGCCCTCGGCCTCGGCGCGCTCGATCACGGCCTTGCGCGCGGCAAAGCGCTCCAGGCCACGGAAATCCTCAGGCACAGTGTCGTTGAGATGCGCCCGGTCATCCATGATGTTGAGCGCCTCTAACCCGGCGCGCTTGCCGACCATGAAGTCGTTGAAATCGTGGGCCGGCGTGATCTTGACCGCGCCCGATCCCTTGCCCGGATCGGCATAGTCGTCGGCGACGATGGGGATGCGGCGGCCGGTGATCGGCAGGATAACGAACTTGCCGACCAGGGATTTATAGCGCTCGTCATCGGGATGGACGGCGACGCCGGTATCGCCCAGCATGGTCTCCGGCCGCGTCGTGGCGACGACGATATAGTCGCGCGTTTCGGACGATTCTCGATCGTCCTCGTCGAAAACCGGGTGTTCATAGGTGACTCCATCGGCCAGCGGATAGGCGAAGTGCCAGTAATGGCCATCGACTTCCTTCTGCTCGACCTCGAGATCGGAGATCGCCGTCTGGAAGTGCGGGTCCCAGTTGACCAGCCGCTTGTCGCGATACATCAGGCCCTGCTTGTGCAGGGTGACGAAGACCTTGCGCACCGCTGCACTCAGGCCGTCATCGAGCGTGAAGCGTTCGCGCGACCAGTCGCACGACGCACCCAAGCGACGCAACTGGCGCACGATGGTGCCGCCCGATTCCGCCTTCCATGCCCACACGCGCTCGATGAACTTTTCACGGCCCATTTCGCGGCGGCCGACATTGTCACCCCCATTTTCCATTTTTTGGGCCGCCAGTTGCCGCTCGACCACCATCTGGGTGGCGATGCCGGCGTGATCGGTGCCGGGCAACCACAGCACTGCCTTGCCACGCATGCGTTCGAAGCGCGCCAGCACGTCCTGCAGCGTGTTGTTGAGGGCATGGCCGATATGCAGGCTGCCGGTGACATTGGGCGGCGGAATGACGATGGAGAAGGCCTCGCCCGCGTCATTCGGCGCGAAGACACCCGATTTTTCCCACATCTCGTACAGGCGGGGTTCGACGGCGGCGGGATCGAAGGTCTTTTCAAGCATGGGACTCTGGCGGGGAAACGGCAAAAGGGCGGGTCAAGGATGACGCCGCCCTCTTAACAGGTGGATTCGTGAAAATCTATGGTTTAGCGGCGTGCCAGGTTTTAACGGCGCGATTGGCGGGCGATGCGCTCGACCTCGATACGGACCTGTTCCTCGACGATCGCCGGCAGGTGGGCATCCAGCCATTGCTGCAGCAGCGGGCGCAGCAGGTCGCGCGTCACGTCTTCCAGCGTGCGGTCGCTGTGCGGCACCAGAAGCGCTCCGGCCAGCGAGCCGAAGGCCGAGGCGGCGTGGTTTTCGGTGCGTTCACTGACCAGCGCGTCCATCTTCGGCTCCGGCTTGTACGGCTTGGGTTCCGGGGCGGGCGCTGGCTTGGGCGCCGGCGCGGGTTCGTAGGCGTCGATGTCGCCGATCGAAACCGACGGCTGCGCCTGGTAGGTTTCGGTCAGTTCGAGGACGTCCTCTTCGGGCTCTTCCTCGGCCATCGGTTCGAAATCGGGTTCCGGCTCCGGTTCGGGCGCGGCCGCTTCGGGCTTCGCTTCCTCCGGCGCATCATCTTCCGAGATGATACGGCGGATCGAGGCGAGGATTTCCTCCATGGTCGGTTCGTGTGCGGATTGTTCTGCCATTGTTTTTCACTGCTTGCGAATCGGATTCGGAAACTGAAGCCGCCTGTAGGTGACACGTGTTCGCCGCGTTTTGCAACCGTTCACGCCGCGTTTATGGCGTGTTTTTCGCATTGCCCGCTAATTTTTCTGTGATCAAGCGAGTGCGAATCGGGGCGCGCACGCCCCGATGAAAAGTCGATCAGTGCGTGCCGGCGGCGAGGCCGTCGAGCGCCTGGACGACCGGTTCGAGCGGCGTCCAGCCCTTGGCTTTCACCTTGTTGAAGTGGGCGTTCGGATCGTAGGACTGCGCCGACGGGTCGAAGGTCTGCACCGACAGGCCGCCCATCACTTCCAGAAGCTGCGCGGCCGCCACATATTGCGTGCGCTGGGCGTTGACGAGATCGAGCTGGGCCGACTTCAGTTCCTGCTCGGCGTTGAGGACTTCGATATTGGTGCGCAGGCCAACCTGCTGCTCGGTCTTGACGCCGTCGGCGGCGACCTGGGCGGCATTGACCTGCTCCTGGTTCGAAGCCACGGCCGACTTGGCGGCCAGCATCTGCGACCAGGCCTGCGACACCTGCGACACCACGGTGCGGCGGGTGATTTCGGTGGTCGACTGCTGGGCCGAATAGTTTTCCGCCGCCTGGCGGACGCGCGAGCCGTTGAGACCGGCGCTGAACAGCGGGATCGACAGGCGCAGGGTCGCCGACGCTTCCTCGGTGCCGCCGAGGTGCAGGTCCTTGGTGGCGGCGCTTTCACCGATCGAACCTGACAGGCCAACCGTGGGGCCGAAGACCGACTTTTCCGCCTTCAGGCTGTTGCGGGCGGCGTCTTCGGCGTAATGCGCGGCTTGCAGGTCGGGATTGTTCTGCTGCGCCGTATCGAGCGCGCCGTTGAAGTCGGCCGGCAGGCCCGGCAGGTCCGGCACCGGATCGAGCGCCACCGGCGACTGGCCGACAATGGCGACGTAGGAGGCGCGGTCGGTATCGAGCTGGGCCTGGGCCGAGGCGAGACCGGCAGCCGAGGCCGATAGGCGGGCCTGCGACTGCGCCACGTCGGTGCGCGTCAGCTGGCCGGCGTCGAACTGGGCCTGCGTCTGGTCGAGCTGCTTCTTGAGGATGTCGTAATTGTCCTGGCTGATCTGCAGCGACTGCTGGTCGCGATAGACGGCGGTGTAGACGCTGATGACGTCGAGCAGCATCTGCGATTCGGTCGAGCGCAGGTTCTGCTGGCCGGCCAGGACATTGGCCTTGGAGGCATCGACCGATGCCGCCAGTCCGCCCGAGGCGAACAGGGTCTGGCTGGCCGAAATGCCGGCGGTGGTGGTCGAACGCGGGCTGAAGATGCTGCCGTGGTCGGCGTCGCTGACGCTGGCGGAGGCGCTTAAGGAAGGCCCGAGTTGCGAACGCGTCTGGACGAAGGTTTCATCGGTCGCCCGTTGCGAAGCCCGCGCCCGCGCCAGGGTCGGGTTGTTGGCGTAGGCCATGGCGATGGCGTCGCCCAGGCTTTCGGCATGGGCCGCGCCCGCCATCGTCAGGGCAAGGACCGACACCGCGGCCATACGCGCAAACTTGAACTTGATCATTCATAAACCCCAGTAATGACGGCCCTAACCGGCCGGCTTTGTGGACCGACGCAAACCCCGTCAGCCTGCCCGCAAAGCGATAAAACTTCCTGAACACTTCCCTGCCAGAAGATTTTCGCCTTGGCGAGTTAAGCTTTTTTTAGGTTGCGCTTTTTACGCAAGGTGTGGCGCAATCTGCCACCGTTTCGCGCGCCAAGCGTACATTTTTACCGTCTCCCCCGCCCCGGTTACGTCAGCATCCGTCTTTGCGGCCGCCTCAGAACTCGAAACTCGGCGCGCGCTCGAAGCCCGGCAGGGTCGACGGCGACGAATCAAAGACCTCGCGCTCGGAAAAACCGCCTTCGAGACGCAGATACAGGCGGGCACGGCCGACCGGGCCGTCCTTCAGCACCACGGCGAGACGGCCGCCGACCTTCAGCGCCTTCAGCCACGCCGCCGGCAGTTCCGCGACCGCGCCTTCGGTGACGATGACGTCGACATCCTTGTCGCCCGGCGTCTTGAGATCGGCGACGGTCGTCCTGACGCCGAGTTCCTTGAGATAGGGCTCCAGCACCGCCATGGCGCGCGGATCGGCTTCCTGGGCGGCGACCTTGAGACCGACCTCGGCCAGGACGGCGGCGGCATAGGGCGCGGCCAGACACAGGGCGGTTTCGCCGGCGCGCGGTTCCAGTGCCTGCAGCAGCTTGGAGATATCGCGCGGCTTCATCAGGGTCCGGCCCGGTGCGATGGCGGCCTCGACCTCGCCATAGGCGCCGAAACCCTGCGACGGCGCGCACAGGCGTTCGCGCTCGACGTGGCGCATAGCCAGTTGCAGGGCGGTATCGGTGACGTCGTTCACGCGAACCTGGGATTCGACCATGTTCTGGCGGGCGGCGTGGAAATCCATGGGGGCCTCGAGACTCGAAATATGTGCTGCTTATAAGCGTTGCCCCGCCTGCCTGCAATTGCCTTGCGACGCAAAACGGGCGCTGCGGCGGTTTGTCCGTGAAATTAACCGGCTACTGAAATTATTCAGCAACATTTGCCAATTAGACGATTGCAGGTGCGCATCGCTTCTGATAGCGAGCGACTTCGCTCTAATGAGGCCTGATGGCGGAGCGGTTACGCAGCGGATTGCAAATCCGTGTAGCCCGGTTCGACTCCGGGTCAGGCCTCCAGCGACCTTCCCCCCATAGTCCAGTCTCTCTTGTCTCAGGCCGCCTTCACCGCCGCCACGAAACCGGCGATTTCGCGGCCGAGCGCCGCCGAAACGTCGCTGATCGCCTTGGCTTCCTCGTGGACGACGCTGGCGACCTGGCCGGTTTCGCTGGCCACGTCCGACACCTTGTCGATGTCGGCGCCCACCGTCTGCGAGCCCTGCGCCAGGTCCTCGACCGTCTCGGCGATCTGCGAGGTCGCCATCTGCTGGGCGGCGACGCTGCGGGCGATGTCGTCGGCGCCGGCGCGCAGTTCGCCGATGGTGGTGACGATGGCGGCGATGGCCTCGCGCGCACCGATGGCGTCGGACTGGATCTGCTGGACCTTGGTGGTGATTTCACGGGTAGCCTTCTCGGTCTGCTGCGACAGGGTCTTGACCTCGGCGGCGACCACCGCGAAGCCGGCGCCGTGCTCGCCGGCCCTCGCCGCTTCGATCGTGGCGTTGAGCGCCAGCAGGTTGGTCTGCTGGGCGATGCTGGCGATCATGTCGACGACGGCGGTGATCTCGTCGGCCGACTTGCCGAGGCGGGTCATCAGGGCCGAGGTCGATTCGGCCTCCGCCGAGGCGCGTGCCGAAACCTGCGACGATTCGTGGGTCGAACTGGCGATTTCGTGGGCGGTCTGCGACAGTTCGGCCACCGTGGCGGCCACCTTCTGGGCGCTTTGCGAGGTCTGCTTGGCGGCGGCGGCCACCTTGCCGACGCTTTCCGACGCCGAGAACGCCGACTGGCTCATGTGATCGGCCGACGACGTCATCGCCTTCGACGACCGCGTCAGGCCGTCGATCAGGCGCGCGACCTGCGATTCGAGCTTGACGCCGAGGCCGTGCAAAGCTTCCTGGCGCGCCTGCGCGGCGGCTTCGGCGTGTTTCCTGGCTTCGTCGTCCTTGGCCACCTTGGGCGCATCGGCGCGCACCGCCTCGATGACTCGGGCCATGTCGCCGACCTCGTCGCCGCGCTCGGTATCGATCGGCGCCATGCGGCCGACCTGCGACTGCAATTGCGCCAGCCCGGCCAGGAAGTTCTCGACCACCAGCCAGGCCACCACGCCCAGGCCCGCCAGCGCCATGGCGGCGAGCATGTTCTGCAGGCTCAGGCCGGCAACGGCCAGGAAGCTGATGAGCGCGGTGAAAAACACGATCATGACGGCGCGGAAGCGGCTTTTGAGGGTGGTCACGGGTGATTCCTTTATGGTGATGCCCGGACCATCGGTTCCCCATGGTTAAATTGTCATTAAGCCTGTTTAACGCGTCCGATTTTCGCCTGTTACGCGCATTTACCCTTCCTTAACCTGAATCCTTCATGAACAAGCCTGTCTTTGCTTTTTTGAAGACACCCACCATCACCAAACTTCGAAAGCCCGGACAGCTTGGTTCGGGCTTTTTTTCATGCCTGTGTGCCCGGACGCCGCACGGGCCCGCGCAAACATGCGCGGCGGCCACTCGGCCTTGCCAAACCGCAAAACGGTTTGGAGAAGCTGGCAAAACTTTTGAAAATCTGCGCCTTTGGGGCTTGCCTTGGCGCGTGAACCCTTGCTATAGGGCGCGCCTTGCCAAGCTATACGTTCCTCGGTAGCTCAGTTGGTAGAGCATTCGACTGTTAATCGAAATGTCACAGGTTCGAGCCCTGTCCGAGGAGCCAGCTTTCCCCCCGCCGAAATTTCCCGCATACTCCGCGCGTGATCCTGCCGCGCCTTGAGGGCGGCCCTTTGGGGGATATCCGCATGTCAGAAGCCGAATCGACGCCGCTGGAAGAAACGCCGGCGCGGGTGGTGGCCATCGACTTGGTCCGCGCCGTCACCATGGTGCTGATGCTGTTTGTCAACGACCTGTGGACGGTCAAGGACGCGCCGGAATGGCTGGATCACGTCAAGGCCGGGGTCGACGGGCTTCACCTGGCCGATACCGTTTTCCCGGCCTTCCTGTTCATCGTCGGCCTGTCGCTGCCTTTCGCCCTTGCGGCGCGGCGCGCCAGGGGCGACGGCATGGCGCAACTTTTGTGGCATGTGCTGGTGCGCGCCTTCGCCCTCGTCGTCATGGGCCTGTGGATGATGAACGGCGAGGAGTTGGACACCAACGCCACCCACCTCATGAGCTGGCAGTGGGACCTGCTCATGTGCACCAGCTTCATCCTGATCTGGAACGCCTGGCCGAAAGCCTGGCCGGCCTGGGCGAAGTGGCTGCCGCGCGTCGTCGGGGCGGCCGTACTGCTTTGGATGGCCTTTATCTACCACGGCCAGGACAGCGGTTTCACGCATCACTGGTGGGGCATCCTCGGTATCATCGGCTGGGCGTACCTGCTGGTCGGCGCTATCACGGTGGTGGCTCAAGGAAGGCTTTGGCCGCTGGCGATCGCCTGGGCGGCGCTGGCGGGACTCAGCATGGCCAATGCCGCCGGTTACGTCCCCGGCGCCTTCGACCTCCTGCCCTCGCCCCTGCGCGACGGCACCCATGCCGGCCTGATCATGGGCGGTGTCGTGGCCGGCACCCTGTTCGACCGCTTCGTGCGCAAGGGCGACAACCGCGGCCTCACCATCGCCTTCGTGCTGCTGGCCGCCGGACTGCTGCTGGCGGCGCAGTTCACCCGCCCGCTTTGGGGCATTTCCAAGATCAGCGCCACGCCGGCCTGGCTGTTCCTGTGCAGCGCCATTCCTTTATTGGCGTTTTTGGCGCTGTACTGGATCGGCGACGTCTGGAAACAGGCGAAGTGGTTCGCGATCATCAGGCCCGCCGGCAGCGACACCCTGCTGACCTACCTCTCGCCCTACTTCGTCTATTCGGCGCTCGGTTTCCTCTATTTCAACCTGCCCGACGCCGTCACGACCTCGCCGGTGGGCCTCATCAAGACCTTCCTGTTCGCCCTGTTCTGCGTCGTCGTCACCGGCGTCGCCAGCCGCTGGATCAAGCTGAAGATCTAGCGCGGCCGGTTATCTCCCTCCTCCCCATTTCTCAAATGGGGAGGTGGCATTTTTGCCCGCCGCAAAAATGACGGATGGGTAATAGCTTGCGGCGGAAAACCCCTCCGGCTTTACCGAGCAAGCTCGTCAAAGCCCCCCATGCTGCGCATAGGGAGGAGGGGCGTCAGTACCCGCTCATCGCGTAGGGCCGCGCCGACTTGGCCGTCAGCAGGCTCATATTGGGCCTGGCCTGCATGACGAAATGCAGTTCGCCGCCGGCTTCGATCTCCGTATGCAGGATATAGAGCCGGTCCATCGGCTTGCCGTTCAGCAGCACCTTGGCCACATAGTCGCCCTGCCCTTCGGTCGACACGGTGAAGTGGTTGCCGTTGGGCAGGTTGAGCACGGCGTGGCCGACGAACGGCCGGCCGATGACATACTGGCCCGAGCCCGGCGTCACCGGATAGAAGCCGAGGCCGGTAAAGACCAGCCACGCCGACATCTGGCCCAGGTCGTCATTGCCGAGCATGCCGTCGGGCGTCGGCTTGTATTGGCTGTCGACGATCTGCTTCAGCCGGCTTTGCGTCTTCCACGGCGCACCGGCATAGTCATAAAGATAAGCCGCCGAATGCGACGGCTCGTTGCCGTGGATATATTGCCCGATCAGGCCGGAGATATCCTCGGACTTGGAATAGTCGAGCTTGCTATCATCGTAGTCGAACATGGCATCGAGCTTGGCCACCGTCTTCTTGTCGCCGCCGAGAAGCTGGATCAGCCCGCCTTCGTCCTGCGGCATGAACCACGAATATTGCCAGGCATTGCCCTCGGTATAGTCGCTGCCGTAATTGATGGCGGTGGGATCGAACGGCACGCGGTAAGTGCCGTCGGAGAGGCGCGCACGCACCCAGCCGGTCTTGGTGTCGAAGGTGTTGCGCCAGTAGGCGGCACGCTTGTCGAATTCGGCGGCGATGTCGGTCTTGCCCATCTTCCGCGCCATCTGGGCGATCGTCCAGTCGTCATAGGCGTATTCGACGGTCTTGGAGGCCGCTTCCGGCTCCTTGTCGATGGCGACATAGCCGAGCTTCATGTACGAATCGAGGCCGCCATACTGGGCATAGGTCGCCGACTTGACCATGGCGTCGAGCGCCTGGTCGGCGTCGATGCCCTTGATACCCTTGAGATAAGCATCGGCGATCACTGGCACGGCGTGATAGCCGATCATGCACCAGGTTTCGCGGCCCTGGAACTGCCACACCGGCAGGATGCCGAACGGGCTGTCCTTCTGCGACGCCAGCAGGGAATTGACGATGTCGGCATTGTCGCTGTCCGGCCGGATCAGGGTCAGGAGGGGATGCTCGGCGCGGAAGGTGTCCCACAGGCTGAAGGTGCTGCGGAAGGTGAAGTTGACCTTGTGGACCTCGTTGTCGGTGCCACGATAACGGCCGTCGACATCGCCGGCAACGCTGGGCGCCAGCAAGGTATGGTAAAGCGCCGTATAGAGGTTCTTCTTCATGTCGGGCGCGGCGTCGATATCGACCGCTCCCAGCGCCTGCTGCCACGCGGCTTTCGTGCTGGCCCGCACCGTATCGAAGTCGCCGGCTTCCGCAGCGAGATTGGCGATGGCGCCGTCTTCATCGACATTGGAAATGGCGACGTGGACGGTCAGGGGCGCCGACAGCGTGCCGAAATCGAAGCGGGCGATGGTGGCGCGGCCGTCAAGCTCGGCTGGCGACGAATCGAAGCGGTCCGGCCCCTGGAAGCCGTGATAGACGACGTCGCTTTCGGTCGAAGTGAAGCTGTGGCCGGTCAGCGGCGCCGAAAAGCGCATGGCGAAGTAAAGCTTGCGATCGGGCGCCCAGCCGCGCGTTTCCCGCGAACCGACGATGGTGCCGTCCGGCAGGATGCGGATGGTCGACCACAACACCTTGCCGGGATAGTTGTAGATCGACGAGCGCAGGTCGACCAGCAGGTGCGCCGCCTTGTCGGCCGGGAAGGTGTAGCGGTGGACGCCGACGCGCGTCCCGGCGGTCAGTTCGGCGCGGACGCCGTAATCGCTGAGCGTCACGGCGTAATAGCCCGGCTGCGCCACCTCGGTGTCGTGCGAAAATTGCGAGCGGTAGCCGGAACCGGGCTGGGCCGGATCGCCCGGTTCCAGCTTCACGTCGTCGCCGCTGACCGGCATGACCAGGATATCGCCGAGGTCGGAATGCCCCGCGCCGGAAAAATGGGTGTGCGAAAACCCCATGATCGACGTGTCTTCGTAGCGGTAACCGGCCGCCCAGTTGTAGCTCTGCTTGAAGAAGGTGACATTGGTATCGGGCGACAACTGCACCATGCCGAACGGCGCCGACGCCCCGGGATAGGTATGGCCGCCGCCGGCGGTGCCGATCATCGGGTCGACGGAATCGTAACCGGACGAATCGGAAGATTGGGCCATGGCGGCAAGGGGAAGGACGGCCAGCGCCATCGTCAGGGCCAGAGCGGAAATACCGGACTTCATGTGCGCCTCCTCTATTATACAGGAATGGTTTCACAAGTGACGGCCGCCCGCAATCGGCGTTTTTACAATCGGCGCGGCCGGTGCAGATTTTTTCCTTATGGCCAGCGGCGCGATAGTGGCTTTACACACGGAGACGACCGCCATGACCACCTACAGCGAAGCCCCAAGCTATAACCCGCCCTCCCCTGTCTGGGGCTATGTCCGCGCCCTGCTTTTCACCGTCATCCTGGCGGCCGTCGGCATGATCGCGGTCACCGTCTTCCAGAGCGGCCCCGCCACCAGCGCGGCGCCGGCGCCCCAGGCGGACGGCGGCGGCTATGTCGCCACGGCCGACGAACCCGCGACCGTCGACGCGCAGCCCATCACCAACTAAGCCATAGGTAACGCGGCGGAGTCCTTGAGGGTTTCCATCGCGATATAGGCCGAAACATCGAACAGGTCGATGCGGCCGACCAGGCGCTTGTAGATTGTATCGTAATGCGCCACGTCGCTGACGACGATCTTGAGGATATAGTCGAGATTGCCGGCCAGGCGCTGGGCTTCGACGATTTCCGGGATATCGGCGACAGCGGCGCGAAAGCGCTCCAGCCAGTCGGCGGAATGGTGTGCCGTCTTGATCAGGCAATAGACCGTCGTGGTCAGGTTGAGCTTCCTTCGATCAAGCACGGCGACGGTGCGGGCGATATAGCCTTCGTCCTTCAGCCGGGCGATGCGGCGCGAACAGGCCGAGGCCGACAGGTGGACCTGTTCGGCGATCTCCTGCACCGGCTGGCCGGCATCCCGTTGCAGCAGGTCGAGAATCTTGCGGTCGCGGTCGTCGATCATAAAATGCACATTTCTCACCAAATACGCTTCATTCATGCACACTGATTGCAATTTTGTCAAAAACTTGCGCGCCATTTTCGCCAGTGCCGCGCTATCCTTGGCCTAAACGGAGGTTGAGGATGCGTAAAATCGGTTTGCTGGGCGGCATGAGCTGGGAATCGACGGCGGTCTATTACCGCCTGATCAACGAAGCCCTGCGCGCGCAGCGTGGCGGCCTGTCGTCGGCCGACATCCTGATGCGCTCGCTCGATTTCCAGACGATTGTCGACCTGCAACGGGCCGACCGCTGGGATGAGGCGGCGAAGAAGCTTGCCACGGCGGCACACGGGCTGGAAAAGGCCGGCGCCGACTGCATCCTGATCTGCACCAACACCATGCACCTGTGCGCCGACGCGGTGCAAGACGCCTGCGACGTGCCGCTGATCCACATCATCGACGAGACCGCCCAGGCGATTCGCCGGGCCGGCCATCGCCGGCCGCTGCTGCTGGCGACGCGCTACACCATGGAACACGGCTTCTACGCCGAGCGCATGTGGCGCCACGACCTGCACGTCGCCATTCCCGGCCCCGACGACCGCATGACCTGCCACAACGCCATCTTCGACGAGCTGTGCCAGGGCGTTGTCAGCGATGCCGCCCGCCAGGCCCTGATCGACATGACGGCGCGCGGCAAGGCGGAAGGCGCGGATTGCGTCATTCTCGGCTGCACCGAACTGGGCCTCAGCGTCTCATCCCAGGACCTGCCCCTGCCCTGCTTCGACTCGACCCATATCCACGCCGAGGCGGCGGTGAAGTTCGCGCTCAGCGGACGCGCCATGACGCCGGTGTTCCATGAAGCGCTGCAGGGGGCGTATATTTAGTCGCAGGCAAAAACGCGCTGAATGGATGCAAACGCTTTGACGGCCTGCTATATTGAACGAACGTGAGTTCAGTTTAAGGTCCTGCCCATGTTGCGTTACGACGCCATCGCCGCCACGCCGGCTTCCGACTATCCCTTCCGCAACCTGATCGGCGCCGATATCCTGCCGCCTGAAGCCGAGGACGAGATCGCCCGCGATTTCCCGCAGATCGACAAGACCGGCTTCATGCGACCCGAGGATTTCCCGATGGGGCCGGCGTTCCGCGACCTGCTGGCCGAGGTGCGCAGCCCGGAATTCGCCAGGGCCATCGGCGACAAGCTGGGCGTCGACCTGACCGGCAAACCCAACTGGGTGACGGTGCGCAAATGGTCGGCGCTGAAGGACGGCCGCGCCCATACCGACGGCGCCGACAAGCTGGCCTCGGCCCTGATCTACCTCAATCACGAAGGCACCAGCGGCGGCAACCTCCGCTTCCTCGAAGGCCCCGACCAGGACGGCCCCGGCACCGAGGAGGTCAATCCCGGCTACGGCCACTTCATCGCCTTCCCGCGCCTCGACAATTCCTGGCACGGCCACAAGCCGTTCGAAGGCGAGCGCCGCGTGGTGCAGATCGCCTGGCTGGTCAGCGAGGACGCCGTGGCGCGCAAGGCCAAGCGTCACGGCATCACCGAGTTCCTCAAGAAGCTGTTTTCGTCGTCTCGTTCGAAACAGGACGAGATGATGTAGGGCAATTCCTGCCTTCCTGCCCTTAATTTCCGAAGGCCGCGGCGCGGCCTGAGGCAAGGCCGACCGGCCGCCCGAGCCTTTGCGAGGCAATGCGCGCCCTGGCGCGCAAGCGAAAATGCAGACCACCGTCGTTTTCTAAGCTTTTGCTTAGAGTGGAATGATATCAGGTGGGATCGGCGAGACTTTCCTTCCCCGTTCACGGGGAAGGTGTCGGCGCTCTTGCGACGACGGAAGGGGGGCTTTGTCATCTTCCGTAAGGTCCCCCTTCCGTCACTCGCTTCGCTTGTGCCACCTTCCCCGTAAACGCGGAAGGAATAAGGCGTTGCGGTTAAGGCCTAGAAGACAACGGTGGTCTGCATGCCGCCGCCGGGAACGATCCAGTCGACGCGCCAGCCGCCACCGTCGATGGCGGTGATACGGTCGCCCTGCGGCGCCTTGCTGACGGGCACAGAACGGGTAAAGGTCGCGCCGCCGGCCTGGATCACCACATTCACCGGCGTGGCGGCGTCCTGCGGCGGCGGAATCTGGCAGATCGCCGTGAAGGCGCCCTTGTCGCCGCCCGCCGGCTGCTTGGGCCAGCTTTCGCCATCGATCGTGGCGGCGATGGCGACGTGCGGCGCCGCGATACCGGTGATCATCATGGCGCCGGCGGCGTCATAATCGACGACGGCTATGCCGGCGCCCCCCGGCGCCAGCGGCAGGCTGGGCGATCCGGCCCGCATCAGCACGGCCTTTTGCGGCGCGCCCGGCGGGATGAACAGCCGGCCTTCGGCCTGGACCAGCCGGCCGGTGTCTTCCATCGATATGTCGAACAGGCCGCCTTGCGCCGTCAGCGGCAGTTCAGCCTTGAAGCGGCCCCTGGAATCGGCGGTGATGCCGATGCTGTGCTGGCCGCCGTACTGGAAGCGCACACGGCCTTCCGGCGCGGCCTCGCCGCTGACCGTGACCGTGTCGCCGCTGCCGGTGATGCCGAGGATCTGCGGCGCGCGCGCATAGCCCTGGGCGCGCATATAGGCGTCGGCGTCCTGAACGGCCTGCGGCTTGGGCGAACAGCCGGCCAGCAGGGCCACGCCCAGGACCGCGACAGCCGGCAAAAGGCGAAGCGAAGGGGAAGGGAACTTTTTCACGCCGCAAGCCATATCCGCTTTTCTTACCCCGGAATAGAGGTTTAGACTGCCGGACTCAAAAGAACAGGTTGTCAAAAAATGCCCCTCTCAAAACATGAAATCAAGTCCGTGTGTGTCTATTGCGGTTCCTCGTTCGGCACCGATCCGGCGTACCGGCAGGCGGCCCTCGACCTGGGCCAGGTGCTGGCCGGCGCCGGACTGCGGCTGGTCTACGGCGGCGGCGGTGTCGGACTGATGGGCGAAACCGCGCGCGCGGCCAAGGGCGCCGGCGGCAAGGTGCTGGGGGTGATGCCGCAGTTCCTGCGCACGCGCGAAATCATCTATGACGAGGTCGAAACCCGCGTGGTGCAGAACATGCACGAACGCAAGATGATGATGTTCGAGGAAGCCGACGCCTTCGTCGTCCTGCCGGGCGGCATCGGCACGCTGGAAGAGGTGGTCGAGCTGCTGTCGTGGCGGCGCCTCGACCTGCACAAGAAGCCGATCATCTTCCTCAATATCGACGGCTTCTGGCAACCGTTCTTCGACCTGATCGCCAGGCTCCAGGCCACCGGCTTCGCGCCGCCGGCCTTCGTCTACACCTATTCCAGCGTCGATACGGTCGAGGAAGTGCTCGACGCCATCGCGGCCATGAAGTCGCAGGACGTGCAGATCGATACCCGGCGCGTCGTCTAGGGCCTTTTCCGATGCCGGGATTCCCTACGGTCAATCCCGGCTGTTGGTGGTTTTGAAGATTTAAGCACGGACAGGCACGGAAAAAGCCGCTGACGCGGCGGCGTGCGGAAAGAGCACGGAATTCCGGATGTGGCAGGCCTTTGTGGGAAATGGCTTGTATAGGATTAACCACGAAAAGCACAAAAACGCGCGTAGCGCTTTCACGAAACGAAGTTCGGCGAAGCCAAAAACACGAATGGGTCCGGGTTAGAACGGCCTATTTTTCGTGTCTATTCGTGTTGATGCGTGAAGCGCATCTTTTCGTGTTTTTCGTGGTTAAATCTTCGCTGGCGATCAAGCGCAGGTGTTTGGACGGCACATTTCCGTGCCTGTCCGTGGTTAAAGCCAGTCGCCCCACCACCACCCGTCTTCGTTACGCTTCGCTGCACTCGCCGGGCGGTCCCCCTCCCCGCGCAAGCGCAGGGAGGTATAGAAGGAAAGGCGCGTCGTTTGGCGGTTTATCCGGATGGCCGGCCACCGGATGGCGGTTCCAATTCTTCGTCGTCCGGCATGGGATCGAAGCCAAGAGCGACCCGCCAGTTGGCGATGGCGTCGGTATAGTCGACATAGGTGACATTGGGGTCGGAGGTTGGCGTGATCTTGAGGAAAGACCGGGTCTTGGCGGCTGGTTTGGGATCGGCCGGTTCCGGGTGGGGCTGGGGCGTGGCGGCGGTGGGAGCAGTCTTGGTTTCGACGGCGGTCCGGGGCTCCGGTTGCGTCTGGATGGCAGCTTGAGCAGGGGCCGGTGCCTGGATTACGGGCTTGGCAACGGGCTTCCTGGCCGCGACTTGGGGCAGGCCCGGCGATGAGGCCAGGGCCTGAGTCTGAGTGTCGCTTGCGGTTTCGGCGGCGTCCCACCAGGGGCCGAGCTCCTTGCGGCGCTTTTCGCCCCATTGCAGGTCTTGCGCCAGGTGGACGCGGGCCGTAATGGCGTCGGCGGTGTGGCGGGCGCGATCGGCTTCGAGTTTGCGCGGATCGGGGGCCTGGGCCTCGGCGCGGTCGCAGCGGCTGTAGAGTCGCTCGATGACGGCGGCGACACGGACGGCGCGCTCGATGCCCGGCATGTCTTCGGGATCGTCCATGGCCGTGGCCTTGATGAGCATGCGGTCGGCAAAGGCGCGCAGGAGTTCGCGCCG
>FTIZ01005393.1_pt2 | contig 19498 bp, 12 predicted proteins | sample 1658381 | NCBI WGS metagenome assembly FTIZ01 (sample SAMEA3914822, study PRJEB12502) | metagenome | biome: forest; material: soil | place: USA | collected 2012-03-12 | depth 0.1 m
GTCACGACCTTGACCTGGGCAACACCGTGGGAGTCACGGAGAACGACACCGATCTGCGAGGGGGTCGCGCCCTTCTTGGCGAGCTTGCAGATCTGGTCGACGACCTGCTCGGGGGTGGTCTTGAGCCAAGCAGGCGGGTTGCGCGAGTAGGGGACGGCGGAGGCAGAGATGCCCTTGCCCTTGCTGTGAAGACGGCCCATGTTGACTGTGGTGGTGTTGGGGTGAGACGGCGATTGGGTGCTGTCGAGTTGTCGAGTTGGTCGCTGGCTGGTCGAGGAGGGATGCGAGCGAAATTTCCCTGATCGCAACGAGTTGGAGATTCTGTGGGCGGAGAAATTCGCTAGGGTCGGGCTGTGATTGGTTGCATTGGCCTTGTTTGCACGTGACCTTGAGCGTGACCTTGAATCCCAGATCTGGCAGGTGGGCCAGATGCCGGATTCGATTTAAGGTGGGAAATTTTTCAGCAATTCAAACTTCGCGTCTTCCCTCACTGAAGCGCGACGAGGAAGACGACCACCAGCCTGTCGGCAACATGGTTTGTTGCGTGTCAACTTGCATATGGTGATGCTCTCGGGGCTTGGGTTTCCAGTGCCAGATGCCGATGTGCGGCTTGATGTGGGTGTATGCGACCTCTCATGCCGATATCTCGATCCCTTCGACAGGTAAGCAACCCAATTTCTCTCCATTCCCACCTCCACCTGCCATTCCCTGATGATCACCACATTTTACTTTATTCTGGTACCTCTTATGTTAGGGTCCTTCGGGACTCAATGAATTAAACGGACTTCTGATTTGGAAACCGCACACTTCGTTTCTGAAGCAAACTTGTGGAGAGCAACGCTAACCTGCTCATAGTTTTCTGCGTTGGCCCAAGGCAGGATTAAAACTCTCCTTCGGAGATGTCCTCTCGTAGATGCTCTGCCATGATATAGTATAGCAAACCAAATGAAGAATCAACTTGACCCTGACCCCGTCTCACATTGATCTTGATGCCGGCAGCAACCTCGCACTTTTACGCATCGCCAAACCGACTTGCCCACGAATGATAATTGTACACGTTACTCGATGCCCACCCGCAAGAATCCTGGCTCCACAAACCTGGGATATTCCGTTTTCTCATATCCAGCCTTGTCCCAAGGCCGGACCACAACTGGAAAGCAATCGATCGATACCTCGCTTGTCTCGTCCTTCTTCAGAAGTACCCCCATCCCTTCCTTTCCTTACCATGCATTCACATCAAAGTTTTCCTGTCCCCAATGTCAGCGAGCGAACGAGATCAGACAGCAGCGAGAGGGCATGGCATGTATGAGCTTACCTCAGGGAAGTAGGTCGTGACAACGGTGCGGTCGGCAAACTTGCGGCCGGCCAGAGCGCGCAGGGCCTTGGTTGCGAACTCGGGCGTCTCGAATTTGATGAAAATCTTGCCCACACCAGCGGACTGCCGGCTGCCTCCGACGGGACGAGGGATCTTGATGGCGAGGATGGTGCCGAACTTCTCGCACTCCTCCTGGACGTCGTCACGGATTTCTGGGCAACGTGTCAGTGCAAAGCCCTGGGGCAAAGAATGTTAGGGGGACGTACCCTCGTAATCATCATTGTCCATCAGCTCGTCTGGCGTCACCATGTTCAGCAGCTGCAGCACCCTGCTAACGCCCGAGTCGGTGGATGTTGTGCCGGCAAGCATGGACATGGCGTTGACGCCCATCTCGCCTGAAACCTGGGTGATGCCGATGCTGGCCTTCTGGACCTTGAGCGCGCGCTCGCCGAGCATCATGTTGTTCAGCCCTTGGATGGCAACACTGGTGACGCTTGGGTCGGCGTATTCGAGGAAGGCAATGCCCTAGCAACCGCTGTCAGTCACACCTAGGCCATAAACACTTCAGTATCCGGACAGACAACTTACCCGTGACTCTTGAGTGCCGTTGTCCTTGACCAGCATAAACGACTTAAGCTTGCCAAAGCTGACCAGCAACTCCATCACTTGGTCCTCCGTTAGATACAGAGGGATGTTCGTTACGCTGATTTTGTTGGGACCGTCGAGCACCACGGTTGACGGGACGTCGGAATCGGGATCGTAATTCGGATCCTCCACGATGGCTGGGAGAATGTAATCCTTTGGTCGGCGAATATGCAGCCCCTGAGGGGTCGCACCGTTTCCATTGGCCACGTGCGCGTCGTCGGCCTCCATCGTTATTCCATCCAGCGCCAGAGCCACCGTCGCGTCTGTGTTGTTCCTGAACTCGACCATGGCAAAGGTGCGATCAGGCCCGATGTGGCATTGGAGGCAGGGGTCCGTCGTGTCGATGGCGTTCAAGCCGTTGAGCTGGAGATTGAAGAAGTGAACCAAGGATTCGTCGGTCGCCGAGGGCGGCAGGTTTGATACGATGAGGCGCTTGCTCTGGCGGGAGTTTGTGGGCTTGAGGGCGGCGCTACTGACGGCGCCCCCGGGCTGGCTCATGAAGGCCTGAAGCTTGGTCGGATCCATGGCCTGCTGCCGAGGTGCGCCGGGGAGCGGGAACATGCCGGACAGCTTCGCCTGCTCGGCCGTGACGTTGTCGTACCCAGGCGGCTTGAGATCCCACTGTGTCAGGCGCCGCCTGCGCTCCAGGATGGGGACCACATCGGTGAGGTCAGGCGTCGGTTCGCGCTTCTTGGGAGGGGGGGACGCGCTGCGCCGCCGGTCCCGTTGTTGGTCTTGATCCCGATCATGCCTGGGCCCACGGCGGTCGTCCATCAAATCACGGTCAGGGCGACCGCGTCTGTCGCCGTCGTCTCGCCGGGGCCGGGCGCCGCGGTCGCGATCCCATTCCCTCTCGCCCCGGTCACCGCCCCGGTCACCACCACGGTCGCCCCGGTCGCCCCGGTCGCCCCGGTCTCCCCTGTCACCCCTATCTCCTCCCCGGCGGTCCCGTCCCGAATAGCGATCTTCGCGCTCGCGGTCGCGGTGGCTTCGGCTGGACGAGTAGGCATCGACATCGCCGCCATCTTCGCGACGGGATCGGCCGCTGCGGAAGTCGGGAGAACGAGACCTTCTCCGTCCGCTGCCTCGGTCGCGGGTATCTCCTCGGTCGCGTCTGTCGTCGCGGTCCCTCCTCGAAGACTGAGAAAGAAGAAAAATTCTAATTAGCTTCGAGCCTCCAACCGCACACTTCAAATCAGAGATGTGATGGGGGGCCAACTTACTGGTTGGTCGCGAGACGAGGCGTGGCGGCCGCTGTCTGTGTCGCGTCGGTCAGCATCAATTCGTGCACCGTGTCGTGGAGCATGCGCACCTCTGGAGGAATAATTGTCGCCGTTCATCGTGACTGCTGCTCCCAGTAAAACAGTTTTGATGCGATCCCTAGAGCGGCAGATATTGCGAGGGAGCGAGGCTTGATGCGTGATGTGATGGCGCTTTGCCGCAGCCGATCGCGACCTGAGGCTGGAACTTTTTTGGGGCGACCGTCGAGGGCTTGGCCACGCCATTCTGTTTCGGGCTAGGCGGTCCGTTGCAGCTCAACCTCGCGCATGGACTTCAGTGGGTCCGTCAGTGAGCGGCCTCGCGATTGGCCTGGACTTGGACTTCACTTTCACTGCCTTTCAGCCTCGACCTCGACCCTCTACCCCTAACATTGAACCAATCTCTGTTTCTGTGGAATTTCAACAACACTCCTTTCTCAAGTTCAGTTTATTGAACCATTAAGCTCGTTACCTCTTTTCTTTCTTGTTATCCTCTTTTTTCTTCTTTTCTTCTTTTCCATCCGGATTCCAATGGGAGCCCCCAAAGTGGCCGAATGGCGCAAGCTGCCCCTGAGTCTCGCTGAGCTCTGCATCGACACAACCCTTCGCTGTGGGCGTACGTATTCTCTATGACACTTCATTTTGGCTAGACAACTCTCTGGTTTTTAGGTATCATAACAACGATGGAAAAGAACGAGTTGATTCACACTTTTTTGTTTCTAGAATCGTTCCGATGGCGCAAAATCAGCGATGAATGGTGAGACCCACTTGACTCTCTCACCTTTTCTCTCAAGACCTGCTTGTAACACATGGCACTAGGCACTGTGTGCTTCGAGGTCGCATCGTATCTCTCAAGCAAGATTCTACACATCTACACTACCGAGTAACATGGCCAACGGCAGCGAGCAGCCTTGTGACTCCCCCGACCTCGGTGCCTCCAGCATCACCTTCATCTCCCACGGTCCATGGCACCGATGGCAAAGATGACGACACAGAATCCCTTCTACGCAACTACTTTGCTCTCTCACTCTCTCTGTCGTCGCTATACAGTCAATGGGCTGCATCTGACTCCAACTTCGCCCGCCGCGCCTTGGCCTTCACCGGTATCCGCATCCTCAACCAAGACGCCTGGGAGGCCCTCGTAGCCTTCATCTGCAGCAGCAACAACAACATCTCCCGCATCAGCCAGATGGTGCACAAACTCTGCCTCCACTACGGCCCCTACGTCGGCACCATCCAAGGCGAAGCTTTCCACGACTTCCCGGGCCCGGACGTCCTCTCAGGAACCCAGGTCGAAGCCCACCTCCGCCAGCTCGGCTTCGGCTACCGCGCCCGCTACATCGCCGAAACGGCCGCAAAGATCTCAACCCAAAAACCCGCATCCTACCTCCTCCAACTCCGAAACCCCAACTCCCCGCCACTTAGCAACACCACAGCAACCCCACCCATCAAGTCCGAAGAAGAAAAAGAAGAAACCGATCCACCCACCTACCGCGCAGCACACACCGCCCTCCTCGACCTCCCTGGCGTGGGACCCAAGGTTGCAGACTGCGTCTGCCTGATGGGGCTGGGCTGGGGCGAGGCCGTGCCCGTCGACACCCACGTCTGGCAGATCGCGCAGCGCGACTACAAATTTGGGAGCAAAGGCGCCAAGACCAAGACGTTCACCAAGGCCATGTACGACGCCGTCGGCGATCACTTCCGGGCCATCTGGGGCGCGCAGGCCGGGTGGGCGCAGAGCGTGCTGTTTACGGCGAACTTGAGGAGTTTTGCGGATCAGGCGAAGGGTGGTGGTGGTGGCGGTGAGGCTTCTGAGGAGGTGGTTACGTCAGGGGCTGCTGTTGTTGCAGATGCGGTGAAGGTTAAAAAGGCTGCGGTGTGGAAACTGAAGTCTGAAGATGAGACGGTGGGTCATGGGGCTGCGGTGGTGAAGGTTGAGGAGGTGCAGGTAGTGCATGCTGCAGCGGCAGGCAGGCGGGTTAGGAAGAGGAAAGCATCGACGGAAATGCCGGCATGCGAGGTTGGTGGACAGCCCGGAGAAACTGAGACGACGCATGTGGAGGTCTACACACGAAGGACCAGCAAAAGGATCAAGGCTATGGGCGCGTAGACACATAATGCAGTCGTCGAATGCATGAGGGAGGAGAAGATATGTACATCAACTATGCATCTGCGCTCATTTTTCCGGATGCCGGGCAGGAACCCGAAAAGGCCGAGACAAAACTTTAGGTTCCGTGACTCGACAAACAATATATAATGAAGGGCAGTGCCAGAAATTCCAACCTGATTCGCAAGCCGATTTGGACTCCCCTTATTCCACATCTTTCGGTTTCACCCTCTCGGATCTCTCAGCCAAACCGGAAGACCCTATCGCTGCGGTCTTGCCCCGTCGCCGACGTCTTTCGCCGTCGACAACTCCGACGCCTTCCCCCTTCCCCGACGTCTTGCCTCTTCGCCGTCGTCTTCCCCCTTGGCCAAGATCATCCACTCTTGGCAAAAATGGACGCCACCACGACCAACGACGCCCCCCGCTCTGCCCGCCCCTCCGCCTGGGACCTCGAACTCTTCCAGACGGCGTACAACGCCCCGCGGTGCCCAGGCGCTATGGTCCTCTCCCTGCTCGAGAGCGGCGCCGACAGCCACGGCCTGGCAGCAAGCATGCTGCCCCTCTTCTGGTGCTTCGACCACGACAACCAGTGCGCCGCGCCAATCCTCGAGCACCTCATCGCAGAGCACCGCGCCGCCGTCGCCGCAGGCACCACCGCCGCCGCCTCCCCTGCCGCCGCCCTGGCGTGGATCGACGCCGCCATCGAATTCGTGCTGTACATGGGCAAACCACCCCACCTCCTCATGTACAAGCTCCTCAAGATCCGGCCGTCCCACCTCGCTCACCCGGCCAGCCACCCGCTCGTGCTGTGCGTGCGCCGGATTGCTGCACAGGACTGGCCGTCGCGGGACGCGATGCGCCGCTCGGGTCTCTATGCGTGCATGGCGCTGTTGTTGAAGAAGTTTGTGCGGGACGAGAGCTTGCGGGCCGCGGTGCCCTACGCGTACGAGGCCCTCGCGTGCTGGGTGATCACGGATCCGCAGCGCGAGCAGACGGCGGCGTATCTCCGGCATTGGATCTTTCGGAGCTTGCTGGAGCAAACGGGCGTCCATCCGGACACTACGGTGGGGGCTGGGCCAACGCCGCTGCGGGTCGAGCTGGAGAACATCGTCACCAGGGGGGGAAGGATCTGAGGTGCCTCGGGGAGCTGTTGAGTCATGAGGCGGAGGTGTTGGATGAATGGCAGGAGGGGGTTGAGGGTCAACGCCGGCCGGGGCTGGATGCGTCGATGGTGGAACTGTGCATTTGCGTCTTGATCATGGCCAGAGGAGGATCGATGACCACAATACAATGGGGAGTCTTTGTTGATGACAGGAAGGGAGGGAGATATTGGATCCGGCGCTGTTTGACGGGGATGAAGCACAGATTGAGGCGAGAAGAGGTTCAGGCGGTGGAGATTTATGACAGGTTTTGGTAGTGTGAGCTTTGCGAATCACAGGGTTTGCCTCGGCTTCATGTCTGCTGTTGTGATGCTTTCTCCTCGCTGTGTAATGTTGACTTTACACTTTCTGCCCCCATCTCGTCAACAACCCAACCCTCCATTCCTTGAAGGCTCGTTCCGTCGGCGGTAGCAGCGCATTGCTCTCGTCAAGAGACCGGATAACCTCGTGTATCACACTCGCTGGCAGGTTTATCTCTTGGGAATCGCAGGTGATTGCTTCCAACATTTTGTCGGCCTCCTCGCGCGGTATTGGCCGATAGAGGAGCTTAATCGCCGGTGTGCTTTGCGGAATACCGCTTGATGAGTACACGATGCTGCTGTTGAGAACCCAGATGTGGATGGCACTTCGCACGCTCTCCTTGGGTCCGTTTTCGTCGATGGTTTCCGGAATTGGTGTTACCAAAGATTTCGACGAACCGGACCGGGCCACGGTGGAAATGAGGGTGGCTGCTAGACACTCTGGAATGCCCGGAATGACGCCTGAGGTGGACCTGCACAAGATCTGCCACTTGAGCAGAGTGATGGCGGACGTGCGGAAGTTGAAGAATCCCAGTTGGGCATGACAGGAAGAGCAAAAGACATTCAAGCCGCGTGTCTGGCTGGTTGAGGAATCAGACAGTGGCAAAGTGTGTCTGTCCTTCGAAACGTGCTCATAAGAAGACGCCGAGAACTATAAGGAGACGGCGGTCAGCGACTGACTGACCGAGTGGCGTAGTGTGGTATGTCCTTCCACTCATCCCCGAGCATTCACAACTTGGAAATGACCGGGTGAAGGGCAGATGGCCGGCCGTTCTACCAGGGAGAAATGACCCGTCGCGTAGCGAGGTTCATAGCTAACCGGCAGCCTGGGTGAGCAGGAGAGTGTGCCGGTGTGTCGATCTAGGGCATTTGTATCGGTATCCACGCCATTGAGGCGTGCACAGACGCCGGCTTGGCTACCTTCTTGATGCCCCGGAAAGTGGAAGTAGTAGAGAGGGAAGAACGCGTCCAACTTTTGAGGGCCCAGGCGACTCTGCCAGACTTACTGTCAGACTCTGGCAATCTGGCTCGGCAAAAAGCAGGGATGTGAGGTCCACGAAGCCGATGCCCTGTTGGGCGGATATGGTTGAGGAGGCACCATAGCCTCTCGCGGCAAGGCTCTTCTCGTTAGCTTTCCCGCTTTCTTCCTCGTGGTTGTGATGGTGGTGGTTGGGCTTGTGGCAGTGCCAAAACTCCATCATCTCGGCCCAATTCTCGCTGGGGAGATCCTTCCAGGCTTTCACCGTGCCCGGGGAAACAGCGTCAGTGCCGCACTGCCTGCAGCGAACCCCGGAGCTGGGGTCAAGGTCTGTTGCTGACCATGGCATGTGGTCATCGGAGTGAGGCGGCGAGAGAGACGAAGCATCGAGCGGGAGGCGCCACGACAGCGTTGTGCTGCCGTTCTGTTTGCCGTTGATCGGGAGCAATGTGCTGCCGAGCGCGGCTTTGGCTGGGAGAGTCAGACGATGGCTGACGTCGCGATGCTTGAGCTCGACAGTCCTGCAGTCTGCTGAGATTGAGACCTGGGTCGAGGCATCACTTGGAGAAGAGAGAGATGCGGCCAGCGAGATCTGGCGGATGTTGGCGAGCAGCTCGGCATAGAGAGCGCAGTCCCCAGTGGCTCCCACCTCTGCCACTTCTGCCAATTTTGACATATTTTGTTGTTTAAAATGTCATGAAAGTTCCATGAGAAGTCGCTTGATATCTTCCAAATTGCTGAGCCCCATTCAAGTCCGCGTCAATCTTCGTTGAACTTCGTTTTGATCGGAGCAGGAGAAGATGAACTGAGGCAGGTGTGCTGCTTGTGGTTCCTGGTGCTGGATGATGTCTGTTCTGCTTATGTAAGAGACTGCAGGCCGGTCTAGGTCCCCGTTTGCCAAGCCTTTTTAGCGTGGCAGCCTGCGCCGCCAAAATTTCAACACACGACAGCGGCAAGTGCTCCATCGCGCACGCCCCTTCACTTCAGCTGCAGCTTCAGCTTCAACCTCCGACATCCACAACAACTCCAATTCTCCATCACTTCCGTCTCTCCATCCCCATCAACGACAGGACGAGCACTAACACGCCCGAACTTGCGACATCGACTGCCCCAACGCATCCGTCCATCTCGAATCGCATCGGCCAACCCTACGTCAGCGTAAACAATACCTCTTCTTCCGAATGGGATGAGCGCAGCGCCGAGCGGGCACCAGCACCATGTCGGACGCCGATTTTGAACAGATCCGGAAGCTCCAGGCCGAGCGCAATGCCGCCTCCGCTGCAAAGAAGGGTTCTAGGACCTTCGACCCCGCCAACCAGCGAGCTGACACCTCGACCAAGGCCAAGCTGAGCGAAGCCTGGGACACGGAGCTCTACGATCGCGAGAATGGCGGCGACAAGTTTGCTGGCTACCACCTCTCTCTGCCCGGTGCCGATGGCGATGAGGATGAGGAGATGGCCGATGCCGACAGCTCGCGCCGCCTCGTCGGCCAGTACACTGCCACCCGCGCCCAGATTGACGAGTTCGCCCGCGGCAATGGCGTCGAGGAGGACGACCCGCTCGCTGGCCGTGGCGAGCGCAGCAATCGCATTACCGACCGCGAGACCGACTACCAGAAACGCCGTTTTGACCGCGTTCTGACCCCAACACGCGCCGACCCCTTTGCTGCCAACAGCCAGCCCGGCGCAGCCGAAGGCGAGACGTACCGCGCCATCATGGAGCGCCGCGACCTCGAGCGGGAGGAGGAACGTGTTCAACGCGCCATCGAACAAAAGATAAAGGATGGACCGGTCGAGGAGCACAAGCCGACCTTGAAGGACGACGCCGATAAGGAGAACGAGGATGCGGCATCAGCCGAAGCTGGCCGCAAGCGCAGGAAGAGGTGGGATGTTGCCTCGACGGAGACAACCGATGCTGCCCCAGCACCGGAGGAGCCCAAGAAGAGATCACGGTGGGACCAGGCGCCCTCGGTCCCAGCCATCGGGGGTGCGCCGGGCGCCGAGCCGAAGAAGAGGTCGAGGTGGGATCAGGCTCCGTCTGCCACCCCTGTCGGCAACGTTGGCCTTGCCACCCCGATGCACCAGTCCCAGCTGCCCGTGCTACCCACAGCCTTCGGCACAGATACGTCCGGCCGGTACATGCCCCTCAGTGACGAAGAGCTCGACTTGATGCTCCCCGGCCCAGAGGAGGGTTACAAGATCCTGGAGCCCCCGCCGGGCTATGCTCCAGTTCGGGCTCCCGCCCACAAGCTGATGACGGCGCCCACACCAGCCACGGGGTTCATGATGCAGGATCCCAGCAGCGGGCGCATTGCCGGCCAGCAGGTGCCCAAAGAGATCCCGGGCGTTGGCGACTTGCAGTTTTTCAAGGCCGAAGATATGGCCTACTTTGGAAAGCTGACAGACGGCTCCAATGAGGACGATCTCAGCGTCGAGGAGCTCAAGGAGAGGAAGATCATGCGTCTGTTGTTGAAGGTCAAGAATGGCACTCCTCCGATGAGGAAGACTGCGCTCAGACAACTCACAGATAACGCACGCAACTTCGGCGCCGGGCCCCTGTTCAACCAGATTCTCCCGCTTCTCATGGAGAAGACGCTCGAGGACCAGGAGCGCCATCTGCTCGTCAAGGTCATCGACCGCATCCTGTACAAGCTGGACGACATGGTCCGGCCCTACGTCCACAAGATCCTCGTCGTCATCGAGCCGCTGCTCATCGACCAGGACTACTACGCGCGGGTTGAGGGACGTGAAATCATCTCCAACCTTGCCAAAGCCGCGGGCCTTGCGACCATGATCAGCGTCATGCGGCCCGACATCGACCACGTCGACGAGTACGTGAGAAACACCACCGCCCGAGCATTCGCCGTCGTTGCCTCTGCTCTGGGCATCCCCGCGCTCCTTCCCTTCCTCAGGGCTGTCTGCCGCAGCAAGAAGTCGTGGCAGGCCCGCCACACCGGTGTTAAGATTGTGCAGCAGATTCCCATCCTGATGGGCTGCGCAATCCTGCCCCATCTCAAGCAGCTCGTCGACTGCATTGGGCCCAACCTGAACGACGAGCAGACCAAGGTGCGGACCGTGACCAGCTTGGCCATTGCTGCGCTGGCTGAGGCATCGAACCCGTACGGTATCGAGAGCTTCGACGACATTCTCAACCCGCTGTGGACCGGCGCGCGCAAGCAGCGGGGCAAGGGCCTAGCGGGCTTCCTCAAGGCTGTTGGCTATATCATCCCCTTGATGGACGAGGACTACGCGAATTACTACACCAGTCAGATTATGGAGATTCTGCTGCGTGAGTTTGCGTCGCCCGACGAAGAGATGAAAAAGGTTGTTTTGAAAGTCATCTCGCAGTGCGCCGCGACCGATGGCGTCACGGCTGGCTACCTAAAGGAGCACGTCCTAGACGAATTCTTCAAGAGCTTCTGGGTCCGCCGCATGGCACTCGACAAGCGAAACTACAGGCAGGTGGTCGAGACCACGGTCGACATTGGCCAGAAGGTCGGTGTTAGCGAGATCCTCGAGAGGATCGTGACCAACCTCAAGGACGAGAGCGAAGCGTACCGGAAGATGACGGTCGAGACGGTTGAGAAAGTTGTGGCTTCCCTTGGTGCCGCCGACATTGGCGAGCGGCTAGAGGAGCGCCTGATCGACGGTATCCTGCATGCGTTCCAGGAGCAGAGCGTTGAAGACATTGTCATGCTCAACGGCTTCGGCTCTGTGGTCAACGCGCTTGGCACCCGCTGCAAGCCATATCTCCCCCAGATTGTCAGCACAATCCTGTGGCGTCTCAACAATAAGTCAGCCACGGTCCGCCAGCAGGCAGCCGACCTCGTCTCGCGCATTGCCATGGTCATGAAGCAGTGTGGCGAGGACGCCCTCATGGGCAAGCTGGGCATCGTCCTCTACGAATACCTCGGCGAAGAGTACCCGGAAGTGCTTGGCTCCATCCTGGGTGCTCTCCGCTCCATCGTCACCGTCGTCGGCATCAGCCAGATGCAGCCGCCCATCAAGGACCTTCTCCCACGACTCACTCCCATCCTCCGCAACCGGCACGAAAAAGTCCAGGAAAACACCATCGACCTTGTGGGGCGCATCGCTGACCGCGGCCCGGAAAGCGTCAACGCGCGCGAGTGGATGCGCATCTGCTTCGAGCTCCTCGACATGCTGAAGGCGCACAAAAAGGGCATCCGCCGAGCGGCCAACAACACCTTCGGCTTCATCGCTAAGGCCATCGGCCCGCAGGACGTGCTCGCCACCCTGCTCAACAATCTGCGCGTGCAGGAGCGCCAGTCGCGCGTCAACACGGCCGTGGCCATCGGCATCGTCGCCGAGACATGCGCGCCCTTCACCGTCCTGCCCGCGCTCATGAACGAGTACCGCGTGCCCGAGCTCAACGTGCAAAACGGCGTGCTCAAGTCCCTCTCCTTCCTTTTCGAGTACATCGGCGAGATGGCCAAGGACTACGTCTACGCCGTCACCCCGCTCCTCGAGGACGCCCTCATCGACCGCGACCAGGTCCATCGCCAGACCGCCGCCAGCGTGGTCAAGCACATCGCCCTCGGCGTCGTCGGCCTCGGCTGCGAGGACGCCATGGTCCACCTGCTCAACCTGCTGTACCCCAACCTGTTTGAGACGAGCCCCCACGTCATCGACCGCATCGTCGAGGCCATCGAGGCCGTCCGCATGGCCGTCGGGCCGGGGCTGGTGCTCAACTATGTCTGGGCCGGCCTGTTCCACCCGGCGAGGAAGGTCAGGACGCCGTATTGGCGGCTGTACAATGACGCGTATGTGTGGGGCGCCGACGCGATGGTGCCGTATTATCCTAACTTGGTCGAGGAGGGGATTGATCGGGGGGAGCTGGCGATTGTGCTTTGAGTGGGGGGTTTTGGATCCTCTCCTTTCGCCGGAAGATGGCCCGGGGTTGTATGATTCTAGTTTGGTGTGTGGGACTCGAAAAGCGAGCGGGTGTTTTGGGTTGGTGATGGGGATGGGGTAATATAGCAGGCAGGCTGGCAATATCAGATGGGTTGTTTCGTTTGGGATATGTTGCTGTGTCTGTCACGATGTGGCGCGGTGGGTGGCTGTGTAACTGGTGAGTGTGTGTCTGTGGTGTGCTTGGTAGCATTCTTATTGTCAGTGGTGTCGTCTTGGGTGCATAATCGAGGAGTTTCTCGTTCTTTCCAGCGAACTGGAGTTGTGTTGCGTTCTGCGCGGTTGTATCAGCCGCAGTGTGGTGTCATGGATTGCAAGTTTGCTGTTTTGACTCCCTCTTTCCGTGCCTCTTCGTCCTTCACAGGCCGTGTCTTTTCTCAGATGAATGCTGTGGGCTGTTCAGGGGCAATAGGGAGTGGCTGCTTTGGGTACTACCAACTGAACCATTCGTAGCGACTGACTCTGGAGACACAGATACACCTAGCACAAACACCTTCGGAGACTTACTCGTGCCACGTTCCCGTGCCATGCCGTGTATTTTCTCTCGCATGGCATTACAACGCTTGCCATCTAGAACACGCTGTGTGTGTTCTGGAACCGGCGGGCCTCGTCACTGCGATGGTGTGGTCCGAGAACTGTTGAGGTCAGGAGTCGCTGACTCGACGACTCGACGACAACGACGCCACCACAACAACCCGCGCATCCTTTCAGCTAAGATGTCACATGTAGAGTCTGCGAGTACACGAAGATCCTTAAGAATAGAACGCACATCTCTGTATACATTTTATATCACTTTTTATCTTGAGATCTCCGAGAAACCGTCAAGATTGACCATCTCGTGAGACCATTCTCAACCCAAGTCGAGTCGACAGCCCCTCTAGCGCAGCCCCTGAGCGCTGAGCCCAGAGCCGAACCATGTCAGGTAACACCGAGCGAAGCACACAGCACGCAGCACGCAATAGCACAACATACCCGGTATATTCCCCGATGCTGTCTCAACCACTAAGTAGCCTCCCGGCCTCGAACTGCTTAGCCAAGGGCTTGCCAGTCGGTAGGGAGGCTCCATCCCCAGACCATGATGCCACCAAACGAGGGCGTCTTAGCCAAACCCACCAAGCCATCACAGTGACTTCGCGCACGTAAGGAAAGTAAATGGGAAGATGTTTGGCACCGAAGGGTCACGAAATCAAGCAAACTCCCTTCCCCGACAGACCACCAGGATACCAACTCCGCGCCGAACGAGGCCCCTTTTCCAAAGCCTACAAACAAGCCCAGAGCCCGAAGAAGAACGGCACCGCAGGTTAACACAGAGTCACCACCTACCATTGAGCCGGCATATCGCCGCCGTCCCGGATCGCAGGGTAAACAGCAGCGCGGGCCGCGCTGGCTGTTTGTGCTCTCCCCTAGCCGCTGCCGGGCATCAGCTCTCGGGGGTCAGGTCACAGTTGCAACCTCCCAACCGTCCCACAGACACAGAGCCCCTTTTGACACCAGGGTCTGGAAGCGAACAGCAACGCTGCCACACGATTCACGCTGTCACACTGTCACCAACGTTACATGTATTATACGGACCCTACCAGCCACGTGTAAGACGTGGTTCTCAGATCCCCCGATTTCGGATAATACTAGCATTGCGCTGGTATCCGCAGGGACCTCATCTCGCGTCGACCGGCTCTCGAGAGCGAAAAGGGGGCGAGTGTCTGTCTTTGCTCCCATGATCGTGTCCCACCCCCCACCCATTGCCCTCCAGCCGCGTACGTTATACGCACTCCCTTCCTGCCCCAACCCTACCCCCTGAACCACAACGGTCAACCCACACGGTCATCTTAGCTACGCACGTCCCCCAGCACATGTACAAGTCCACAGCATGTCGCGTCTCACCTCGGCCACCGGTACTCACGCCGGCAGATTAACACCCGCCGAACGAAATTCCCCATGGAGACAGACATGTCTGCACGGAATAAATCCGAACCAACAACCCCCACACCACCACCCACACACGGCACAGCACACAGACACACCCACTCCACCCAAGAAACAGCGGTGTATGGTAGCGGGAGCGGGCTAGCTCGTCCACATCGTCTACATACAGTACAGTCCACAGGGGCTTGTCAAGGCCACCGAATGAGAGGCACAGAGAGACAGCTGAAAGGGGGAGGTACAGATCACGAACGTTCAGGTTACACCATCAAAGTTCAAGGTGCCGACCGAAGTGCCATGCCGTGAGTGTCTAGCTAAGGGGGCGGTGGTGTGCAACGTGGAATGTGTGTACGGTCTGGTCAGTACGGAGTAAAAGCATCCTGAGTATCAAAAAATACAACCGGTATACTGCAAGAGTCACTCCGGACCACTGGACTCGATGATGGAATGATAAGAAAAAGGGGACCACACCAAAACCCCAGGGTCTTTGACAAGGAGACCGTGGTCCACCACCAAGGGAGTTCCTGACATGGAATTGAACCCGGCCGAGGACCGGGACCGGGACGGGGGCCGGAGGAAGGCGGGACGTCAATGAACGGGATACACACGACAGGAACCCCCGACTGAGAAAAAAAAATGAATTTAGGGGGAAAAAAAAACAAAAAAACCACCTAGTCCACGTAGCACACCCGCTTTACCAACCCCAATCTCCAAGTTCGCCATCACCCTCAAAAAAAAAACCCCATCCCGCCCTCCCTATCCCTGCCTCCCGTAACCCCAGCAAAAACCCCGTCAATGATCTCATGGCTTGTTTCAGATTCTGCATTCCAGGTGCTGCGCCTCAGCGGTGGAGAAGGGTAGGGACCCGGCAGCCATGTCTAGTGCTGCAACGGTTGCATCGAATGCGACTCGACGCCTCCTTTTCCCGTCGGGGACGCCGCACACGCGGGGATGTGCCTGCCGGGGGGGTATGATGACGAGAACCCAAAAGAAATACCGAAATACCAAAAATAAGGGTTCATCTGATATTTGCCCACACATGGGGAATGCGGGTAAAGTCCATTTCTGGTCGAATTCCTCTTGGGATACGACTCCGCTGCCGGTGGTTCCTCGGTGCTTCTCATCTTTCTTTTCTCTCTCTGTGTGTCTCTCTCTGCGCTGCGGAACCGAGTAAACAGATGAGGCGAGACACGCTCGAGTCTGTCTATTAGTGACGAGTGACGAAGCAGAAACAGAGTGTTGCGCAAGCAGGGTGGGGCCGACGGTTGCGAAATCCACGGGCGGCAACAAAACCCACCGAGTTATCTGCCCCTGGCTGCCCATTGTGTGTGAACCCGGTCCAATTCAACATGGCAAAAAGACAATGCCATTGTCACAACTGCCATCCTTTTCCCATCCGCCTCCACCCGTCCCGTCTCACGATAGTGCCCGGCACAGCGCTGTGTTCTGTACACAGTACCTCGCCACCATTCAGATAAATTGGGATTACTGTGCAGAATACTTCTGTCGCATCAATGGCCCGTCTCCGGTTGGCAGTCCTCGTCTTGGCGAGGGGGCCGCCAAAACGCCCCATGACGTCAGCGGCCGCCAGCGCTAATGGTAGTGTATCTCGACGACACGCCGGACTCACCATTGACCAAGGACCACCCCTCGGACTTGGACAGGCGCAGGAGGGTTCATGACGTATCGCGGCTTTTTTTCCCCTTTTGCTTTGGCCCACGCATGCGTGAAAATGTGTTGGCCTTGGTTGCCGAGGGAATGTGATGGCTACAGAGGGCTCAGCAGCTGAACATGTCAGCTCGTCATGGTTCTTGGTTGGCGCGGAAGGGCACCATGCCGGGGTTTGGTGGAGGTCGCCGAACAACAGGCATCTTGCGCTGCATTGGCGAGGTATGGGATTCCTGGATTCCTGGATGCTGGTTGGGGGTGTGATGGCAATTGGCAATTGGATGGCGGTCCGAGATGGGGAAACCCTCTCACCTCTAGGGCTTGTCTCGGCAGGTGTGCATGACCACGGGCACGGGTGGTTCAGCAGCCGCTAAGTCGCTCGCCTGCTTGACTCGCCATGTGCCATGTGCTACTGAGCTGAAAGACATCTCGTTGGGTTGTGTCTTGCCCTGAGGGTCTCGTCAGCAGCCCAATCAAAGGTTGTTTGTGACTCCAATCTATCCCGCCGTCTCTCTACAACCCACAACACCCCGCCCCCCTTTCGTTGCGGGCAACTGGCGGGCAAAGGACCCTGACGATCACGGCTGGCATCTGACCGATTTCGCCGCCCTCGATGATTAGTCTGCATGGCCCGCGGAGTTGCTGCCTACCATCCCATGTTGCACGACACGCCTCACGTCCTCTCAGCCGTGTGTGTTGAGTCGGGCGCGCACCCCGTCCCGGCGCCTGCCGACGTCATTGGGCGGGACCCATTCCAAGTCTGTAACCAACGAGCCAGCCTCACCATCAAACAGAGGGTGCGTCGTGACTTCCGAAGGCAACCTCAAACCTGGCACGCCGGCATGACGCCTGGAGGCTATCCGGAGTTATCTCGACCCGGCGACCTTGCTCCCGCGCTTCAGGCCGTCTGGCTCGGTGCCACCCCATGTAGCTATCGGAACTTGCCCCGGTCAGGCGGCTGACGCCTTGCTCGCCTCCTTGGTTGTCAACGTCAAGCTGCTGAACAGAACCCCGGGGCGGCTAGGCCTCGTGCGTAGTTGCGATATTTATTCCCTGTTGGCCTCCTCCGAGGGTGTCTTAGCCCGGGTGTGTTTCCAGCATCCAGCTGCGTCATTCGGGTCAGTGGCTACCGCCTTTCCCTTGGGCTCCTCACGTCTCCTTGGCTCAAGCCGGTTTTCGGGGTGTGATTTGTCTTGAAGGGATGCCACCTCAATTGGCGGGACGACAAGCCAATATCGAAGGACTGTGGAATACCCGCGATGCCCATTAGGTCGCCTTTCAGACATGCCGTGCGGATTTTGTGGCCACGTCGTAGATGACAGGAGGTTGAGACGGGCAGGAGGTAGCGGGAACAACCAGTGCAAGATGGCTCCCCCGTGTCGTCTGAGAGTGCGGGATCTCCACCTTACCACGGCAGGACCTTCCTCTGCGACGTTCCCCGGCTTTTGTGAACTCTGGGAGCCGCAATTCGGTGGCCGATCGGCGGGTTCTGGGCATGGCGTTCAAGCTTTGCCGGCCGGGCCAGTGCGTGTCCGTATTTGCTGAGGAGCAGAGGAGTGATGATCTGGCTCTGCAGCAGCAACTTAGCTTCGATCTGGACGCAGTGATTTGCACGGGTAAGGACCTTGGCGGAGTGCCCGGTGCAGACGCAGTACATACGTCTCTCGCACAAGCAGTCTGAGAGCTGGTTGCTCCACAAGCTCCTCCTCCGAAGCTTGTTTGGGCCGCAGCGTGGAGTTGGTTCTAACATCGTCACCAACTCTGCGGGCCTTGGCTTCCATCCATGACGGCTCTTTGTCTCAAAGAACGGGGCCGGGTTGGTTTCCCGGGGCACCAAAAAGGGGGTCGACCAACCAACCCAACGGCTCGGCTGCGGTTAACGTGAGAGAAGATGACAGCAAGGATGGGACTGAAGATCCCCTTCCCCTTCCGGCCCCCGTCGCCATGCCCAACGCAGCCCACCCTCCGAGCACCCAACCCGCCTGAATCCCCTTTCAGGGCGTGACTGAGCCGAGGCGAGCAAGTTGTCGGGATGTGGCGTCTCCTTGTCGTCGTCCCGCCGGTGGTTTCCACCCACCCACAAGCGCATCCTTCGGCAGGGTAGAGTCGCACTGCTAGGCTGAACTGCCGCGGGGAGAGAGAGCGGCACCCTTGTTCTTCTCCATGATGATACCGCTGCTGGGCTCGGACGGTCTGGTGCCACTCTGACAGGTAGGGATTTTGTTGGAGGATGAAGCAGTGGGTTGCTTGCTGATCGACGCATGATCGAAGAGCTGGCCAACCAAAGCTGAAGGGGCAGGGAGCCGGTCATCTGAATGCACCCCCTTTTCCCTCTCCCTTTGTGCCGTCGGGCTTTGGGTTGCAGTCAGTTGCAGTTGCAGTCGGCGCGGGTCTGGGTCTGCACGCTTCTGGAATCTCGCAGTGCCTGCTTGTCTGGCTCGTCGATATTGCGTGCGGGAAAGTAATTGTCTTGAAACATTGCGTAGATGAGGTGTGGCGAGCATGAGAGAGTCGGACCATGATGGATGCCATCGATGGTGCGGTGTGAGGAAGGGAAGGCAGTGAAGCCAGCGTGTCACCGTGGATTCCACTGCAGTGAAGATGGGGCGAGAGCGGTTAGGCAGAAGCCCTGGCCCGCCCGGGGGTTTCCAGCTGTGGTATGGGAAGGAAGGAGCAGCAAAGACGTAAGTTTTGGAATTTTCAAGTCATCCAAAGAGAATGGAAAGCGCCACATTGCCAGAAAACAATCGACACTTGGAAAGAACCGCAGGAAGAGAGTTTGGACGAGAAAACAGGGAGAAGACGAGGGACACTTTGCGCTGAGTGTATAACAAGTGCAGAGTACATGATTAAGTTGCCTAGCTCTAAGTATGTAGTAGCTAAGAAGTATATCTAGGTGTGTGCCGTGGCATTCCCGTGTACGGTCCCCAACTCCTCATCGTCATCTCCAAAATAAATCCTTCCCTCCTAACCGATCGACCAGATCGTCCGAGGGCAACAGTTCGTGTGCGTTGTTGTGATTGACCCGCCGTGGAAAAAATCCCCGCCCTTCCTATCCCCAGACCTTTTTCCTGGTGAAAAAAGGAAAATAGTGTGACATGCAGCGAGAGTACAGAAATATCAGGAGCGCCGTGTCGACCCAAGCAAAAAGAAAATCTTTGTTGTCCTCGGACGGACAACAGACCCGTTAAATCACCCCTAAACGCCCATCCATGAGG
>FTIZ01002135.1_pt1 | contig 19245 bp, 22 predicted proteins | sample 1658381 | NCBI WGS metagenome assembly FTIZ01 (sample SAMEA3914822, study PRJEB12502) | metagenome | biome: forest; material: soil | place: USA | collected 2012-03-12 | depth 0.1 m
TCTCGACCTTCTCGAAGAAGCCCGTCTTCGGCTATCTCGCCATGGCCTACGCCATGGTCGCTATCGGCTTCGTCGGCTTCATCGTGTGGGCGCACCACATGTATACGGTCGGCATGAGCTTCGACCTGCGCGCCTATTTCGTCATGGCCACCATGGTGATCGCCGTGCCGACGGGCGTGAAGGTGTTCTCGTGGATCGCCACCATGTGGGGCGGTTCGATCGAGTTCAAGACGCCGATGCTGTGGGCGATCGGCTTCATCTTCCTGTTCACCGTCGGCGGCGTCACGGGCGTGGTGCTGTCCAACGCGGCGGTCGACTACAGCCTGCAGGACACCTATTACGTCGTCGCCCACTTCCACTACGTGCTCAGCCTGGGCGCCGTGTTCTCGATCTTCGCCGGTTACTACTACTGGTTCGAGAAGATGTACGGCGTGAAGTACAATGAGATGCTCGGCACGATCCATTTCTGGATCACCTTCGTCGGCGTCAATGTCATCTTCTTCCCGCAGCACTTCCTCGGCCTGCAAGGCATGCCGCGCCGTTATGTCGACTATCCGGAAGGTTTCGCCTTCTGGAACCACATCTCCTCGATCGGCTACGCCATTACCCTGGTCGGTGTCTTCGTCTTCCTCGCCGTTCTGGTCGAAGCCGCCATCCGCCGCCGCCCGGCCACGGCCTCCGGCAATCCGTGGGGCGAAGGCGCCACCACCCTGGAATGGACCCTGTCGTCGCCGCCGCCCTATCACCAGTTCTCGGAGCTGCCGGTTATCAAGGACGACGAAGACGATCACCACTAACCGATCCGCTCTGGCGGGCTGCAAATGCCCGTCTGCCTGCGATACGGTGCTCACGTACTTGAGTACGCTCCGCTCCGTTTCTCGACAGCCAGACATTTTCGCCGCACCAGAGCGAATCGGATGACCGAGACAAAGTTCAGGGGGGTGAGGGCCGTGGCCTTCACCCCTTCTTACATCAAGAGACTCATACCTTGCCCGCAGACCCTCCCAAGGCCGGAAAGACCAAGACCAGCAAGACGCCGCCACCGCCGATGGATGTGGCCGGGGCGCTGCGTTCGGCCTATGCCAGCAAGGCGATGCAGGGCACGCCGCGCGACTATTTCGACCTGCTGAAGCCGCGCGTCATGTCGCTGGTGGTGTTCACGGCGCTGACCGGCCTGATCATCGCGCCGGCGCAGGCCAATCCGTTCATCGCCTTTGTCGCCATCCTGTGCATCGCACTCGGCGCCGGTTCGGCCGGGGCGCTCAACATGGCGCTGGAAGGGGAAACCGACGCCCTGATGCGCCGCACGCGCCTGCGGCCCGTAGCGGCGGGCCGGGTGACGAAGAACGACGCCCTGGCGTTCGGCGGCGTGCTGGCCGTGCTTTCGGTCACCACCATGGTGCTGGCCGTCAACTGGCTGGCGGCCGGGCTTCTCGCCCTGACCATCCTCTATTACGTCGTCTTCTACACCATGATCCTGAAGCGACGCACGCCGCAGAACATCGTCATCGGCGGCGCGGCCGGCGCTTTTCCGCCCGTCATCGGCTGGGCCGCCGCCACCGGTTCCGCGCCCCTGGCGGCCTGGGTTCTGTTCGCCATCATCTTCCTGTGGACGCCGCCGCATTCGTGGGCCCTGGCGCTTTACACGACCGAAGACTATGCCAATGCCGGTATTCCAATGATGCCGGTGGCGAAAGGCGCCAAATCGACGCGCCTGCAAATCCTGCTCTACAGCCTGGTCATGGCGCCCGTCGCCGTCCTGCCTTACTTCCTGCACCTCGGCGGCCTGATCTATCTCGGCGTCTCCACGCTCGGCGGCCTGGCTTTCCTCTATTTCGCCCTGCGCGTCTTTCTGTCGCGGGCCGGCGACCATCCCGAAGGTGGCGAGCACAGCCTCTACGATGTTAAGAAGGAAGCGCTGGCGGCGCGCAACCTGTTCGCCTATTCCATCCTCTATCTGACGGCCCTGTTCGCCACCCTGCTGATCGAACGCGCGCTGAAAGGAATACTGTCATGACGGACGAAGCCGGCAAGGCCGCCTATCTCAAGGCCCAGAAGCAGCGCAACCTCGCCATCGGCGCCGGCCTGCTCGTCTTCGTCATCCTGGTCTTCTTCATTTCCATGGCGCGCATCGCGCAGGGCGTGAAGCACGACCGCGAAGCCAAGGCCTCGTTTGCCTCGTCCCAGGCGGCGGACGCCGTCTCCGCGATCGCGGCGTCGCACTGATGGCCATGACGGGCAAAAACCGCACCGTCCTGTGGCTGGTCGGCGCCCTGGCGGTGATGATCACGCTCACCGCCGTCAGCGTGCCCCTCTATCGCGCTTTCTGCTCGGCAACCGGCTTCAACGGCACGGCCCGCCGCGCCAAGCAGGAACTGGCGACGACAGCCGCGGTCAACAAGGTGATGCGCGTTCATTTCGACGCCAACACCAACGCCATTCCGTGGACGTTCAAGCCCGACGCGCCCTATCTCGATACCCAGGTCGGGCGCACCAAAATCGCCTACTTCTCGGTCACCAACACCTCGAACCAGACGATCACCGGGCGCGCCAGCTACAACATCCTGCCCGACACCATGGGCAAGTATTTCATGAAGCTGCAATGCTTCTGCTTCCAGAACGACACCCTGAAGCCGGGCGAATCAAGGCAGTTCCAGGTGGTCTATTTCCTCGACCCGAAACTGACCAAGGACGACGACACCCGGGACATCGGCGACGTCACCTTGTCCTACACCTTCTTTCAGCCGAGAGACGGCGATACGGCAGCGAAAAATTAAGGAAAAAGGCAGCGCGGAAGCGTTGTGTTGACATGGGAATTGCCCTAAACGGGGTTGGAATCCGGCGCATTGCGGTGCGATCAAAAGGTGAGTTGAACGAGCATGGCCCATCACGGCGTTAAACACGACTACCACATCATCAACCCCAGCCCGTGGCCCCTGATGGGTTCGGTTTCGGGCGTGTTCTGGGCGCTCGGCCTGGTGATGGGGCTGCGCGGCCTGTTCGGCCAGCCCAAGGGCACGTGGTGGCTCGAAGCTGTCGGCGTTGCCGGCATCCTGCTGACCATGCTGTTCTGGTGGCGCGACGTCATCAAGGAATCGAAGGCGGGCGATCATACGCCGGTCGTCCAGATCGGCCTGCGCTACGGCATGATCATGTTCATCTGCTCCGAAGTCATGTTCTTCGCCGCCTTCTTCTGGATGTTTTTCCAGATGGCCCTGTTCAGCCATTTCCGCGCCGGCGATATGTCCAGCATCGACGAAGTCCGCGCCGCCTGGTCGACCTGGCCGCCCAAGGGCGTGGAAACGCTCGATCCGTGGCAGTTGCCGCTGGTCAATACCCTGCTGCTGCTGACCTCGGGCACCACGGTCACCTGGGCGCACCATGCGCTAGCCGAAGGCGACCGCAAGGGCGCCAAGTGGGGCCTGGTCCTGACCGTCATCCTGGGCGCGCTGTTCACCTGCGTGCAAGGCGTTGAATATACGCACATCCTGACCCATCACGAATTCTTCAACGACGAATCGACGGCGGCCACGCTCTACGGCTCGACCTTCTTCCTGGCCACCGGCTTCCACGGCTTCCACGTCCTGATCGGCACCATCTTCCTGATCGTGTGCCTGCTGCGCCTGCTGGGCGGCGACTTCACGCCGAAGAAGCACTTCGGCTTCGAGGCGGCGGCCTGGTACTGGCACTTCGTCGACGTGGTGTGGCTGTTCCTGTTCGCCTTCATCTACGTCATCTTCGGCGGCACCCACGGATGAGCCAGCCCCCTCAAGGGGTGAATTTCCTCGCCGCCGCCCTTGGCAAATGCCCTGTGTGCGGCAAGGGAAAACTGTACAAATCCTATCTCAAGATCGCGGAGGCCTGCGATCGTTGCGGGACGCATTTCAAGGCGGCGGCGACCGGTGACGGTCCCGTCGTCTTCGTCATCCTGATCGCCGGATGTATCGCCTGCGCCGGCCTGTTCTACAGTTTCATCGCGCTGGACTGGCCCGTACCCCGGTTGCTGATCGTGTGGCCGACCGTCGCCGTCATCATCAGCCTGATCCTGATGCCGATGCTCAAGGGCCTGATGGTGGCGTCGCAACTGCGCCACAAGGTACGCGACTGATGACGATGGCTCAATTTTTCAGGGCCGCGCCGCGCGGCATGCTGATATCCGTCGTCATCGCCTTCGCCCTGTTGAACGGCCTCGGCGTCTGGCAGCTTCAGCGCATGCACTGGAAAGAAGGCATGATCGCCGACATGGCGCGTACTGAAGCCATGGCGCCCTTGCCGGCGCAGGCCATCCTGGCCCAGGCCAAACCGGCGTGGCGCTCGGCCGTCCTGCCGCCGTGCAACGTCGATCCCAAGCACCTGATCTATATGCACAGCGAGGTCGAGGGCCAGCCCGGCTATCGCGTGCTGACGGCCTGTCCGCTGCACGGCCAATCCGATATCCTGGTCGATCTTGGCTTTGTCACGCAACCCTTTGGCACGCTGGATTTTTTCGGCTTTACGCCCATTGGTCGCCTGCGCCCGTTCGAAAAGGCGGGCATGGTGACGCCGGTCAACCGTCCGGCGGATAACGACTGGTACTGGCGCTCCGCGAAGGATATGGGACCGGCGCTGCATGCCCCCCTGCGCAACGACTATTTTCTCGTCGTCGATCTTTCCGCGTCACATTTTTCCCTGCCGGGCCTGCAGCAGGGACCGCTCAATCCGCAGGTGGCCGTGCCGCCGGACCGTCACCTGGAATACGCCTTGACCTGGTTCGCGCTCGGCTGGGTGATGCTCGGCATGTTCGGCGCCTTCGTCTGGCAAAAGGCGCGCGTCCCATGATCCTGCCCTCGCAAACCCTCTATACGTTCGATAACGGCCTGCGCCTGCTGGTCGATCCCATGCCGGGCCTGAAGACCTTCGCGCTCAACGCCCTGATCTATGGCGGTGCGCGCTTCGAAACGGCGGCGCAATCGGGTTGGGCGCACCTGCTGGAGCACATGGTGTTCAAGGGCGCCGGCGGCCGCGATGCGCGCGCCCTGGCCGAGGCCATCGAGCACAAGGGCGGCAGCATCAACGCCTCGACCGGTTATGAGCACACGCGGTTCGAGGTGCGTGGCCTCAATTCGCTGATGCCGCTGGCGCTGGAAATCGTCGCCGACCTGATGTTTCGCTCAACGCTTGATCGCAGCGAATTGCAGCGTGAGAAGAAGGTTGTCGAGCAGGAAATCCTCGAAGCCTACGACATGCCGGACGATCATGTCTTCGACCTGCTCCAGGGCGCCATGTTCGCCGGCCAGAGCCTGGGCCGGCCGATCCTCGGCGACAGGCAAAGCCTGAAGCCGGCGGAACCCACCACCTTGCGTGCCTTCGCCGAGACCCTGTACGCGCCGCAGCAGATCGTCATCTGCATGTCCGGCGGTGTGACGGCGGAAGAGGTCCATGCCGTGGCCAGACGGGTAATCGATCCGGTCCCGCCGCACGCCGGCTTCGGCAAGCCGGCGGACATGCGCTTCACGACCGGACACGCCATCCAGCACCGCAAGATCGAGCAGGCTAATATCGCCCTGGCTTATCAAGGTCTTAGCCGTTACGACCCTGATATCATACCGTTGCGTCTGTTCAGCGAAATCCTTGGTGGCGGCATGGCGTCGCGCCTGTTCCAGGAGGCGCGCGAGGCGAGGGGGCTGGCCTATGCGATCGACGCCTGGGCGACACCCTATCGCGATGGCGGTGTCTTCGGCGTGTCGGCCGGCTGCGCGCCCAGGGATGCTGAACCCCTGATCGCCCTGATCCGCCAGGTCATGAATGGCCTCGCCGCCGATCCGACGGCCGGCGAACTCGAGCGCGCCAAGGCCCAGTTCATGACGTCGCTATTCCTTAATCACGAAGGCGCGGCCTCGCGCTGCGCCGCCTTTGCCAGCCAGTTGTCGACCTTTGCGAAGGTGTTCACGCTCGATGAGGTGGCCGCCGAAATCAACCGCGTCACGCGCGACGACCTGGTCCGCATCGGACACATGATCACGTCGCAATCCGCCTGCGCCGCGGCCTTGCTGGGTCCGAAGGCGATGGGGGACGCGGCCCACCTGCTGGCGGCCTGAAGGCCAGGAAAACCAGCCTTCCGCCGCTGCCGTTATCCGGTTGTAAACCCAGCATGGTTAAAACTGCCTGGCGCGGGATTTCGGAAAAGCAAACATCATGTCGGATATCAGTCTCTTCGGCTGGAAAATGGGCGGCGCCGGCGGCAAGTCGGGCCAGGATATCCTCGCTGCCGCCCGCATGGATGTTCATGGCGCCTTCGATGACCCGAACCTGCAGCTCGAAGCGCTGAAAGCCGCCGACAGCGTCTTCTGGTCGTACGACCTGACGCGCAAACGCTTTGAATTCAAAGGCGATCTTGGCGCGCTCGACTTGCCGCCGCTGTGGGGTCGCATCTTTATCGACGAACTGATTCCGCTTTTCGAACGCGGCGAGGTCGATCGCCTAGAAGCCGCGCTCGGCGCGCTCGACGTCCATACGGCCAGCCCCGAAAGCGGCCATATGCATTGCCTGCTGCGTCTCAAGGATCATCGCCTCGTCTACCTGAAGGGACGCAAAACGGGCAAGACCAGCGTGCTGGGCATGATGACCGATCTCAGCCGCGATCTCAGCCTGCAAAAGCGCCGCCCCGAAGCCGGCATCGCCGTCCAGGACGTGCATACCGATGCCCTGACCGGCCTGCACAATCGCCAGGGCTTTCTCGCCGCCGTGCGCCGGATGCTGGCCCAGCCCGGCGACTACGACCTCGTCGTCGGCGACCTCAATCGCTTCCGCCGCCTCAATGAAGCGCTTGGCCATGAACGCGCCGATCTTGTCCTGATCATGCTGGCGCAACGCCTGCGCGATGCCTTTGGCGAAGGGGCCATATTGGCCCGCCTGGGCGAGGACGAGTTCGCGGTCCTGACGCAGCGCGGCTTTCCGCGCATTTCGGAACGCATGCGCACCGCTATCGAACGGCCGATCAGCGTTGCCGGTTTCGATATCCATCCGACCTTTTCCATGGGCGCGGTTTCCATCGAGGGCGGCGACCAGGCGCTGGAATCGGCCGAAATCCTGCGCCGCGCCGAACTGGCCGTCGAGGCCGCCAAGTCCAAGGGCGCCGGCGGTGTCGCCTCCTATCGTCGCGATCTCGAAAGCGACGGACTGAGCCGCCTGGCGCTGGAAGCCGAACTGCGCAAGGCCTTTGTCAGCGGCGAAATCCATGCCTGGTACCAGCCGATCATCAACCTGCATACCGGTGGCATCAGCGGCTTCGAGGCCCTGGCGCGCTGGATCCATCCCAAGCGCGGCGTGATCGCGCCCGATCATTTCCTCGGCGCGACACGCGACCTGGGCCTTATGGTCGATCTCGGCGCCATCATCCTCAACACCAGCGTCAAGCTGGTCGAAAAATGGATGAAAGCCTATAGCCTGCCGGAGGATTTCTTCGTCAGCGTCAACCTGTCGGCGCCGGAAATCGAGCGCCTCAACCTGGTTGAAGACGTGTCGCGCCTGATCCGCGAAGCCGGCCTGCCGCGCAAGTGCCTGAAGCTGGAAGTGACCGAAAGCGACGTCATGCGCGATCCGCAGGCCTCGGCCCGCGTCCTGGAAGCGTTGCGCGACGCCGGCGCCGGTATAGCGCTCGATGATTTCGGCACCGGCTTCTCGTCGTTGAGCTACCTGGCCAAACTGCCGTTCGACACGTTGAAAATCGATCGCTCGTTCGTCAATACGATGAAAAGCGAGATGTCGTCGGAGAAAATCGTCCGGTCAATATTGACTCTCGGCCGCGACCTCGGCCTCGACGTGGTAGCCGAAGGCGTCGAGGACATGGGCCTGGCCGACCGGTTGTCGGCGCTGGGTTGCCAGATGGGGCAGGGCTGGGGTTTCGCCAAGGCGCTGACGCCCGCTGAAGCCGAGGCCTATCTCGTGGCGTCGCTGGAAAACGGCGATATGAGATCGATCAGCGTTTAGGCCGTACCGGCCGTGCCCGACAGGTGCGCCGGATCGATGCCGATGCTGCCCAGGGCGCGCTTCCACATATGCTCCGGATCGCCGCCGAACAGCAGTTCCTGGCTGGCCGGCGCGATCAGCCACGCATTGGCGCCGATCTCGTTTTCCAGTTGCCCTGAACCCCAACCCGCGTAGCCGAGCGCGATCAGGGCATGGGCCGGACCGCTGCCGGCCGACAGGTCGACCAGGATATCGCGCGAAGCCGTCAAGCCGACGCCCTGTTCGGCGCCATCGGGCAGGTTGATGAACGGCCCGCCCAGCGGCAGGGTGGCCTCGTCGAGCTTGTAGTCGAGGCTGTGCAGCACGAAGCCGCGATCGTTCTGCACCGGGCCGCCGCGGAAAATCTTCTGGCCGTCGAGATCGTGATTGCCGTTATTAATGCCCAGTTCCTTCATCATGCGGGCAAAATTCAACCCGTTGATCGGCTGGTTGAGGATCAGCCCCATGGCGTGATCCTCGTCGTGCTGGCAAAGATAGACGACGCTGTGCTCGAACGGCTCGCCGGCCAGGCCGGGCATGGCGATCAGCACATGGCCCTGGTAGGAAACGTGGTCGTCGGCTTGGGTGGCGGTGGGGGAGGTCATCGGGAGCACCACATCCTTTCGGCGAAATTAAGAAACCAGTCTAGCCTATATGGGGCGTGCTGTCGCGATTGCAAAATTTCGCGTGATCGCCACGCGGACCCTATCGACTTTTGATTTGCCGCGCCTTAGGTGAGCGCTCGATATCAAAATGCGCAAAGGATGACCTGCCATGACCCTGCAAGCCGGTGACATGATCCCTGAACTTCCCCTGACCGTGGTCGAGGAGGGCGGCGCCAAGACGGTGCCGTCGCGCGACTTTTTCGCCGGCAAGACGGTCGTGCTGTTCGCCGTGCCGGGCGCCTTCACGCCGACCTGCTCGGCCCGCCACCTGCCGGGCTTCAAGGACCATATGGCCGATTTCCAGGCCAAGGGCGTCGATGTCGTCGCCTGCACCTCGGTCAACGATTATTACGTCATGAAGGCGTGGGCCAAGGACCAGGGCATTGCCGGCGAGGTGGTGATGCTGGCTGACGGCAATGGCGACTTCGCCAGGGCCATGGACCTGGTGCTGGATGGCTCGGGCTTCGGCATGGGGCCGCGCTCGAAGCGCTATGCCGCGATCGTCAGGGACGGCAAGATCGACAAGCTGTTCGTCGAGCAGCCGGGTGAGTTCAAGGTGTCGGCGGCGGAATATGTGCTGGAGCAGGTTTAAGGCGAGGGGCCATGGGCCCCTCGACCCCATGACTCGACAGCGCCTTCCTTGAATACATATGAAAAAGCCGGGCTTTTTTGAGCCCGGCTTTTTCATATGTAAGCGAGGGAAGCACCTTCGCGTTACGAGGTCCAGGAGGCCGCGCCTCCTGGCCTTAAAACAGCTCATCCTCCAGCGCCATGATCGCCTCCGACCCGGCTTTCATCTTGGCCAGGTGGGCGTCGGCATCCGGCAGGATACGCTCCAGGAAGACGCGCCCGATCTTCAGCTTGGTGGCGTAATACGGATCGGTCGAGCCCGCGCCGACCTGGCTTTGCGCTTCCTTCGCCATCATCGCCCACATATAGGCCATGCAGGTCAGGCCGAAGAGGTGCAGGTAGTCGAGCGACCCGGCCGCCGCCATGTCAGGATTGCCCAGGCCGTTCTGCATCAGCCACATCGTGCCGTCCATCAGCTTGGCCTTGGTCGCCTTCAGCGCGGCGATATAGGCCGGCACGGCTGAGGCGGCTTGCTCGGCGGCGACATAGGCATCGATTTCGCCGAGGAAGGTTTGCAGCGCCCGGCCGCCCTTCGACGGCAGCTTGCGCCCGACCAGGTCGAGCGCCTGGACGCCGTTTGTGCCTTCGTAGATCAGGGTGATGCGCACGTCGCGCAGATATTGCGACGCCGGGAAATGCTCGGTGAAGCCCGAACCGCCGTGCACCTGCATGGCGTCGGACGTGATCTTGAAGCCCTTGTCGGTCAGGTAGGCCTTCAGGACGGGCGTCAGCAAGCCCATGTAATCGCCGGCCTTTTCGCGCGCCCTTTCATCTTCCGCCACATGCTGCAGGTCGGCCTGCAACGCGCCCCAGACGAGGAAGGCGCGGCCGCCTTCGATCAGCGCCCGGCTTTCCAGCAGCATGCGCCGCACGTCGGGATGGACCAGGATGCTGTCCGCCGGCTTGTCGGGCGATTTCGGCCCGGTGAGGGCGCGCCCCTGCAACCGGTCCTTGGCGAACTGTTCGGCGGCCACATAGGCGGCATGGCCGATCGCCAGGCCCTGCAGGCCCACGCCGTAACGCGCTGCGTTCATCATGTAGAACATGATCTTGAGGCCTTCATTGGGTTGGCCTAACAGCCAGCCTTTGGCGTCCTCATAGACCATGACGCAGGTCGAGTTGCCGTGGATGCCCATCTTGTGCTCCAGACCGGCGCATTGCAGGCTGTTGCGTTCGCCCGGATTGCCCGAGGCGTCGGGGATGAATTTCGGCACCAGGAACAGCGAAATGCCTTTCACGCCTTCCGGCGCGCCTTCGATGCGCGCCAGGACCAGGTGGCAGATATTGCCGGTGAAATCGTGCTCGCCGGCGCTGATCCAGATTTTCTGGCCGCTGATCTTGTACGTGCCGTCATCCGCCGGCACCGCCTTGGTGCGCAGCAGGCCCAGGTCGGTGCCGCAGTGCGGTTCGGTCAGGTTCATGGTGCCCGACCATTCCCCCGAGATCAGCTTCGGCAGGTACAGGTCCTTCAGGTCCTGGGTTCCGCCGGCGGTCAGCGCCGAAATGGCGCCTTCGGTCAGGCCGGGATACATGCCGAAGGCCGACGACGCCCCCGACAGCATCTCGGAAAAGGCCGTGTTGACGAAATGCGGCAGCCCCTGGCCGCCATAGTGCGGATCGCCCGACAACGCCGTCCAGCCGGCTTCGGTCAAGGCCTTGTAGGCTTCCTTGTAGCCTTTCGGCGCCGTCACCTCGTGGGTTTTCGGATCGAGGGTGCAGCCTTCCTTGTCGCCGGTGATGTTGATCGGCGCCACCACCTCCTCGGCGAATTTGGCGGCTTCTTCCAGGATCATCATCACGGTTTCGGAATCGGCGCCGTCAAAGCCTTTCAAGTTGCCATACTGGTCGGTACGGAAAACGTCCTTGATGAGAAACTGGTAATCGCGGACGGGGGCCTTGTAGGTCATGGCAGCATTTCCCTGAAGATGAGACGTTTCTAATGAACTATTGATCAGCCGGCGGATTCGTCTTCCAGCTTGCGAATCTGCTCTTCCAGCCAGACACAGCCGTCCTGCATGTCCGATATGGCGTGGTCGATATCCTCGCGCTGGCGTTTCAGCGTTTCGATCTGGCCGCTGTATTTGACCAGGGTAGCGCGCATCTGCGACACGCCATGGTCCTTGGGCGTATAAAGGTCGAGGATTTCGTGGATTTCGATCAGCGAAAAACCGAGGCGCTTGCCGCGCAGGATCAGTTGCAGGCGGGCGCGGTCGCGCGGGCTGTACAGGCGTGTCTGGCCCTTGCGTTGCGGCGAAATCAGCCCCTTGTCCTCGTAGAATCGCAAGGCGCGCGCCGTGACATCGAATTCCTTCGACAACTGGCGGATCGAAAAGGAGCGTTGGCCGTCCTTGAGGGAAATATCCTTGGTTTCCATGATGTATCTTGGGCGTTTCTGAATTATGACCGGAAGCTTACATTGACGTAAACGTAAAGGTAGGTCGATTTGGCGGACGGGTCAAGCGCATATTTGCCCTTAAGGCAACCTTGACGGCCTGCCGCCCCCGCCGTAAAGCCAAGGCGCTTGCCATTTCAGGAGTTTCGCAGCCCTTATGACCGTTCTCGCCCCCCTTGCTTACGCCGGCCGCGCATGGCCGTTTGAACAGGCTCGTGCTTTGACCGCGCGCCTGGTCAAATCGCGTCTCAAGGACCATGGCGAGCAGAAAAGGGCGCTGGAACTGATCGAGGCCGGCAAGACCGACGAGGCGTTGAAAGCCTTTGCCGGCCTGGCGGCGCCGGTGATCTTCGAGACCGGCTACGGGCCCTCCGGCCTGCCGCATATCGGCACCTTCGGCGAGGTGGCGCGCACCACCATGGTCCGCCAAGCCTTCGAAGCAATGACCGGCGGGGACTGGCCGACCCGGCTGATCTGCTTTTCCGACGACATGGACGGCCTGCGCAAGGTGCCCGAGGGCATTCCCAATGCGCATATCCTGCAGGAAGACCTGTACAAGCCGCTGACCGTGGTCCGCGATCCGTTCGGCGAATTTCCGTCGTTCGGCCAGCATAACAACAACCGCTTGAAGACCTTCCTCGATGGCTTTGGATTTGCTTATGAATTCCTGTCGTCGACCGACTGCTATAAGGGCGGCGTCTTCGACCAGACCCTGCTGATCGCGCTCGACCGCTTCGACGATATCCAGAAGGTCATGCTGCCGACCCTGGGACCGGACCGGCGTTCGACCTATTCGCCCTTCCTGCCGATTTCACCGAAAACCGGTCATGTGTTGCAGGTGCCGACGCTTGAGCGAAATGTCGGCAAAGGGACCATTGTCTTTGAGGAAAACGGCGAAAAATTCGAGGTCCCCGTCACCGGCGGCCACGTCAAGATGCAGTGGAAACCCGACTGGGCCATGCGCTGGGCGGCGCTCGGCGTCGATTACGAGATGGCCGGCAAGGACCTGATCGATTCGGTCAAGGTGTCGTCCCAGGTGTGCAGGATCCTCGGCGGCATTCCGCCGGAAGGTTTCAACTACGAGCTGTTCCTCGACGAGCACGGCCAGAAGATTTCCAAGTCCAAGGGCAACGGCCTGACCATGGACGACTGGCTGCGCTACGGCGCACCGGAATCCCTGGGCTATTACATGTTCCAGTCGCCGAAATCGGCCAAGAAGCTCTATTTCGACGTCATTCCGCGCGCCACGGACGAATATTTCCAGCAGCTCGACGCCTTTCCGAAACAGGAACCGGACAAGCAGATCGAAAACCCGGTCTGGTTCGTCCTGCGCGGCCAGACCGCGACGAAAAGCCCGCCGGTGACGTTTGGCCTGATGCTCAACCTCGTTTCCGCCGCCAACGCCTCGGACAAGGAAACGCTGTGGGGCTTCCTGCGTGGCTATATCCCGGGCGCCACGCCGGAAAGCGAGCCGATGCTGGATCGCCTGGCCGGCTATGCCCTGAACTACTTCGAGGATTTCGTCCGCCCGGCCAAGACGTTCCGTCAGCCCGACGACCGGGAACGCGCCGCCTTCACCGACCTTGCCGCCCGGTTCAAAGCCTTGCCCGCCGATACGCGTGACGCCGAGGTGCTTCAAAACATCGTCTTCGAGGTCGGCAAGGCGCATGGTTTCGAGCCCCTGCGGGCGTGGTTCCAGGCGCTGTACGAAGTCCTGCTGGGACAAAGCCAGGGGCCGCGCTTCGGCACCTTCGTCGCCATCTTCGGCCTCGACCGCACCATCGCCCTGATCGAGCAGGGGCTGGCGGGCGAGCTAGCGTAAATCTTCCGGCACGCCGTCGAAGTGGAAACTGCGCGACCAGCCGATGTCGCTGCGGATCAGGCGCGCCGGCGCGCCGGCATATAGGCCCTTTGCCTCCAGCCGGCCGCTGACGATGCCCTGCTGGCCGACGACCGAACCGGCGCCGACGTCCGCGCCCTTGTTGACGCGCACGCCGTTGCCCAGCCAGACGTGGCGGTGCAGGACGATGTCGCGGCCGGCATTGATGCGCGCCTGCGTCGCGAGGTCGAAAATGCCGTGGCCGTCATCGGTACGCAGCACGATCTCGTTCGACAGCATGCTGTCATTGCCGATCACGATCAGGCGGCCGTCATTGCACAGGGCCGTGCCGCTTTGCCAGGTCGCCGTGTCGCCGACCGCCATCAGGGCGTCGTTGCCGTTCAGGCCAAAACGGACATTGCGCAGCACGCAATCGGCGCCGATGACCAGCCAGGCATCGCGGCCCCTGAATTCGAAATGGCAGTTGTGCAGGTGGCTGCGTGCGCCGATGAAGACGCCGGCGCCGGTGCCGCGGATCGAAACACTGGTCCGGCCGGTAAAGCTGACGCCCTCGGCCACATGCATCTGGCCGCTTTCCAGCGCCACCGGCGGTTCACCCACCGATGCCAGTGCGTTCAAGCCTTCAAGGCTGGCGCCGAAGTCGGGTATGCGCGGCAGGACGCGGGCGGCAAGGGCGGCGTCGACACGTTCGATCAGATCAGAATCCATGGCCGAACCTTAGCCAAGCGCGACGCGGACGGCAATGGCTTGACGAAGGCCCCCTGGCGTGATGCAATTTGCGCGAACGGAGGCTCCCATGCTGATGCGCGCGCTTTGCCTGGCTTTTCTTTTCGCTCCGGGTTTGGCCTGCGCCCTGCCGGCGCCGGCCGCCATCGATGCCGAGGTGCAGAAGGTGATGACCGCAACCCAGGCCAAGGGCCTGGCCATCGCGGTGATCGACGACGGCAAGGTCGGCTACGTCCAGGCCTACGGTATCCGCGACGCCAGGGGCGAGCCGTTGCAGACCGACACGGTCATGTATGGCGCCTCGCTGACCAAGACGGTTTTCGCCTATACGGTCATGCAACTGATCGACCAGGGCAAGATCAAGCTTGATACCCCGCTGGCCGATGATCTCGACAAGCCGCTGGTCGATTACGATCCCGAGGCGATCTATCCGGACAAGTACGGGCCCTACAAGGACCTGGCCGGCGATCCGCGCTGGAAGCAGATCACGCCGCGCATGGTCCTGACCCATTCGACCGGCTTCGCCAATTTCTGGTGGATCGAGCCGGACCAGAAACTGCATATCCATTTCGACCCCGGCACGCACTACAGCTATTCCGGCGAGGGCATGATCCTTCTGCAGTTCGTCGTCGATAACGGGCGCAAGGCGCAGGGCCTCGGCGTCGATACCGGCGACCTGACCCAGGCCAATTTCGATCGCCTTGGCATGACGCGCACCTCGCTGGTGTGGCGCGATGATTTCGCCGGCAACCTGGCCGATGGTTGGAACGACAAGGGCGAGGTGGGCGAACACGACCAGCGTTCAAAGGTGCGGGCGGCCGGTTCGATGGACACCACGATCAGCGACCTGGCGAAATTCGCCGCCGCCCTGGTGACCTGTGACGGTCTCAGCCAGGCGTCGTGCGCCGAAATGGTCAAGCCGTCCCTGCATATCGGCACCAAGACGCAGTTCCCGCCGTTCCAGGACGACCTGCCGGTGGCGCAGCAACGCAAGGACCTGGCGGCGGGACTGGGCGTCGTCGTTTTCGACGGGCCGCAGGGGCACGGCTTCTTCAAGGGCGGCCATGACGGCCAGACCGCCAATACGATGGTCTGCGTCCAGGCCGGCATGCGCTGCGTGCTGATCCTGTCGAACGATGTCCGCGCGGAGGCCGGATTTGCCGAGCTGGTGAAGTTCGTGCTCGGCGACACTGGCGTTCCGTATGATTGGGAATACGGCGATCAGGCTGGTAAATCCTGATGAAGCATACCGGTTGGTTTGCGCGTCCGGCTGACCAAGGGTTGAAATTGGGAAAGGCCCATACGCCGGCCGCTAGGGCAAGCGATAAGCATGAGCTGTCAATAGTTGACGTCAATTCGCATGCCGGGCGGTATGCTTGGGGTCATCGTCGCCCAAGCCAATCAAGGTCTACTGGCTGGCCCAGACGATCCGTGCGATCCACGCTATTTGCCGACGCTCCAGGACACGGTCGCCGAAATCCGGATTGAGTGAGCGCAGTTCGATCGTTCGTGCCGACGATCGCACCAATTCCTTGGCCATGACTTCGCCGTCCGTCGTCTTGACGACGACGCGATCGCCCTTGCGCAGCGACGGATTATGCGGATCGACCAGGACACGATCGCCGTCACGATAGAGCGGCAGCATCGAATCACCGGATATTTCAAGGGCATACAGGCCGCTATTGACATTGGGGAAGGTAATTTCGTCCCAACCCTGGCCGAGTGGAAAGCCGGAATCGTCGAAGAAGCCGTCATTGCCGGCCTGGGCCAGGCCGATCAGCGGGATGCCATGGCCGCCATCGCCGCCTTCCGCCAGCAGCGCGAATTCGGAAAACTTGACGCCCGTGGCTTCCAGCAGCTTGGCCAGGCTTTCGGTCGATGGCCAGCGCGGACGGGGCGGCGTTTCGGGCGACGAGCGCTTCGACTTGTTGAAACTGGTCGGGTCCAGTCCGGCCAGGCGGGCCAGGCCCGATGGCGTGGTGCTGAGACGGCCGGCGAGGGCGTCGATGGCAGCCCAGATATGTGCGTGCGAAAGGGGCATGGCGGGACTTGACCAGGAAATACATGCGAAACAGACCGCAGGTACGGATGCTGAGTCAAGGAAAATATAATCAAATATAGGAAAATCAGCCTAATTTGGGGATTTTTGTCTCTCGATGCGTCGCGCGCGTACCGCCGCCAGCGTGCCGAGCAGCAGGAAAAACAGGACGGCGTAACCCAGGACCATCTGGACGGTCAGGAAAGTCCAGCGCATCAGCACGTGCCAGTTGAGAAAAGCCGCCACCTCGGTCATGACCGTCAGCAACTGTGCCCCGAAAGCCCATAGCGGCCAGGGGTGTGGCGATTTCCATGACAGGTAGAAAAATCCCAGCAGGCATATCAGGTCGCCGATGATGAAGCGCCAGGTCATATCCTTTGGGTTGGCGAGGGTCAGCAGGTAGGTGAGCGCATAGGCGGCCAGGTAAAGGCCGCCACCCAGGCGTTCGCGCCACGACCCCAGGACCATGGCCGTCAGGCAGACCAGCAGGACGAGGATTTCGCCGATATGGGCGAGCAGGGTGTGCGGCAAGGCGTTGCGTCTCCTGTGGAACCTGTCGTCGCCACAAGACCAGCAAATCGCCCGGCCGGCAAGTCCCCGCTCGCCCGTGGCGATCAGGCCGCGCCGACGGCCATGGCCGAGGTGATGCCGCCGTCATTGGGATCGCCGTGCTTCGGATCGGGCTTGTCATTGGGGGGCACAACCATCACGCCGCCCAGGCCGACCTGGGATTGCACGGTCTTCAGGCCTTCGTGGGCATCGGTCATGTGACGCTGGGCCGTGTTCAGCGCCAGCATCGCCTGCAAGGTGCTCTGGTGGACATCGCCGGAAATCACGGTCGACATGCGAATCGCCCGGCGCGACGTGACATAGGTTTCAATCAGGTGCGCCGCTTCGCTGAGCGCGGTATCGATGGCTTCTTCAGCCGTATGCAATTGAGTCGCCAAGGCCTTGGCGACATTGATTTTTCTTTCTTTGGACATGACTATACAACCTTTTGATGGCTCGGACAACCACCGAGCGATCAAGAGGGTTAATACATCTTTTGGTAATATCAAGCGCAAAAGGTGTGAAAATTAAAAATACAACTTTAAGTAGCTATCCCATCAGGAAATGAGCCTGCAACGTGGCGATCGGATGGTCGCGGTGCTCCTGCCATGCCGCCACTTCGACATTGGCCACCGTCCGGCCGACTCGGTTGAGCACGGCGCGGGCATAGGTTTCGACCGGCTTGCCCGAGCGCAGATATTGGATGTTGACGTTGATCGGCTTGGGCACGTGGTCGAAGTTCTCGCTCAGCGCCAGTTGCGCCATGGCCGTGATTTCCATGAAGGCGCCGATGACGCCGCCATGCAGGGCGGGAATCATCGGATTGCCGATCAGGGAATCGGCGAAAGGCAGGTGGCCGGTCAGTTCATCGCCGGCCAGTTCCAGCCGCACGCCCAGGAAGCGCGCGAACGGCATGGTTTTCAGGATGGCTTCGGGATCGCGGCGATCCAGCGGATGGGAGGTCATGTCATGAACACCGGGTCTTTGCCGTGCTGCGCTTTCAGCGTGGGCGAGGAAATGATGAAGGCCGCCTGCGCCGCCGCCACCGGATCGTCGGGGCTGACCTCGTAGGCGAAGGCGCGCACGAAACCGATGGAGCGCGTCAGCTTGTAGCATCTGGCGGTGACCAGCAGGTCGCGGTCGGGCAGGGCGGGGCGCATGTAATCGATGCGCAGGTCGAGCGTGGCTATGGGCTTGAATTCATTGATGCGGTCCCACACCGCCATGCCGCAGCCGTTGTCGAGCAGGGCCGTGACCACGCCCGAGGCGATGACGCGCGTCTTCGGGTCGCCGATCAGGTCATCGCGGTAGGGCAGGCGCATGGTGACGCCGTCCTTGCCCTTGCCGTCGTAGACGGCGCCGATGGCGCGCATGTAAGGCGTGGCGGCGATAATGGTGGCGAACATGTCGGAAAAGGGGGGCTGGCTCATGACGGCGCTTTCCTTGTGCCGTAACATTCTTGCCCATCATGACGCACACGTCAAAGCGTCGCGCAAAATTTCCTTGCAAAGCCTCGGAAACGCGCCATTTAGATAGTCTCACCATTTGCGAAAGCCTTGCCCGTGTCCGCGTTTCTCGATTCCGTTCCCGCCAGCCGCTCCGCGCTCGTCCTGTTTTCAGGCGGCCAGGATTCCAGCGTCTGCCTGGCGTGGGCGCTGAGCCGGTTCGAACGCGTCGAAACCATCGGCTTCGATTACGGCCAGCGCCACAGCATCGAGATGACGACGCGCAAACGCGTGCTCGAGCGTTTCCGCCAGATTTATCCGCTGGCCGGCGCGCGCCTCGGCGAAGATCACGTCTGCGACCTGAAAGGATTCGGCGCCGTGGCGGAATCGGCCCTGACGCGTGAAAGCGCGATCGTCATGACCGAGCGCGGCCTGCCGTCGTCGTTCGTGCCGGGACGCAACCTGGTGTTTTTCGTGTACGCCGCGGCGGTGGCCGACCGGCGCGGCATCGACCACATGGTCGGCGGCATGTGCGAGACCGACTTTTCCGGTTATCCCGATTGCCGCGATGAAACCCTGCAGGCCATGCAGACCGTGTTGCGCCTGGGCGTCGAGCGGCCGTTCGAAATCCACACGCCGCTGATGTGGATCGACAAGGCCCGGACGTGGGAAATGTCGCAGGATCTCGGCGGCGACGCGCTGGTCGAGCTGATCCTGGAAGATACCCACACCTGCTACCTGGGTGAGCGCGGCGAACGCCATGCCTGGGGCTACGGTTGCGGCACCTGCCCGGCCTGCGCCTTGCGCAAGACGGGGTTCGAGCACTTCATCGAGATGAAGTCGCCGGTTAGCCGCTAGGGCCGATGTACAGCTTCAAGGAAATCTTCCTGACTTTGCAGGGTGAGGGCGGCCAGGCCGGGCGCGTCAGCGTCTTCGCCCGCTTTGCCGGCTGCAACCTGTGGAGCGGCCGCGAA
>FTIZ01018651.1_pt1 | contig 19108 bp, 24 predicted proteins | sample 1658381 | NCBI WGS metagenome assembly FTIZ01 (sample SAMEA3914822, study PRJEB12502) | metagenome | biome: forest; material: soil | place: USA | collected 2012-03-12 | depth 0.1 m
ATCGACATCTCGCGCACGATCGGCTCCAAGCGCTGGCCTCGGCGCAGGATCCCCTCGCGCACCGGGTCGACGGGCGCCGGCGGCATGCGGCCGGTCTTCGCCTTCCACAACTCCACCGGGGTCTGCCAGGGCGAGATGCCCATCACCGCGGCGATCTCGGAACCGCCGAGCGCCTTCGCGCGGTTGTGGCGCGGCCGGCGCGGCGCGCGCGCTGACGCGGCGGCGGCTACCACTCGAACCTCGGCGCCATCATGAATTCGGCCCAGGCGGCGGCGAAGGCGGCGGCCGCCGTCAGCGCGGCGAGCACCAGCGATCGGCGTGCGGTCACAGGCCGCCTCCGTGGCGCAGGGCGACGCCGATGGCCACGCCGGCCGCGACGAGCGCGCACCGGCGCAGCGCGCAGCCGACCTGGCGCCAGACCTCGCGGTCGGTGTCGAGGACATACGGGTGCAGATGCGCCTGCGGACCCGTGCTGCGGCGCCGCCGCTGCGTCAAATCGAAAATTCCGACGCGCGGCGGGGTGCGGTGGATGGGCTCCAGTTCGCGCTCGCGGCGCACCGGCAGTTGGATCACAGGCATAGCAGTCCCTCCTGGGGTGATGCGTCGCCGGCCCGGCCCGCGCTGTGCGCGATCGCCACCATGGCCCGGGACGCGTGGTGTTCGGCGATGCGCGCGAGCTGGAACGCTGCGTTCAGTTCCTCGGCGCTCGGCGCCGTGCCGGCCCTGGCGCGTTCGAGCAGCTGCTGCATGTGCAGGCGCAGCGTCCGCGACTGCATGTGCGCGTCGTTGGCGTGTCGGGCGGCGGTCATACGGTGACACTCCAGCCTTCGGCCTGCAGGTCCACCGACAGCGGCGCTTCGACCGGGCTCGCCGGCTCGAGGAAGAACACCTCGATTTCGTCAGCTCGTGCGCAGCTCCAGCGCACCTCGTCGACCCGGAAGGGCGGCACGTTCGGCGTGACCTGCAGCGACATGCCGCGCGGCGGCACGAAGGGCAGCTTGCCGATCAACGTGGCCATGCCGAGCTCCCATCGCAGGTAGTTCTCCACCGGCACGCGGCATTGGGTATGGAAGCGGGCGCGCATCAGGCGGCGCTCCCGCCGAGCGCGACGACGTGGCCGGACTTCGTGAGGCCGACCTCGAGGCCGTCCTCCATCATCCGCATCACGTCGTCTTGCCAGCTGCGCGCGCAGTCCTCGGCGTAGTAGGCGCGGTCACGCCAGTACTCGATCTCGGAGGCCTGCCGCGCTTCGGCGCGACGGACTCGCTGCAACTCCTGCAGGTGCAGCCTGCGCACGATGGGCGTCAGGGCCGCAATCTGCGCGCCGCGGGGATGGCGTGCTCGCATGCTCTCGTCCTTCAGCGGCTACAGTGCCGCTGCTGAACGAATAGTAGTGACCCTGCTGCGCTACGTCAACAGTTCAACTACTTTATTTTGCGAGTCAGTCGAAACGCGTGAGGATCTCCCTAGGGCATTGACGCGCTGGGGGCCTCGTATTGAACTCGGGTAGGCGCGTAGGGGTCGGGCTCAACGCCAGCGCACCCGCGCGCTCTTTGGCAGGCTATTAGCTTCTTCAGCCGATCGCTGCAGTGAACCTTGGATGCTCCCGCCTGATAGAGGGCCACCTTGTCGACGAGTCCCACCTCATGCGCGATGCGATGCTGTTGCGCGATGGTCGAATCAGCATCGGCGATGCATTGCCGCTGAGCCGTGATGTCCTCTTCGAGCGTCGGAGCGGATCTAACCGCGCCTGGCTGAGCGACCGAAAACTCTGTTGCGAGTGCGAGTACAACGACGAGGAAACGAAGCCGGTTCATGAGCGATGCCTTTCCCTCGGTTGATCTTCTTGGTCGTCCTCCGATTCGTAGGTCACCTCGAACCCGAATCGCTCCAGGTCTTGCTGTGGCTGGGGACTTCCAGGCGGCACGACGATCTTGCGATAGTCGACGTGCTTTCCCCATGGTCTTTCTAGGCCAGGCTCGTCAACTCGTTGCCTGATCCTGCGAGCAGGGATGGGATGCGCCACGTAGTACATCCAGGAAATCTCCTCTTCGCGGAACGTCATCACCTCCTGCGAGTTGTAGCTCCCAAGGCGGATGCCGCTCCTGCGCCCCAACAGGCGCTTCAACATTGTTTCACCCGTCGCTAACCGAACTAGAACGTCGTCCTCTGGTTCGGGCGCAACGCTCGGCTCGACGAGCGCATACTCGCCTGGCATGTAGCGCGGAACCATGCTGTCGCCGACGACGCGACATGCAAAAGCATGATCGTCTGACGTCGCGACGTCCGCGAATTGGTCTGTTGCTCCCACTGGCTGCCCCCCGTCATCCCAGAGTCTTTCTGGTAGGCCGCCTTGCGTTCTTCCGACGACCCACACGGGGCGTCGGTTTTTGATTCGGTAGTGGGCTGGGTCGTTCTCTTTGACCGGAAGCCCGCCTGAAGGCGGCAGGTCAGAGATTGCCGGTAGCTGAGCTCGCTGAGCGAGCCACTGATCGATCGACTTTCCTGCGTTCATATCCGCGATCAAGACGAGGAAATCCCGCGGGTGCGCGCCCTGGAGGCGAAGCAGGGCCTCGTCGTCGGGGCCTCGGCTGTAGGTCTGGCCTTTGACCTCCACGAACGCCATCGATCCGTCAGGAAGCTTCAACACCAGATCGGGCCGATATAGCCGGTTGTCGCCGCGGGCGGCGGCAATCCATTCAGGAAGAGACGCGGCTGTTCCTGGAACTGAAACCTCGATCGATCTCGCTCTGAACTCGCGCGCCATCACTTCGAGAGCGGCGGATTCAAACTCATGCCAGACGGCTGCCCGGCGAGCCTCGGCTTCAGCTATCGACGGGCTGATCGCCTCCGGCTTTACTCCCAACAGATCGCAGAACTTGGTCAACGCCGCGACGTTCAGCGGGATAGCGCCTCGAAGGTATTGGCTGAGCGCGCTCTGGCCGAACCCCAGCGCGTCTGCGGCCTCGGCCTGAGAAACGTATGCGCCCGAGCTGTTGTTGTGCTGCCATTCCTTGAAAAGGGCCTTCAGGCGCGCGGCATCGGCGAGCTGTTCGGCAGTGCGTGGCGGTGGTTGCTTGGAAGCCATGGTGAGCACGATAGGAGTGCGCCTTTAGAGCGGCAAATGCTGGAACTGCTAAAGCGCTTGCCAAAGGTAAGCAGTGGAACTACTATCGCGGTCATGACCGCACTTCGCAGCATCCGAAAGCGCCTCGGCGTCAGCCAGGGGCAGATCGCCGAAATCCTCGGTTGCAATCAGAGCAACGTCTCGGGAATCGAGCGTGGTCAATACGCGATGTCTCCTGCCGTCGCGGCAAAACTGATCGAGTTCTCGCGATCTCGTGGGCTCGAAATCTCGTACGACCACGTGTACGGCGCTGCCGATCTGCCGCCGGAAGCTTCGTTGGCTCTTCCCACGCCAGAGCAGACGGCTGCAGGGCAGGGGGCTTGACGTGAGGCCGAGGAAGCCCCTCGCTTGGCGCCGCCGCGCGGCGGCCGCGCGGCGCGGGAAGATGCGCGCATCGTACTTCGACGTGCCGCGGCTGGCCACCCGCCCGTACGAGCCCGCCGCTGCGGCGCCGGATCTCAGCCTTTCAGCCGCTTCGCCGACGCTTCGGCGTGACGAATGACGTCCGCAACCACAGCAACGGCGTGCTCGACGTACTCGTCGTTGTATGCGTGCTGGCTCGCCTCCAGCATGTCGCGGCTGAACTGCAGGCTGATGGTGCGCGCCTCCGCCATCGCTTGCGGATTGTGCGCAAGCGCGATGCCGATCAATTGCCGATGCATCGCCAGCTCGGCCGCAAGCTCGTCTGGCGTGAGCGCCAGGCCATTTTCGTTTTCCATGGGTGCCCCTTTCGTGGACGGGCTGGTAGTCGCATCCCGACTCTGCCACGGCCGCGGGCACCCGCCCAACATCGCTTGTCACGACGCCCGCCGCTTCAGCCGGCGCGCGGCCGCCGCCCGGCTCAGCGCCTCTGCGCGGAGTTGCGCCGCGATCCCGCGCAGTAAGTCGGCCACCGCGCCGCGGGCCCAGTTGATGTGTCGTGTGTCCATGACTCGACTGTCAGTTTTTTTTGCCCGACAGGGGTACTCAACCGGATTCAAAAACCATGTCGACGGTTGAAGACCAGGCCGAGCTTGCCCTCGCGCGGCAGCCCGCGCGCGTGCTGGTGCCCATCGAGATCGTCCGGGCGAAGCGCACGGCCGCCGCCGCGTTCACGCTCGCCTGCGACACCTCCGGGCTTGACGACAAAGAGATCTACCTCGCGCTCGGCATCGACGCCGGCTACTTCTCGAACATCAAGAAGGGCAAGGCCACGCTGCAGGGCGACCTGGTCGCGCCGTTCTGCCGCATTGTCGGCAACGCGGTCTACCCGGAGTGGATCGCCTATCAAGTTGGCTGCCAACTGGTGCAGATCGAGAGCGAGACCGAGCGCCAGCTGCGCCTGGCGCGCGAAGAAATCGAGCTGCTCAAGCACGACAAGCGCGTGCTGACCGCTGCGCTGCGCGGAGTTACCGCGTGACGCACTTCCACCAGACCTCCCTCGCGTGCTCGCCCTCCACGCTCGCACGCGCTCTTCCCGCCGGGCCTCGGCTCGGCGGGGTTCTTTCTTCAGCGATCGGGACAACCTGATGACCTCCGCAGTCGAGCGCCTCTGCAAATGGCGCGCCGTTTTCACCGGCTGGCAGCTCGGCACTCGCGAGAAGGGCGACGCCGAGGGCGATGCCGTGCGCGATCACCGCGAGGTGACGATGCTGCTGCGCGCCGAGCTCAACGCCGTGACGCAGCTGCTCATCGCCAAGGGCGTCTTCACCGCGCACGAGTTCACCCTGCAGCTCGACATCGAGGCCGAGCATCTGTCGAAGGCCTACGAGAAGAAGTTTCCCGGCTTCAAGGCGGTGGACGAGGGCATGACGATGAACCTGGCGCTGGCGCGCGACACGATGCGCGGGTGGCGGCCGTGATTCGCCGCCTCGTCATCGCGATCGGCGAACGCCTGATCCGCCGGGTCGCTGGCACGCGCGAAGCCGACTTCGTGATCGGGGGCCACGCCAATCCGTACCTCCGGCGCTGGTGGCTGATCCCGCGCAACCGCTTCTTCAACGTCTACCTGCACCAGTTCTTGCGCAGCGACGACGACCGCGCGCTGCACGACCACCCGTGGGCGAACGCCTCGATCCTGCTGCGCGGCGGCTACTTGGAGCACCTGCCCGGGGTCGACGGCCGCGACGAACTGCGGCTGCTGCTCGCGCCCGCCGTGCGCGTGCGCTGGTCCGGGAGGCTGTCGCACCGCATCGAGCTCCTCGTCGACGCCGTCGTCGACGGCATCCCTCAGGAGCGTTCGTGCTGGACGCTGTTCATCACCGGCCCGCGGTATCGCGAGTGGGGCTTCTGCTGCCCGCAGGCCTGGATCCACTGGAAGAAGTTCACCGCAGCCGATGACGTCGGCGCTGTGGGGAAGGGATGCGACCAATGACCACCACCTATGCGCCGCAAGCCGGTTCGGTCGCTGCGCGCGTCATCGCGCGCCTCGAGTCGGTGCCGCTGAACGCCGGCATGGGCAACGCCGACCTGGCAGCCGCCATCGACGCGAACCCCAACGCGATGAGCGCGCTGCTGGTGACTGCGATGCGCACCGGCCTGGTCGTCCGCGAGAAGCGCGAGAACCGGACCCACTGGCGGCTCGGCGGCGGCTCGCCGCCGGCCCCGCGGCCGCCTGACGATGAGCACGATTCGGAGGACGACGCGGACGTTCTTGCCGCAAGGCAGGTGCGAATCGACGCCTCGGCTGCCGCGGCACCGATCGAAGGTCTGGTGCGGCAATCGTGGTGCCCCGTCGCGCAGCACGCCGGAGACGAGAGCTCACCAGATGAGCCTGAGCCCGTCCCACCGCGGCCGCCTGCGCCGAAGCCACCAGGCCTCGACTGGAAGGCGCCACGCGTTCCGGTGTTCCCGGCGAACGCCGCGGCCACCAGCGCCGAAGCGGCGAGCGTACGGGTCGAGCTCGAACCGGGTCCCATCACCAGCGTCGCCGAGCCGGCTGTCGCTACGGCGCCGCTCGAACTCGAGCAACCCGCCGCGCAGGAGCCCGACACCCGTTTCGACGCGCTGATTTCGACGGGCTTCCCCGATCCCGACTTCCTCGAGGTGCGCGACAGCACGACACCGGAGCCCGAGCCCACACGCGAGTTCCGCTGCTCCCTTTGGTCGAACGGGTCGTTCGAGATCTTCGTCGAAGAGGTGACGCGTCGGCCACGCGGCGAGGGTCGCATGACGCTTGCGCACGTGCTGCTCTCGCGCGAGCACACCGAGCAGCTGATGCACTACCTCGACCACACGGTGGGGCGCGCCGAATGAAGCAGGCGTCGTTCTTCGAAGGCGGCCAGCGCCTGCAGATGACCGAGAGCATCGAGCTCACGATCCAATCGCTGCAGGCCTATGGCGCCAGCCACCCGAACTGGGGCATCGCCTGGTCGGGCGGCAAGGACAGCACTGCGACGCTCACCTTGATTTGCTGGCTGCTGGACACGGGTCGCATCGAGCGTCCAAGGACGCTCACCGTCTTCTATGCCGACACGCGGCAAGAACTGCCGCCGCTCGCGATCGCGGCCGAACAGATCATGGACGAGCTCCGCGAGCGCGGGATCGCCATCGAGGTTGTGCGCGCGCCCATGGACAAGCGATTCCTCGTCTACATCCTCGGGCGCGGCGTCCCGCCACCGAACAACAACACGCTGCGCTGGTGCACGCGCCAGATCAAGATCGACCCGATGGAGCAGGCGCTGCGCGATCGCATCGACCAGCTCGATGGCGAGATCCTGATGGTCACAGGCGTTCGCCAGGGCGAGAGCGCCATCCGCGACCGCCGCATCGAGATGAGCTGCAGCAAGGATGGAGCCGAGTGCGGGCAGGGGTGGTACCAGCAGGTGCTCCCGAACGCACGCGGGCTGCGCGGCCGCATCGCCACGCTGGCACCGCTGCTTCACTGGCGCGTCTGCCACGTGTGGGAGTGGCTGAAGCACTGGGCACCGCAGGCCGAGTTCGGCGACTGGTCGACCGCGATGATCGCCGACGCCTATGGTGGCGACGAGGCGGAGGAGATCAACGCCCGCACTGGTTGCGTCGGGTGCCCACTTGCCGCCGAGGACACCGCCCTCAACACGGTACTGCTGAATCCATCGTGGTCGCACCTCGCGCCGTTGCTCGGCCTGCGCGTGCTGTGGCGCGAACTCCGCGAGCCGAAGAACCGGATCAAGAAGGCCGGCCTCGAGCGACTCAAGGACGGTTCGATCGCCAAGAACCCGCAGCGCATGGGCCCGCTGACCCTGGAGGCGCGTGCCATGGCCCTTGAGCGCGTGCTGGCCATTCAGGCGGCGTGCAACGATGCAGCGCGTGCCCGCGGGCGGCCGGGCATCTCACTGCTGGATGCCGACGAAGAGGCGCGGGTGCGCGCGCTGATCGCGGCCGGCACCTGGCCGGAGGGCTGGGACGGCGACGAGCCGTCGGCCGACACGGTGATGGAGGTCGTCTACCAGAACGGGGCGGTGCAGCCGCTGCTGTTCGCGGAGGGCGCCGCTTGAACGCCCCAAAGAAGAAGGCCCAGCAGCCCTTCCGCAAGGCCGCGCCGACGTTCTGGAACGGCGAGACCGGCAAGCTGTTGCGGCGAAGGGGCTCCGAAGCGCTGCTGGTCGCGCTGCACCTTTTCACGTCGCCGCACTCCAACATGCTCGGTCTGTACACCATTCCGGTGGCGTACATCGGGTACGAAACAGCGCTCGGCGAGCAAGCGGCTGCGAAGGGGCTTCAGCACTGCATCGACGTCGGCTTCTGTGCCTACGACGAGGAGTCCGAGACCGTCTGGGTCTACGAGATGGCGCGCCTGCAGATCGAGGAGCAGTTGAGCCCTCTTGACCTGCGGTGCAAGGGCATTCAGCGGGAGTACGACGGCCTTCCGAAGAACCCGTTCCTCGGCCCGTTCTTCGACAAATATCAGGCGGCGTTCCACCTGCAGCGCCGCCGCGACGCGACCAACGAAGACGGTCAATCCGACCTGTTCGGGGGCTCAAACGGAAAAGGCCCTCCACAAGCCCCTTCGAAGCCAGGAACAGGAACAGGAACAGGAACAGGAACAGGAACAGGAACAGGGACCCCCCTTGCGGGGGGTGCAGGGGGCGAGCCCCCTTCGCCGCCGCCTCCGGCAGCGCCGCCACCGGCTCCTGAACCGGCTCCTGCGCCCGCAGGGAAGGCCCGAAAGCCGCGAAAGCCGAAGGGCGAGGCTGCGAAGCGCGTCCCGACGGACTGGCTCGTCAGTGTCGAGCTCCAGCGCTGGGCGCGGGAGAAGGTGCCCAGCGTCGACATCCGCCTCGAGACGGCGAACTTCCGCGACCACGAGTTCGACAAGGCGCACAGCGACTGGGACGCCACGTGGCGGGTCTGGATGCGCAACGCGGCCGGCCGCTTCGCCCCGCGCGGCGCCGCCGGCCCGCCGGCCGTTTCGGCCACCGGCCGCACCGCGAAGAACGCCGCGGCCAAGGAACGCATTTTCGGCGCCACGCCGGCGCCAGCACCGACCACGGAGGTCATCGATGGTTGAAGCCGACTACGACGAGTTCACGGAGATCCTCGACGCCGTGTCGACGATGCTCTCCCGCGGCCGCTACGTCCCCGACGAGAAGTCGACGGCGATCTGGTGGCGCACCCTGGCGCCATACGCGCTGCCCGTCGTGCGCGCCGCCTTCGACGCGCACGTCAACGACCCCGACCGCGGCCGCTTCGTGCCGGTGCCGGCCGACATCCTCGCGCGCATCGTCGGCGCCGCAGTTGACGACCAGCGGCCCGGCGCGGAGGAGGCCTGGGCCACTGCACTGCGCTCCGCGGACGAACGCGAGACGGTCGTGTGGTCCGCGGAGATGGTCGAGGCATTCGCCATCGCGCGTCCGGTGTTGGACGCCGGCGACGAGGTGGGCGCGCGCATGGCGTTCCGGGAGACGTACGACCGCCTGGTGGGCGCCGCGCGCCGGGCCGGGCGCCAGGTGCAGTGGCAGGCCTCCCTCGGCACCGATCCCGATCGTCGGTCGCTGGCGCTGGCCGCCGCTGTTCGCGCCGGCCGGCTGACCGGCACCGAGCACGATGCGCCGGCCCTTCCTGCGCCCACCATCGACACGCTGTTGCTGGCCGCTGATGGCCTCGACGAGGAGGTCTCCGAGGAAGTCGCGGCCCAGGCGGAGGCCGCGCGCGCAGCCGCCTGCACCGCGCTGCGCGAGCTCGGGGCCCGACTGCGCGCCGGCCGTGCCGGGCAGCAAAGCCCCGACGCCGCGGCGCGCGAGGACACGCAACGCCGGAAGGAAGACTCCGCTCGGCTGGCTGGCGCGCCGGCCGTACAACCCGACGCCGAGGCGGCGCGCGCGCACCTGAAGCACGTCCGCGACGGAGGTCGCCCGTGACCCGCGCCACCGTTGACACCGACGTCGCTGGCGACCAGTGCACTGCCGACGGCTGCCGGCGCCGTTGGACGTGCGACTTCGGCCACGGCCGCCTGTGCTCGCTGCACGATCGCGAGCGCTTCGAAGGCCGGTCGCAGCGCCCGCTGCCCGTGCCCATGCCCGCGCACGCCGCCGCACGCCCCTTCAACGAAGCCGCCGAGCGCGACGAGGAGTACGTCCATGACGAATCGCCCTTGCCGTTCTGATTGCCCGGCCGGCGACTGCGCAGGCTGCGCGTTCCCGCCCGCGCGACGCCGCCGCGCAACCCCAGCAGCGACCGCCAACGAGCCAATGCCCGCGCGGCAGGGCGCACGCGACCTCGAGACCCTTCGGCAGCGCTGCGTCATCGATGCCGAGACGGGCTGCTGGGTCTGGAAGGCCGCGATGTCGCGCAGCCGCAGCCGCAAGATCGCGCCCAGCCCCCGCGTCTGGCTGCCGGACGCGAACGTGAAGGGCGCCGGCGTGCTCATGACGGCCGGCCGCGCCGCGTGGCTTCTCGCCGGGCGCGCGATCGCACCTGGCCAGGTCGTCTGGCGCAGCGTCTGCAACCGCCCCGACTGCATCAACCCGGCCCACGGTGTCGCCGTCACGCGCGCCGAGATGCACCGTGGTCTCGCCAAGGCCGGCGTCAACCGTGGCCAGCCGCACCGCGCGGCGGTGAACCTGCGCAACGCCATGCGCATGGCCACGCCGCCGGAACGCGTGCGCGAGATCGAAGCGTTCTTCGCGACCGGCGCGCTGTGCAAAGACGTCCGCGCCCGGTTCGGTGTCTCGGCAGAGACGGCGGCGTCAATCCGCGATGGCCGCCACGTGCATTCCAGCAACCGCCGCGCCGTGATCCCGCTGGCCAGCATCTTCGCAATGGGGGAGGCGGCTTGATCGTCATCGCCATCGACCCCGGCCTCACGGGCGCGCTCGCGTTCCTCGGGGCTCACACCGCGAGTGTGCACGACCTGCCGACGCTCGCGCTGCCGATCTCGGAGCGCGCCGGCAAGCAGTTCGTGCCGCGTCGGATCGACGGGCGCGCGCTGGCGCTGCTGATCCGCGAGCACGTGCCGGCTGGCACCGAGGCGCGGGCCTTCGTCGAGCGCGTGCAGGCCATGCAGTTCGGTGGCAACGAGCGCGGCAACTCCGCGCAGTCCCAGGGCAGCCTGATGCGCTCGCTCGGTGCGATCGAGGCGGCGCTGGACATCCTGCAGTTGCCACCCGAGCTCGTGACGCCGCAGGCCTGGCAGTCGTTCTACGGACTGGTGGGCAAGGGCAGCGAGATTCGCGCCCGCGGCGAGCAGCACGCCGTGACGAAGCTGATGCTGCAGATCTACCCCCACCTCGAGCGCGATCTGCGCCTGGTCAAGTCGCACAACCGCTCGGACGCATTGGCCATCGGTCACTTCGCGGCCAGGAAGCTGGTGCCGTTCCGATGACGCTCGCGCTTGTCCCCAAGGGCCGCGGCCGCTGGAAGCCGATGGTGATGCGCCTCGAGGGTGCGCGCGGGCCGCTGCTGTTCGCTGTGGGCCAGGTCATCGACATGGCGGGCGTGCGCTGGCGCATCGCCAGCATCGGGCCGTAGGAGGACGCCGTGGGCTTCATGTGGGAAGGATCCACCGGCGCACGCGCGGTGCAGCTTCTCAAGGAGCTGCCCCAGGGAACCGTCATTTTCACACCGCAGTTCGCCGCGATGCTCGAGGTGAAGGCGGGCGCGCTGCACCAGCTGCTGGCCAACGCCGTGAAGCTGCGCCTGGTCAAGAAGATCCGCGGCCGCGGGCCCTGCATCGGCTGGGCGATCGGCGGCGGCAACGACAGCGCGACCATCGAGCGCCGGCGCGCGCCGCGGCCGCAGCCGACGGCCGAAGAAATCGAGCGTCGCGAAGCGGCCGCGCAGCGCCGGCGCACGCGCGAGGCCGAGAAGGCCGCGGCGCTCCCGGCGTTCTCGTTCGATTCTTCCTGGCCACCCGGCTTCGTGTCGACGTTCGACGCCGATCGCTACCAGCCCGCGGCGATCGCCATTCCGGACGGTCCTGGCCTGATCGACGCCAGCGCACCAGTCGCCCCATGGCTGCGCGGTCTCGTAGGCGCGCCAGTCCCTGCCATCCGGATGGTGCCGCCCGCGCCGCTGCCGGCACAGCTGCCGCTGTTCGAGGGACTGGGCCCTGGCGGCCGCGCGCGCTGGCGCCGGCTGGCTCTCGCGATCCCCGCAGTGCCGCGGCCTTCAAACGAGCCGATTTGGCGGCAGGTGTCGCTGCTCGAGGCCTGATTGCAGGGATTCAAGCGGTCGTCGTCACCATTTCTCGGGTAAGGCGCCGCACGGCTGCCGCTGATCAACCCCGGGCACGCGATGACCAACACCACCCTGCCAAGCGGCTTCACGCCCCGAAACCTCGCCGCGTGGACACGGTACTACATCCCGCAGTCCGACGGCCTGGTCTACCGCGTCGGCGACGTCGTGAAGTCCGCCGGGGGTACCGACGCCACCGGCGTCATCACGGTCACCCAGCACACTGGCGCCGGCGCCGCGCGCGGTGTCATCGTGTCGGTCGACCCTGGCTTGCCGGCGACCGGCGGCTTGCAGTCCAACGGCGTGAAGCTCTGGGTGCCGGCCGTCAAGGCGAAGGACTACTACGTCTGGGTGGTCGATGATCCACAAGCCAAGTTCTCGGTGGTCGACGACGGCTTGACGCCTTCCAGTCTGATCGCGGGTAACGTCGGCAGCTTCGTCAACTTCACGCCCGGCGTCAGCGCGTCGGCAAACGGAGGCTCGACCTCCGTGCTGACGTCGTCGACCTTCGGCGGTGCGGCCGGCGCTGGGTGCCTGAAGGTGCAGCAGCTGCTCCCGGGCTCCAACTACGGCGCGAATGCCACCTGGATCGTCCAGTTCGCGATGCACGAGCTTGCGCAGGGCGGCGCTGGCGGGGGCGCCGGCGGCGTCAGCAAGGTCGCCAACAAGTCGCCGGACGGCTCCGGAAACGTGGTCCTGGCCGTCAGCGACCTCCTGGGTAGCACCCAGGCCGCCCAGATCGCCGCAGGCGCGACTGCAGCGCTCCTGAATGCCGCCAAGACGGCGCTGAAGGATCCGGCCGGCGGCGCCGACATCAGCCTGGGCGGTACGGGCGGCGGCAACTTCACGCTCGCCGCCTGGGACGCCAATAACCCGCCGGCCGCGGTGCAGTCGGGCGTCGCGCCTACCGGCACTCAGCCGACCGCCTACGTCGTCATCAGCTCCGGCGTCGTCGCCGTGTCCGGGCCCGACGCGATCACGGCGCTTCGCACCAACGACGTCGTCGAGTGGGTCGCGGCGAGCAGCACCTGGGTGCGCGAGGCGGGCCCCGTGCCGGACCCGATCACCGTCTCGGCCTCGCTCACCCTCACTCCGGCGCACAACGACGTCGGCTTGATCCTGGCGACGACCCAGACCATCACCCTCAACGACGGCATGGGCAGCGGATTCAGCTTGCCGATCAAGGGCCCATACACCCTGGCCGGCACGGCGGTCGTCAACCCCCTGCGCCGATCCACCGGACTGTCGGCGGCGAGCCTGTGGTCGTTCCTGATCAAGACCGGCAACAACGGCACGCACGACACCTACGACCAGGTCGGAGATACCGTCTGATGGGCGCGCGCACCACTCGAATGGCGATGCTGGCGCAGGCGCGCAAGCCGCTCTGGTACGAGACGGACGCACTGTTCGCGTGGAAGCCGCAATCCAGCGACACCGGTGCGACGATCACGCCGACCATGGGCACTGCGCTCACGCAGACCTCGGCGGCGGCTGCGACTGGCTATGTCGGGAACAACGAATACGACATGACCGGGGGCGTCTACACGGGCGCCACCAGCATGACCGCCTCGTTGCTGACCACCACGCCGTTCGGCATCGTGGTGGTGTGCGACAAGAACACGCAGTCGGCGACCTTCCAGGTGGCGTTCGAGATCGGCGCGTCCAGCAACATCCAGTTCGACACGGGCAACGGCGCGCCGCGGTTCAAGCTGCAGCTCAACGTGGGCGCCTATTCGCCTGGCGCTGCTGCGTGCATCGCCGCATGGCCTGCGGCTGGCACGCTCGCGGCGTACTGGGTTTTCTGTGACCCGGCTGCCAACGTCGCGGGCGCCGGCACCGTCTACTACGGCAACGGCCAGAACACCTTCACGACGCAGTCTGCGCAGAGCGTTCCCAACACCGGCGGCCCCTCGCGCAATGTCACGCTCGGCGCCGGCTTCAGCAGCACCACCAACGTCGACTTGCTCAAGCACGGCGTCGCGGAAGTGGTCGGCAACCGCACAGGCGCCAGCGCGCTGACGCTGACGTCGTGGAAGGCGATCGTGCAGAAGATCCAAAACCTCTACGGGATCTGACATGGTGCAACTCCTCCGGTCCCAACGCACCTCGCGCGTGCGAGCGCGGTTCACGACGCCGCCGGCCATCGGCACGGCGCCGGCCATCGTCGGCCAGGTGTTGACCACCGCGCCCATCGTGTACACGCCCGCGTCCGGCATCACCGGCGCGCCCACGCCCACCGTCACCCACGACCTGTGGAAGAACGGCGCCCTGTTCGTGCGCAACTACGTCTCGGGCACATACACGCCGCCCATCAATCGGGACACGTATTTCATGCGCGCGACGGCCGATGCGGGCGCCTACGGGCTCGTGACGGCTGACTCGCCGACGCTCACGTCGACCACGATCGTGATGGCCACGATCACTGGCGCAGCGGTGGCGGGCAAGCCGCTGTACTTCAGCCTTCCGTCTGGATCGGCCGCGGTCACGGGTGTTCAGTGGTATCGCAACGCCGGGGCTGGAGCAGGGCCGACGGCTGTTGCCGGTGCGACCGCGCTGCCGATTGCCTCGGTTCCCGCCGACATGGGCTTCCCATCGGTTCGCGGCACGCTGGCCGATGGCTCCATCTTCACCAGCGTGGAGTTCACGACGCCGGGCGCCATCATCACGCGTGGCCCCGTCGTCAACGGCACGGAGAGCGCCGCTTTCCAGACGAGCTGGACGACTCCGACGGCGAACGCAACGCTGTACACCTGGGCGACCGCCCGAGTGAAGGACTTCGGCTCGGCGCAGGGGCCGAACTACTACATCGACAACGTTTACGCGCCGGGCAGCTACACCGCCAGCGACGCAGCCTACAACTACCAGGCGCTGCTGAACGTGACTGGCGGAAGTCAGTTCAGCACGAGCATCAACCTCATCCAGTGCGGCACGCCGACAACGGTCATCCCCGCCGCGGCGCCGCCCGCCACCGCGACGCGGCCGGCTGGCAACACCGGCAACGGCTTCTTCGTCGCTGCGAACGGGTCGATCTATGACCCCAACGGCAAGCTGTTCCTGCCTTGGGGAACGAACAAGCTCCACAACGACCTCACGACGCCCGGGCTGGTGAATTCGGGCGCCAACACTGTTCGCGCATGGCTGGATTTCAGCCTCGGCCACGCCAACAACACCGACCTGATCGACAACTTCACCGCGAACGGCATCTGCACGATCGCCTGTCAATCGTTTGGCTTCTCGAACTTCACGGCGACGTTCAGCGGCAACCAGATGACAGTGACGGCCATGTCGGCGCAGCCGGCCGGCGGCTACATCTTCGCCGGCGAGGCCGTGACCATCAACGACAGCACGACCGGCTTCGTGGCTTCGAAGATTCTGTACCAGGTCAGCGGCACGCCTGGCGGCGTGGGCGTCTACGCGCTGAGCCAGAACCAGACGATCGCCGGGCCGGCGCTGATGAGGCAGTTACAGGGCACGACCAGCGAGCTGATCCCGAGCGTCGGCTGCATCACGTCGGCAGTGCAGGGGGTGCTCAATCAGGCATCGGTTCTGAACGCGCGCAGCAAGTACATCATGGTCAATCCGGGCAACGAATGGGGCCCGCCCTACGTCTCCAACATCTTCGCGGCCGGCGCGGGCTATGTTGATGGCTCGTACACCAACGTCGCCCTGACCGGCGGCACGGGCACCGGCAAGACCGCCAACATCGTCGTCTCCGGCGGCCAGGTGGTCTCCCTCATCATCTCGGCCTATGGCACCGGCTACACCACGGGCGACAGCCTGAGCGCCGCGGCCTCGAGCCTGGGCGGCTCAGGTTCCGGCTTCGTCTACAACCTCCAGGGCAACCTGCAATCGGGAGGCTCCGGGTACACGAACGGCACGTACACCAATGTGTCTCTGCTCGGCGGCAGCGGCAGCGGCAAGATTGCGACAGTGGTCGTCGCCAGCGGCGCCGTGACGACGGTCACCGAGACGACGACGGGCAGTGGCTACATCAACGGCGACATCCTGACGGCGGCCCCGGGCGTCCTCGGGGGCACGGGTTCGGGCTTCCAGTACCGCGTCGGCGCCGGCAACACCCTCTGGCGCGACACCTGGATCACGCTGGTGCCGAAGATTCGTGCAGCGGGGATCACCTGCCCGATCGTGATCGACCTTCCCGGTTCGGGCCAGGACAACGGCAACTGCGCCTCGCTCCTGGCCGGCGCCGCGGCCATCGCCGCGACCGACACTTTCAAGAACATCATCTTCGCGCCGCACTGCTACGGCGCCTACAGGCCCGGATCATTCGCTGGCGTCGCATCTGCGCTGCGCACGCAGCTCATGTCCCAGGGCATCGGCATCATCATCGGCGAGTTCGCGCAAGGCAACGTGTCGACGCTGGCCAGCCCGACCTTCGTGTCCGGGCTTGAGATCATGGCCCACGCCGCAGCGAACAACATCGGCGTGCTCGGCTGGGCGTGGGACGACAACGTCGGAGGCGGTGACGCCTGGTTCCCTCAGGTGTACACCGCTTCTGGCTACTCCACGTCCAACTCGGCCGACCTGACCAACTGGGGCAAGATGCTCCTGCTCGACCCGGTGTACGGCCTTCAGAACTTCGCCGTCAAGGCCTCTGCCGGCTCCTTCTCGTGACGGGGTCGCGGCTTCACTGAGGTACACGAGCTCGTCTCTTGCTAGTGCCGAAGGCTCCCGCCGCTCGCTGCTGCACCACGCATTCCTCAAAGGCGCGGCCCTAGAGTCGATTGGTCTTCCTCCTGATCAACCGGAACTCATCATGGCCAAAGTCGTTCTCGTTCTCGCAACCCAAGACGTCCCCCAGCCCGCCGGCGCGCGCTTCGGCGGCAGCTACCTGTTCAAGCTCGGTGACGCCGCCAGCATCTCGTCCACCCCGACCGCCTCGTTCGATGGCGTCGCCGACGGCAGCTACACCATGATCTGCCAGTCGCTGGACGCCACGGGCGCGCCGATCGCCGACCAGGTGAGTGGCAGCGTGGTCGTGCTGACGCCCGTCGGCGGCACGCCGCCCAGCCCGGCTCCCGCGCCTGCGCCGGACACGTACCCGGCGCCGCTCAGCCTCACCGCGACCGTCACGTACTGACCATGCTGGGCCGGCTTTGGGCCCAGCTGCGCGGCCTGCTCCATCGTTGGCGCGGCCCGCGCACCTATCCGGCGCCTGCGGCCATCGGCGCGCAGGTCTTGCCGGACAGCTGACCGAAGGGCGCCAGGCACCCTGACCACTTCAACGAACGGGCGGAAATGAGCGACACCAAAATCTCGGCGCTGGCGGCAGGATCGGACGCTGACGGGACGGAGCTCCTGCCTGCAGTGCAAGGCGGCTCGACGATCAAACTGTCGGTCTCGCAGCTTCTGCGCCGCTTCGGCCTGGTCGACTTTGATCCCACCCAGAACTATGTCGCGGGCACGCTGGGCTTCGACGCGCGCCTTCGCGTGCACGTCAAGCAGTTTGCAGGACTGATTGGCGACGGCGTCGCAGATGACACGTCGGTTGTTCAGGCCGCGCTCGCCTTCATGTCGATCGCCGGTGGCCGCGCTGGTGGCATCCTCGAGGCCGAGGGCTGCAAGCTGCGTCTCACGTCGAGAATCACCATCCCGTCGTGGGTGCTCTTCCGCGGCGCCAGCTGGTTGCCCGACCCGAGCAATGGCGCGCACATCTATCACACGTGCTTGTTCATCGACTGGGGCGCCGGCCAGGACAACCACGCGGTCGAGATGTCGCACTCCAGCGGCATCGAGGGCTTCACGATGTACTGGCCGGGGCAGGCCGCGAAGACCGCGACCACGCCCGTGCAGTTCGGCTTCGGCATCTCGACGCCGACGACAGGCGCGGTGTGCGACAACATCCACGTCAAGGACATCACGTTCTACAACGCCTACCAGGGCCTGCGGCTGAACAGCTCGGGACGTTGGCGCGTCAAGAACATCCAGGGCGATGTCCTCTTGATGGGCTTCACCGCGGATCTCTGCGAGGACGTCTGCTACCTCGACGGCGTGCACTTCTGGGACTTCTACACCCAAGGCGACGTCCTCGAAACCTGGGTGATGAACAACGGCACGGGGTTCGACCTCCGGCGCATCGACCAGCTGTTCTTCGACGACCTCTTCGTCTGGAACCACAACATCGGCGTCTACTTCCACGACCAGTGCTGGGCCACCGGGGAGAACCTGACAGTGGACAGGGCGAACTATCCCGTCATCGTCGAGGCAGCTGACCAGATCACCGTCGACGGCTTCACCCTCACCGCCAACGCGAACACGCGCCCCTGCATCTGGGGCAAGTCGGTGAGCCATTCGGCTCGCTTCAGCAACGGTCGAGTCACGGACGCATCGTCGGTCGGAGTCCAGATCGACGACGGTACGCTCTACCAGTTCGACAACGTCGACTTCGATTGCCCGCACGCCAGCGTCGTCAACCGATCGCTGACAACCGATGTGCGCATCAGCGACACCTGCCGCTGGAACGTCCCCCCGATGGGCGCCTGGAACACCCGCGTCAACGGCCACCATCTGCCGAGGCAAGATCAATCCGTGCCGCTGCCGACGCCGACTCTCGGTGGCGCAGCCGCGGCCATTTCGGGAGGCTTCTCGTTTCCGCTCACCGCGCTGACCGCCGGCCAGGTCGACTGGGACTTGACCTACATCGGTCAGCGCTGCGGCCTGTACACGATGGAGTTCGATCTCGTGCTCAACGGAGCCACGCTGCCCACGACCTGGTATTTCCAGTTCCGGGTATCGCAGGACACCGGGTCCAACATCATCGCGGACTACTCGCCGCTGGCGCCGCTGATCCTGAACGCCGGTGCCACCACGAAGGTGCGCATCCCGTTCCACATCAACCACGCGCGCTACAAGACGATCGCCCGCTTCACCATCACGCCGACCGTGGTCGTTGCTGGCGGCTCCGTGAACATCACGAACGTCACGCTCTACGAGCAGAACAGCCAGGCCATGAGCGATGCTCAGATCGGCAACATGTTCGTCGCTGGCTACTGCCTCGACCCGTACGGCAAGGGTCAGACGGTGGCAGCCAAGGGCCTCGCGCGCCGGATCATCACGCAGCCCGAGAGCGGCATCGGGCGCACCGATGCGACACCGACGTCGGGCACGTGGTACCAGCTCGATGAGATCCTCGTCGACGCGCCCACCGCTGGTGCGTCGCCCGGCGTCGTGTGCGTCGGCGGCGGCACGTTCGGCACGGGTGGGCCGCCGGTCTTCAAGGCGCTGCCGGCTCTCGGGGCGTGACGGTCGGGATGTTGCTCAGCCGCGACGGCCTTGCCCCGACCGTTGCCAGTGCGCAACGCGGGCGGCCATCGAGGAAGGTACTCCCGG
>FTIZ01002918.1_pt2 | contig 18813 bp, 21 predicted proteins | sample 1658381 | NCBI WGS metagenome assembly FTIZ01 (sample SAMEA3914822, study PRJEB12502) | metagenome | biome: forest; material: soil | place: USA | collected 2012-03-12 | depth 0.1 m
GGCTCGTCGAGGAAGAGGATGCTGGGACTGGTGACCAGCTGCTTGGCTACAGTCAGCCGTCGCTTTTGGCCGTGGGATATGCCTGCCCCGACGCGGGATGTCGCCAGGCCGGCGAGCCCGAAGGACTCAAGCAGGAGGGTGAGGCGTTCCTCGGATTCTACCCCGCGAGGGATCCCTGCCAGACGGGAGGCGAAGCGCAGCGTCTCTCGCAAATTCAGCGCGCCGATGAAGATGTCGTGGTCTTGAGCGAAGGACGAGATGTGGCGGAAAACGTTGCTGGGGACTTGGGCACCGTTGACTAGGACTTGTCCATCAACATGGGATGCCTTAATTGGGCGTTGCGAAAGCGCATTTAGGAGAGTGGTCTTGCCACAGCCCGAGGGACCCATGACGGCGCAGCATTCACCTGTCGATATCAAGGTTGTGTTAGCTAACGGCTCGGTCGTCAGGATCTTTGAAAGGTGAGACCAACCAGCCAGCACGATTCCCTCGGAATTGTCGACCAGCGTTTTGGGCTGTCCGGTCTTGTTCTCCTTGACAGTGACTCTCAACCCGCTCCATGAAAGGCTTTCGACTGGGGCGTCGAGAAACTGGTTCTCCACAACTGGGCGCCGCTCAGGGTCCATGGCTGAGAGTGTCATGTCGATTCTCTGGCAGAAGTGCAAAACTGTCGAAAGACTGAGTTACAATCATCAGACGAACGAACTGGAAAAGGTCCAAGTGATCCCGCATCGACAATGGCGGAAAGCTGCCATGTGGCTCGAAAGGATTGTTTCCCGCCATTGCGACAACAGTGACCTAGTTTGCCGATGCCGATCATGCCAGACTGGAACCATGTTGATCCAGTCGTGAGGTGTTGATCTGAGGTGTTGATCTGAGGTGTTGATCATGAGCTGGATTTTTTGGTGTCTTGGATGTGGGTACGCGATGTCTCGGAGCTGAGGATCCAGCTGAAGCGGATGGTGCATGATTGGGCCACGGCAGAGGCTGAATGTAAGACATGGATGGATATGTGGGTCTAGATCTGCCCGCGTGCGAGGATCGGCAGGGTTGACAGGAATACATTGAGTACAATCTTGTGAGACAATGTTGTGGGGTTGCTCACAGTTGCTAGTCGGTGAGCAGACACTGGGTGCGGTCAGGGGCTTGTGGCTGGAGTGGGTGTGAAATGGAAAACCACGGAAAGATTTAGCAACTGAAGACTGGATGCCAAACGGGCTTCTAAGCACTCGCCGGACTGAATTCCACCTCGTTACCTCTTTGACCACTTCTCACTCTATCACACTACATTAAAGTCTATTTAAACCTCATCTGGACTCAAGCGACCAACATGGCTGAGATGGCTCAAGTTTACTCTGGTCGTGCGCTTGAGGAGTCCTGTCTCTTGTCGAACGACGGCCAAGGGGACCTCCCATCCTTCGACAAATCAGGCTCCCGAGACTCTGCTGGGCATTCTGAGATCAACTTGCAACGCCATGACCGCATCATCAGTCGTCTCGCCGCTCAGGTACGCACGTACGCCGAGCGTGGCGAAAGGTTCCGCATCAACCACGGTTCCAGCAACTCAACGCGCCCAACCTCCACGGGTAACCTGCTTGACATCAGCGTTCTGAACAACATCCTCTTCATCTCCAAAGGCGACACGTGTCTTGGACTCGACAGCTACTGTCTTGTTGAGCCCAACGTTCCCATGGACAAACTGGTCGAGGCAACCCTACAGTGCGGGCTCGTGCCTCCCGTTGTCATGGAGTTTCCCGGCATCACGGTCGGGGGAGGCTTTTCCGGGACGTCGGCGGAGAGCAGTTCCTTTCGCTGTGGCTTCTTCAGCGATAATGTCCATGAAGTGGAGATGATCCTGGGAAATGGACAGGTCGTCAAAGCCTCCAACGACCACCACCAGGATCTGTTTCTTGCTGCCGCTGGTGCCCTCGGCACTCTTGGAGTTGTGACGGCCGTCAAGATGCGCCTGGTGCCAGCCAAGCGGTTTGTCCACGTCCGCTACTCCCGCCTGGGCAACTTTCCAGATGCCATCAGCGAGTTCCGCAAGATGAAGGCTGGCTCCTTCGAGTATCTCGACGCCATCATGTACTCCAAGCAGCACACCGTGGCCATCACGGGAACCCTCGTCGACGAGGAACTGCTGCCGGCGCACGCTAGCATCAAGACTTTCAGCAACGCCGCGGACGATTGGTTCTACCGACACGTCCGCACCAAGACGATTCAGTTGGTCCCGGGCAGTGAGGCGGAGGACTACGTCCCACTAGCCGAGTTCCTGTTTCGCTACGACCGCGGCGGCTTTTGGGTCGGCGAGATGGGCTACGACTACTTTCGGCACATCCCCTTCAACGGCTTCATGCGTTGGCTGCTAGACGACTTCTCACACACCCGCACGCTGTACCACGCCCTTCACGCCACGGGCGTCACTCGCGAGCTGGTCGTCCAAGACGTGACGGTTCCGTGGGACCAGGCGACGGAGTTCATTGACCACATCGCTGACGAGCTGGCCATCTGGCCGCTCTGGTTGTGTCCCCTGGGCAAGACTCGAATGCCATCATTCCACCCTGTGACGTCGTCAGCGCCAGAGTCTGGGCTTTCAACCTCGGACGAGATGCTCAGCGTCGGCATTTGGGGCTGGGGACCCAAGGACCGGGACCGATTCCTCGCCAGCAATCGCGGTCTGGAAGCCAAGCTGGAGGAACTCAACGGCCGCAAGTGGTTGTACGCGCACATGTTTTACACCGAGGAGGAATTTTGGAGACTCTACGACCGCGAGTGGTACAAGAGCCTGAGAGAAAAGTACCACGCAACTAGCTTGGTGAACATCTACGACAAGATTAAGAGAGGAGGAGGTGAGAAGAGAGGCTGGGGGCAGACCTTGACAGAGATGTGGCCGGTCGGAGGGCTATATGGAATGTGGAAGGCGGTGCGTTCTGGTGACATCCGCTTACATCGTGATGCAAAGTGGAAGTGGGCTCGCGGTAGTTGAGGATCTTATGGGCTGTCACTTCGAGGTGTCGAACCCTAGGTAGGATAGGTGCCGTGGACATGTATGTAGGTACCTAATTATGTCAGGGCAACCTCAGAAAACAAAATATTCAGATTTGCCCCTCCCTCACTGTCAGAATCATGTTGAATTCTTTTCTGCTGAAGGGGGTACAGTTGGGTGGCAAGAGGTCACTAGAGGGAAGCATCCGCCAAATACAGGAAATTCCTCTCAGTTCAATCGTACTCAGTCAGCTGAGCGGGGGTATCCAAAAGGATAATCCTCATTTCTCAACATGTCTTGGTACCCCTTATAAGCAATCATGTCCAGGACCTGGCTATACGTGCTGGAGCATAGCCAATCGCCCCCGTCATTTTTCTTGAGAAGATAAATTGCTGTTTGGAAAGGGAGGGTCACTGAAACAGCTCCATAGAGCTTCATCTCGTCTTGGATGTGAAACTCGATGCTTTGCAAGATTCGAGTCGACAGCTCCGTGAGCTGCTCAGAGATATTTTGGCTCTCTGGCGCTTGGCCGTCCAACTGTACCTCTTCTCCTCTCAGGTCGGGATAGTTCTCTCTCAGGTGTCTGACGTGCATAACACATATGATCCAAAAAGCCCAGTGATTTGTTGAATACCAGGCCAGACTGAGATCAGAAAACCAGACCGAGGCTTTGCCGTCTGCTCTCGGCACATACCACCATAACTGTCCGGATGCTGAGGCGGACTGATAGCTTTGCGTGAGCTTGTTGGCCACTTCTACCAATTTGATGAGAGATCTGTGAGCGACAACAGCTGCTCTGTTGGCGGGCATTGATTTGCACGCGTCGAGTTCCTCGAGAGTTGCAGGGACCATGATCACGTCAATCATGAGAGCGTGGAACAGTGTTGGAGCAACGCGGCTAAAAGGCTCGGTATTCCACCCACCCGCTGCAAGGAAAGACGGCCGTCGGGTGATAAAAGAGTGAAGAATCTGGGAAGAACAATTAGAGTTCCACATGCGCGAAATGGGAGGGGGCTGGGTGCGGCTGGGGTGCAGGGTACCCTACGAACAAGAACAGGTCCGAAGCCAGAAACAAATAGCTTATGGGCAGGTCCGGAAGCGTAGAAGGCGGGCGGACGACGTTGAATCCAAGCGGCAATCCCTTCCGCGTGAATGGCGCAGCCCATATTAGACGTGGGCAGCAGCACCTAATTGACGGCAATTGCGTTAGCATAGTGTAAATACACAATCCACTGACTTCATGTTCGTTCTCACCTCTGACAAAAATAGGCACATTATAGATGCGGCTATAACATTGAAGGATGCATCTTCCTCACGGCTGACGGCGCCGCGCAGAGTATTCATGGCGGCAGATCGAGCTTCTAACGCGGTGGAGATAGGCGCTGGGCCTTTGCTTCCTCTGGAGAGAATTGAGGTTCCCAAGGCTTTGATGGCTGGCGAGAGAAACCAGTCGTGCGACGTGCTAAGCAGCGACGGCAGGACTTCCATCCATGCGCAACACATAGAGGAAAGGGACGTCGTTGGAGAGCTGGAAAAGTGGCAAAGTTCTCTTACGGGAACCAAATTCTGGACGCATAACGAGACGACATCGCGCAGAGGCCAGCTCAGTGAGCGGGTAACTGTGGTAGGAGGGGCGGGATTGCTGCGCGATGCGGGATGGTTGCCTCCCCCTCGTTCGGCAGTTGAAAATGGCTGTTTGTTGGTGTTGGGTTTGCGAAGAACTGAGAATCGAGGAGGAAGAAAAATCCAGTCGGCGGGATATCCAGGGCATTGGCGACCCCTGACAAGGCATTGAGAGCAAGCTGGATGTTTTCCATCACACTGTGGGGGCCAACTCTATGGTTAGACCAGAACTTTACCAATATCAGATTGGTCGAGAAACCTGAAGGACGGAGCACTTTCTTACCCCGAGTTTCCGCGAGCGACAGGTTTGGCACACTGTCCACTTGCGAATCTTCATCTTGTCACATCCGCTTCGAGCCGAAGCAATCAATGTCCTAACCTTTGGATACGCACGAATCTAGCTCTAACAATCTTTGGGGTCAAGAAGGAGGGGTGACTGACTCTTTAAGCTTAGCGAATATTGTTGTCAGATTCGGCTGAGGCCGGACGGCTTCTTCCGGGACTGCAGATCAAGGTTTCCATAAGATAAATAAACCAAATATCGCCTATGCAGATTCACTTTCCGTTTTCGGGTAGAAAAATCGCCAAGCTTCGTGGGGTGATCGTTTTGTTTTCTTATGACAGTGGTTCGGTACGCCCCAGATTGATTACCCAGAATCCCCACAAAGACTTGACTTCACAGTTAGAAGCTTAATATCCGGATCGAAATACCGAGACCTGAAGTGAGACGACAAGTTGAAGAGGGGACCGTGCAATCCTACCTTACCCACCTGGCACCTATGTTCGCTATGGAGCCGAGGCTCTGAGTGGTGGCCTCGAGGCTGAGTCGGGTCCCTAATCTGAGATCCCAGATTCGGCTCCCCCATCCGAGATCCCAGTTCTCAGTTTTTAGCACCCTGATTCCCGGCGCACAAGCAGGGATGCGACGAGGCGAGGGCTTGGGGGCACGGTATTACGGCCACACCCTTCAGCCCTCCTAAACTGAACCCCATGGGCAGAAAGTTTATTCCAGAAGTGGTGGCCTACAAAGGGGGAAGCCCGGGGTATCGGTCTTTATCTTTCACCAACGAGTATGCTGTCCCTGGGACTGTGCGAACCTATCGTTCTGTGCGTGAACCGCCGAACCCTCGCATCAAAAGCAGCTGCCAACGCCTATGTCAGGATGGAAGGGAAGTGTCAGCACAGTCAGCACGGGCAGTGCCATCAGTGCTGCGCTGTCACCAGGCCAAATAACCTAGCCCATGCCACCCGGCACACCACCCGTCATCCGCTACCCAGAAGGACTGCTGCATCTTAACCCGGGATATATCCTTGCCTACTCTTGCCATGGATACTCGGGCCGCACTGACGTTTTTCTAGTTAGGGAGTCAACCAACATCGGCCCAATCGCCCTGCACATATTTTCATGTAGTCGGTCGAAGCATCATCTCTGGCTTGCAGCTGGACGTATGCGGTCGTCCGGACCTAATCTCCATTTGCCGGATTGCATAATTAGAAAGTTCGGCCGAGAAGGCCGAACAACATCAACTTCTCACTAGCTGTTTCCCGATTCTGCACATGGAATTTGCCGCGGGATTGCCGTATTCGTCCATGTCTCTCCTCTAGTGTAAATGGAATCCTGGACAGACATCAGCTCGGTATTGCGCGCATGACCGCTTCGCCTCTGGCGAGCCTATCTACAGACGGAGCTTCTCGTGAGATGATGGGCACATGGCCGACACAAGCGTCCAATCTTCCAGTCCAAGAATTGCTAATATCCCCAACTCGTATTCTAGGAGGGACTGATGGCCCGAGCAACCTGCGCCAGCGGTGATTCGCGAGTAGTCGTGAAAAGTTCTTGGATGGATGCGACTCTGTAATTCGGCTAATAACCATAATAGCAAAGTTGGGGGAATCTAGATAATTCCGTGAATGACTTAGGTCGAGATGAACATTGATGCCGCCATCAACCTCTGAGTGTCATATCCGGCGAGTCTTATTGGGATCTGATGCATCATCAGGCCAGACAATTGGACGTTACAGCCTGGGTACAACACTCCAAAGACGTGGGGTTTCCGCGGCGGCGATGACTATAGAAGGGAGCTCGTCCCAGCCTTAAACGTCACTTGGACGCCGGCACAGAACCAACAGCCTTCGCAAGCATCGCGCAGCTTCAGCAACCCCCTAGGCAAACCCCGAAACAGCCCACCGCTATCTGTCAAGATGCGTTTTACTTCAGCCTTTGTTCTCTCCCTCTCCTTCGTCCTCGCCAATGCTTGCCCGGCCGAGAAGTACGACCAGGTCGTCCTGTTCCAGTCGTGGAACACGGAATGCGGCGACGATAGTGGCCACACCTGGGGCATGAGCATCATTGAGCGCAAGTTCAGCAACCTGTGCTTCCCTCTTCCAGACAACACTCGTGGCCTGGACGTCAGCGAGCTCTCTGACGACTGCCGCGGTATGTGCCCATTGTCTCTTGCCTTAGATTTCAAGATGAATCTTGTCATAGGCATCTCATCATCCCAGGGTGGTGCTAATGCGAGTTTGCTCACAGTCACGGCCTACAAGGGCCCGACCTGCGATGACTACCCATACGAGGGGGCTTACCGCGAGAAGCTCGGCTGCCTTTGGGCTGGAAACACAGAGTTTAGGTCGTACAAGGTGACCTGCAAGAACGGCATCACCCAGTAGAGTGCCGGGTTGCTGTCAGTCTGTGGCACGGCGATGAAGTGATGAAAATGGTGGGAAAATGCGAAGTGGGCAAGCGGCGATGCAGCCAGCCGGACACCTTGGGTGATGGAGATAAAGCTAGCAGCTTCTATGTCGAGCCTGACAAATCTACTTCGGTGAATCTTATCTGGGAGTCTGACGGCGGTCTCTGGCCTCAGCCTGTGAACCGTCAATCACTACCTACCACTTAAGCCTCCTTTGAAGGAGGGAAAATATTAGGTCATAGCAGGAAAATGATCCAACCTACCTAGATATGAGGGCACCTCTTGACAAGAGGGTACAGGTCGTTAAAGAAATCCTCAACTTAGGCCATAGCGGTTTACAGCATTTTCGCAGCCTTATATCCTTCTGGAAGCCTCGAGGTTTGGTCCTTCACGATGCCGACTAGCGATGACGTGTCAGGACAGACCCATCTTGACCCTAAGGAGCGAAGCTTACCGTAGTAATAGTAAAAGGGTTAGGTAGGTGGAAGTAGATTTTTAGAAAGGACGAGCCTACGATGTGCAAGAGGGTCACTTAGCACTAGATCTATAACAAAAGGTCACCTCGTGATAGTGCACCTTCCATGCACAAGAACATGAACATTCTCCAAGATATACAGAGCCCAGGAGTTGTCCGGGGGCGGGGAGGGAGCTCTTGGCCACACCGCCCTGCAAGCCTGAAGTTGAGTCTCTCGCGTCAGGCCAGCAACCCCCGATTTTGCCGTCTTCCAACGGTTCAAGGCACGCCGTATTCCACTTGTCTATAGATGTAACGTGCGCTTCTGTTCCGTGTTGCAATATTCCACAAATACTGGTCCACTCCTGCAGGATTGGCTCCAGCCAGGCTCTGGCCGCTTTGAGCGGGTGCGGGTGAGCCAGGGGTGAGCTAAGGTGGCTCAACCCACCCACCTCGACCAGATGCTCGTACATTTCTAACCAGTGGCGCAGTGGCTCTACCCCAGGCTCTAAAATTGTAGTACCAGTGTGTTCCCAAAAACACCTGTGGAATTTCGTGTCAATTTCCACTAAGAGCCACCTAAAGCGTGCGGCGGCAGTATCGCCCACGAAGCAAAGACCCAGAGTCTTCATTCTCCATCTACTCCATCCTCCGAGCTGGAATCGTTTGTTACGATTAACCACGGGTCCTTGAGCAGCTCCTGGGCAGACGGCCGATCATTCTGGTCCCAATGAAGCATGCGCCTGAGGAACCGCAAAAAGTCGGCCTTAACCTCCCCTTCGAGAGCGGTTGCCTCAGCTTCCAGTGACGTCTCAATGATTTTGTGGCCCCTATTACGTTTTCCTAACGATCATGGTTAGCAGTCAGGCTACTAGCCATCTGCAGCAGCTTGCCGTAGCGCGGGTCGCGATAGACAGGTTCGTCCTTACCTGTTTTGTCAAAAAAAGCCTTCGTTACCGGAGTCATGTCCAAAAGATTTTGTGGAGGCGGCCCGAGGAGACTGATGATGCGGGCCATATGGGGTAATGCGGATTTCCAACGGCCGCCTTCGTTATCGGTGAACAAATTTGTTCCTTCAACCAGCGTCCATAACTTGTGATATCACGGCCGTTAGTATACCGGGCTGGAGGAAAGGGTTGCAAGTTCTCGGCCAACTTACCACCAAGCCCAACGCCCAGATATCAATCTTTTCGTTCCACTCAATGCGTAGCAGAATCTCGGGCGCACGGTAGAGATCCGGCATAGCGTGTTCACCGTATGCCTCGCCCCCAAAGCGTGCTTCGCCAAAGTCGCACAGAACGGGCACGGCCGGGGGCGGAAGTTCTAACACCCTAGTGGCATAGATGGCGTGGTCCTTGTAGATCTTGCGTGGGCTAGGATCTGCCATCTCAGCCTCCTCAACCGCTCGCCACTCGGACGTGTCCTCTACGGCAAACATGATGTTGTCTTCCTGGATGTCTTTAGGTTTGTTTTTGATTAGGGTCAGTAACGGGCTCGACCAGGTGCTGACATGTGGAAGCCATGCCTGTGGGGCTAAGTGGAGAGCGTACCTCCATGGACAAGGTTGGCCTCGCGGTGAAGAAAGTCGAGGGCCTGTAGCATGTAGAAGGTGACGGATTTCACCACATCGATCGGCATCCGGCCGCCGAAGACCAGGTTTCTCGCGTCAGCCAGGGAGACGCTTAGCGGGTCAAAGACGAGGCAAAGGTTGGTTCGTGACGACTTTGGGCGCGATACCTGGAACTGGTCGAGGAGCGTGCGTACGCTGGCCGCGCCGATGTGCTTATTGGCGTTCTGGGATGCAGCGAGAACCGCATTGATATGCTTCAGGGCAGCAACCTCGCGGGCAGTCTGGCCTTCACCCGAAGCATACAGCTTGAGAGTGACATAGCGATGGTGTCGGAGATCGCGGCACAGCCAGGTCGTCGAGGCAGTGCCGTAGCCCAGCTTTGCGATGACCTGGTAGGTGTTCTGGAAAATCTCGCCGATGGCCGCAGCGTAGAAGTTCTTGACAGAGTACCATGAATTGGTTTCCTCCTCGAGCCTGAGCGACGGCGCTATGAGATCAAAACCGGACGACGGGAACACCCTGGCTGGTGACTGGTCTCGAAGAGTGTCCTGGGTTGGCCTAGGGTCCGAGTTCTCGCTTTTGTCGGGTCCTACATCGGTGCTCGTGCCGGACACGGGCCCTGAGAGAAGGTGCCGGCGAAAGAATGAGGTGAGCGAGCGCATCGTGTTGTTGGACGAAGGCGATGTTTTGGTGGAGCTATCCGAGATGGATGCGTTGCTTGGCCGTGTTTATTTGCCGCCAATGGAGGGCCAGATTGCTCATTCTTCACAGCTGCCCGGTGCAGGCATCTAACACTGGGCCACTGCAGAGTAAATGCGCACGCGAGGAGGGAATAGGTGAGTGTGTGTGTGTGTGACGGGGGAGGGAAGAAGGAGTGGAGAGAGGAGTAAGAGGATGTGTGTGTGAGATGTGTAGTGCGGTACGCGGGGCGTTGGCTCAGCACGACAGATGACTGGTCCTCGCTCTGATGCAAATCGCGCCCTCTTGTTGGTGCTCCAGCGACCTTAAATAAGCAAGCTGGGCCGAGTTCGACCAAATTCAAACCCAAATCCTGCATCAGTACCTAGCTTGACGCAACACAAATCGGGATTCGGGAGTCGTACGGTTTTCGACGCTGCCCTGTGATTCCCCAGCAATTCAGTTACCTACCGTCTAATTACCTCACTACCTACGGCATTTAGCAGAGAAGCAAAATCAGGAAAAGCTCGCTCCATGGACAACGACGATAGGAAACCTGCCTCTGAAGCTTCAGAGCAGCAGCATCCACCGTCATTTCCTTGGCTTCCTGATATGGGCAAACCGGGCGATGCTCACTGTGGCCGGGGCGTGAATGAGGCACTCGACGTCATCGCCGCGCTGGAGGGCCATGGCATTCCTTGCTGTGTTGTAGGCACAAAGGCGCTGGTCTATTATGGCGCCCACAGAGTCCCCATGGTCAGTCCATGATATCCGTCAAGTCGGCGCACGCCTGTGTTTCTTTGGGGGATTGGCAGCCGCTGACGGCTAGTTTTCAGACCTGGGACATCTGTGTTCCGACCGATTCGCTCGAGAGAGCAACGGCGTTGCTCACCTCGCCCCCCTCAACGAGAAATACGAGGTTTGGCAACCTGTAATGCCCGAGTTCGGGTCGCTTATGCACACCTAACCCCGCTATACGCTCAAGGGTGTCGACTTCTACTTCATAGTCTTGCCGGCATTTGAATGCCTTCTCTCTCCAAGCCCGGATCAGTGCGAAAAAAGCGCGAGCGGCATCCCATACCCGAAACTCGAGCTGTTCGCGCAGAGCCTACTCAATTTACAGCAGTACGCCGACCTGAACGACCTCGTCGACGGAATGGATTTAGACGAGGCGTGGGGCGAGACCCACCTGCTGCAGCTCGATAAGCCAGCGCCGGTCGAGTACATCCGGGAGAAGAACGATATGATTGCCAGCTCGCTGCCGGAAAGCAAGAAGTCTGTCGCCTTCTTATGCCTGCTGAGCGAGAGGCCGAGGCCGGCGCGAGACGAGTGGCTGCGCATCGTGAGAACGAAGCATCAGAGGATCAATGACGAGCTTCCGAGACATAGGTATCTGACGAGGTTTCGGAAGGTTGGCTCCAGAGATCCAAGGGAGAACAAGAACCGGGAGGTGTAGATGGCGCCAGTGCAGTTCTGTTCAAGTACTATAGTTGTTGCGCCGGAGGATACGGTACTTTGAATTGATCTCCCCGAGAATTTCCACGGCTAAGATTGAGAAATTTCTTGAGTATGGAGCTCTGTTGATGAACTCGGTGATACCGTGCACTGGGATAAATAAGCCTCCATAGAAGTTTCTGTTAGTTAGGTACCTGACGAGCACGTTGTCCAGATTGCTTAGCTGAAAAGTGCCCAGAGGGCGCGTCCTGTATTTAGACCCCTTGAAGCACCCGCTTACGGCCTTCGAGGGGACAACAAGCAACAAGACACTTATTTTCCACGAAGGAACAACTTCTTCTGGGCCCGTCGCTGGCTTTCAGCGTTGGCTGACCAGAACCTATCACTTCTGACCAGAAGGCCACGCCGCAGTGGTCCTCTTCACGGTCCTTGACGACCCCGGAAGCATGGCTTGTTGACGCCATCTCTTTTCCTCGTCGTCACACGGCCGGAGCCCGCGGACTCCTCTGACCAGAAGTAGGGTAGGGTGTGGGTGTGGGTGTGGGTGTGGAGCTTCGCTCCAGGTCAATGGTGTTATTGTCGTTGTGTCACTGGGCATCAAAGTGGTCACGCAAGATACCGTACATAGATGTATTCTGACACTATTCGTTCGCAGGTCGGCGGCGCTGGCCCACCTAGCCACCCTACCCCCAAAATCATGAATTGCCCATCTACACCGCCCACCCTCCTCGCACGCCGCACGTGCCAGATCATCACCTGCAAATGCCATCGCCTTCAAACAAGAGTTGTTGGACGTTGTGGGGGTTTACTGCATATTGGCTCCAAGCAGGGCACGGTTGAAATGGGCTCATAAAGATGGGTTTGAACAGGTTGATTGATCGGCCAGACACTGGCGATATCTCTGTCGTTGTCCTTGGTTGTTGGACTGGCTTGCGCGGGCAGCGCGCTCCTGACCGCACCCAATTTACTGGTGCAGGGTGTCGATGGTTCCATGCGCGCGAAATTCAGCCCTATCAGGGCATCAGGGGCTCGGGGCGACACCACGCCGCCTGATCCTGGTCTGACACCTTGGCACAGGCCGCAATGAGGTTCGCGTTGTTCGTGATGCTGGCAGGGAAAAAAAGAACGACAAATCCAACGGCCCACCCCCATGTCCTGTTTGATGATATTTCAACCGTCAACAACGTCTTTGGTCCTCAATCTCTTCTCTCTTTCCGTTTCGTCACATCTTCATTCCTTCATTCCTTTCTTTGGGTTTGCGACTCAAGCCGTCTTGTGTCGTCTGCCGTCCACTCCTTTTTGTTCATTACACATCATACCGTTGTTACACGGATAGTCATTCCTTGAAAGTTGAACCCTGTTGACTCTTTGCTCTTCGGCCGCCACAATGGTGCTACCGACCTGCTTCATCCATATGCCGGCACTGCCGAGCACCGTTGTCACATCTGGCACTGCAGTGCAGGCTGAGCTTGCCTTTGCGTCGACGAACACCAACTGGTTCGGCGCCACGTCGTGTGGGCTGAGCTCCTGTCAGTTCATGTTCTGTTTTGTTCTGTTTCTGCTGCCCTTGGACGTGTACTGACCCGGCAGTCCTGCAGTGGTCACGCCGACGCCGAGCACCTGGGGCCAGCCGTACTCGACGGTCAAATGCGCCCTCCCTGCCTCCATCTCGGGCAAGGCGTATTCCGTGACGCCCGTCGTCTATGTGACCAAAACTGTGTCTAAAACACTGTTCACCCAGACTCCTTACACGTGCGACGCGATCCCGGCGACCAGCATCAACAAGGGCAACTTCCAGTTCGCATGCAGAAGCCTGCTGGGGAAGGACATTGGCCTCGGGTACCAGACCATCAGCTGGCGCGTGCCCGCGGGAGCGAGCGTCTCCATCAAGCCGCACGTCTTCTTTGCCCTCGAGCCGAGATCGACGGCCAAGTACGTGGTCAATACCGCTCTGGCCAAGACAACTCTGATTCCGACGACCACCGTGTTTGTGGATACGACGAGGTTGATCACCAGGACTCTGGTGTCCACCAGTGTCGTGAAGATTACCACGAGGACGACGACTTGCCTTACCACTGTCACTGTCACGGCGAAGCCAGTCTCTGGCACTCGTCGTCGCCGCGCCGGCGGCGCAAACCTGCCACGTGACCTCGAGTCGTCCCCGGTGCCGGACGACGACGCTGCTGCTGCCGACGCTGATGCTGGACCCGTCCCCGACCACGACAACCGCAACGACAACACCGACTTGGAGAAGCGGGTGGACCGGGTAATGCATGCCGCCGCATCCATCGGCAAACCCGACTTTGTCTACCCGCCATACGGAGTGACCACCATCTACGTGAAGAGCTTCAGCACCACCTCGTACACCTTCTACGACTTCACCTACTCGTACACGTCGGGGCCGCCTGTTACCACCACCGTCTCGTGGCTGGCGAATACCCAGGTTACCGTCACGGTTACCGTCACGCCCGGCGCTTGATACAATTAGGGGACGGAAGCGTATCCGGGATTAGGGGTTAATACGCCGCGCACACTGAGGTGGCCTGAGTGAGACTCAGCCTGTGTTGTTCACGCCATTTCTCCCGCGTCTGGTCGCAGAGGCGCATCCTGTACTCTTAATATTATTATTTCCTACGCCGATATGCCCTTGGGCGTGCCGGTCCCTCTACTGATAAATACAAAGGAAACCGTGCCTGTTCGGCCGGGTGAAAACCTCTGACTACCCTTGAAATGCCAGCCCGTTGTTGAATCCTCCATACTACAAAAGAAGAGCAGGGGGGAACGGAACCCTCTATTCCGCAAGGGAGACTTGACCCCCTAAGGATCGTTTCTCTATATGACCCTCTAGTTCTCGCAGATAAGTCGAGCCCTATTCGTTGAGGACAGTATTGCTGCAGTGTCATCCTCCTTGACAACTTGTTGTTGATGTGAGGTGTCTCTGACAGCTTGTATTTCAGCCTTCTCACCCCAGGTCCCCGCGGCAGCCAGGCGAGAAAAGCCCCTTCGCCCCTCGCCGGTCTCCCCATTGGCAAGGCTCTCAAATAAAAGCAAATTTGAGACGCGGACTTATTTATTTTGCTAAGCCCGTGCTTGTATTTGTAGAGTTTGTCGTCTGTCAAATACACGATAGATATTTGGTAAATATCTATTGCCATCTAGAATCCTAACCCTAATAAGCCCTTTTCATCTCTGGGTAGCTAGTATGGCCGTGGTAGCCGGTCTACCACGATTCTGGTAAGGGAATGGTTACACAATACAAGTCAAATACCTAGGCAGTTGCTAAGGGAGTCTAACTTCTTTAGTAAAGTAATCACAGTTAAGATCACCAGTACTATCAAGACGCTTGCACTAGTTGTTGTGAACCCTTTGGCTTCACCGCTATTTAAGAGCTAGGCAACACCCTATCTCAACTTCACTAACAACCCCCCCCCGGCAACACTCTCTCTCAACAGCACGAACAAGCCCTAATCAGCCACAACAGTGTTTTGGTCCGCTCTATCTGCCGGCTTGCCGTCTATTACTTCATATAACTAACTTTATGACAGCGAAATGGAACCGGAGATCGGACACTCCGTCGCCCGAACCAGCACTAACCCTTCTTGTTAAGATTTCCTGCCGAGCCCTGCCTCGAAGTACTACCAGTCGAGGAAATAGGCACCGGCGACGACGACCGGCTCCTCATCTCCACATCCCCGTTCCCGTTCAAGTTGGTAGCGGCCATTGCGTTGACCAAACTCGATGCCGAGCGGTTCAGGCTCGGCTGCGACCCCCCCATCCGACTGGACTGCAGGTTTTGTCTCGGCTGCGCGCCTTGTCTGGCATAAGGCCCAGACGAAGAGTTCTGCCTTGAGGGAGGGTTTCGCATTGGGCCCCCACCACCGGCGGACGCGGCGACGGGCTGATGAGCCCTGACAGCGTTTTCCCACCCGACGAGCGAGACGGCGCGGACCTGGATGCCGCCGTTCGCGTTTGTCTTCTCGATTTTGGGTTTGTTCGTTGTGAAGAAGTTCTGTGATGGAGGCTGGTGAGTGGGGGGCAGGAAGGTGGGATGGATACAGACACCCTTACCTGCAAGAAGGTCTTGTTTGCCGTTGGCGGAAGCGGGGGAATGCTGTTTTGCCCCGCAAGCCACCTGCTCAGAGCGCCGTCGTCGACATCGATATGTAGATACTCGCGGACGCTCCTAGTCTTCTTGAAGCCGGCGAGGTTGAGAAATCCGGTCACAACGACGGGATACTGGTTGAACAGCCTCACGGCCTGCGGGCCTTGGATCTCGTAGTACTTAGACGTCCAGGCCCCGCTGTTGGTTGGCCCCGGCCTTCCCTCCAAGACTGCGAGCATGGGCTCCTCCCACGAGTAGACACGCAGCCCGACAAAGCCGGGCAGGTCGGTGGATCCGCTGCGTCCGCCCACCAGCCCGACCACCTTGGGTCGTCCAGGCGTGGTAAGGGTAGCAACAGCAGCTGGGGGGTTACCGCTGGGTCTTCCCAAAGGCGAGTCGTGGCCTTGCAGAAAGCTCGCCACCAAATGCCAGAAGTAGGCCTTGGCCGTGTCGTCCATAAAGTCGGTGCTCCCGCTGGCCACGTCCAGCAGGTCAAAGACATATCTCGTCTGGCCTGCAATCCCGGCCCTGTGTCTGGCATATACACTGCTGGCCATCTGTGGGATGACGATTGTCACGAGGTTCTGGCTTTCTGCAGCCGTGCAGACTTCGCCGAGAATGGTCGGGTTTGCGTTGTGTTGCCTGTTGACGTCGCCAACGCGATAGTTGAACAGCACAACACCTTTCGGCGTGCCACCCGAAGCCATCCTTGCACCGTCGATGATTGCGCACAGCGCATTCACCTTGCGGTGGGCGAGCTCTTGGGCTCTCGGTGTCAGGCCCACGCCACCGCTCAGGCGGTAACCCAAGATCTTCTGGGCCTCTGCCTGGCCGAGATGCTGCATCATCTGCATGACCACGCTGGTCGAGGCCAAGAGGTCGATCAGGCCGGGGTCCCTTGCGGGCCCAGTACCCGTCGGCCAGCTCGCGGGCCCTGTGATCGCGTCGACCCGGGCTGCCATGAGCGTGTCAAAGGCCGAATTCCGGTCGTCGTACCACTGGTCCGCCTGTGCGGTGCTCAGCGTGTTGTTGGCGTACGCAACGGCCGTCTGTCCCATGCGGTCGGGAACCATGACAAGCGAGGCACCCAGGCCAATCGACTTGAGATACCTCCACGACTTCCGGCCGCGGGAAACGCACGGCGCTTCCGGGCCCTGGTTTCCCAGCTCCTCCTCCTCCCCGTAAAGGAATTCCCGGGTTTGGTCTGTGTCCTGCGCCGGTGCCTGCGCGGCCACGGGCTGAGGAGCGACGGGGCGTGCGATGGTGGCGGCACCGCCTGGAGCCTTCCGTTTGTCGTACCTCATGATGGTAAGGCAGGCTCGGATGGCATGGTTCGGAAAGGGATGGTTCACGTTGGCGTTGGCCTTGGCGTATTCGCTCAGAATCTGCGCTGCGGCGACATGCCAGATGTCGCCCGTCAGAGTTCCGTACCAGGCAATGTATGCGTGGTTGGCGGGCGCCGGCCGCGCTGCAATTCGTGCGGTTTGGCCACTCCAGAAGGGAAAGGTCACCGGGGGTGATGCCATTTCGAAGGGCGGGGGTTGGTGGTTGGTGGTTGGGGTTTGAGTTTCGGGGTCGGTGGACTTGGATCAAACGAGCTCCAGCAAAGAGGTAGCAAACAACCTGTTTGTCGTTGAACTTCGGAAAAGTCGTAGGCGGTGAAAAGCTTGGAATATACGATCAGAGCTGCACAGAGTCTGAAAGGCTGAGATTGTGATTTAAAACGAAGATTGAAGGTGGTGTGAAAACTTGAACGGACCTTGGCGGCGACTTCAACCTTGCTATATACTGGTTCAGCAAATTTGGATGCAGTACACTTGCTCTTGAAACCTCTTTGCGGAACAAGTTTGAAACCTCGCCAGAGCTGTCGTCCACGTCAGACCATCCATCGTGTAATAATCCACCGGAATTTCAAGGAAAAGCAGGATTCAAGGTGTAAGAAAAGGGGTAAAATCCGCCGGCGGCCTGGATGGTGTTTGGCCGGCGATTTTGGGGAGCGGCAAGGCGGGAGCCGGCGGGGTGGTGAGACGGCCGAGACAGGAAGGCCGAGTCACTGTGCCCCTCGTTCAGGCCGGCGTCGGTCTGCTTGTGATTGAGCAGCACGGTTGAGGTGGCACAGCACATTATCTACTTGCCTCAGTAGCTGACGGCATATACATATATATGGAGACCCGGGTAGCAAATGCCGGCCCAAAACGGAAACACCACAGCGTACAAACGCTCAGCTGGGGGTTTGCCGAGGTCACCTATACAAAGGACAGGTATCTAGTTTATCTACTAATCCGCCAAGGACTTCTTTGTCGAGAGAGGCCTGTCACCTTTGGATGGAAATGTGGCCCCGACCGAGGCTGCAATCAGAGTACACTTCTGGTTCTCCAGAATCTGTGTACGCCGCCTGGCGATGGAGGAAATCGGGTCAACAGTTCCCGACCCGCGTCAGACGGGCTCAGGGCAGGCAGCTGTTGCGCGAAGCCATCCAACGTCTTCCTCAGCAGACGAGGTTCTGAGCCTCGCACGGAACAGCTCCGACCCGGATAATGTTCCTGCCGTCGAGGGTGTCATGAAGACCAACTCGTTCAGCGTGGAGATTGCCGGAAAGGTGTACATGGCCTTGTTTCCGCGGATTGCTGTCAGTCTCCCACATCCCCCTACGAAGTACCTACCTCAGGCAGTTCAACTCAACTGACACTCCCTGCCCAGAAGATGAACCACGCATGCAAGCCTAGGTCTGCCACCCCTCTCCCAGTGCCCCCAACCCCCATTTCCGTGGCCAACCAACTAACCCCCCCTCTCTTTTAGCGCGCGAACCAATTTCGACGCCACGACCCTCTCCAACACCCTGACCACCCTCCACGACATCCTCCCCAACGATGAAATTACCATCAGCCGTGCGCCAGCCCCTCTCCACTCCCCAACTGACCCCCAATTAACCTATCCATATTCAACCAGACTCGACATTCGGCCCCCACTCGCCCGCACGGCATAAAACCCTCCTCCAAAAATGGGGCTTCACGTGCACCTTCGCGCTGTGCTCCTCCCCGCCCGCCGTTCTCGCAGCGTCTGACGCACGCATAGAAGTGATTGAGAAACAGGGAAAGGAGGTGGCGCTCGTGGAGTGGAGGGGGGAGGAGCTGAGACGCGCGGCGAAGCTGTATGAGGAGGTCGCAGCGGTCGTGGAGGAGGGTTTGCCGCATTTGGGCGGGTATTGGGAGACGTTGGCTATATTGCGGATTGCTGCTGGGAAGGTGGGGG
>FTIZ01003659.1_pt2 | contig 18686 bp, 5 predicted proteins | sample 1658381 | NCBI WGS metagenome assembly FTIZ01 (sample SAMEA3914822, study PRJEB12502) | metagenome | biome: forest; material: soil | place: USA | collected 2012-03-12 | depth 0.1 m
ACGTTGAAAGCGGGCGGCCTGGCGACACTGTCGGCCGCGACCGATGCGACCGGCGGCCTGGTGCAGAGCACCGGCGGCGACGTCTCGATCACCGGCCAGACGGTCAATGTCACGTCCGGCCATGCCAGGAACAACCTGGCCGTCACGGCCAGCAACGGCAATCTGACGCTCAACACCGGCACGGCGGAAACCGGCACGGCCACGGTCAAGACGACCGGCGGGGCGGGCGATGTCACGATCAACACCTCGCTGACCTCCGCCGGTGACGCCACCGTGACCTCGGTCAGCGACGTGCGCGCCGCCAGCGTGCACAGCACGGCCGGCAATGTGTCGGTGACCTCCGATGCCACGGGCGAGATCACCGGCAAGACGGCGGCCGAGCGGGCGGCGCTGACCTCGGACACCGGTTCTGTGACGGCGACGGGCGGCACGAAGGACCTGCTCGGCGCGGTCAAGGCCGGCACCGATATCGACGCCACCGCCGATACAGTCGATGTGACCAGCGCCAGGGCGACGGCCGGCCATGTCAATATCATCGCCGATGCCGGCGACGCGACCCTGGGCAGCGGTTCTTCCGGCACGACGGGGCTGGTCCAGGGCGTCGATGCGAGCCTTACCGGCACCTTCACGGCCGGCACCACCGGCACGGTGGCCGGCACGACGGGCACGGCCCACGCCGGCACGCTGAAGGCCGCGGGCACCGCCACCTTGCAGGCGGGCACGGCGGCGACCGGCACCCTGGTGCAAAGCACGGGCGCCGACGTGGCGATCACCGGCGCCAGTGTCGATGTGACGTCGGCGCACGCCCGCACCGACCTTGCCATGACCGCCAGCAACGGCGACCTGACCGTCGGCACCGGCACGGCCGACACCGGTACGGCGACCCTCAAGACGACGGGCGGCACGGGCGACATCTTCGTGACCACCGGCCTGAAGTCGGCCGGCAAGGCCACCGTCAATACGCTTAGCGATGCGCGGCTGAATGCGGTCGAAAGCACGAGCGGCGATGTCGAGATCGACAGCGCGGGCGGCGAACTGACAGGCAAGACAGCGACGACGCGCGCCGCGCTCACCTCCGATACCGGCAGCGTGACGGTGGTCGGCGGCAGCAAGGCGCTGCTGGGCGCGGTCAAGGCCGGCACCTTCGTTGACGTCACCGCCGACACCATCGACGCCGCCAGCGCCACGGCGACCAGCGGTTTCGTCAGTCTGATCGCCGATGCCGGCGACGCCACCTTAGGGGGCGGGTCGTCGGGCACGACGGCCTTGGTCCAGGGCGTCGATGCCGATGTGACAGGGACGCTGACGGCCGGCACGGACGGCACGGTGACCGGCACCGGCGGCACGGCGACGGTGGGCACCTTGCAGGCGGGCGGCCTGGCTTCGCTCAATGCCGCGACCCTGGCGTCGGGCACGCTGGTGCACAGCACGGGCGGCGATGTTGCGGTCACCGGCGCCAGCATCGACGTGACGACGGCGCATGCCGCCAACAACCTGGCCATGACCGCTTCGAACGGCGACATGAAAGTGGGAACCGCGACCGCCGATACCGGTACGGCCACGTTGACGACGACGGGCGGGGCGGGCGATGTCATCGTCACCACCTCGCTGACCTCAGGCGGCAAGGCGACGGTCGACTCGAATGGCGACGCGCGGCTGGCGTCGGTCGAGAGCACCGCCGGCGATGTCGAGGTTGACGCGCTGGGTGGCGAAGTGACCGGCAAGACGGCGGCGGATCGCGCCGACCTGACCTCGGACACCGGCGCCGTTACGGTGACCGGCGGCACCAAGGCGCTGCTGGGGACGGTGACGGCCGGAACAAACATCGGCGTCACGGCCGACACCATCGACGCCACCGAAACCGACGCGACGGCGGGTTCGCTCAGCCTGGTCGCCGATACGGGCGACGCCACGCTGGGCGGCGGTTCGGCGGGCACGACGGCCCTGGTGCAGGGCGTGGATGCCGATGTGACAGGGACGCTCAAGGCCGGCACGGACGGCACGGTGACCGGTACGGGCGGAACCGCCACGGTCGGCATCTTGCAGGCGGCGGGCCTGGCCTCGCTCAATGCCGCGACCCTGGCGTCGGGCATGCTGGTGCACAGCACGGGCGGCGATGTTGCGGTCACCGGCGGCAGCGTCGACGTGACAACGGCGCATGCCGCCGACAACCTGACCATGACCGCGTCGAACGGCGACATGAAAGTGGGAACCGCGACCGCCGATACCGGCACGGGCACTTTGCAGGCGACCGGCGGCACGGGCGATGTCATCGTCACCACCAGCCTGACGTCGGCGGGCGATGCGTCGGCCACTTCCACTAACGGCAGCGTGCGCGCGGCCTTGATCCACAGCACCGGCGGCGATGCGCTGGCGACCGCGCTGAACGGCGACGTCACCGGCAAGACGGCGGGCGAACGCGCCGACCTGACGGCGGATGCCGGTTCGGTCAAGGTCCAGGCCGGCGGCCTGGCGCAACTGGGGACCGCCACCGGCAATATCGACGTGACGGCCACGGCGGCGACGATCGACGCCACCGAAGCCGACGCCACCACGGGGGCCTTGCTGCTGAACGCCACGGGCGGGACGGCCACGCTGGGCGGCGGGTCTTCGGGCACCACCGCCACGGTCGAGGCCACCGGCAACGCCACGGTCACCGGCACCCTGGCCGGCGGCACGACGGCCGAGGTGCAGAGCTTCGGCGGCGACGCCCATGCCGGCACGCTGAAGGCGGCGGGCACGGCGACGGTCGCCGCGGCCGGCAATGCCAGCGCGGGCACCTTGCAGAGCACGGCCGGCGACGCCGTGGCGACGGGCGCTTCGGTCAATGTCGATACCGCCCACGCCTTCCACGCCCTGACGCTGACGGCCGGCAACGGCGACGCCGTGCTCGGGCTCGGCACCGCCGGCACGACCGCCGATATCGATACCACCGGCGGGGCGGGCGATGTCATCGTCAACACCTCGCTGACCTCGACCGGCAAGGCGACGATCAATTCCAACGGCGACGCGCGCCTGGCCAGCGTCGAAAGCACGGCCGGCGACGTCGAGGTCGACGCGCTGAACGGCGAGTTGACCGGCAAGATCGCGACGGACCGCGCCATGCTGATGGCCGATGCCGGTTCGGTGACGGTCATCGGCGGCACCAAGGCTTTGCTGGGGACGGTGACGGCCGGAACAAACATCGGCGTCACGGCCGATACCATCGACGCGGCGCAGATCGACGCGACGGCGGGCAGCCTGAGCCTGGTCGCCGATACCGGCGATGTGACCCTGGCCAATGGTTCCTCGGGGACGACGGCCCTGGTCCAGGGGGTCGACGCCGACGTCACCGGCACGCTGACGGCCGGCACGGACGGCACGGTGACCGGCACCGGCGGCACGGCCACGGTGGGCACCTTGCAGGCGGGCGGCCTGGCTTCGCTCAATGCGGGGACGCTGGCCACGGGCACACTGGTGCACAGCACGGGCGGCGACGTTTCGGTCACCGGCGCCAGCATCGATGTTACGACGGCGCACGCGGCCGGCAATCTCGACATGACGGCGAGCAACGGCGACCTGACGCTGGAGGCGGGCACGGCCGACACGGGCACGTCCACGCTGAAGACGACGGGCGGCGGCGGCGATATCCACGTCAATACCTCGCTGACCTCTGCCGGCAAGGCGACGGTCGATTCGAACGGCGACGCGCGGCTGGCGAGCGTCGAAAGCACGGCCGGCGATGTTGAGGTCGACGCGCTGAACGGCGAGGTCACCGGCAAGACGGCGAGCGATCGCACCACGCTGACGGCCGATACCGGCAGCATCACGGTCACCGGCGGCGCCAAGGCCCTGCTGGGTACAATTACAGCAGGCAGCAATATCGGTGTCACCGCCGACAGCATCGACGCGACGCAGACCGACGCGACGGCGGGCAGCCTGAGCCTGGTCGCCGATACCGGCGATGTGACCCTGGCCAATGGTTCCTCGGGCACGACAGCGCTGGTGCAGGGCGTCGACGCCGATGTCACCGGCACGCTGACGGCCGGCACGGACGGTACGGTCACCGGCACCGGCGGCACCGCCACGGTGGGCACCTTGCAGGCGGGCGGCCTGGCTTCGCTCAATGCCGCGACCCTGGCGTCGGGCGCGCTGGTGCACAGCACCGGCGGCGATGTTTCGGTCACCGGCGCCAGCATCGACGTGACGACGGCGCACGCGGCCAACAACCTGGCCATGACTGCCAGCAATGGCGACCTGACCCTGGACGAGGGCAATGCCGATACCGGTACGGCCACGCTGAAAACGACGGGCGGGGCAGGCGATGTCATCGTCAACACCTCGCTGACCTCGGGCGGCAAGACGACGGTGGATTCCAACGGCGACGCGCGGCTGGCGTCGGTCGAGAGCACCGCCGGCGATGTCGAGGTCGACGCGCTGAACGGTGAAGTGACCGGCAAGACGGCCATCACGCGCGCCACGCTGAAGGCCGGCGCGGGTTCGGTCACCGTCAATGGCGGCACCAAGGACCTGCTCGGGGCGGTGACGGCCGGAAATGCGATCGACATCGAAGGCGACAGCATCGACACCACCAAGGCCACCGCGACATCGGGCGACCTGACCCTGTTCGCCGACAACGGCGACGCCACGCTCGGCAGCGGTTCGGCCGGCGGCAATGCCAGGGTCCAGGCCAGCGGTAATGCGACGGTTGGCGGCACGCTGGGCGCGGGCGGCACCGGCCAGGTGATCGCCGGAGCGGCAGCCAGCGTCGGCACGCTCAGCTCGGGCGGCACGGCCACCCTGCAGGCCGGCACCCTGGCCTCGGGCACCACGGTCAGGAGCACGGGCGCTGATGTTTCGGTGACCGGCGCCAATGTCGATGTCACCACGCTCGATGCTTTCAACACCCTTTCCGCCACAGCCAACAACGGCGACATCACCCTGACCAAGGGCATTGCCCGCAACGGCACGGCCAGCCTGACCACCACCGGCGGCACCGGGGCGGTCGACGTGATCACGTCGCTGGCGGCCAAGGGCGAAGCCAGGGTGACGGCGACCGGCGCCGTGACGGCGGCCTCGCTCCAGAGCACCACGGCGGACGTCAATGTCGGCGCCGCGTCGGCCGATATCACCACCGCCAAGGCGGCGACGGACCTGGCGATCGCCGCCGGCAACGGCGACGTGACGCTGGATACCGGCACGGCCGGCGGCGTGGCGACGCTGACCACGACGGGCGGCACCGGCGCGGTCGATGTCACCACCTCGCTCAGCGGCGCCACCGAGGCCAAGGTTAATGCGGTCGGCGACGTCACGATCAACGCCATCCGCAGCTCGGCCGGCGACATCGGCATTTCCGGCGCCACCGCCGGGGTGACCTCGGCCAAGGCGGCGACGGCGCTGGCCATCACCACCGGCGGCGACCAGACCCTGACCGACGGGACCGCCGGTACGACCGCCGACCTCAAGACGCTGGCGGGCGGCGACATCGTCGTCGATCACACCCTGGTTTCCGGTGGCAAGACGACGATCAATTCCTCGGGCAATGCCCGGCTGGCCAGCGTCGAGAGCACAGGCGGCGACATCGAGGTCGACGCCACGGCCGGCCAGGTGTCCGGCAAGACCGCCGGGGCGCGCGCCAGGCTGAAGGCCGACACGGGCTCGGTGACGGTGACGGGCGGGACCAGCGCGCTGCTCGGCAGCGTGACGGCCGGCAACGGCATCACCGTGACCGCCGACACCATCGACGCCACCACCGCCACGGCGACGGGCGGCGACCTCAATCTCACCGCCGATACGGGCACGGTCACGCTGGGCAACGGCACGGCCGGCGGCGCGGCCACCGTTTCGGGCCAGGCCGGCGCCGATGTCACCGGCACACTCGCCGCCACGGGCGCGGCGACGGTGGAAAGCGCCGGCGGCGCGGCTCACGCGGCCACCGTGACGGCCGGCGGCACGGCGACGCTTGCCGCCGCCACCCTGGGCTCGGCGACGACGGTCGCGAGCACCGGCGCCGATGTCACCATCTCGGGCGCCACGGTCAATGTCGGTACGGCCCACGCCGCCACCAGCCTGGCCATGACGGCGGGCAATGGCGACCTGACTCTGGGCACGGGCAATGCCGATACCGGCACGGCGACGCTGAAGACGACGGGCGGTGCGGGCGATGTCATCGTCAACACCTCGCTGACCTCGGGCGGCAAGGCGACGGTGGATTCGAACGGCGACGCGCGGCTGGCGTCCGTCGAAAGCACTTCCGGCGACGTCGAGGTCGACGCGCTGAACGGCGAGGTCAGCGGCAAGACCGCCGGCACGCGCGCCACGCTGAAGGCCGACGCGGGCTCGGTCACGGTCCACGGCGGCAGCAGCGACCTGATCGGCGACATCACGGCCGGCAACGCGATCACCGTGACCGGCGACACCATCGACGAGACCAGCGCAACGGCCCTGGGCGGCGACCTGAGTTTGACCGCCGATGTCGGTACGGCCACGCTCGGCAGCGGTTCGGCTACCGGCGCGGCCACGGTTTCGGGCCAGGCCGGCGCCGATGTCACGGGCACTCTCGCCGCCACCGGCGCGGCGACGGTGAACAGCACCGCGGGCGCGGCCCATGCCGGCACCCTGCAGGCCGGCGGCACGGCCACGCTCAGCGCCGGCACCGACGCGACGGCGAGCCTGATCAAGAGCACGGGCGCCAATATCGTCGTCACCGGCGCGGGCATCAACGTCGCGACAGCGGACGCGCTTTCCAACCTCGACATGACGGCCGGCAATGGCGACATCACGCTGGGCACCGGCACGACCCACGGCGCGGCCGACCTGGAAACGACCGGCGGGACCGGCGGCGTCAACGTCACCGGCAGCCTGACCTCGGACGGCCAGGCGAAAATCGGTGCGACCGGCGCCGTCACCGTGGCCTCGATCCAGAGCACGGCCGGCAACGTCCATGTCAGCGGCGCCAGCACCGATGTCACCACCGCCGACGCGGCGACCGACCTGGAGCTGGACGCGACCGGCGGCGACATCACGCTCGGCACCGGCACGGCGCATGGCACGGCCGACCTGGAAACCACGGGCGGCACCGGCGACGTCACCGTCACCGGCAGCCTGACAGCGGACGACGAGGCCAAGGTCAATGCCATAGGCGACGTCACCCTGGCCCTGATCAAGAGCACCAATGCAGACATCAATGTCGGCGGCGCCACCGTCGATGCCACGAACGCCGACGCCAGGACCGACCTGACCCTGACCGGCACCAGCGGTCCGGTCACGCTGGCCACCGGTACGGCCGGCGGCAATGCGCTGCTGCAGACTATCGGCGGGGCCGGCGACGTGCTGGTCAGCGGTTCGCTGACGGCGGGCGGCCTGGCCAAGGTCGACGCCGACGGCGCGGGCCTGCTCAATACCGTCGAAAGCACCTCTGGCGATATCGAGGTCGACACGGTGGGCGCGGTTTCGGGCAAGACGGCGGCCGAGCGCGCCACCCTGACCGCCGATGCCGGCTCGATCACGGTCCATGCCGGCACCAGCGCCCTGCTGGGCGACATCCAGGCGGCGGGTTCGCTGACCGTCACGGGCGACAGCATCGATGAAACCAAGGGCACGGCGACCGCCGGGGCGCTCAGCCTGACCGCCGGCAACGGCGACGTCACGCTCGGCAGCGGCACGGCGGGGGCTTCGGTCCTGGTCAAGGCCAGCGGCAATGCCGATGTCGTCGGCAACCTGGCGGCCAGCGACGACGCCACCGTCGAAGGCACGGCCGGCACGGCGCATGTTGATACGCTCAAGGCCGGGACCACCGCCACCCTGACGGCGGGCACGGCGGCGACGGCGTCCTCGGTCACCAGCACCGGCGGCGACGTGGCGATCACCGGCGGCAGCGTCGCCGTCACGACGGCGGCGGCCCACAACGGCCTGGCGGTGACGGCCGACAACGGAGACCTCGACCTCGACAACGGCACGGCCACGCTGGGTGCGGCCACGCTGCAAACCACGGGCGGGGCGGGCGATATCCACCTGGCCTCGCTGGTCTCCGGCGGCGACGCCACCCTGACCTCGGTCAGCGACGCGCGCCTCGCCGCCGTCGAAAGCACCGGCGGCGACATCAAGGTGACGGCGACCGGCGGCGAAGTGACCGGCGCCACCGCCAGCGACCGCGCCAGCCTGACCGCCGATACCGGTTCGGTGACGGTGGCGGGCGGGACGAAGGCTCTGCTCGGGCCGGTCCTGGCCGGCAATGCGATCGACCTGTCCGCCGACGCCATCGACGTCAATATCGCCACGGCCTCGGCCGGTTCGCTGAAGGCCGTCGCCGACAGCGGCGACATCACGGTCGGTTCGGCCGCGGCCGGCACCACCGGCCTGGTCCAGGCCAGCGGCAACGCCACGGTCACCGGTTCGCTGAAGACCGGCGGCACGGCTACGTTGAAGGCCGGTGGACAGGCCCGGGCCCTGCTGATCCAGAGCAGCGGCGCCGATGTCGATGTCGAAGGCGGCAGCGTCGATGTCACGACCGCCGGCGCGATGACCAACCTTGCCATGACTGCCGGCAACGGCGACGTGAAGCTGGTCGACGGCACCGTGGGCGGAGCGGCCAAGCTGACGACGACGGGCGGCAGCGGCAATATCGACGTCACCCACGCCCTGACCTCGGGCGGCAAGACGACGGTGACGGCGGTCGGCGATGCCCAGCTCGCCAGCGTCGAAAGCACGGCGGCGGGCGTCAGCGTCACCGGCAAGACGGTGCACGCCACCACGCTGAAGGCCAAGACGGCGCTGGACGTCACCGCCACCGGCGGCGACCTCGACCTGGCCAACGGCACGGCGGGCACCACGGCGCTGCTGCAGACGACGGGCGCCACGGGCGATGTCAAGCTGACCACCAAGCTGACCTCGGGCGGCAAGTCGACCGTAAAGGCGGCGGGCGATGCGCAACTGGCCAGCGTCGAGAGCACGGGCGCGGGTATCAGCGTCACCGGCAAGACGGTGCACGCTACCACCTTGAAGGCCAAGACGGCGCTGGATGTCACCGCCACCGGCGGCGACCTCGATCTCGCCACCGGCACGGCCGGGACGACGGCGTTGCTGCAAACGACCGGCGCCGCGGGTGATGTCGATGTCACCACCAAGCTGACCTCGGGCGGCACTGGCACCGTCAAGGCCAAGGACAAGGCGAAGCTGAATTCGGTCGAAAGCACCGGCGCCGACCTCGTTGTCGATGGCGCCAGCATCGATGTCACGACGGCGAAGGCCAAGACGGCGCTGGCCATGACGGCCAGCAACGGCGATGTAAAACTGGTCGATGGCACGGCCGGCGGCGCGACCGACCTGACGACGACGGGCGGCACCGGTACTGTCGCTGTCACGCACGCCCTGACGGCGGGCGGCCAGGCGACGGTGACGGCGGTGGGCGACGCGCAACTGGCCAGCGTGGAGAGCACGGGGGCGGGCGTCAGCGTCACCGGCAAGACGATCCACGCCACTACCCTGACGGCCGAGACGGCGCTGGATGCCACCACCACCGGCGGCGACCTCGACCTCGATACCGGCACGGCGGGAACGACGGCGCTGCTGCAAACCACCGGCGCCACGGGTGACGTCAATGTCACCGCCAAGCTGATCTCGGGCAGCACCGGCACCGTCAAGGCGAAGGACAAGGCGACCCTGGCTTCCATCGAAAGCACTGGCGCCGATCTGGTTGTCGATGGCGCCAGCCTCGATGTCACGACGGCGAAGGCCAATACGGCGCTGGCCATGACGGCGTCAGACGGCGACCTGAAACTCGGCACCGGCACGGCGGCGAACGGCGCGGCCAGCCTGACCACCACCGGCGGCAGCGGCGATATCACGGTCGTCGACGCGCTGACCTCGGGCGGGAAGGCGACGGTGACCGCCAAGGGCGACGCCGACCTGACGACGGTCGAGAGCACCAATAACGCCGTCAGCATCAAGGCGGCCACCATCGAGGCCGGCCTGTTGCGCGCCGACACCGATCTCGACGCCACGGCGACGGGTGGCGATCTCCACCTCGACAACGGCGTCGCCAGCAACGGCACGGCCAGCCTGGCCACCACCGGCGCGACCGGCGATATTACCGTGGTTGGCGCTTTGACCGCCAAGGGGGCGGCCAGTATCGACGCGGCCGGCCTGGCCTCGCTGCTCAAGGTGCAAAGCACCGGCGCCGATGTCGATGTCACCGCCAAGTCGATCAACGCCACGACCCTGCTGGCGGGCACCGATCTGGACGCCACGGCCACCGGGGGCGACCTCGACCTTGCCGATGGTACGGCCGGCGGGATGGCGACGCTCAAGACCACGGGCGCTGCCGGCAATATCCATGTCACCGGCGCCCTGACCTCGGCCGGCACCGGAACCGTCAATTCGGCGGGCGCGGCCACCCTGGCCAAGGTCGAAAGCACCGGCGCCGATCTCGGCATCACCGGCAAGACGGTCGATGCCACGACCCTGCTGGCCCATACCGATCTCAACGTCACGGCCAGTGGCGGAGATCTTGGCCTGGCCAACGGCACGGCGGGCGGCGCGGCGTCCCTGAAGACAACCGGCGGGGCAGGGGATGTCATCGTCACCGGCGCGCTGAAATCGGGCGGCAAGGCGACGGTGACCTCGGCCGGCGATGCACGCCTGGCCGATATCGAGACCACGACCGGCGATGTCGAGGTTACCGCCACGGGTGGCCAGGTCACCGGCAAGACGGCGGCCGAACGCGCCGACCTGACATCGGGCGGCGGCAAGGTCACCGTCACCGGCGGCACGGAAGATTTGCTCGGCACGGTCACCGCCGCCACCTCGATCGGCGTGACGGGCGACACCATCGACGTCACCACCGCCAAGGCCACGGGCGGCAGCCTGAGCCTTGTCGCCGACGCCGGCGATGTCACGCTCGGCGACGGTTCGGCCGGCGGCACGGCCCTGGTCAAGGCCAGCGGCGCCGCCACGATCGGCACCCTGCAATCGGCCGGCACGGCCACCGTGCAGTCGGGCGGCCTGACCACCGCCACCCTGGTCAGGAGCACGGCCGGCGCCATCGATATCGACGGCGGCGGGGCTGACATCACGACCGCCGACGCCGCCGGCCTGCTGGCCGTCACCGCCGCCAACGGAAATATCGACCTCGGCACGGGCACGGCGGGGACGACGGCCACGCTCAGGACCACCGGTACGGGCAATGTCGATGTCACCGGCTCGCTGACCTCGGCGGGCACGGCGACCGTAACGGCGGCGGATAGCGCGGCCCTGGCCTCGGTCGAAAGCACCGGCGCCAATGTCGTGCTCAATGCGGCCGATATCGACGCCACCGCCGTCAAGGCGCACACCACGCTCGACGCCACCGCCGCGACCGGCGACCTGACACTGGGCACAGGCACGGCCGGCGGAGTGGCCAACCTGACCACCGATGCCGGCGATGTCTTCGTCACCGGCGGCCTGACCTCCGGCGGCACGGCGACGGTGGCTTCCGCCAGCGACGCCCGCCTCGCCAATGTCGAGAGCACGGCGGGCGACGTGATCGTCGATGCCAGCCATGGCGACGTCACCGGCGCACCGGCCACGACGCGCGGCAACCTGGTCTCCGACACCGGCAAGGTGACGGTGACCGGCGGCGGCCAGGTCTTCCTCGGCAATGTCGACGCCAGGAGCGACGTGACGGTGACGGCCGACAATATCGACATCACCCACGCCAGCGCCTCCACCGGCGTGCTCAGCCTGGTGGCCGATGCCGGCGACGTGCTGCTGGGCGACGGTTCAGCCGGCGCCTCGGCCCTGGTCCAGGGCAGCCAGAACGCCTCGGTCACCGGCACGCTCAGCGCCGGCACCACCGGCACGGTCTTCGCCTCGACGGGTTCGGCGCACGCCGGCACCCTGACCTCGGCGGGCACGGCCACGCTCAAGGCCGGTACGGCGGCGACCGGCGACCTGATCCAGAGCACCGGCGCCGATGTCCAGATCAGCGGCGCCACGGTCGACGTGGGTGCGGCGAAAGCGGCGACCACGATCAACGCCAACGCTTCCACCGGTCTCCTGCACATCGGTAACAGCGCGGCTGCCGACCTGACCTTCTTCGGCACCGGCCAGCTGGCGCTCGGCAGCACCACGGCGACGCGCAGCATCACCATCACCGCGCCGGACATGGACCTGACGGGCGACCTCAGCGCCAACAAGATCGACATCAACAGCACCCAGGGTTTCCGCCTCGGCGACGATCCGGGCGGCAATCCTGCCTTCGACCTCGACCAGGCCGAGATGAACCACATCAAGGCTTCGGGCGCGGATTCGGCGGTCACCTTCAACGCCGGCGACAAGAACATCCGCATCGGCACCCTGGGCTGGAGCCTGCCCGACCCGGCGACGACGGTGAACATCTTCACCACCGGCCGCATCGACCTTGGCGGCCGCTTCGTCTTCGATCCGTCGGGCGACACCAGCGGCTCGACCTCGGCGCGCACCATCATCCTGGGCGGCAGCGCCACGGACGCCACCGCCAATGCCAGCATCATCCGCGTCGCCACCACCTCGGACGGCGGCGGCCGGATCGATGCCGGCGGCGCCAACCTGACGCTCAACGGCAATGCCGTCGCGGTGGGCGAGGAGGACGGTTTCCTCGGCGAAATCGGCGTCGATGACGGCCAGACGCCGATCAGCCCGGCGACGGCGGCCAGCAACTATGTCGCCCAGCCCCTGTCGACGCTTTATCGCGCCCGCAGCCTCTATTCCGATCCGGTGCTGATCCGCGCCGGCACGCTGAACGTGCGCTACAAGGACTTCGCCCTGTTCCAGAACACCGGCCTGCCGGGCCTGAATGCCGGCGTCGTGCTCGGCGGCAGCACGGCCAACCCGGTGCAGAACGCCCTGAAACTGACCGCCGCCAGCGATTCGGCCGCCAACGCCTTCGCCATCTTCGGTTCGGTCAACGGCGTCGAAGGCGTGGCCACGGCCTTGCTCGGGACCACGATCATCAATCTCGACGGGCCGGTGACGCTGGGCGATTCCCGGCTCAACGGCTGCGTCATCGGCGCCTCCACCGCCTGCCTGTCGTCGTCGATCAGCGAGCCGCCGCTCAACGTCTTCGACAACAGCAATATCCAGGTGATCAGCACGGTGGCGCCCGACCTGTCGTTCGACTCGGTGCTGTCGAGCAACAACGAGGCGCTGTTCTCGGATATCGCCACGCCGGTCTCGACCAGCGACGAAGACTGCAAGCCAGACGATACCCATACCTGTCCGTCCAAGGGGAATCCGCAATGACCAAGGCCCTGCGACTTCCGGCCTTAAGCCTCGCCGCCCTCGGGCTGGCCCTCAGCCTGACGCCGGGCCAGCCGGTCCGGTCGCAGGCGGCGGACCAGGAAAGCTTCCTGCTCGGGCGCGACGCCAATGGCGAGCCGTGCTCGGCCAAGCGGTCGTGGGATGATCCGCACATCAGCCGCTATGACCGGTCCTATGTCATCACCTGCCGCGGCGCCGCGGCCAGCCGGACCCAGGGCACGATCTATGTCGTCAACGCCCATTACGGCAAGCCGGCCAGCGACAATGCCTGCGGCGCCGAACAGGACGTCGACATCAAGGGCATCGGCAAGGCAACGGCACGGCAATGCTACGACAAGGACCTCGGCATCAAGGTGGTGTCGGCCAGTTTCGCGCGCGGCGGCGAGATCTATGCCGGCGACGCCGCCCTGACGGCCACCGGGCCGATGGAGGTGGCGTTGCGCACCCTGACCGGCGCGGCGCCGCCGGTGACCGACCGCTACCAGTCCAACACCGCCTCGATCGACGGCCTCAGCCTGCCGGCGGCGCCCGAGCCCGACCAGACCGCCGACCTTGCGCCGGCCCAGGGCAGTTTCGACCCGGCCATCACCCTGTCCAACGGCATCGCGCTGAACCAGCAGGGCGCCTATAACGAAGCGTCGCGCACCCTGAACGACGGCCTCAGCCGCCTGCCGGCGTCGGCGTCGGATTACACCCGCGCCGAATTCTCGCTGGAAGCGGCCCTGGCCGATTCCAACATCGGCCAGGCGGCCTCGGCGTCCGGGCACTTCGCCGACGCCGAGAAGCTTCTGGCCGGCGGCGGCACCGACAAGACCAGCGCCTACCTGCTGCGCAAGCTGTCGACCTATGAGGCGCTCGACGATATCAACCGCCGCCAGTGGCCCGACGCCCTGGCCGCTTTGAAAGCCGGCGACGTCCAGAACGCGCCGCTGCTGGATCCGTCGGTGATCAGCCAGCTTAACCAGAATCCGCCGACCTCGACCGCGCCGTCCTCGGTCGCCATCGTCGACCGCGGCGAACTGTCGTCGACCCTGATGGAAGCCGAGCGGCAATGGGCATCCAGCGTCGCCCTGCTGGCCTCGGGCAACGGCAAGGACAGCCAGGACTCGCTCGACGCCTCGGTCCGCGAGGTCAACATCCTGCAAAGCAAGGTCAGCGGCGACTCGCTGATCGCCGTCAAGGCGCGCATCCAGCGCCAGTACGGCCGCCTCCAGGCCTACCAGGGCAAGACCGGCGATGCGGTAGCCAGCTTCGATTGCGCTTTGGCCATCCTGCAGGGTGGACGCGTCGCGGATCCTGACAAGTGCGTCTTCGATACGCGGGCGTCCGGCCCCAGCGTCACCGCCCTGTCCGGGCCGATCATCGCCGAAACCGAGCTGGAACGCGCCGCCATGCTGGCGCGCGAACCGTCGCTGAGCCAGGATGACGTGACGGCGGCCTACGGCACGGCCATCGATTCGCTGCTGGCCTCCAGCAGCGTCGGCGAGCGCCAGCCGGTCGAGCTCCAGCCCTATTTCGATATCCTGGTGGCGAAGAACGACGCCGATCCCAATTCCGGCGCGGCCGAGGACTTCTTCCGCGCCGTCCAGGCCATCGGCGAGCCGGCGGTGGCGCAGCAGGTCGCGCAGCTCCAGACCGTGGTCACCAGCGATCCGGTGCTGGGCGCCAAGGTGCGCGACCGTTCGGAACTGGAACGCCGCATCATCCAGTTGCGCTACCAGATCGCCACCGGCTCGGCGGCGACGCCGGCTGACCTGGCCACGCTCGAATCCCAGCGCCAGACTGCGGAAAACGAACTCGACACCGTCAATACCGAGCTGGCCAACGATCCGCACTACCGCATGGTCGACGACCAGTTGGTCAAGATCAGCGACATCCGCAATATCCTCTATCCCGGCGAATATTACCTCAAGGTGGTGCAGCTCAAGCAGAAGGCCTACGGCATCGTCATCGGCCGCGACCGCACCTTCCTTTATGCCATCGGCGCCGGCACCGACGCGCTCACCACCATCTCGACGCGCGTCCGCGCCTCGATCCGCGACAACAGCGGCAACCTGCCGTTCTTCGACGTGCAGGCGGCCTACGCCCTGTTCCACCTGATCTCGGGGCCGGCGGAAGACACATTGCGCACCGCCCAGGCCATCATCGTCGACCCGTCCGGCCCGCTCGAAGGCCTGCCCGCCGGCGTGCTGGTGACCTCGCCCGACAGCGTCCGCGCCTATGTGGCGTCACGGACGACGGCGCCCAACGACTACAGCCACGTCACCTTCCTGGCCGAGACGACCAACATCTACAACGCCCTGTCGCCGCGCTCGCTGCTGATTTCGCGCAGCCTGCCGCCGTCGGCCGCGTCCAGGCCCTTCATCGGCTTCGGCGAAAACGCCGCGCCGCCGCAGGTGACGCCCGAGCAGGCGGCGCTGATGGCGCCGTTCGCCGGCTGCCAGATGACCTATGGCGACTTCCTCAGCCGCGTCGCCGGCAACAAGCCGGTCAGCGCGCATGAAATCGGCCTCGCCGCCAATGCCCTGGGCGCCGACGGCGCGCCGGAAGTGACGGGCGCCGCCTTTACCGATACGGCGGTCGAGGCCAACAGCGACACCGGCGCCTACGAACAATACCAGGTGGTCCACTTCGCCACCCACGGCATCCCGGAAACCCAGGTCAATGGCTGCGACATCCCGCCGTCGCTGATCACCACCGTGGCGCCGATCACGCCGTCGGGCCAGATCGTTTCGGACGGCTTCCTCAGCTTCTCGGAAATCGCCCAGCTGCGCTTCGACGCCAACCTCGTCGTCCTGTCGGCCTGCGACACGGCGGCCGGCGTTTCGGGCGAACTGGGTCGCCTGTCCGGCCAGGAAGATTCGGGCAAGACGCTCGACGGCCTGGTGCGCGCCTTCATCACCGCGCGGGCACGGGCGGTGATGGCCACCTACTGGAACGTGCCGGCGTCATCGGAGACCGACGACCTGATGGGCCGGTTCTACAATTTCGGCCGCACGCTCAACATGGGCAGCTCGCTGCGGGCCGCGCAAAGCCTGCTGATCCGCCAGCCTGAATATTCGCACCCCTATTACTGGGGCGCCTATGTCCTGATCGGCGACGGTTCGAAAACCATGCTGACGCCGAAGCCGGCCACGGTGGCGTCGAACGGAAAGTAACGGGATAAGCCGATGCTGGCGATATCGCCCAAAGCCCAAGGCGCGCTCGAGGTCTATGCCCGGCCGGCCTTTGCCGTGCGGGTGCGCAAGGCCCTGGCGGCCAAGTATCCGCATTTTCTGCCGCGCTTTCCGGAAAACCTGCAGGGCGTCATCACCGGCAACATGCTGGGGCGGGCCAGCCTGTGGGGGCTGAGCCAGCAATCGTCGCTGCTGGGCTTCTGCGAGCTGATGATCGGCGTGGCGGCCAATTTCGACGAGGAGCCGGAGATCCGCGCGGCGCTGGAAAATGCGCCGGAGCCGAAGGATATCGCCCTGCGCGCCCTGCCGAAACAGGTGGGTAAGGCGGCGTGGACGCGCGCCGAACGCCGGGCGTCGAAGCTGCCTTTCTTCATTCCGCCGGCCATGGCGGCGGCGCCCTTGCCGGACCAGACGGTGGTGGCGCTGCCCATCGTGCTGTTCGACCGGCCCGAGGCACAGAACGCCCGGGCGGCGGTTGGTGCCGCCCTGGGGCAGGTCGGTGAGTTGAACCTGCGCGCCTTTCCGGACGCGGCTTTGGTGGTGGCGGCCTGCCGTTCCTTCTGGGGGCCGGGTTTTCCCGCCATGTCATGGATGAGCGAACTCACGGCGCGGCAGGTGTCGCCGGCGGTGCTGTTGGCGGCGATGCGCGCGCGCCTGGCCATTGCCTTCGGGAGGTTCGTATGAGCGGCTGGCCCGATCCCGGCAAGGCGGGCGACGCCGCCGACAAGGCCGGCAAGGCCGCCTCCGATGCCGCCGACAAGGCGGAGAAGGCGGCCGAAGATGCCGAGAAGAAGGCCGAAAAAGCCGCGGACGATGCCGAGAAAACGGCCGAGGATGCGGAAAAGAAAGCGGAAAAGGCCGCCAGCGACGCTGAAAAAAAGGCCGAGGACGAGGCCAAGAAGGCCGAAAAGACGGCGGAGGACGCCGAGAAGAAAGCCGAACAGGAAGCCAAGGCCATAGCGGACAAGGCCAAGGACGAGGCCAAAAAAGCCGAGGAAGAGGCCGACAAGATCAAGAAGAAGGCCGAGGACGAGGTCAACAAGGCCAAGCAGGAAGCCGAGGCGGCGGAAAAGAAGGCGGAACAGGCGGTTGGCGACGCCAAGAAGAAGGCCGAACAGGAGGCCGACGAAGCCAAGAAGAAGGCCGAAGAGGTCGAGAAAAAGGCCAAGCAGGCCGTGGCCGACGCCGAAAAGAAGGCCAAGGAACTGGAGGACAAGGCCAAGCAGGCCGTGGCCGATGCCGAGAAGAAAGCCAAGGAGATCGCGGACAAGGCCAAGAAGGCGGTCGCCGACGCCGAGGCCATGGCCAAGAAGAAGGCCGACGAACTGGCCAAGAAGGCCGACGAACTGGCCAAGCAGGGCCAGAAACTGCTCAACGACGCCATGGCCAAGGAGCAGGCCATGGCCGCTGCGGCGGAAGCGGCCCTGGCCAATGCCGAAAAGGAGGCCGAGCAGAAGCTGAAAGCGCTTGCCGACGGCGCCAACGCCCTGATGAGCAAGGCCGAAAACATGCTCAAGGATGGCGAGAAGATCGCTGATGCCATGTTCGACAAGGGCGCCATGGCGCTGGCCGGCGTGGCGTCGCAGGCCGGAAAGATTGCCGGCGGCCTCAACAGTCTCGAAGGCATGATCCCGCCGGATGCCGCCGACCGCGCCTTGGCCGCCATCGCGGATCCGGCCATGGCGGTGCTCGATTCGACGGTCGAGGTCCTGCCGTGCGGCCGCGTGGTGCGCAAGGCGACGTCGTCCTTGCAGGCGGTGAAAAAGGCCGAGGACGAGGTGGCCGAACGCAAGGCGACGGCGCTGTCCTATTTCAAGGACGAGATGAAGCTGGGCGACGCCGAAGCCAACCAGCTGATGAAGGGCATCGATTTCAGCAAGCCGGTCGAGATCGTCAACGTGCCGCCGCCGAAGACGATGACGCAATATGTGCGCAAGTCGTGGGGGCAACCGGGCAACTGGTTCAATCCCGACCCGTCGCAGACGCCGGACATGCTGGGACTGAACGGCGATCCGGCGATCCGCGAACTGAAGGAATTCGCCACGCCGGTGGGCAAGGCGCTGAAATCCTGCGCCGCGCCCATCGTCGACGACTGGACCGACAAGACCAAGGCCCTGGCGACCAAGGGCGGCGGCATCCAGATGACGGTGACCGACGCGATGAAGAATGCTTTCAAGGCGGTGAAATAGATGTTGTCTCCTGCTGAACGCCAGAATGTCGCCGCGCGCTGCGACCAGGCCGCCGCCCGCATGCGCG
>FTIZ01739235.1_pt1 | contig 18675 bp, 13 predicted proteins | sample 1658381 | NCBI WGS metagenome assembly FTIZ01 (sample SAMEA3914822, study PRJEB12502) | metagenome | biome: forest; material: soil | place: USA | collected 2012-03-12 | depth 0.1 m
GGACGGGGACGGGGACGGGGAGCGGAGCGGAGGAGGGTTTGTTGGCGACGGCCGTGGCTTCGGGCTTCTTGTCGGAGCGCATCGAGAACATGGCGGCCGTGGCTGCCGCACCGGCGCCGGCGCTGACGGCCGCGATGACGGCGATGGTGGCTTTCGACATGTTGACGGTTCACGTTGTTGTTATTTTTATGTTTTCTCCCCGGCCTCGGCGACCTTGTGGTGGATGGGTGGATCGTGGGGGTAGGAGGTAGGTGTCGTCTTCTCCGCCGTCGTCTTCGGTCGAATGCCCCAAGGTCGGTGTGTCGGCGATTGTTGGTCTTGGCGTTTTTTGACTGGAATTTTTGTGGCGACCAATTGGGAGCTCGGCGATTCGCATTCGGCATCAGATGCTGCGCACCCCTGCTGCACCCCTGGAACGCTGCAGCTTGGGCTCTTGAACCCCACCATAGCTCAGTTAGCTTCAACGTCATCCCCACCCCCGAACTGCGGTTCCAGGCCCATCTCAGCGCCCCGGGGCTAACTTTCCGGGGAAAGTGTATTTCTTGATGACCAAGTGCCGAAGCCACTACGTTTCATTCGTCAACATGCTCTCTCATCACGGTTTAGGCCACCGACGGCAGAATGCAGCTAGAATCCCGCACTTCATGCGGCGAAGAGGGCGACCTTCGTCCCCGCTCACGCCATGGATTTGTCCCAGAAATCAACCAATCGCCATGTTTTGAATTACAATCTCCGCTAATGTCATAGCACTCCATCGAAGAGTCGCACGCAGAGAACTGCCGCCACTGCCGCCGTTCCTCCCAGCACAACCATGAGGAAGCCCTCCCACAGACTCGAGCGGATCCTGGACCACGGGATGCGCCCCTCATCCATCTCCCGGTCATTGCCCCCATTCAAAACGAAATCCTTCCCGAAGCCAAAGACGAATAGGGCGAGGATGCACACCAGAAAGCTGCAGAGAAGACCCGTGCCGACCTCGCGCACAAAGAAATACGGGAACAGCGGGATGATGCCACCTATCAGATATCCCAGAGAGACTGACAAACCAGTCAAAATCGGGAAGCTGATGGGTTCCTCTGCCGGGGGCTTTGGCGACCGTGTCTCGGTGATGGCGCTGTGGTCGTATCCGTGCCGTCTCAAGTGTGCCAAAACGGCCTCCTCCAAGTCTGGCGGCAGGCGTAAGGGGACAAGGCGGCGCGCGATGGCCGACATGTCCTCGCCGTCGCCGCTCAAGCTGGCTCGCTTTTCCAGATCGCCGCAGTGGCCCGAGAGCAGGCTGACTGCGTCTTCGTCTCGTGCAGGTTCTTGGTCCTCGCGAGACGCCGACGCCGCCCTCGCCTCTCCCCTCGCAGCCAAGTAGCCCCCGATTCCCATGCTGATGCTCCCAGCACAAATCTCGGCCATTCCAGCATAGATGACGGTGCTGGTCTGGCCGAGAGAAGAAAGCCCCGCCGTGAGGGCAAAGGGCACCGTCAGGCCATCCGCAAAGCCCAGGGTGAAGTCGGGAAGGAGTGTTTGTAGCGAGGGCCAGGAACACACAGGACGCCGCGGTACGCCCGGCTCTCCGACATAGGTTGATATGGATGAGGCAGAGTCCGCATCGTCATGGAGCTCTTGTGCGCCAGGCTGATGCTCTGCAGACCTCGAGCTCCGAGGAGCATCGTTGGCCAACATCTCGTAAACCGGGAGCATTGTGTTGGGCATTGCGGTGTGCAGAAAAGCGGTCCAGTTGCTGCAAGACCGTCTTGACAACCACGATAACAAAATTAACAAGGGGAAAACCAGGATTTCGTTTGATACACACTAAGTTGTTACTACAGAGTACAAAAGTGGGGAGGGCTCGTCACTGTCTTATTCAACGCGCCCCCCTGTCGCGGGCGTTTGGCATCGCCAATCGCCAAGCTGGACACCGCACGTGTCAACCTACCTACCCCAGGTAGTACCGCGCCGGTACTGCAAGGTCTAAGACCTGCTCCGACGCCTCCCATACCTCGTCGGTCGTCGCTTTAGTCTTAGCCGACATGCGAGCCGTGAGGGGAGAGACACGACACCCCGCCGTTGTGTCTGCAAGCGGTATGTGATAACCTGACCGTTGTACAAACACAACCCGAGAAGGCTGGTAGCTGTGGGAGGGCAGCCAATGTCCCAAACTGACCGCCCCACGTGCAGGCCGACGTTCGAGACCCAGGCTGCACATCCAGCGGGATCTTGCGGGATGGATCTTGCGAGCTTCGGTATTGCAACGGGAAGGATGACTAGCACGTGTCCACCAACCTCCATGATGTGAGCAACGCCGAGTCTCTACGTAGCCGCCGGCTTCGTCATGTACCTCCCCCCCCTGCCAAGATCGACCGGGAGTCGAGAAGAACGTGGGTCTGCCTACACAGGTAACGCTATGGTAACTTCGAGAGGAGACCTCTAGATATTCTTGGTTGGGTATAAAGGAGGAGGCCGCTTCTAGACTCGAGGGTTTTCAATCTACCAGATCCCAAGTTCCTCATCGACCTTCTCCAGTATCTATCTCCACAATCATGACCCTTCTCTCGCTTTCTCTTTTGGGGCTGGTCGGCAGCGTGGCTGCTCAGACGCAGTACACCAGCACCGGCAGCGCCGCCGTGGCCGCGGCCCGCGCCACGGCCCTGACTCTGTCCCCGACGAGTAACGTGGCGGGCACCAAGTTTGAGCGCTATGTCCAGATTTTCCTCGAGAACACGGACTACAGCAAGGCCATTGCCAACAGTGAGTACCGACTACTCCCTGCCGAACACTCTCTGACGCCGTCGACTACTTTAGCGGACCTCGCCTACTTGGCAAGCCTGGGCATCAGCTTGACCAACTACAAGGCCATCACCCATCCCTCGCAGGTATGCCCGCCTTTGGTCTCAGCCAATCAAGTGTTGCCTAAATCAAGAACGTTGTGCTAATTCCCGGGCTAGCCCAACTATGTCGCCGCGGTTGGCGCCAGCACCTTTGGCATTACCGATGACAGCTTCCATCGCATTGGCTCTACCACCAAGACCATCGTGGATCTTTTGGAGGCCAAGGGTGTGAGCTGGAGCGTCTATGGCGAGGACCAGCCGTACTCCGGCTTCGAGGGCAACTATGTCAACCAGCAGACCGGCGCCAACGACTATGTCCGCAAGCACAAGTGAGCAAAGTCTGCGACGAGTTGGAGCAGCCCAGCATACTGACTCTGAATCCTCTCGCCGAATAGCCCCGTCATGAGCTACGACTCAGTCACCTCCAACGTGAACCGCCTCGCCAAGTGCAAGAACTTCACCATGTTCAACAAGGAGCTGGCGGCCAACACCCTCCCGCAGTGGATGTTCATCACCCCCAACATGAGTAAGCCACACTAATCCCCCCAGCTCCTCCTCACTCACCAACCCAAACTAACAACCCCCCTTCTTCAACAGCCAACGACGCCCACGACTCGACCATCGCCGTCGCCGGCAAGTGGGCGCGCGGCTGGCTGACCCCGCTGCTGGCCAACCCCAACTTCAACATCGCCCGCACGCTGGTCATCCTGACCTTTGACGAGGGCACCACCACGGGCACCAACCAGATCTATGCCGTGCTGCTCGGCTCGGCCGTCCCCTCCGCCAAGGTCGGCACCACCAACTCGACGGCGTACAACCACTACAGCCTGACCAAGACGGCTGAGCTTAACTGGAATTTGGGCAACCTTGGTCAGAATGATGTGGGGGCTAGCGCTTTCTTTTAACCGGGGAGGGGGGAAAGGGTGGACGGGGTGAGTGGAGGGCTGAGGGGGGTGGGATGGAATAGGGGCTGATGAGTGATGATTTATTTTCAAAAGTTCGAGTTATTTGCGCGGGTTGGAGGGGTTGGTGATGTCGATGAGGTGATGAATACTGTATATACTGGTAGCCGCCATTTTCTAGCAAAAAGAATGGACATTACGTGGTGGAAATCAAAGTTTCAAATCGCCGTTTTCATGCTCTCCTCAGACTCTCATCAGTCGCGCGGCCAAGGAGGCGCTGTTCCACCTACAAGTCGGATTCATCACAGCAAGCCTTAAGATGCGAGAGGTATGCGATATCGTGATTGCACGCTTGGAACCAGAGAAGCAGCCTGCGCGGCCACGCTGTATCCTTCCGTCTAGGCTCTTCTGCGTCTGGTGCTGGCGGGTATGAATTCATAAGCTCTGGAAGCCAGTGGTAAGTCGTCAAAATCAAAACTCAACCCAACCAACGTCGACCGGACGTCGAGCCGGCCCGGGCTTGTGTAACAGCGGCCCGAGGGAGAGGAAGACGAACGGAGCGTTGCCGTGAGTGGCTGCTGGCCAACTGTGGGGAAGTTGAACCGCCACGTCTGTTCAGCTACCAGGACAGGCTCATTTCGATAGGTACCGTATACCGATCCGAAGATTTCGCGGCAGGTTGAGGCCAGATGAGGCTGAAACGAAGGGTAGAGAAGTGTGAGATGGGATGACAGTCACGAACACCCTGGAATGTGCATCACAGCACCCACAGCCCCACATTGAAGCATCGCAAGCCTTGCAGTGCAATTGGCGTGAATGGTCGGATGCGGGTTATCAACCTGGACCTGCTTGTTGCGTATGCTGTAGGTCTACTTGAGCCATCAGGGTGCCGTCGCAAAGCCGCCCGCCTGATGCAGAGGTTGACGTCAATGTTTAACCATCAAGGTGTTCGGCGTCCACTGTTTCGGCTGGTGGTGGTGTCAGTCTCAGCCGAGTCAGCCCTGCAAGACGCTGGAACAATTCGGACGAGTCGGAGGGCGGCGATTTGCAACGGCCGTGGCAGGACCCCTGTCACGCAGCGCGGGGCGTTGCATGGGGTGGGCTCGGCGCCGAGTCGAGCTGTCATCGTGCTTTGGCGCCTTTTGACGGCCAGGCAGGCCGAATTGTTTCAAGCCTGAAAGCGAGGGGCCAAATTGCCGGCAGTGGGACCCCTGTAAAAGGTCGTGCCCGGTTTGCCTCTCCACTGGGCAGCTCCTGGCCTGAGAAGCTGCCCCCTGCTGGTGGCCGCTGCAGGGCGCTATCTGATCGGTTGCAGTGCCCAGCGTTAGCGTTAGCGTTGGCCATGGATGTGTGAGGTTCTGCAGGCGGCGGGCCTGGGCGGCCCAAAACGTCGGTCAGAGCCACCTCATGCTTTTGGCCAAGAGCCATCGAGGTTCTCACCAAGCAGGCGACCGACATTCCGCCCATCCGTTGACTTTGATCCTTCTTTGTCATCCATCTCATCATCCGCCCTCCCCCCTTCCCTTTCAACACCTGCGTCCGTGTCCTCGTTGGACAAGGACAACAAACAATCCAGAAACAAATCCCCCCAAGAAGATATTTTCGTGCCTATCTTGCCCGCAGCGAGTGCCAACTTTGCATCCAGCACCTAGAAGCACCCTCCCGGACCCGCCACCATGGACAACGACACGCGAGGCTGGCTCATGTCGGGCTTCAGCGGCCTCGCATGCATCCTCGGAGCCTCGGTCATCTGCGTTGACATCCCCATCCGCCTGATCCCGAGCAAGCGCCACTTCCGCATCCAAGAGAGCAATGCCTTTCTCGCGTGCTCGCTCAGCCTGAGCTTCGGCGTCATGGTGTGTGACCCTCCAAGTGACCTTTCAAGCATGTGTTTGTGTGTGACTTGGTGCTAACTTGCCCCCAGCTCTTCTCCGCCCTCTACAGCATGCTGCCGTCAGCCATGCGCTACCTCGCCAAGGACGAGTGGGATGAGCACGCGGCCGGCATCGTCATGATGAGCTGCTTCGTGGGGGGTTTCTTTGGCATCCAGATCATCTCGCGTGTCCTGCACCAGCACATGCCCTCAAATGTCGTCGACTGCGACCACACCCACGACACCCTCCCTGACGAGGAGCACGCCGCTCACCACGGCCACCGCCACTCCCATCCCGGGCCAAGGGCACACTCGCATTCGGGTGTGGCCGGCCGCCCACACATGGTCGAGTTACAGGGCAACGGCAACGGCATCGCCGCGGAGTCGACGCCTCTGATCACCTCCGATGCCCCGCACAATGGCTACACCCATATCGCTAGACGGCCCTCGATGAATCTCCAGAGTCGTGTCCTGTCTTTCTTCAAGGACACTAAGGCCAACTGCGATGAGGACGGGCCTTGCTTCGGCTATTCTGATCCCTGCGGCCAGGAGTGCTTCAAGCACGTCGGCACACGCTCGGCCCTTGCTCGAGCCGCCGCCGCGCGCGCCCCAACAGCGTCGACGCCAGGCTTAATCGAGGGACGCGATGAGCCGCGCGACGGTGCCATCCTCAACCCTCGATACTGCATCATCCGCACACACACCCATGATCACGATGACCACTCCCACTCCCACACCCATGCGCACGCCCACTCCCACGACAGCGACTCCGAGTGCTGTGAAGACACCGAAGCCCAACACCACCACCACGTCCCGGCCAATGCCTTCATGTCCATCGGGCTACAAACGGTCATCGCCATCGCCTTGCACAAGTTTCCCGAAGGCTTCATCACCTACGCGACCAACCACGCCAACCCGACCCTCGGCTTCAACATCTTCATGGCCCTCTTCGTCCACAACATCGCCGAGGGCTTCGCCATGGCCCTGCCGCTGTACATGGCCCTGGGCAGCCGCGTCAAGGCCATCCTTTGGTCCTCCCTCCTGGGCGGCCTCAGCCAGCCCCTCGGCGCCGCCGCAGCCGTCGTCTGGTTCAAGCTGGCCCGTCGCTCCCATTTTGCCATTGACAGCACCGCCTACGCCTGTCTGTTTGCCGTCACGGCCGGCATCATGGTCAGCGTGGCCCTGCAGCTGTTTGTCGAGAGCCTGAGCTTGAATCATAACAGGAACTTGAGCATCTTCTTTGCGTTTTTGGGCATGACCCTGCTGGGCATGAGCAATGTCCTCGTCACCGAGTGACGTTGAGGGGTTGGTTTGGGGCTGTGGGATGCATTGCTTTGGCGTTTGGGTACACGACTACGGGGTGGCATGGGTACAACGATTGCTGGATGAACGGCGTTTGGTTGACGTTACGGGACTGGATGGGTTATATGAAATGGGACGGACGGTGCATGTACAAAACAGATCTTAAATTACTCGCATGTTAGATATATAAGATTACCAGCGGTTGGCTTGCGGCGCATTTATTGACATCTTGAAGCATGGTATTGCCACGAATTAACTCTGAAATCAACCCGCCACCACAACACCACCACTATCACTCCCACACCCATTCGTGGACAGACGAGATCATCCCCATCCATCATACCTCTCACCACGACCCACATCCAACCCGGCTCCCCTACCCCACCCTCTCAGCAACCCCCAAAAAGGAACCGCCCCCAAGGAGCAGCCAGCAGCAAAAGTTCAGCTGCCTAATACAGGAATCGAACCTGTGATCTTTGCATGTCGTCGCGGGCCCCTCTTGGGGAGAGGGGCTTGAATACAAGTGCAACGCATTAGCCACTATGCTAATCAGGCGTGCTTATTGGCTGTCACGGGTGGATACAAGAGTTGTGAAGGGGATTTGGTGATGAGAGGCCGGGGTGACGAAGGCGAGCGAGCTCGAGGTGAGTTGAGAGGGCCCAAGACTTGCGGCCACACTCTTCTTTCTGTGTCCCTCGACGGGCCTGCTGCAGAAAAGAAAGAATTCTCCATTTCTGCCTAGGTATGTAGCATGTCGAAGCAACAACCACATCACAAAGGAAAAGAAGGAACGCAAACCCAACCCTGCTCAACTCACCCACTCCCCCATCCCCCATACCCTAAGCAAGAAAGAAACCACAATCACTCCCTCCCTCCAAGCAAGATGTCAAAGTTGGTAGGCGCTGTACTCAAAGTAATCATACCGCTACCACGCTCAGTATAAGTTTAGGTAATAATAAAAAAACGCGACCAGCCCACGACGACCACCACCAGTAGGTATGTACATACATAATACTCAAACATGTCCACATCAAAACCCATCTCTCATCTGCCCGTCTGTCTCTCTCCTCCCCACCAGCATCCACAAACTTTCTTTCCTTCCGTCCTAATCTTTCCTTGATACCTGCCACCCCAACCAAACCAACCCAGCAAGCATCCTAAAGTAACCTCGATTAAAAAGAGAAAAGCAGAAGCATCAAAAACGCAAACGCCATGCCGTCTCCCCTCTTCCACCCAGTTATCACACACACACACGCCGAGAAAGAAAAACCCCAAACAGGCCGAGCGAGATCAAGCTCATCTCTTGTGCCACCACCCGCCCTCAGGCTCAGGCAAACCCCAATCATCACCATCGAAATCCTCAGGTGGCACCCACTTCTCATCATCCTCCGGAGGTGGAGGTGGCTCCTAATCCCCATCATCATGCGTATGCAACGGCGCATGCGCATACGCAAACAGCGACTCCTAATCCTCGTCGCTCCCGACGGCGCTGCTCCCGCCATTGACCGCGCTGCCGGGCCCATTGGACGCCGCGGCGCTCGACGAGACCGTGTTCGAGACCAGCTTGATCCGCGTCGGGGGCCCGCTGGGCGTGGGCTGGGGCGTGCCGTCCGTCGCGGCCGTCGAGGGCGCCGCCGAGCCGTCCTTGGCCGGATCCTCGAGCGCGCGGAGGTCGGCGTTGTTGGAGAGTTCCTTTTCGAACTGCGAGCGATAGAAGGCCTGAATTTTGTCAAGGTCAGTGTCTGGACGGGGGAAAGACAGGAAAAGGACAGGGAAAGGGGGCGTACCTCGAGCAGATTCACGTCTTGGCAGATACCGCTGCTCTCCTCGTTGAAGGTCCTGCAGTTCTTAACCATGAGGTCTAGATCCCTGCGCAAGTCGGCGAGGCTCCGGTACTCGTCCTTCTTCAGCTTCTTTTGGATGTCGTTCATGCAGATCGGGTTGGCGATGATGAGGTAGTAGTCCTGCCAGTCGCGCTTGGGCGGAAGTTTGACGAAAGGCCCGATGATGAGGCGCTTGGGCGGCCCGTCCTCGTCATCCTTTTCGCCTTCGGGCTTCTCCTCTGGCTCGTCATCGTCCACCTCAAAGTTCATTAGGCCGTCAAAGATGCGCTTCAGGCTCTTCTGCAGTTTGTCACGGACGTCAGCCCCGAGGCGGCCGTCGGCTCCGTTGGTAGCGACCGCCTTGGGACGTCCCTGCGGCCCGCGGCGCTTCTTGGCAGGGGGCTCGTCGTCACCCTCCTCCGCTTTGCGCTTCTCCTGGTTCTTGCTGCCTGGCTTGCGCCCGCGCTTCTTAACAGGCGTCTCGACCTCCTCGGTGCTAGCGCGGCTGGCAGACGGCGAGTTATCGATGGAAGCGTTCAGATGCGCAACCTTTCTCATCTTGTTGGCTTCGCGCCTCTCCTTACGGGCATTTTTCCGCGCTGCGGCCGCCTCGGGCGAGTCGTCATCGTCGTCCACAGCCATGAGCCATTGCTCTTCCGTGAGCCCATCATCATACTTAACCTTGGTGCGTTCACGGGCACCACGGCCCAGAATTGTCTCCACCTCCTCCTCCACTGGGTTGCCCTCGTTCAGGTAGATGTCGGGCAGCTCGTCTTCGGCCATGAGACGCGGGACGGCCTTGCAGCCAGGAGCTGTGCCGTACGTGGGGTCGCGTATCCTCTCTTCGTCCAGCTTCTGGAAGACGGTAAGTTCATCATCACTCCGGGCAAGGATCATGTTGAGCTCTTCATCATCCATCTCCTCCTGCTCGCCAGCCTCGGCCATATCGGCAGTCTCCAACAGAGTCCGGAGCATGGCATCACGATCTGTCTCGGACGACTTGTTGTCGAAACGACCGGCCTGAATGACCTTGCCATCCATGTCAAGCTTGAACCTGGCGCGCTCGAGAATCTTCTCTTCGACGGACGCCGAGCTGATGAGCCTCAGAATCCGCACTTCGTTCTTCTGGCCGATACGATGGGCACGATCTTGCGCCTGCAGATCCTGATGAGGGTTCCAATCCGAGTCGTAGATGATGACCGTGTCGGCTGTCTGCAAGTTCAGACCCAGGCCACCGGCACGGGTGGAGAGGAGGAACATGAAGTATGGCGAGTCCGGCCGATTGAAATCCCTCAGCAGATCGGACCGGTCTTCCGACTTTGTGGTACCATCGAGCCGGAGATACGTAATACCACGGAACCGGAGGAAGTCTTCCATGATGTCCATGATCGCAGTCATCTGGAAGAACATCAACACACGATGGCCCGTCGCCTTGTACTTGGGCAGAATCCTGTCAAGCAGCTCGAACTTGCCAGCTGTTCTCCAGAGGAGGTCGTTGCTGGTGTTCATCGGGTTCATCTGGTTCTCGACCTCGTCAAACACGAACGGGTGGTTGCAGAGCTTGCGGAGCTGCATGATCATGTTGCTCAAGCCGCGAGCGCCCGTCTTGCCGCCCTTCCCGTCGCTAACGGCGATCTTTTGGTGCGTGACCATCTGCTTGTAGAGGCGGGCCTGCAGGGCTGAGAACTTGCACTTGATGACCTTTTCTGTCTTGTCGGGAAGATCCTTCTCGACATCCTTCTTGAGACGGCGCAGCAAGAACGGCCGCAGCACCTTATGCAAGCGGCGAATGACGAGAATCTGCTCTTCTTCCGTGAGCTCCATCTTGTCTTGGCCACCGGTGTTTGCAAACGGAGTGTTGAACCACTCGTCGAAAGTCCCGGCTGACTTGAAAATGTTCGGGAGGACGAAGTTGAGCATGGCCCACAGCTCGGTGAGGTTGTTTTGCAGAGGGGTACCCGTGAGGATGAGGCGGAAGCGAGTGCTGTAGTATTGCTGAATTGTCGCGCTCAGCTTGGAGTTGGCATTCTTCATGCGGTGACCCTCGTCGATGATCATGTGGAACCACTTGATCTTGCTCAGCAGAGGACGATCTTTTATGATGTACTCGTACGTGGTCAGCAAGACCTGGAATCTCCCTTGGCGGATCTTCTCCTGCTGCAGCTTCCTGGCGTTCGGAGGGCCCTTGTAGACCACCTTGGCGACAGAAGGCGCCCACTTGTCGAACTCGAGGTTCCAGTTGGTCAAGGTACTGAGCGGAACAATGACTAAGTACGGGCCATTCTGGTGCTTCTTCTCGATCAGGTACGTGATCAGACTGATGGTCTGGATCGTCTTTCCGAGACCCATTTCATCAGCCAGGATACCGTTGAGGCTATTGTTGTAAAGCGAAAGCATCCACTGCAGGCCCTTGATCTGGTACTCCTTCAGGGTGCCGCCAACCAGGATGCTGGCCTGCGCCGTGACTTCTTCCTTGACGCGGTGGGCAATGGCGTAGTAATCGATCTTGCGGCTGCTCTCCTCGTCCTCTTCGTCGGCCTCGCTCTCCTCGGGAAGCCCGGCATCGTCGCCATAACGTTCGGCGGCCTGGCGTTGCTGAGCACGCACCGAAGATGCAAGCTGGTGCAAGAAGCCATCGGTCTGGCGAAGCAAGTGGGTAATACGGGTATCCTTGGCCTGGTCGAGCAGCTTGAGGTAGGCCTCTTCGTCGTTGGCTTTGAGGGCCTGCAGACGCTGTTTTGCTGTCCTCTCGATCCTCTTCTGCTCTTCCTTCTCGATGTTGAAGTGATGAGAATACATGAGGCGACTGAGCTTCTGGGTCTTGCCGCGCTGGGCCTGGCCCGAGTTGAGGACCTCGTTGCGATGGTTGAACATGGCTTGCAAGAAATCGCCGTGCTTCTTGCGCTCCCGGTTCTCGCGCGCGTCGCGCTGCTGCTTCTCGAGCTTCTCGGTGATGCGGGCTTCGCGGACATTCTGCTTCTTCATGCGGCGGTACATGGAGCGATTTGTTGTCATGGCAAGGTTGTCGTAGTGCATCATCTGCTTTCCGATCCTATCCCGGAGAGCGCGCTGCTTGGAATACAGAGCCAGCTTCTTCATCTCAATGATGGCTTTCCTCTTCGCCGTGTCGTCGGCCACAAGCTCATCTTGAGACGCATCCCAGTGTGCCAGATTGCCGGGCAGCGCCTTCAGCTCCGAGTATCTCGCACTCATGCGATTGAAGACAATCTTCTCGCGGTCGGCTCTCAGCTGCTCGAAGTCGATGCCCGCCGGGAAGATGCCCGGGATGATGAGACGATGCTGTCGCCGCCCGTGTTCCATGTATGAGATGGATTTCCGCACCAACCCGCCGTCGTATGGGGATTTGAACGTCTTGAACGACTTGGGTTCTGGAAAGGATGCGACTTCGGCCTGGGCATCCGCGCCGTTCGGGCCAGACTTTACACCATCCTGTCCTCCTGCGTCGGCGCCAGGAGCGTGTGTGGCGGGCGACTGCGTGTCTTGTTTTGTCAAAGATGCGCGGCGGCGTGCCCTGTGCTCGAAAATGGCCTTCTGCATCTGGATAGGGACGCCCGCATTCTTGCCGAGCATCCGGAAAGCCTTGATCTGAGTCCAGAGCAGGTTAAGCTGCGCTTGCGAGAATTGGCTGGACTGGTTTTGCGATGGCGCAGCGTTAGCTGCGTTTGCCGCAGGTGCGTTCGCAGCCGCCGGCAGAGCAGACGCCCCGAGTGAGGTTGTGGGGGGAGCCGTTGTCGTCTGGGCAGCAGCCGGCTGTGGGGGGCGGGCAAGCGCGGATCCGTTGACCACACCGTTGGCGCCATTATGCATGGCCTGCGCCTGTTGTTGTTGTTGTAGCTGCTGTTGCTGTTGCATCTGTAGCTGCTTTCGCAGTTCGCTCTGGCGCTGGAGGGCAGCAAGGATGGACTGGGTCTTGATGAATTCGGGGTCGGTGGTGGGAACACCCTGTTTCTTCATTTGCTGGAATCTCTACAGAGGGTGTTAGAAAACACGGCGACCAGGGAACGTGGATACGCAGACAGGTAGGGATGTATAGAATACTAGGTACTCATAGAGAGATGGACGTCAGGGGAAGGGAAGGGTGTAACAGACCATGAAGACTTCCTGCGCCTGCTGCTGGGTCATCCCCGCAGGGATGGCAGAGCCTGGGTGCTGCACCGCAGGCGGCACCTGGACGCTGGCCATGGTGGCGGTAGCGATATTGATTGAATATTAAGGATGCCAATCCAGTCGGATCTCAATTGTTTGTTGCTACGTCAATGCCGGCGCATGTCTGGGGGTCGGGGGTCGCAGTCGAGGGGTTGTGGAACCCGGTAGGGATGTTCGACGCGGACGCAGTGGCAAACGCAGGGCCGAGTGACAGAGTCGGTCGCGTCCGAAACGTGATGTTTGGCAATTAAGCAACGGCAGTGGGTGGCAGCGACACAAAGAGAAGGGCTGGGGCCGACGTGGGGATGGACGGCGATCTGGGGTGGGTGCAAGATGGGGCTGTCGCGTCGCGGGGACGGGTGCAAAGGTGCGATGGCAGTTCGGAGAGGTGTCCAGCCGCGCCCGGGATGGCGACGTGCTGTGGGGAGAGAAAGGAAAATAGAAGAGGGCGGATAGGCGTGGTGAAAAAAGGGAAAGACAGGCGAAGGTAGCCGGGGAAAGTGGTTGGCCGGAGGGATGCGCGGGGATTAGCGCGTTCGGTGGTCGGCGATTTCGAGATGGCCTCGATGCGTCGCGGGCAGATTGGTGATTTTTTTGATGCGCGCGGTCGCCCTGTGATGGATGGAGAGTTTGAGGCAGACAGCGAGCCGACCAAGATTGAATGGCGCGGCGATGCTGGTCCGGGCGGGCTCTGTGCTGCGGGCTGCACGCGCAGATTGCAGCACGGCCGTTCCAGGTTGCGACCTCCTGCTTGCGGCAAAACTGCGGAAGCCAGCCGTGCGGCGTACTCCAGCCAATGAGATGCAATTCGCCTCAGCCACTCAGCCAGTCGTCTCAGAGCGCGGCTCTCAATCAGTTGCAGACAGCAAACCAGCATTCAATGGAAGTTGATATTGCACACGTATCGCCATCATGTTCTTTTTTTGTTTCTCCGAAACTCTTCGACTTTTTCTCAACCTCTATTCCTTGGTAAAACGTGGTGCTCGTGCAAATATACAATTTATCTTGTATTTTTATCTTCTGTTCGCCCTACTGTGCACTGTGGTGCTCCTGGTATCATTTTGAACAAAACACAAATCCAGTCCAGGTCTAATGCTTCCCATAACGCCTTTCCACACTAAAATCCAACCCAAGCACTGATCCTCTCCTCTCCTCTCATCACCTCTTCACCTTCTTCTTCTCCGGCTCCCCCTCCTCGTCACTCAGCTCGGCATACTGCGTAACAGGCTGTGTGTCTTTCCACGCGCCCGTAAACACAGGGTCCTTCTTGGCCACCTCGGCATACTTGAGCAGCGCCTCGCGCGGGTCCTCGTGCAGCATGCGGCTGAGCGGGATGTTCTCCGAGATGTGCTTCTCGTCGGGCTGGCTGCGCATAAACGGCGTGATCTGCTGCACCTGCGGGCGGTACGGGTCCCGCGACTTGCCCGACGCCGACATCCCGCTGCGTTTTTGGCCCGAGAGCGCCCCAGGCGTGATGATGGCGTCACCTGATAAGCCTAGGTTGCTCTGGTCCATCGTGAAGGAAGGGTCGTCGTCGACGTGCCGCTTCTTCGGCGCGCGGGACATGACGTCGAGGGCGCCGCGGGTCGAGAGCGTGGGGCTGTAGAGGACGCGGGTCTCGGCGTTGGCCGAGCCGGTGAGGATTTGGTTGAGCTTGGGGTGCCAGTCAACGGCGATGAGCGGGATGCCCGGGGTGATCGGGGTGACATGTTCTGGGCGGAGGTTGGCTGGGTTGAGGATATGGAGATGGCCTGATGCGGACCCGGTGATGATGAAGCGGGAGTCGGGCGAGTATTTGATGTTGGTCATCGGGTAGCGGTCTGAGGTCGAGGGGTGCTCGATTTTGATGAGAGGTTGCTTGAACTTTCGCGTGTCCCAGAGCTTGATCAGACCGTCGCCCCCCCGCGTCACAACCATCCGGCCGTCGGCGCTGATGTCGACACCCCCGGTCCACGTGTCGGCTCGGTGCGCATCCTTAATTTCCGCCGCAGGTCTCGTAAACGGGCCGTTGCCGTTGTACATGACCAGTGACCCATCCAGGGCAGCAGCCACCAGGGTCGGGCTGTTTCCCTGTGACGAAGCTCCCCAGGCAACGGCCGTCATCCTTGTGCGCCCTGCCGAACCCGGGGCCTTCGACTTGAACACAATAACATCCTTCTGGCTTCTCTTGTTGTTGATGTCCCATATCCTCAGCGTGCTGTCCGACCCAGCCGTCACGCAGAGGTTCTGGTCCGCAGGGTGCCATGTCCCTGTGGTGATTTCCCCCACATGTCCCTTAGTGTTGTTCATGTCCCGCAGATACATGTCGCCCTTGACAAACTCGGTCACCATGGCCCCATCCCTCGACATGATCTTCGCCTGGGGGTGCGCGGTGACGCAGAGGAAGACACTGCCCGAGTGCCGGCTGAATTCGATATGCTGAATCGGATGCGAGTCAGACGCTGACGACTTCTTGGCCCCCCACGGATCGACGCTCTTAAAGGCCCTCAGAGTTGTGGGCGTCATGGATGCAAAGTCGTGGAAGTTGACGTTGCCGTCGAGAGAGCCCGAGAGCATGCGCGACCCGGCCGGGTCCAATGCGATGCTTGTGACTGCGCGCTCGTGTGTCTTGAGGATCATCTCGTGGGTTACCGGAAACCGCTCCGCATCGTCGTCGTCATCGGATTCTGAGTCGTCGGAGTCGCTGTCATCGCTGTCAGAAGCCGGCTTTTTTTGTTTCTGGGGTGCCGGCCTCTCGACCTGTCGCCTGCTCTGGCCGATCTGCGCGGCGATGTTGGCCTCCTTCGACGTCTTGCCGAACGAGGCGGGTATGAAGGCTCGCATGGGGTCATCTTCGGCGAGGACGGGCTCCTCAACCCGGTAGTCGTCGCTGTCACTGTCGTCGCTCATTTTGATGTCGGATGTCAGGGTTGGAGATGCAAGGAGGCGAGGTTGAGAACGAGTTGAAGAAACCAAGCTTGCAGGGGGTTGAATCGCGAAAGTTGGTCTTGGCGCAACCTAAACGAATCCCTGCTGCATGCAGTCTGGGACACTTTTCTCCTCCCTGCAACCATCATCCACTGCCTTTCCTGCAGCTCTTTGCCATTTTTCAAGTCAAAACAACTTCTTTGCCTTCAGCCCTTGGGACTTGACTTGGTTTCTCAACTTCTGAGTGTTCGGCCGAGACCCGAAAGTGAAGTTACATCCGATTCGTGATGCGGGGAAAGATTGCCCTGCCATTTCTGCCTACTCTGGACTGACCTTTTGGTTGATCGCCATCCTGCTCCAGTCACAGAAATAAACCATTCAGTGCTGTTACCCTGCCCCACGTTCTTATAACCTAATCTCCGTGCCTCGCAAAATGTCAAAGGCTCATGTCCCACGAGCCTGACCTGGACGTCAGGCGGGAATGGCAGACAGTCGCGGACCGGCCCTAGAGGCCGTACTTATATAGGTAGCTCTCTTTGTTCTATCCGCCGTATCCACCTCCCGCCGCTTGTACTCTCTGGGCATAATCCTCAAAACGCTTCTACATCGAGGACTAGCTCGCCCTAGTCACTTTAGTATAATTTCACTTCTGAAACCCAACACTTGTTCAGATAATTAGGCCTCGATGAAGAGCCGGGTTTTTTCTACTTCATCACTGACATCCTGCTGCCAACCCGCTGAGTATGTCTGCACGCGCTACGACCCAGCACCGCACGAGGGCGATTGCAACACCACCTTTTTCGTCATGCTCCTGACCTATTATCGGTATTTTTGAACATCTTGGCCGACTGGATTCTGCCGATCTTACCGTAACTCTAGTTTAGAAGGCAAAGATGGAAACGCGGAAGAAGATATTGGTCTGCGCTGTCATAGCACTCAGCTCAGTGTAAGGCTTCTTTCTGGAAGGGCTTGTCCTTGTTCTCTAAAACTATAGGAGACTGGCCATTCTCTGCTTTCTAGAGCCTCGATAGCGTCTATCGTACGCGTTCCATACGCTTACGGCCTCATCGACAGTCTCGAACATCTCTACACCTTCCAGCCCGTTGCCCTGTAGTCGACCGTCGAGATAGGCATCGCTCTCACCGCCTCCTCTCTTGTGACTTTGTCGCCTCTGTTTCGCAAAATCAAGATTTTCACCAGCTCCAACTCCACCAGACACATGTACGGGACCGGAATGGTAGATTACCAATTCCAAGGTTGGAAAACCACTGGGCTCCCTTCTAGGGACAAGGCTTCGGCGGAGGGAGGGGTCGTGGCGAAGACTCCTGTTCTAGTCTCTACTTTGAAAGTAGAGACGGAATATGACGTGGAAGCGCTAGAAGGGGCAAGTCAGGTTGGCGATGAGATAGAACTGTATCCATACGGTACAACGCATAGCTCATACTTAACTCTTTCTCGAAAGAACACATCCTCCATTGGGCAACTCCAGCTCTCTCCAAACAGCCTCTGCCCCTGATGTGATAATACCTATGAGAATCGGCCGCCTCTGGGGCTTAGCACCGGACTGTGCAGGACATAGAAGACAATCAGCCATTGGTTGAGGGCAGTGCTTAATTAATATATACCGAACTTGTCGAGCCAACAACACAACGCACGCATTACTATCATATTTACCTGCCGTCTCTGTCTTTTTGACCACAATCTCTGACTTTTCGTCTGCAACTTCTCTTCGAGCAGACCTTTGCACACCGGTCTGAGACCAGGACTCCGAGTCGCTGAACTCCCTTCTTTCCATCCCAAAGCAACCTTGATCCTCAGACATGCAGGGAAAACCGGAATGGTGTGAGGAGCACCGGGCCTACCAGTCGCCTGCACGGACAGCAGTGGAAACGTATGAGTCTTCCGTGTAGCAGAAATAGGCAGCATCCTAACTCAGCGCCGCTGTAGGCTCCTCTGTCTCTTCGTCTTCGCCTCCTACATTCCGCAGTACCTCAGCATCGTCGCTCATGGCACCCGTGCCATCTCGTCGCGCTTCATCCTCTTCCACTGCCTCTCCTCCACAATGACGCTCGCGCTGCGCCTATGCCATCCTGTCTTTTACAGTACCTTCAACTGCGTCGATGGCGGGCCGTACACCGGCTGGAAGGCCTATTCAGCCCTTCTTGGCGTCATCCAGGCAGCAGTCCAGTTTATAGCCGCGATGATTCTGTAAGCGGTTTACTCCGCTTGCTCTGTCCCCTGTTCCGGCCCCCTTTGTACAATACTGACAGTTACAACAAGCCTCGCGCTCTATACGACATATCGAACTCCTCCAACCGCCGACGAGCTGGTCGAGTACCCCGAGCCCGGCGTCACGTCAACAGTGGTCAAAACGACAGTGAGCACGGTAGCTATTATTGTGATCCCTATATCACTCGCCTTCCTTTGGTGCAACCAGCTTCCATATTTTGACCAAGATGATCCGGGCACGCTGGGACGGTATACGGCCATCTACGTCGTGGGATTAGGGTTGTTCATGTGTCTCCTAGTGCCCGCCAACCTTGCCGCTGTGGTCCTTCAGTTTGTGTACCAACTGTGGACTGTCTACGAGCTGCGCATCAAAGGCGCACTGAGCCTCGTTTCTGTGCTCATGCAAGCTATTGCTTTGATTTCGCTCGCTGTGGCCCAGACCTTGCGATCGAGGAGTGGCATCATGTGGATTGGCCCGCCGTGGCACACAGTCCAGCGATTCTTGGAGATGTGGATGGCTTTCCTCGGAACCATAATTACACAGGTGGCGTATTTTCTTGTTGGTCTTGGATTTCTGGCCCTCTTGATTGCTGTTTTGCTGGACAGACAAGATACAGGGAGAATCACTCTGTGAACATAGTGACTGTAGCTCT
>FTIZ01002393.1_pt3 | contig 18597 bp, 20 predicted proteins | sample 1658381 | NCBI WGS metagenome assembly FTIZ01 (sample SAMEA3914822, study PRJEB12502) | metagenome | biome: forest; material: soil | place: USA | collected 2012-03-12 | depth 0.1 m
CACACACTCGTAGGGCTGGGCTAAGCGCGGGTCACACCGAGATGCTTGAAAAGGAAAGGAGACCCAGGGTGATGGCTTACACTGCACTGCACGGTCGTATTGTGAGCGTGTATTCTTTCCACGCCGGCAGGGCCAGTCCATGGCTTCATCCCATCTCGCTTCAGTCTTGCAAGGAAGCCGACAAGAGCCCGACCTCGGATCACGCCTGCTGCTGTCTGCTGAGCCACTTTGTTTCCCCCTTGGATTCAAAGGCTAGGTAGGTCTAACGGTTTGGGGCGATGCCCTCTGTTCAGAATGCAACCCCACACCCAACACGCCACAACGACTTCGCGGCAGCTCTATTCCGTCTCATGAACCAACAGAATGCTACTTTGCCGTCAGTACCCAATCCCAAGGCGTCGTCTTACACCACCCCGAGCCAGGGCCGAGGACGGGGGCGGCGGTTGAGAAGAATTGACTGGGTCGTGGGGAGATTTCCACCTGGCAGTCCCGTTTGTTAAGCGCGGCGACTGGGGCGATCCGATGTCCGCTGGCCAATCGGGATGCAGAGCATGGTAAAGGCGCGTCTGCAACGGACCAACCACCCCAGGTTCTCGCATGGAACATGCACGGCGCCGCCCATGGACCAGGGGATCACGGCGATCAACTCGTGCAAGAGAGGCTTTCTGTCATTTCATTGCCTAAATGTTGCGGGGATGGAGCTGCCAGTCGGGTAAGGCCGTTGCGAAAATCTCGCTCGAGTCTATTGCTCCCTCATGCCGCTGCTTCCTGTCACCAACATGATTTCCTCTCTCCGGCTTGAGGGCGGGACAGGGGGGGGGGGTATGGAGAGACAGGGGGAGCTAGTCCGCCCGGCACCTGGGGCGGGGCACGGTTCCGAAGTGCTCGAGGTATCCTTCAAAGTACCTCCTGGAAGGAAGTACATGAACGAGACAGACAGGGAAGATCGGAACGAGCAATCAAGGACCTCCGAGTCTGCCGGGGAATGCCATGCCACTGGACATTGTCTGCAGCATATACGAAGCATCTAGGGCTAGATGGCTGCCCAAATCTCTGTGTACAGAATTATGTGCACGAGCCAGAGAAAGAGACAATGCAGCCTGTCTCGAGCACATCCCTCCACAGCCACACACGACCCCAACCCCAGATGGAGGATTCAAGCCCGAAACCCATTACTTGGACCCGACAGTCTGGGACCTGGCTCGTGCACGACAAGGGTCGTTTGCAGGGCTTCGACCACTAACAGAAATTGCACTGCCTTCCTGCCAAAAGAGTTAACCTCAGATTCGCTGACACAGCGGATCGACCGCAGCAACGGCGATCCCACGCTGTGGCCGCTTCCGTCCAACTGCAACCACCCACACTCGGCTTTCAACGACATCAACAACAACAAGAACCATACATAGTAAGCGCAGCTGATGCACCATGATGCCTCCCATTGGAGATGGCGGGTAGTGACCCCCACCGGTCTTTGCCGAACTTGCGTCACTTTTCTCCTTGGGCTTCCAGAACGAGGCTGTGTGGGCATCGCACTTGGCCTCTGCCGATGCGGCCACCGTGACAAAAGGCGGCTGAGCCTCGCTCAGGAGGGCCCGATGTGAACGACTACACCACCCGCTTCAAGATGTTCACCCACAATCAAGCTCTCAACAAGGCAACATCCGTACATCCCCAAATACCGTGGCGCACAGCAGATCGCCAGCCAACCCATCAAATGCGCCAGGCCCTGCGGTCGCAGACGCATCCGCAGTGCACTCCATGATCCTCCCACGAGAACACGCCGTCTCGATGCATATGCATCATCCCATGGCAATTGGAGGGAAATGAGCGTAGATGCCTAGCCTGCCTATTGCAAGGAACCTTTCATCGCCTGCACAACCCGATAGACCCGGATCTCCGAGCCTTGCTGCGGCGGCCTCATCCCCTGAGTCACCATCCGTCCGTCCTCCCTCCTTTCCCCCTGCATTCCGCTTGCTTCACCTGCCTGGACCTCGCTCCTGGTACGGTGCCCGACTGGATCCGTCTCGGCCCAACACAACCCAACTATTGGCGTGTTTCGCGGACATTGGCCAAGGTCCGCATGCAGTATTCCCGAAAAAGAAAAAGGGGTAAGGAAGACACACGACGAGCCATGACCCACAGCCAACAATTACCATTACCACCATGCGAACGCCAGGTTTACTCGAGTACCTCCTTGTACCCTATCCACATCCCACAACCAACCCCCACAACAGCAGCAACAAACATGTCCAGGCCCGCTGCACTCTTTCGGGCCTGAGAACCTCTTCAGAGCACCCACTCTCCCCCATCCGACGTAAAGCTAACCAACCATCAAGCACGCAGCCACACACTAATTGATGCCCAACCACCAACCCGGCTCTCCTCAGGGTGAAGAACCATCCATATGCCCAGAAGGAAACAATACCCGCAGTCAGCTGGGGCAACGTGACGTGACGTGACGTACACTCCATCGCGGACCGAACGAGCCCCCTGATTACCAACACCTCCAGAGTCAAGAACCATACGCAGTGCGCGGAGGCAAGCAGCAAACTCGCAGGCGGCCGGGGCAACGTGATGTGACTTACATCATGGACCAAGGAAGGCTCCCAGCAGCAAGGCCTCCCCTTTTCCCCCACGGATCAAGCCATCTCCACAAACCCCACATCTCTCCAAGCACTGGGGACCACACACACCCACCCCTCTTTCAAAAGCTGAGTTCACGTTACTAATCAATGAATCATGTTTTTGTCTCCCATTAACCCCCCCGAGCTAGCTACTCAAAGAGCAAAGCCACCGATGACCAAAACCCCCGTGGGAGGGGGGAGGCAGCGGAGCATTTCCGACTTCACCAAGAGAGAGCATGTTAGCTGTATGTAGGTAGTATACAAATCATTACACAGCCTCCTTTCCACTGTTCGTCAGGCCCAGATCCCCAGGCCTCCACAGGCCCGTCCACTCCATCCATCCGTCGCGGCGAACAGCCCCTCCACAAAAGGTAGGGAGCCGTAACCAATCTGGTGCCGGAATCTCCATGGTATGAAACACCACACCCCATCGTTGCAATTGATAGGGGGGCGGGGGCAGGCCCAAAGAAAATGCATCCAAGGGGAATTTTAGTCTTCCTCCCAGCGCGATGAGCCATACGCAGATGCTCTATCAAATGACGAGGAAAGGGGCAGAAAAAGAAAAACAAACAGACTCGCTGCAAATATGTATCCCCGAAGAATCTCGTCAGTCGCAACTCCCTCAGCGACTCTGTGATGCCGCCTCAAGGCAACCTGTGCCCTTCGCAACGTGTCTCGCCAGACTCGGAATGAGAACCATCAATCAATCATTCGTCGGAGAGGTGGGTGAGCTGTGAGAGATTTGTTAGCGAGGTGTTGTGGGCTTCAGAGCACTCGAAATGGACTTACTACTGATCACCACTGCCTCCAGACGGGCCTCGGCCCGGAGTCCTCGGTGAGAATGAAGGCGACGTTGGCGAGTAGCCAGGGCTGGTCGGGGACATTTGCTGTCCCGGCGAACGCTGGAACGACGGGCTCGTCGGCGAATAGGCATCCGGCGACGTAGGCGACCAGGTGGGCGACGCCGGCGAGTAGGACGGCGAAGTGGCATGCAAGTTCGGCGACGCAGGGCTGTAGCTCGGACTCGTGGGCGAGTACGACGGCGAGGTTGGCGAGTTGAACTGTGCCGGCGAAGTGGGGGAGTAATGCCTGGTGGCTGCGGGCGATGCCGGCGAGTAGCTCGGCGAGGTAGGACTGTAATTGGGGCTCGTCGGGCTGCCGGGGCGCATCATCGGCGAGGTGGGCGAGAATGAGGGGGATGACGGGCTGAATTGTGGGCTCGAGGCGTAGCGGCCGCCGGCGTCGAGGAGAGGCGACGTGGGTGAGTACCCAGCCGGCGACGAGGGAGAATAGCCGCCATAGCCGAACGGCGAAGTCGGTGACGTTGAGAAGGGGCTGGTGGCACGCGGGCTCGTCGCGTACGGATTGACGGTGCTCGAGCCGAAACCGCCGCCATACTCGGTTCCGAAACCACTCGGGCTGTCCGAGCCAGCGCCCTGGATGGGTGAGAAGTTACCCATGGTAGGGGAGTAGCTGCCGAGATAGCCATTGTCCGCCATCGGGGAACCCGTGTCGTATGGCGTCGCGGCACCCTCCAGTTGGGTGCCCTTGATCGTCATGCCCGGCATCAGACCCATGCGAGAGTTGTCCGAGATGACCGTCTCGAGCATCTTAGGGTCGAGAAGGACATCGAAATGGCCAGTACCCATGGGCGCCATCTGGCCCAACATAACGTTCTCAGAGATGCCGTGGCAGTCGTCAAGCTCGCCCACGGCAGCAGCCTCCAACAAAATCTCAACCGTCTCCTCGAAAGAGCAGCGCATCAGCGCACCAGTGTCGGCGCGGTTGATGCCATGACGTGTCACAGCTGCAATACTGCCACGATAGGTCATGACATCGACAAGGAGGGCAAGATGACGATGGTTCACATACGAACCATCGAAAGCAAGCACCTGGGTCAGCTCCTGCATAAGGGCGGCCCGTGCAGCTTCGATGCCGAAGACATCCACGATCTGATACAGGTCGTTTGTGGACGTCCGCTTGGTGTCGACGCCATCAATAGTCAGCACGTCTCTCAGGGATGTGCCCTGTGTGTCGAGATACCACTCCATGCATTCCGGCGTGTCCTTGTTGGCCACTTGAGAGCCGTCCGCTCTCTCGATCAGCTTTGCGCCCTTGTTCAAGAAGGCACGCTCGATGCCGGCCACGCCACGCAGGGTGCAATTGTCGAGGAGATGTTTCTCGAGTCGCTTCAACATGACATCGTCCTCGATGATCTTGTTTCCGTCCTCGTCCTTATCGTCGTCTTGGCGGATAACGCGGATGCGAATCACCATCTCCTCTGCATTGTTGTCGCTGAAAATGACGGCAATATCCTTCTTGTACTCGTCCTTGATGCGCTGCGCAACATCTTCCACACGCAGGCCCTTGTCAAGCATCTTCTGCCGGTCCAGGGTGAGTCTCAGGAGCCAGCGAGATTGGCTTTCGAGGGAGTCCTGCTCCGAAGAGTCTGGAATCAAGAAGTAGGACTCGACCATGTCGAAATCCTCGGGAATGTTCGTAGACGTGACATCGGGATCATAATAGATCTCGGTGATGGCAGTGACGGAGCGGAGACTGGTATGCTCGACGGCGTTGCGCATCTTCTTCGCATCCTCCTGGGTTGCATTTTCGGAATCCAGATAGACGACCATGGATGGAGTCTTGATGTCCTTTGCAACGTTGAGAATTTCCTTGAGACGAGGAACACCAAGCGTGACGTTCTTCGACGACACACCGGCAAAGTGGAAGGTGTTCAGTGTCATCTGCGTCGCGGGTTCTCCAATGGACTGGGCAGCCAGCACTCCGACCATCTCTCCAGGGGCAACCATGGACCGAGACCACCGGTTCTCCACCTCGCCTAAAATGTGCTCGAATGCCAGCTTGTTGATTCTCTGTTCGACAGCGAGACGCTTGAACGCCAAGCGGGACCGCAGCTGGATCTTGAATAAGATCGTGGCATTATAGTCGGCCTCCTGCGAGATCGGGTCGGGGCCGCGGACCACGACCATGCGCTCCAGCATGGCCTGGACGACGGGGATCACGTCCTTGGGCGCGAGATCGCTGCGGTGAGACTCATCGACCTTGAAGAGCTTCTTGGCAGTCTCAATAATACGACCGATGTTGAGTGGGAGCTGCATGTTGTCCTCGGCCAACTTGCGGCGGTTGATCTGCCGCACGAGCTTGCGATCGGACAGCAGTTGCTCGTACTCTTGGTCCAAAAGATGCTGCACCGCTGGGTCGCTGGTCATCTCCCTTCCGTACTCCAGAGCCTCGAGGGCAGCGCCGGAGGTCGACTCATCCATGACATCCAGGCGGAAGCGCTTGTCGAAGTTTTTGTTTGACAAGTTCATGTGATCCACGCGCTGCTTCTCAATGGAGATACCGTCCAGGCCGTCCTCACCGTAGACGAACTGAATGATGTCACCGAGAGAGTTTCGCACCGTGCCGTCGTAGCGCGCTTCTGCGTCTTCGAGGGCCTTGACCAGTCTGCGTTGGATGTAACCTGTCTCGGCTGTCTTGACAGCGGTGTCAATCAGACCTTCTCTGCCGGCCATGGCGTGGAAGAAGAACTCCGAGGGCGTCAAGCCGCGAAGATACGAGTTCTCGACGAACCCGCGGGCTTCGGGAGAATAGTCGTCCTTGGTGAAATGCGGGAGTGTACGGTACTTGAAGCCGAAAGGGATGCGCTTGCCCTCGACAATCTGCTGCCCGACCAAGGCAGTCATCTGGGAGATGTTGATCGAAGAGCCCTTGGAACCAGAGCGCGCCATCGTAACGGCGTTGTTGATATCCTTCAGACTCTTCTCAGTCGTCGTGCCGGCCTTGTCACGGGCCTTGTTCAGAGCCGTCGATACCTTGTTCTCAAACGTCTCTCGAATGTTCATGCCGGGGAGCGGCTCGAGCTCATTGTTGGTGGCTTGCTGCGTCAGCCGGCGCACCTCCTCCTTCTCGTCGTTGATGTGTTTCTGAACCAATTCGATAGTCTTGGTGTCAGGAATGGTATCACCAATGCCGATGCTGTGTCCATAATGCAGGAGCCAGTAGTTGACGACGCGTTGGCAACCATTAAGAAAGTCCATAGCGCCGTGCGGACCGAGCTCGTTATAGCACAGATGGACAATACCACCTCCCGCAGCGCCGACACTCTTTTTCATCAACAAGCCGAACATGAGTTCTCCTTGCTGGATGAGGAGACCATCGTCCTTGGCTGGATGGTCCTTGTCCGGCGACTCAGAGTTCATGTGGATGTTGATAATCTTGGGGATGATCATGCTGATGATCTGCTTGCCAGTCCACCGAGGACGAGGCTTGAAGATTGCGGGAAGCGGAATGATGCCGTCCCACTCAGGAACCCACATCATGAGATTCATCACCTCTTCCTTGGTGAGGAACACATCACGGCGGCAGAGCTTGTACACGCCGGCCAGAGTGTCTTGAACGATGCCCATGAGAGGGCCGTTTCTCTGCGGCGAGACAATGTTCAGAGGAACCATGCAAAGCTCCTTGACTTCGGCGCGCGTCTCCTCGGTCTGGGGAACGTGCAAGTTCATCTCGTCGCCATCGAAATCGGCGTTGTATGGAGAGGTGACGGACAGGTTGAGGCGGAATGTGGAGTAAGGCATGACCCGAACCCTGTGACCCATCATGGACTCCTTGTGGAGAGACGGCTGACGGTTGAAGATGATGTAGTCGCCATCCATCAAGTGGCGTTCCACCTTCCAGCCGTACTCGAGTTGAACAGCTGTCGCGCGCCGATAATGGCGAAGGTCAAGACGAGTCCCGTCAGAACGGACGACGAAGCGGGCGCCTGGGTGCTCAGTCGGTCCATTCTGGACATACTTGGTGAGCTTTGCGATGTTGTAAGGAGTGACAGTCTCGGGGTAGGTCAAGGTGCGCGCGATACTGCGCGGCACGCCAACCTCGTCCAAAGAGATGTTGGCATCACCCGTGATGACTGTACGAGCCGAAAAGTCGACACGCTTTCCCATCAAGTTGCCTCGCAGACGGCCCTCCTTTCCCTTCAAGCGGGCGCGGATGGCCTTCACAGGACGGCCGCTCTTTTGCAATGCCTGTGGCTGGCCAGCAATGTCGTTGTCCATGTAGGTGGCGACGTGGTACTGGAGAAGGTTCTCGAAGTCGGTGATGATGTGCTGCGGCGAGCCCTCTGCAATGGCCTGCCGGACATTGCCGTTGGCGCGAATGATATCGCCGAGCTTGTAGGTCAAATCGTCCTCATTCCGGAGGCCCGTGCCGGTTCCGTCCATAGAGATACTCGGCCGGACAGGCGGGGGTGGGACGGGGAGGACTGTGATAATCATCCACTCGGGCCGGGCTTGGGAGATGTTGAGACCAATGTCAATCATCTCGTGATCCTTCATCCGACGGAAAATGCTGAGCGCATTCTCGGGGGTGATGACTTTCTTCTCCTTGGTTTTCACGCCATCTTCGTCCTTGATTTCCACATTGCCCCAGAGCGTGAGGGCCTGCTGGCGGATGGTGGGCTGCACGTTGCCGCATCCTGCATGGCCACCGACCGGCCCATCGCCGGGGCCGCCACCGTGGTTGAACTCGCCATCTTCGGCTTGTTTGGGCGCGTCATTGTCACATCTCTTCTTGCTCTTGCAGATATCCCAAACGCGCTTAAATCGAACTTTCGGGTCGCGGATCCGCATGGCAGCGGCATACTGCGGGTCAGACTGCTCAAGCGTCAGCATCAGCCACACAAAGACTACCCGGGTGGGTAGAATGCACTAACTCTATCAGCCAACACCTTGCTACAGTTGTGGCAGACGATCTCGAGCAGCTTCTTTGTGCGCCTGATGAAGCCGGGGTGATAAACGGGTCGGGCCAGCTCAATGTGCCCAAAATGGCCGGGGCATTCGGTCATGTTTTCGGTGCAGGTCTTGCACTTGAATTGTCGGTCGACAGAGCCGAGAAGGGGGTCGTTGAGGCCACCATCGCGAGGCTTGGTCCGCGTCTCGTCCATCGTCTCCGGGTAGATTATGTGGCACACGCTCATCCCCTTGATCTCCTCCGGGGACAGGAGCCCAAACTGGATCTCCTTGATCGTGCGGATCGGCGCGCTCGAATGCGCGAAGATAAGGTTCGCCATTTTGATAGATTGGAAATGCAGAAACCGCTACAGGAAAAAAGTCGCGATGCGCGAGATGCGTGGGCTGATCAGCGACCGGGTCACTGCTGGAAAGGAGGGTCAGGCTCGTCGAGCGAATGTCGCGATGCCGAAACGCGCGCGGTAGTCTGCGAATGATGGCAGAGCCGCGGCAAAAGAGAAGAGAAAATTACTGCAAGGCTAGCAGTCGGTTTGATGGCAAGCAAGCGCCGCGTGATGATTTTTCGCGATGCTGTGTGTGGCCTCCTCCACTGCGCTTTCCAGGCCAGCGGCCTGAAGCTGCGATCGTCAAAACCTCGGCGCCTCCAGTCTCGCTGCGGCTCGGGAAAAAATCGAGAGATTCGAAAATCGCGATCGGTAGGTTCGATATTCCTGTCGGAAAAGGATGGGCGACAAGAATTCGGCAGGTCTCGACGCGGTTGCGATGATGGTGGAGAGTTGATGGATGGGTTGAATTGGGGCGAGGAGAAGGATCACGCAGCGCTGCCTAGAAAAGTTCGACTTGACAAAGCAAAACGCGGGAGTGAGGCGACCTGCCAGGTTCCTCGCTAGGCCGCTTTCGGATGTGGCCCACTTTTGACACAACCCACCGACCGGCGACGACCGAGCGCCGGGAATTGAAATAAAAAGAAACAGGGGTACCAAATGGCGCTGCGCTCTGCATCAAGAGCACGGGTACCTTCGTTTGACTAAATTTGGGCTCCCTGTTCCTATCATGATGCGCGAAAACCGATTCACGAGGCCTGTCGCATTGTTCTCATGCATTTTCGATTCCCTGCTTCTATTGTGGTGCCCAGGAACCCATCCATGAACCAAGCTCTCATTGTTCCAACGCATTTTCGGGTGTCCAACTGCATGCCTATGTCGGGCAAGTCGCCGTTTTGTGGGTGCTGGAGCGGAGACCGCGCGCTGCGGTTTATCACTTCTTCTTCCCTCGCCCTCGCCCAGCACCGGTGCCTTTCTTGCCAGATCCCCTCTCCTCGCCCGTCATTTCGCCGTCATCCTGATCTCCAGGACTTTTCCTACGTAATGTCCCGAGGCCGACATTCACAAACTCTTCCTCGCTGTCCGACTCTCCCAGATTGAACAGTATGGGCATCCGAAACACGTCCATGTCCTCGGTCAGCCCGCCGCCGTTCTCCACAGTCAAGACATCAATGTCCTCGTCCTCTTGATCAAGTCGCCGCTTTTGAATCTCTTCCTGCGGGTGGATATCGAACTCGTCCTCCTTCTCAATGTACTCGACATTCTCCTCAACCTCGGCAAAGTCCGGCGCAAGTGCCGACCACCGCTGAGGGCTCGTGACGGACCAGATGTTGATTCTCCCCGTCTCTAGGCCACATGCCGCCAGCAAGGCGCGGTGTGGGTGCCATTCAATGACGCCTTGCTCCTCTTTCGGTCCCTCCAGCATGCGCACCAAGCTGCCGTGTCCCCGTTCCCAAATGTAGAGCTCGTGGTTGTTGTAAGTGGACGCTGCCACATACTCACCAGTGGCGCTGAAGGCAACGTGGTTCCAGGACAACCTGTTGACCACGTCCTGAAACTTGTGCTCGAGAGGTATTTGTATCGTGTCGAAATCGAGATCTGCGGCAGAGAGGTTCGGGACATGGAAGGTTCGTATTATCCGGTCCTGCGCGTTGACAAGGAGCTCCTTGCCGGACTCGGTCAGCCGCAGGGTTGTGATGATCCCGCTCGCTATCTTTTCCGAGTAGATGATCTCGCGTGTCTTGGCATCAATGATGTTGAGGCGTCCCTTGGTTGTGCCGGCCAAAAGGTGGTCGCCCGTCGCAGTATAGACGATGGCCGTCGTCATATGCTTCGCATCTTCCTTGGCATGTTTCTCTTTCAGCGCCGCATCGGCCTCTATATTCGGTCGTTTTTGAACCGAGGGCAGGACGTATCGCACGTCGCCAGAATCCGTAATGTCAACGAGCATCGGTTGGTCCTCAAACAAGGCCGCGGCAAACTGGTAGCTATCGCTAGTTAGCCCCCTCTCCATCCTCCACGGCGAGGTATCAACAGCACGAACTGATTCCAGGGGTGGAGCTCGGCCCCATAAACCGGAGCGCGGAAGCGCACCTCACGGTAGCGTTTTCCGTCCTGGAGGTCCCAGAGAATCGCCTTCCATCCCTGGCATGCTGAGAGTAAATAGCGGCCACACCGTGACCAGCTGAGAGAGGTAATGTTTTTGGAGTGCCCTCTAAGCTTGCGCGCCACGCCCATGGTCTCCAGGTCCCAGATGACGACAGTGCCATCGACGCGACCTGAGGCGAGGAAGTCGCCTCTACGGTTGAATCGCACGCATGTCGAGTGTCCGGAGCGAATGGTATTGGTGATATTCTCAGGGTAATCTTGGAGGAGATAATCGTCGGAGAGTAGGAGATTCATTGCCGCGTTGAATGCTCGGGGACTCCCCGAGGCGGTTGTCGCGACAAGGCTGGCGGTGGATTGACGGGAGTTGGCGTTGCTGCTGCAAGGCTGCAGGGCCCCGCTGACAGGGTTTCAGCAGCAGATCTCGCGTGGGATGAGATGCCAAGCCATGGGAATGCCCCGCCAGTGGACCTGCGGGGTTAGCCAGACAGTCGGTTGGTTTTCTCCCGATGATCGATAGCTTTGTTCTTGCCAGGGAGTAATAGTCCCGAGTGATTCACAAGACAGGTGACAGCCCCAAGGCACGGAAAAATGGCCAACTCCAAGTACAGCACGCCCCATATCTGTATTGAGATTATAGACTGATGTTTGACTCAAGGTTCGAATACGTCAAGCAATTTGAGCAACCCGACAATCTCCTCCCAAACACATGGATCGTCGTCAGAATCGATGGGCGGGGCTTCACCAAGTACGGCAGCACCATTTGACCACACACTCTTTCTTCATATTGCAAGCAACTGAACTGTCTTGTCTAACTCATTCTAGGTTCTCGACCAAGTATGGCTTTGAGAAGCCAAACGACAAACGGGCTCTTGAGCTCATGAATGCCGCCGCCAGGGCAGTCATGGCAGAGCTCCCAGACATCGCCATTGCCTACGGAGTCAGCGACGAATTCAGGTGTGCTTTTTCTTGCACTGTACGGGGCTGAGCGCATCCACGCTGACATCCGCCTAGCTTCGTCTTTCACAAAACATGCAGTCTCTTTGAGCGTCGCTCTAGGTAAGCCACCAGCCTAGAGCTGCTCTGGGACACGGAGCTGAGTGTCATGGCAGCAAACTGGTCTCAACGATTGTCTCCACATTCACCGCATACTACGTTCACTTGTGGTCGACTTATTTCCAAGAAACCCCTTTGACCCCCCCGCTGCCTAGCTTCGATGGCCGGGCAGTGTGCTACCCGTCAGTGCAGAATCTTCGAGATTACATGAGTTGGAGACAGGTTGACTGTAGGTACTCTAAACGTCCAGCTCGGAGTGGTCCTGACCTGCTAGGCCACATCAACAACCTTTACAACACGGCCTTCTGGGCCCTCATTCAGTTAGGTGGAATGGATAGCACCGAGGCTGAGAAGACCCTGAAGGTGAGCTTTCCTGCGCTTGACTAACCAGCCATGTATCTAATGCACAAAACACGAACATACAGGGGACTTTTGCGGCAGACAAGAACGAGATTCTCTTCTCGAAATTCGGCATAAACTACAACAACGAACTCGAGATGTACAAAAAGGGCAGTGTTGTTTTCCGAGACGTGAGCCCTTGACCTTACCCAAACCGCTATGTCCAAGTGACTAAAAAGGGAGGGCAGTATGAGCTGGTGGAGCCTGGCACACACAACGCCACCGTCGAAGCGGACAACTTGGCCGAGCCGGTCCAGCAATCAAAAACACAAGCCGAAAACGACAAGAAGCGACGAGCAAAGGCACGGATTGTGGTGGAACACCTTGACATTATCAAGGACGACTTCTGGGACCGGCGGCCCTGGCTACTCTCAAACAAACCGGGCAAAGTCCCAAAAGAGCCCTAAAGACCGGGCCGGAGCCGGGCTATGATCACAGGCTGTTCCTTGCCCAGAAAAGTGTTGGCCGTGATGGCGGGCTCCCTTCCTTTCTGCGCACCGCAGACCCCAGCGCGTTCGCAGTGGTGCGTGGCATGCGATGGGGCCGGCGCAGCTGCTGGTGCGCCTCTGATGATCTCGAGTTCCCTGGGCCAGAGGCCGAAAGGCACCTTGTGACGCGGGCGAAACGGAGCAATATACCCTATACCATTGGGTGGAGCCTTTCACCCTTGGTCAGACTTTTGCAGCGTGCTGGCCTCCCGTTTCCTCCTCTTTGCCTCCTTTCGTGCCCTCCTCTCAGTCCTCCGGGCGCGTTTCTCCTCCTTTGTTTCGTTCGCTCTTGTTGCCTGCTTCAGCTCCTTCTTTGCCGCTTTCTTTGCCGCCTTTTCACCAGCTTTTCGAACTGCCTTCGCCTCGGCGGCCTTCCTTGCCGCCTTCTCTGCCTTGTGTAACCTCCTCGCTGCCCTCCTAGCATGCCTCTCAGCCTTGCTCTCGCCTCGCTTCTCTTTTCTCGAGGCCGACCCTTCGCTGTCGTCAGAAGTCACGGGCGTCGCGTCCGTCGATTCGCCCCGGACAAGATCCACCTCCATTGTGCCGTCCAACATGCCACCCCGCACAAAGGATGCGTAGAGGCCGCTCACGCCTGTGTATTTCCCATTCGGCTGGCAGCTCGCGATGATGTCCAGCTTGCCCTGAGTTACCGACTGCACCACGGTCCCTTTCTTGGACGTGTCGAGACCCTTGAGTTTCTGGTCAAAGGCGTGCAACCACCATTGGTCGCTCGTGTAGTGCGTCTTTTGGCCAATTCCGCGGCCGTCTGTGTTTCGGGAGATGAGGAGAGGTTTTGCCAGGCCGATCGTGTTGTTCGTGGGATGGAGGGAGAAGCCTTTTCCACGCCACCCTTGGGACTGGAGGAGCGCGGCCGCGTCCATGACGGTGGTCGGGTACTGTGGGCTGTCGGGCTGGACTTTTCTTCTGAGTTTCGCCGTGGGGCGTCGAGTTGCGCTACCTGGCAGGCAAGGACATCATGGGATATCTGGGGACGTGAATCAAGTGCAGAGACAAAAATTTGGCGCCTGCGACAGGGATCTGGTGTCTGATGTGGGAAAGCATCCAATCCTTGCTGGTTACATAAGCACGCTAATGTCGGCCTCTTGATGATTGCTCCACACACGATCCACGTTAACTTCCCTTGGGACCACACACTGCATTTCTCACTTCGGATCACACTTCAGAGCCTTCCCCGGATTGTCCTGAATCCCCAGAGGCAAAGATAATTGCCTATTCGTGTGCCTCTCAAAGTATGACGGTTGAGAAAAGAGATAACATTGAACAGAGCTCCGTCTTCTGCCTAACCAGAGAGGTGCTACCCGACTCTGGACAACCCAGAAGACAACCTTTTGGTCCCAAACATCGCCCTCGATGCCCCAAGGGCCTATGTTAGGTCTAAAGTACCAAGCCGAACATCAAAAGGCGAGGGACCGAGTCCCTAACAAAAGACACCAAGAACAGCATAGCCTTGACAGCGCCGATGGCCATCGCAGCGGTCGTGATCGCCACGTCAAGCATGAAAAGAACCGTCTCCTTCACAGCGTGCCGGGCTCCTTTGACCAGCCCATGCCTCACAACCTGCAGGATATTGTCGGTGACCAAGCGGTATTGTGTTGCACAGCTGAGCAGCAACAAACTACCGACAGCATACGTGACCCAGCGCAGCGACAGGAGGAAATCCCACATGCGCTTGCGCTTGGTCTGATGCACCCACTCCGCCAAACTGGGCCAGTAATCGCTCCCTACTCCCCACTCGTTGTCGCGGCCGTAGCAGTAAAGGACTTGGGACCTGAGGATGGTAGTAACGCTCTCCCCATCTGCATCGCCTGTTTCTGGGTTGAATCCCCCGGCTGTCGCGAAGCGCTGGAGCGCGGGCCAAACGACCATTTGGACTTTGCCGAGGCGGTCTCCCGCGGGTAAAACCGCCCAAGGATTGACCATCTCCCCTGTGAGGCATCTTCGGACTGCTTTGACGCGGTCTAGCGCTGAGGTGATGATTGCTGTTCCTCGGTTCCTTAGAGTCGAATAGTTGGACTGAGCCTCTTCTTCCTGTCGCTTGCGGCTCTGTTCGGCCGTCCGCTTTGCTTCAGCAATGGCATCAGCGGTTTTATTCGCTTCCACTGAGGCGTTGTAGATGGTATCGTCAACCTGTTCCTGGCTAAGATTCCACATTTCGCCCAGGAACGGCGACGAGAAGTGAAAGATGGTGCCTGACCAGCGCATGCCGATGGAGAGGCATCCTGCTTCGGCGACAATATTGTGGAGATCCTGGTACACGTCTCGCAACGATTTGGTCGCGTCAAAGTACTTGTCCATCATGCGGATCATGGGAAGCAGCAGTGCTGTGAGCTGCAGGGCGCGCTCGTCGACACAAGGCCAAAAGTCCGGGGTCAGGTTGTTGTCGGCGAGGATGCCGCGGACGCTTTGAGAGCGCAGCGTGGTGCGCCGGTATCCTGTGTTGCGTTAGATGGCACTCCGAGTTCCATATCGGGAGAATGTTCCGCCAGTCAACAGAATAGGTCTTCTCACCTTCAAACTCGAGGGTGCACTCATCTTGTGCCTCCAGCATCTTCTTTTGGCCCTCGTCTGCCCCAAAAAGCAGATCCTCAAACACACATGTTTCCAATGCCTTCCCGATGACCCCCGTGAGCAGCCACTCCCGCTTCCGCCGGTTGACCAACAACGCATCCCACCCACCAGCGTTGTTGTCCTGCTTCGCAACCTTCTTGACAAAACACCTGAAGTGCTTCGACGACCCCCCTTCCAACCAAACCAACCCCGGAACCCCTTCACCGGCAGCGAGAGTAGCCGGCAGGTCCCCATAACCAAAATACTCCAGCACAAACTTCCTCGTCTGTCGAAACAAACTCTTATATCGGGTCTCATACCAAATGCTGGGGAGCTCCTCCTCCGTCCAGAGCCCCTCGAATCGCATTCTCGTGGGCCGCCAGTCGCCCTTCGTCAACTCCCGTAGCTGACGCGGCTGGCCACCTCCGTTCCAGAAATCCAAGCCAAACCACTCTCCATGATCGTTGTCCATCACACCTTCAAGTGTAGCGGGCTCCTCGGGCTCCACGGGTATGATGGGGCCGGTGATGGTGGGACTGCCGAAGATGGTGGGATCATCAAAGGTGAACTCATCGATGATGGGACCATTCCATTCGGAAGCCATTGTGCTGGGATGGGATTGGTCTCGATTGCTCAGTTGATCAGTGATGCTTTTTGCCTCTACTCAGTTCGCCGGAAAGACTGAAGGATGGCTTCTTCGCAGCGTGAACAAAATTTGGTGATGGCGTATTTTGCGAAGGAATAAGGCCAAATGGATGAGACAGTCTCTGGTGTAATAGTCAGCCACTCACAAAGAAAGCGGGCTTGCAAACGGGTATGGGCAAAGCATGCATGGGTTTGTCCCAACAAAGGACAATCGACAGAGACCGCATCCGGAGAAAGCAACAGAATGGCGCCGCAGCTCATACCCGAGGAATGCAATCCCAAGCCACTGTGCTGTTCGACACAGCCTCCAGGTAGGTAAAAATAAGCTCGCTCGCATTGTGATACATGGATGTAAATCTACAGAGTAAACCCCCAACAGAAACCGGAACTCAACCGTCAAGGACTCAATGGAACGTCGACTGAGTCCTCCCCGATATCAAACGCCGATAGCCACCTTTGCCACAGTAGGCGGCCCTTGTTTTCATAACTCTTCGTACAGGTTGACGACCGGATCAAACTGAGCCGCTCAGCTCGCCCAAACATCGCAAAGCCCCCCCCCACAGCCCGGAGCGGCACGCTGGTACTGACACTTCCGACACCACGGGCTCTAATACGCCCGGAGAAGCTGGCAATTGAGCACAAGCCTCTCGACCTCGCAATCTGCACCGTTGGGCAGCTTCTGCCCTTTCGGAAGCGCCGCAATCACCGTGATGATGACGATGTTTGTGGTGTACTGCAGGTTCAGGTCAAAGACGATTGCGTTCTGAGGGAGCGGATCGTCTGGGACGGGGAGCGGAGTGGCCCGTCCCACTGTTTGACCGTTGATGCTCACGAACATCCGGTACGCCCGGCCCTGATGCTCGAACGGTGCCAACCGAGGAATGACTTGCAACCGCCCGTGGTTGCCCGGAACATGCACTGTGAGGTTCTGGTGCGCTTCCTTCGCGTCCGCCGGGATCTCGAGTCTAAACCTGTGGTCCATAGCCACACTAGGGTGGGTTCGGATCAGAACGCTCGGCAGAAGGGAATCCGCATAACCTATGGGCGTTAGTAAGACACGTGCGTGTGCGAAGACCAGAAGGTCGAGGGTGGCGGTGAACATACCTCTACCAGGAGCGCGATATTTGTAGTCGTAGATCGGGGGCGCGACCAACGGCGCGGGAGCAGGATGCCCGTTTTGCAGTTGATGTGCGGGCGGAGGCTGTTGGAAGTGATGAATAGCAACTGGCGTTCCATTCGGAGCACCCACAGCGCCTGGCACATTGCCGTTTGGTCGCGGGAACCCCCCCGGAATTTGCGGACCACCAATGCCGGGCATCGGACCGGCGGTCGAAGATCGTGGAGACGGCGCCACTCCGGGTAGAGCCCTGGCAGGGTCGACCTGAAAACTGGCGGCGGTCGTGTTCGTGAGAGGAGGGGGGACATTGCGGTTGCCGTCCGTAGCTCCACCAGGACGACCCAAATCACCAGACTGACCGATCTGCGGCGCAGGTGAGGCCGCGGTACTGCTTCTTGACCCACCGACATGGATGGTGATCTTCTTGGGTCCCACGACTGGCGTCTCTTGACCAGGAGTCATCTTCAGTCTGATTTTTGGCTGGGGCGGTTCCTGAACTGCGGCTCTTGCCTCGTTGAGCTCTTTCTCAAAACATTTCTAGTTCACCTATTGTCAGCCACACGGCGTTACCCACGGGACAGGACCACCTACCTTGAGATCCGTTGCTAGGGAGTGGATGTCACTTCCTTCTTCGTTGTAGAAGTGGGCATTGGTCCAGAGAAGGCTCGCCCTATCCTCAAGGGCTGCCCAGTTTTTGAAGTCGCTGATGCCCGTTGCAGGCTGTCGGCCGTGAATGCCCTTGACGAGCTTCTGCAAACCCTTCAATGAGAGCGGAGACGTGATGACGGCAAAGTAGTCTTTGTAGGTACGGGGGGGCAGATTGATGAAGTCCAGGAAGTACGGGTCCCTAGCATTGTTAGCTCAACCGAAACGTTGATGACAACAGTGGAGAGCAAAAACTCACGATCCATCCGGCTTCCGGATCAGCTCCTCAACAACCTTCTCTTGGGCCTGTTGGAAAGAGAGCCCCTTGTAGGGCACGCCCTCGTACTCGTGGTCTGCCTTGACTCGTCCACTCCTGTCCAACTTCCTGGCTTGCTCCAAGTCAGCCCTTGGGGGCCTGCCAGGCCCTTTCCTCTTTAGAACGATCTTCCTCGGATTGCCGTCTTCTTCCTCGTCCTCCTCATCCTCCTCACCCTCAGCATCCTCTTCACCTTCGCCTTCGGCATCCTCATCGCCTTCAGCATCCTCATCGTCTTCTTCGGGCTCTTCCATCACCGTGGCCCGACCAGCGGAAAGTTCCTCCGATTCAGGTTGGAGATCGGATGGAATTGGTGTCGCTTGACAGCTATAGCCCGGGATGAGCTTGTACGCGGGATTGGTTTTGGTCATGTAGTTGCTCAGTGCCTTGCGCACCCGCTCAGCATCCTCAAAAATGTCGGAATTCTTGGAGTAAAATTCCTTCGCGTTGGTCACCATGCGCTTGAAGTAACTCTCGAGCTCCGAGAGGTTCCTGAAGTCCTGGTTGTGGAGTTTCCGCTCGATGATTTTCAGCGA
>FTIZ01000566.1_pt2 | contig 18583 bp, 22 predicted proteins | sample 1658381 | NCBI WGS metagenome assembly FTIZ01 (sample SAMEA3914822, study PRJEB12502) | metagenome | biome: forest; material: soil | place: USA | collected 2012-03-12 | depth 0.1 m
ATCCATGACCGGCAGCGACATCGCCTCGGTCGAGGTCATCACCAACCCGTCGGCCCAGTTCGGCGCCGATACCGGCGGCGGCATCATCAACCTGGTCATGAAACGCAACCGCCGCCCGGGCGCCAGCGGCAATATCCGCCTCAATGTCGGCGAGGACGGCCGCTATAACGCCGCCTTCTCGGGCAACTACACCAAGGGGCCGATGACACTCAGCCTCAGCCTGTCGCAGCGCCACGACATCCGCACCTTCACGACCGATTCCGACAACCAGCGCCTCGATCCGTTGACCGGGGACCTCGGCGATTTCCGTCAGCACGGCGCTTCGACCCGCCCGCGCGATTCGACGTCGGGCAATATCGGCATGGATTATAACCTGTCGGATTACGATACCCTGTCGCTGAGCGCCAGTTACAGCCGCAACCCGCAAAGCGGCATGCGCGACAGCCACACCGTCGCCACCAATGCCGCAGGCACGGTGACGCAGGACTACGATCGCCGCGGCGACACCGACGGCGGCCAGCGCAATGGCAGCTTCCAGGTCATGCTCGACCATCGCGGCCAGACCTATGGCGAGGACTTCAAGGTCCAGTTCCGCCACAGTGAAAGCGACAACCTCAACGACACCCGTTACACCAACACCTACACCACGCCTGCGCAGGCCACGACCTTCGATCGCGTCAGCAACAAGAGCAACACGCGCATCGACGACTTCAGCGGTGACTACCTGCACCCGATCGGCGACACCCAGCAACTGGCCGCCGGCTGGGATATCTCGGCCAACCACAGCGATTTCAACAACTTCCAAACCCTGCCTCAGGCCGCCGGCGCGCCCGAGCTGCCCGACAGCCAGTTCAACAACCACTTCCAGGTCGACCAGGTGGTGACGGCGGCTTATATCACCTGGCAGACCATGCTGGGGCCCAAATGGGGCATGCTGGCGGGCCTGCGCCTGGAAGACACCAATGTCGATCTCAACCAGTTGACCGGCAATACCTTCAACCAGAACAACTACCTCAACTGGGCGCCCAGCCTGCACCTGACCTACCCGCTCAGCGACACCAGGAACCTGCGCCTGAGCTACAGCCACAAGATTCGCCGGCCCAATCCGGGCGAGCTCAACCCCTTCCTGGTCTACCGCGACGCCTTCAATGTTTCATCGGGTAATATCGACCTGAAACCGCAGGAAATCGATTCGTTCGAGGCCAAGATCGCGGGCAGCAGCTATTCGGCCGGCGTCTATTACAATGTCAGCACCAAGACGATCTCGCAGACAGCGGAATTCCTGCCTGGCAACATCCTGCTGACGACGTCGGAAAACGCCGGCAAGTCGCAATCGGCCGGCGGCGAGTACCAGTTCAACGCCAACCTGACCAAGACGGTCGCGATCGACGCCAGCTTCAACGTCTATTACCAGCAACTCGACAGCTTCGATCCCTTCACCCATGCGCCCGAGGAAACCAAGGGCACATCCTACACCAACCGCGGCCGCCTGACCTGGTCGCCGACGTTCAAGGACCAGTTCCAGGTCATGGCCATGTTCAACGGCCCGCGCCTGCAATCGCAGGGGACAGCCTCTAGTTTCAGCATGCTGAATCTCAGCTATTCGCGCACCCTGACCCCGGCTCTGAAGCTGATCGTCACCGATAACGACGCGCTCAACAGCATGAAGTTCCGCACGCGCATCGACAACAGCATCGTCCACAGCTTCAGCAATGCGCGCAGCGAAGGCCGTATTCTCTATATCGGCCTCAGCTATTCCCTGGGCGGCGCCAAGGATCGCGGCCAGTGGGGCGGCTGGGGCGGCGGCCGTGGCGGTCAAGGGGGGCCCGGCGGCGGCGGCGGTTATGGCGGCGGCGGGGGTGGATTCTAAACCTGTCCCTCCCCCTTATGACGCAATAAGAAACACCCCGCCGCCTGGCCAGGCGGCGGGGTGTTTTATCGTTTGGCCGCGGTTACCGCGGTTTACTGCGCCGGAGCCGGCGTTTCCGAAGATGATGAGTCCGAGGACGACGATGCCGACGACGCAGCCGCATCCGAAGGCACGGACGGCGCCGGTTCGACCGTGTTGGTGTCCACCGGCGGCGTGACCGTCGTCGAAGCCGGCACCAGGGCGATGATATCCTTGTCCATTTCGGCGTAGATATCGTCGACGGCCGCGTTGGCCGCAGCAATCACCTTCTTGGGCGGGTTCAGGCTGGCGACATAGGCGCCGGCGCTGAAATCCTTGCGCACATAGCTTTTGTGTGTCGTCGTCGTGCCATCGGGCGCGGTGATGTCGGCGGTGATGGTCAGGCTGACCTTCGGCGTCACCGAAAAGCCCATGGCGGTCTGGGCGTATTTGTAGCTGAAATTGTCCAGGCGCAGGACGATGTTGTAGGCACCCGCCTGGGCTGTGGTTGCCGTATCGACGCCGTCCGTGAAGGTGGCCTTCAGGTCGGCGATGCCCTGGTCGCGCAGTTGCTGGCCCACGGGCCAGGTGGCGGTCAGGAGCGCGCCGGTCATCGAGGTCGGATGCTGCTTGAGGACCTGGTTCAGCAGGACGTCGTCGATGACCAGAACGCCTTTGCCGGTAACGGCGGCGGCGGCGGGAGCAGACGCCGGGGCCACGGCCGTGTCCTGGGCGTGAGCCGCGACGGCGCCGAGGGTAAGCGCCAGGGCGAAGCTGCCGGCGGCGATGAGTTTAGTTGCCCGCATGGGAAGTGTCCTTTTCGAGTGTAACGTTGAGCGGATTGGGCAGGAGATCGTCGAGCGCGCCGTTGTTGGCGTCGACAATGCCGCCGATGATACCGCCGACCAGCACATTGCCGGCCATGGCGGCTTTGCCGTTGCCGTGCACGTGGCTATCGACGGTGACCGTGGCGGTCTTGTAACCCGGCTTCGACACGGTGACGACGAAGCCCGGCGTGCGCGGCATGGTGAAGGTGCAGGGCGTGGCGTCGCAGGCGAAGCCGTTGCTGGCGGTGACCGTGGCGCCGACGGGATCCGAGGTGACGGTCCAGCTTTCGTGAGTGCCGCGCGTCACGGTGGCGCAGGCCGAAAGCGCGAGCGCCAGAACCGCCACGCCACTCCAGCACGCGATGGATCGCGCGCAAGAGATTGTTTCAATTGTCATATTCCCCCCCGTCTCATCCCCGATAGACACCATCAGAGATACTCGCTGGCATCACATTGTCAAGACGGCGATGTCAAAGGCGTAATTTCCTCAGGCCGCGCGGGGCGATGCGCCCGGCCGAGGCGCGACGGCCGGTATAGTCCTTGAAATCCTTGAAGTCGCGCGCCTTGCCCGAACCGTCGTACCACACCGTGCCGGCAGCCGCGTCGAAGACAGCGATGTCCTTCAGGCCGCCGTCCTTGTAGGCCTGCAGCTTGACACCTTTGCCGCGCGCCATTTCGGGCAGTTCGGACACCGGATAGACCAGCAGCTTGTTGTTCTCGCCCAGCACCACGATATGGTCACCGGTGACGGCGAGTGCCGCGAAAGCCTCGGTGCCGTCGACCGTCATGGTCTGCTTGCCGGCGCGCTTGTTGGCGACGGCGTCCTCCTCGTTCATGACGAAGCCGTAGCCGTTGCGCGAGGCCATCAGGCGCTTGGCGCCCGGCGTGTAGGCGAACATGGTGACGATCTTGGCCGATTCCTCGATATCCAGCATCAGGCGCAACGGCTCGCCATGGCCGCGCGCCGACGGCAGCTTGTCGCCGCTGAGCGTCAGGAAACGGCCGTCCGACGTCAGGATGAGAAACTTGTCGGTGGTAAAGCCGGGCACGAGATAGAGAAGCTCATCGCCTTCCTTGAACTTCAGCTCGGAAGGATCCTCGACCCGGCCCTTGGCGGCGCGGATCCAGCCGCGCTTCGACAGGATGACGGTGATCGGCTCCTTGGGCAGGTAGCTTTCGACCGCCGCCACGTCGAAGGCCGCCGGCGCGTCAGCAAAGGTGGTGCGCCGGGCCGACAGCAGTTTCTTGCGCACCTCAACCAACTGCTGGTCGATGCGCTTCCACTGCAGCTTTTCCGACGCCAGCAGGGCCAGGATGCCTTCGCGCTCCTCGCTGAGCTTCTTGTGCTCGTCCTGGATGGTCATTTCCTCCAGCCGGGCCAACTGGCGCAGGCGGGTATCGAGGATGTAGTCGGCCTGGACCTCGGTCAGGTTGAACCGCGCCATCAGGGTATCCCGCGGCTTGTCGTCTTCACGGACGATGCGGATGACCTCGTCGAGGTTGAGGAAGGCGATCATCAGGCCGTCGAGCAGATGCAGCCGCTTTTCGATGCGTTCCAGCCGCCAGTTGGACTGTCGCAGCAGGACGACGCGGCGGTGATCGAGGAAAGCGATCAGGCAGGCGCGCAGGCCCATGACGCGCGGCGTGCCGGTCGCGTCGAGCACGTTCATGTTGATCGGGAAGCGCGTTTCAAGGTCGGACAGCTTGAACAGGCTTTCCATCAGCACGTCGGGCTCGATGTTGCGCGTCTTCGGCTCCAGGATCAGGCGGATGTCCTCGGCCGATTCGTCGCGCACATCGCCGAGCAACGGCGACTTCTTGGTCTCAATCAGATCGGCCAGTTGCTCGATCAGGCGCGACTTCTGCACCTGGTACGGAATTTCGGTGACGACGATGCGCCACATGCCGCGGCCGTGCTCCTCGACCGCATAGCGGGCGCGGACGCGGGTGCCGCCCCTGCCCGTTTCGTAAGCTTCGAGGATCGAGGCGCGGCTTTCGACACAGACGCCGCCGGTCGGGAAATCCGGGCCGGGGATGAACTCCATCAGTTCTTCGGTCGTCGTTTCCGGCTTTTGCAGAAGCTTGCGGCAGGCATCGATCAGTTCGGCGACGTTATGCGGCGGGATCGAAGTGGCCATGCCGACGGCGATGCCCATGGCGCCGTTGGCCAGGAGGTTGGGGAAACCGGCCGGCAGGACGACCGGCTCCTCGTCCTGGTCGTCGTAGGTGGCGCGGAAATCGACGGCGTCCTCATTGATGCCGTCGAGGAGGATCATGGCGGCGGGCGTCAGCCGGCATTCGGTGTAACGCATGGCGGCGGGGTTATCGCCGTCGATATTGCCGAAATTACCCTGGCCGTCGACCAGTTGGTAGCGCTGGGCGAAATCCTGTGCCATGCGCACGAGCGCGTCATAGATCGCCTGGTCGCCATGCGGGTGATAGGTACCCATGACGTCGCCGACCACCTTGGCGCACTTGCGCGCCGAGGCCTCGGGCGTCAGGCGCATGTTCGACATGGCGTACATGATGCGGCGATGGACCGGCTTCATGCCGTCGCGCACGTCGGGCAGCGCCCGGTGCATGATGGTCGACAGGGCGTAGGCGAGATAGCGGCGCGACAGCGCATCGCTCATCGGTTCGTCGACGACACGTCCGCCGTCGTCAGGAATCATGACATCACTCATGTGTATCGCTTAGGCGGAACGAGACGCGAACGCAAGGGCGGCAAGGCTTTGGCAGCGCTGTTTTTGCTTGAGCGCAGCAACGTTCCATGGGAAGCGTGGCGTCATGAAACTTCCGGGATGGCTGCATAACTGGCTTCACAATCGCAGCGAAGCCGACAGCATCGCGCTGAAGCCCGACCGGGTCATCCTGACAGGAACGATCCTGCCGGCGTTTGCCGGATTTTCACGCGTCCTGTGGATCGGCTGCCAGGCCTACACCCCGCCCTATTACGCCGTGCTGGAAAGCGGCGGCGGTGCCTGCTGGACGCTCGACCTCGATCCGGCGTCTGTCACCTGGGGCCGTGAAGGCCGGCATGTCACAGGCGACCTGACGCAGGCGGACAAGCTGTTCGAGGCTGGCTTTTTCGACGCCGTGATCTGCAACGGCATCTTCGGCTGGGGTGTCGATACATTGGAGCAGCGTCAGGCCGCGCTCATCGCCATGGCGGCGATACTGAAGCCGGACGGCATATTGATGATGGGTTGGAACAACCACAAGACCGACGATCCCGTGCCCCTGGCCGCGCCTGTCTTCGCGCCCTGCGCCCTGCCCGGCGTGCCCGCGCACATCACGGTCGGGAAGTCGACCCATCGGTATGATACCCTGCGAAAAGTCTAACGGTGTTTGCGCACGTCCATGTTTTGATGAAGAACACGGACGACGATCAGATTGTCTGTAACCGCGCGGTAGATGATCCGGTGAGCACCGAAAATATACTGACTTTGCCCTTTGCGCAGGCCGCGGATTGTAGACCCCAGGCGAGGAAAGTCGCGTAAAAGACTGACTGCCTTTTCCAGCGCTTCGGCATAAACCAGCATCTGCTCTTGCCCCCATTCGGCCTGAGATCGCTCAAGAAGTTGGTCGATATCTTCGAGCGCTTTCGGGGCGTAAACAACGCCCAACCTAGCCATGGGCGCGGTAAGTCTTCACGTCGTGGCGCGCGGCGACTTCGCGGGCGATGTCACGTATCGTAGTATCGGTTCCCAAAATACCTTCGCCGCGTTCGAGTTCAGTTTCACCCTCGTCTACCGCAGCCTGAAAAACCGTCAATTGAGCGTCTTCATCATGCATGCGGCGGATGGCATCGCGGATGACCTCGGTCGCGTTGCCATAAAAACCTCCCTCCACCTTCGAGCGGATATAGGCTTCCATTTCCTTCGACAGGTTGATGTGCATGGTCATGGCGCGACTCCATAGAATGACCATGGACTATACATGATATGGATATCATGCGCAAATAAGCGCCTAGAACAGCGCGTCGACTTCATTCTGGATATCGACGTCCATCGCCACGGCACGGCCGTGGATATGTGAATCGAGTTCGATGACCAGCGCCTTCATGTCGTGCAGGCGGGCCTCGAGGTCGGCGCGGGCATCCGCGTCGCCGAGGTTGGAACTCAGCAGGATATCGATCGAGGAATCAAAGGCCGCCAGCGCCCGCTTGACGGCCGGGTCGAAGCGCATGCGCACGCTGGCCGGGGCATAGTGATAGGCGGCGATGACCACGTCCTTCATCTCGAAGCCCGACTGCTCGAAATGTTCGACGTAATCGCGCTTCTGCCAGTCGGCCAGTTCCTCGGCCATGTCAGGCATGTCGAGGCCCATTTCGAACAGCATGATCGCTTCGTTGAACAAATTGAGGTAGTCGGTCGCCAGCCCGGTGCGCGGGTTGACGTTGGCGGCCAGCAAATCCTCTTCGCTATAGACGTTCATGCGCCCAATTCGGCCCCTGAGAATCGATCACGGCACTTTGCCATAGAGAACTTACTAAAGGATGGAAGCGCTGCGCAAGCTATCCAGCAAACGATTGCGGATATCGGGCAAGGGCTTGTTGTGCGGGTGGAAGACGTAGCGTTCGAGGAAGAAGCCGGTCAGGGCCAGGCCATTTTCAACGTCACCGGGCCGAAGCCCGCCCTGGCTCGACAACAGGAACGGCGGCAGGGCCAGCAGCTTGTCCTTGTACGGCAAGCCCGCGTCTCGTGAAACGGCCCGGGCGGACTTCGGACTGACATAGGCCAGATCCTCGCGCGAACCGGTGACGGCACAGGCGGACAGGTCGAGGCCGAAGCCGAGGTTTTCCAGCAATCCGGCTTCGTAGCGGACATAGATGGCCGGCCAGATTTCGGGATGGATAAAGGCGCCCAGCAATGCGGAAAAGGCAAGAAAAGCGCCGGGATGCGGCTCGCGCTCGGGCAGGGCGGCCCGGGTCATGACACAGGCGCATTGCAGGCCAATCAAGCCGGGGGGATCATCGAACAGGTCGGGTGACGGGCCGATGGCTTCGAGCGTGGCGGCCCCCAGCTGCTCGGCATGGCGGGCGCGGTAGCGGAACAGCACGTTGGCGCCCGGCTGGAGCGCGGCCTTGAGTTTACGCGACGCCCCGCCGGCGATGTGGGCGGCATGAACGCCATGCATTTGCGTCAGGACGTGGACAATCGCGCCGGTTTCACCGTGCGGCCGTGCGTCCAGAACATAGGCCTCGTCTTCGAATTCAGTCATTTAAAGAAAGACATCCACAGATACACACAGATGAACACAGATGGTTCGAAGGCTTCTCATGCGAGATAACGTTTATATTCCAGCCTGGAGACGCCGAAGTTGATTAACAGGCCCTTCTTCAAGCCAGACACTTTCAAGTAATTGAGAATTTGCGCTTCTTCCGTTCCAGTCAGTCGCGGAAGTGCCTTCAATTCAATTAGAACATTATCAAAAGCCACCAGATCAGCACGATACTGGCACGGCAGAATCTCATCCTTGTATCGCACGGGAAAGGCGCATTCGCGCCGAAAGGGGATGTCCCGGCGTGAAAGTTCGACGGCAATGGCTTCGTGATAGACGGCTTCAAGAAATCCTCTGCCCAGAATATTCTGGACCTCCATCGCCGCGCCAATAATGGCGTAGGTCTGCGGATCGCGATCTTCGTCCATTTTCCCGCTCAGCCAATGCCGCCATGAAATCTGTGTTAATCTGTGTGCATCTGTGGATCCCTACTTTGCAACCTCAATCGGCAAAATGTCAGGAATCATACTCCAGGCCGAACTGGCTATACAGGGCGCGATCGTCGCTCCACTTTTCCGACACCTGCACATGCAGGAACAGGTGTACCGGCCGGTCGAGCAGGACGATCAGTTCCTCGCGCGATTTCTGGCCGATCCATTTCAGCGTCTGGCCGTTCTTGCCCAGCACGATGGCGCGTTGGCCGTCCCGCTCGACGAAGACCGTCTGCTCGATGCGGACGCTGCCGTCGTCCTTTTCCTTGAAGTCGGTGGTCATGACCGCGGCAGCATAAGGCAGTTCCTCGTGCACGCGCAGGAACAGCTTTTCGCGGGTGATTTCGGCAGCCAAAATGCGCACCGGCGCGTCGGCGGCCTGGTCTTCCGGGTAATGCCACGGGCCTTCCGGCATTCGGCCGGCCAGCAGTTCGCGCAAATCCTTGACGCCATGGCCCTTCTCGGCCGAAATCATGACCACGTCGCTGAACACACCCTCCTTGTAGAGTTCGTCTGTGATGGCCAACAGGTTCTCGCTTTTCATCAGGTCGATCTTGTTGAGGCCCAGGATCGCCTTGCTGCCGTGGGCCTTGAGGCCTGCGATGATCATCTCGACGTCCTCGACGGCCTTGTGATCCGCCGCCGTCGCCTTTGGGCGTTGCCCTGTCGCTTCATTTTCGGGTGTATTGTCAGCCAGGAGCGCGTCGCGCGGTCGGGGTTCGGAGCTTGCGACGGGATGCTTGACCGCCAGTTGTGCGGCCGCATCGACCAGCAGCACGATGCAGTCGGCATCCCCCGCCCCGCCCCACGCCGAGGCCACCATGGCGCGATCCAGCCGCCGGCGCGGCTTGAAGATGCCCGGCGTATCGACCAGGATCATCTGGGTGTCGCCGGCCATGGCGATGCCGCGCACCGGAAAGCGCGTCGTCTGCACCTTCTGCGTCACGATCGACACCTTGGTGCCGACCAGCCGGTTGACCAGGGTCGATTTGCCGGCATTGGGGGCGCCGATGATGGCGACGAAGCCGCAACGTGTCATGTCAGTTTTTCTCGTTCTATAAAGGCGAGCGCGGCGGCCTTCTCGGCCTCCTGGCGCGATTTGCCGTTGGCCGGTTGCGGAATGAAGCCGTCGACGACGGCCTCGATGGTGAAGACGGGGGCGTGGTCCGGGCCGCGGCGTTGCGTGACCGTATAGACGGGCGGCTTGTGACCGTGCGCCACCGCCCATTCCTGCAGGAAGGACTTGGGATTGCTGCGATTGACATTGGCGCTGTCGTCGATGGGGCCGCGCCACAAAGGCAGGAAGGCGGCTTTCACCGCGTCATAGCCGCCGTCGCGATAAACCGCCGCCATCAGGGCTTCGAGCGCATCGCCCAATATGGTCGGATTGGAGCGGCCGCCGCTCTTGGTCTCTCCCGCCGCCAGCCGGATGGCGTCGCCCATGCCGAGCGCGCGGGCGACGCCGGCGCAGGTATCGCGGCTGACCAGGGCGTGGAAGCGCTTGGACATGTCGCCCTCGCCGGCTTCGGGAAAGGCGTCCATCAGGGCTTCGGCGATCATCAGGCCCAACACGCGGTCGCCCAGGAATTCGAGCCGCTCATTGTCATTGGCCTTGCGTGCGCCCTCGCCGACGCTGGCGTGGGTCAGGGCCAGTTCGAGCAGGGACGGATCGCGAAAGCTGTAGCCGAGGTTCGCCTGCAAGGTTGCGATGGCCTCAAGGCGCGAGCCTGCGGCGCGCGGGGTTTTGACGCGGGAGGGCATGGGTGAGGCTTTACATCACCCGGCCTCATCAGGAAAGGCGGAAAAGGCGGCTTACTGCAAGCCCTTGAAGAAGCGGTCCCACTTGAAGTTCAGCCACGTCCACGGCTTCCACAGCGAGGCGCCTTCCTTCCACGACATCAGCACGAAATTGGCCTTGCCTTCCAGGTTTTCCGCCGGCACGTAATCGACGCCGCCGGTCTCCTTGGGGAAGCGGCTGTCCTCGGAATTGTCGCGGTTGTCGCCCATCATGAAGTAATGACCTTCGGGCACCGTATAGACATCGGTATCGTCGACCGGACCGTCCTGGACCATGTCCTGCATCTTGTGGGTGCGGCCGTCGGGCAGCATTTCGGTCAGCAGGGTGGCGGTGTCGTTGCCCGAGATATAGCGGGCGTCGGGCGCCGCCACCTGCCCCTCGACCTTGTTCGGGACGGCCACGCCATTGATGTAGAGTTGGTCGTGCTTCATCTGCAGCGTGTCGCCGGGCAGGCCGACCACGCGCTTGATGTAGTCGGTCTTGTTGTCGACCGGCAGCTTGAAGACGACGATGTCGCCGCGCTTCGGCAAGGTGTTGAAGATGCGCCCCTTGATGAACGGCAGGGCGATCGGGAAGCTGTACTTCGAAATGCCGTAGTTCCACTTCGACACGATGATGTAGTCGCCCTGGTAGAGGTTGGGCTCCATCGAGGCCGACGGGATGGTGAAGGGCTGGAACAGCAGCGTGCGCAGGACCAGCACCACGGCCAGCGCGCCCAGGACGACGCCGAGTATTTCCTTGCCTTCCTCGACCGGCGTCAGCGGCGTCTCGCCCGCCTGCTTCTTGCGGCCGAACAGCAGGGTCAGGACGGCCAGGACCGGCGCGTACCACTCGACCCTGGCTTCGTGATCGTGAACGAATTCCGGCGTAGCGGCAGCGGCCACTTCGGTGTCTTCGACGCTTTCGGACGCATCCACCGCCGTGGCGGTCTTGGCCGCGCTCTGGGCCTCGATCGCCTGGTCGGCGGCCTTTTCGCTGTCCTTGTCCGGCGCGGTCATGTCGTCCCTAAATCCCCATTATCAGTGGGAGCCACCTAACCACAGATTGGCGGCAGGGCAAGCCTGATTTCAGTGCAGCCCGGTGAAGAAACGGTCCCAGCGCAGATTCAGCCACGTCCATGGCTTCCAGATCGAAGCCCCTTCCTTCCATGACAGCAGGATGAACTGCGCCTTGCCTTCCAGGTTTTCGGCCGGCACGTAATCGACGCCGCCGGTCTCCCTTGGGAAGCGGCTGTCCTCGGAATCGTCGCGGTTGTCGCCCATCATGAAATAGTGGCCGGCCGGCACGGTATAGACGCCGGTGTCGTCGACCGGACCATCCTGGACCATGTCCTGCATCTTGTGCGTCACGCCGCCCGGCAGGGTTTCGGTCTGCAGCGTGGCGGAATCGCCGCCGTTGACGCGCGGCGCGTCGGGCGCTGGTATCAGGCCGTGATTCTGCGAGGGCACCAACTGGCCGTTGATATAGAGCTGGTCATGCTTCATCTGGATCGTGTCGCCCGGCAGGCCGACGACGCGCTTGATCAGGTCGGTCTTGTTGTCGAGCGGAATCTTGAAGACGACGATGTCGCCGCGCCTGGGTGCATTGTTGAACACGCGGCCGAAGGAAAACGGCAGGGTCAGCGGCGTCGAATAGCGCGAAATGCCGTAGTCGAACTTGGTGATGACGATGTAGTCGCCCTGGTAGAGGTTGGGTTCCATCGACTCGGACGGAATGGTGAAGGGCTGGAAGACGAAGGTGCGCAACAGGCAGACCAGCAACAGCGCTCCGCCGATGACGCCAAAGATTTCCTTGCCTTCGTCGGCGACTCTTTGGCCAACTGAACGCGCATCCGGCTGGTCGTCGTCGTGGGCTATGGCGGCGTATTCGATGGTGCCGTCGTCATAAGCCGGCGCAGCGGCCTGGGACGAAAAACGAATATCGGTGTCGGTCATGGTCAGGCCCCTGTTTGCCGCAGGGTTAATGCGCGATTATGGCGCGGGAAAGGCTGGAATAGGGCTGGGTGACGGCACCCGGTTGACCGCACCACAGACGTCGTGATCAAAGAACGCCTTGACGGTATTGTCGCAGGCAGCAAAAATACCCTGGATTTCAGACGGCAAGACCAGCAACTCAGCCCGTGATCACATGAACACACAAGAACAAATCGAAACCTATATTACCAGCCAGCCCGAGCCCAAACGCAGCGACATGCAGATGTTGCATAACCTCATTCTGCAAATCATGCCGGCATGTCAGTTATGGTTTCTGGATGGCAAGAACGCTGACAATAAAATTGTCTCCAACCCCAATATTGGATATGGCTCCTACACCATAAGATATGCCAACGGAACAAGCAGGGAGTTTTATCAAATCGGCATGAGCGCGAATAAAACCGGAATATCCATATACATTCTCGGCATTGAAAACAAAAAATACTTACCCGAGACATATGCAGAAAAGATAGGCAAGTCGAGCGTAAGCGGTTATTGTATCAAATTCAAAGCATTAAAGGATATAAATGTAGATATGCTTGAATCGGCAATACGCTATGGCCTTGGGGCGACAAGCGAAACTTTGAACTGAGACCGTGCCAGTCTTCCTGTTTGCACATACGCTCGCATTCAGCGGGCCAGCGCTTCGATGACGGCATAGGCCGAAGCATAGGGCGCCTCGTCGGTCAGGCTGAGGTGAATATGGGCAGCATGGCCGTTGGGCAGGATATCGCGTAGGCGCATCGCCGCCCCGCCATGCAGGACGACATGCGGCTTGCCAAGATAGCCGGAAATGACCTCGATATCGACGAAGAGAAACCCCCTCACCCCGGTGCCGAGCGCCTTGGCCACCGCCTCCTTGGCGGCGAAGCGCTTGGCGAAGCTCAAGGCCGGCTTGGCGGCGGCGAAAGCATGCGCCTTTTCGTTCTCGGTGAAAATGCGGTCAAGGAAACGGCCTTCGAAGCGGTTCATCGACGCTTCGATGCGCCGGGCGTCACACAGGTCGATGCCTATGCCCAAAATCACTCGCTAACGCCTTTGTGGCTGGCGTCGATCAGGTCGCGCATGCGGTGCAGCGCCGCTTCAAGACCGGTGAAGATGGCCTCGCCGACAAGGAAATGGCCGATATTGAGTTCGCGGACGTGGGGTATGCGGGCGATGAACGACACGGTTTCGAAATCGATACCATGGCCAGCATGGACCTCGATGCCAAGGCCGTGGGCCTGGGCGACGGCGGCCTGCAGTTTCTTCAGTTCCGTATCGAAGATGGCCCGCTCCTGTTCGCGAAAGGCATCACATAATGCACCCGTATGAAATTCGACGACCGGGGCCTTGATGGCGGCGGCGGCCTCGACCTGGGTGGGATCGGTGGCAATGAACAAGGAGGCGCGGATACCGGCCTTGTTGAACAGGTTGACCGCCTCGCCGACGTGATCGGCATTGCCCGCGACATCGAGGCCGCCTTCGGTGGTGCGCTCCTGGCGACGTTCGGGCACCAGACAAGCGGCATGCGGCTTCAGCTTCAACGCCATGGCCACCATTTCGTCGGTCACCGCCATCTCGAAATTGAGCGGCCGGCCAAAAGTATCGCACACTTCCTTGATGGCCCACACATCCTTGTCGACGATGTGGCGGCGGTCTTCGCGCAGGTGGGCGGTAATGCCATCGACACCGGCCTGGAGCGCCATCTGCGCCGCCCGCACCGGATCGGGCGCCCGGCCGCCGCGCGCGTTACGCACTGTGGCGACGTGATCGACATTCAGCCCCAGACGGATAGGTTCATGAGTCATTGGCGCGCATCATTTCTACTTTTCCGGAATCATGCCTTTTCGAGACGGCGCGAACCGGGATCCTCGACCGGGATGGCCGCCAGTTCGGGCGGCAGGTTGTCGGCGGGATAGGCCGGCACCTCCAGCGAGGCCAGAGCGATCAGCGGCACCCCGACATCGGCCTTGCCACCCGAACGATCGACGATGCAGGCGGCGGCCACGACCTTGCCTCCAGCCTTTTCGATGGCCGCGATACATTCGCGCGACGACAAACCGGTGGTGACGATATCCTCGACCATGACGACGCGGGCGCCGGGCTCGACGTGAAAGCCGCGGCGCAGCTTGAATTCGCCGCCTTCGCGCTCGACATAGATCGACGGCACCTTGAGATGGCGCGCCGTCTCATAGCCCGGGATGATGCCGCCCACTGCCGGCGAAATGCAGACATCGACTGCCCCCACCGCCGCAACAATCTTTTCCGCCAGTGCCTTGCACAGCCGTTCGCAGCGGTCGGCGTTCATGAAGACGAGGTTCTTTTGCAGGAACATCGGCGAATGCAGGCCGCTCGACAACACGAAATGGCCGGTGCGCAAGGCGTTGGCGGCGCGGAATTCCTCGATCACGTCTTCACTGGTCATACGGTGAGTCCTTATAAAATCTCGCCGTGCTTTAACCCTTCCGCGCCGCTTTGCAAACCCGCTTTAATGGCTGTTGTGGCGGTCGTGCGACGACGAGGCGCCATGACTTTCGTTCTGGCCCATATGGCTGTCGGGGCGGCCCGGCGCGCCGCCATCGCCCGGCGGGAAATGGTGGCCGTCGTTCGCCGCGGAGCTGGAGTCATGATGATCGCCGGAGCCATCATAGCCGTCACCGTCGTGGTTATTGCCGCCGGGGTGAACCGGCGCCGGAGGATTGTCATCATGGCCCCCGGGATGAGTGCCGTCGCCATGGGGTGGTGGCATCTGGCCGTGGTCGTTGCGATGATCGCCCCAGGCGTTGTGCGTGCCGCCGTTGCGGTCGATGACATCGCCGCCGTGGACGGCGGAAGGACACGCGCCCAGGAAGCTGGCGTCGGGCGCACCGCCATGCCAGCCGGCCGGCGGCTGCGGATGCTCGCTGGCCATGCGGCGGCCGAGATCCTGGTCGACGCAGACCTTGGTGACGTAGCGCTTGTGCGTATCGGGATCGACGTGGGCGATCTGCCAGTAGCCCGGCCTTGCCGCGACCTTCTCGATCGTCGGCGCGTCGTAGATTTCGGTGGACTGAATAACGACGCTGGCAGCGGATGACGACACGCTTTCGGCGACAGCGGCGGGCTCCACGGTTGCCGCGGCGGTTTCCGTCATGTCGGCGCTATCCGATGACGCGTCGGACGTATTGGGCGCCGGGCTGCACGCCGCCAGGCTCAAAGCGGCGGTGGCCGTCAGGGTCAGGGCAAAAAGCTTCATTTTCGTCTCCACAAATACCCCGGACCGAGGAATTTACGGCGTGGATTGTAAAAACGAAATTCGGATGTGCGTCGGCCCGGCCTGTGCTAAGCCGAGGCATGACGATCAGCGGCGGATGTTTGTGCGGGCGCGTGCGCTATCAAACGGAGGGTGAGCCCCTGTTCGGCGCCATCTGCCATTGCCGGAGTTGCCAGCGCGCCTCGGGCTCGAACGGCCTGCCGGTCATGGGCTTGCCAAAGGCCGGCTTTGCGATCGGCGGCGAACCGAAAGGCTACACGCAAACCGGCGGCTCGGGCCAGCCCGCCACACGCTGGTTCTGCCCTGACTGCGGCGGCACGGTTTACGGCACTGGCGTGGCTTTTCCCGATCTGGTCATGATCTATGGTGGCAGCCTCGATAACCCGTCACTCTTCACGCCACGGATGCTGATCAACACCGCCGACCGTTTTGACTGGGACGACGGATTGTCCCACCTGCCGACATTCGCGGCCATGCCGCCGATCTAGGGGATACGAATGACAACCGAAGCGAAAATACCCGTTTGGCGCGGCGATTATCTCGCCCTCGGACTGGCGGCGGCGGCGTTTTTGCTGCACGGGCTGTTCGCGGGCCGCTACGATGTCTTCCGCGACGAGCTCTATTTCATTGTCTGCGGCCGGCACCCGGCGTTCGGCTATGCCGACCAGCCGCCCTTGGTGCCGCTGCTGGCGGCCGGATTTTATGGCCTGGGGCACAGCGTCTGGCTGCTGCGCCTGCCGGCGACGATTGCGGCCGGCGCCTTGGGCTGGCTGAGCGTCCGTTTTGCCAGGCTTCTGGGCGGCGGCACATTCGCGGCGGCCGGCGCCGGCATTGTCGTTACGATCGCGCCCATGCTGATGGGCATGGCGGCGACCTTGAATACAACCGTTTTCGATCCGCTGGCCTGGACCCTGATCGCCTATCTGCTGATGCGCGCCATAAAACTTGAGGACCGCACCGCGCTTTTGTGGTGCGGAGTCGTGGCCGGCATCGATTTCGAAATTAAGTACGCCCTCGTCTTCTGGTTCGTCAGCCTGGTGGCCGGGTTTTTGCTGACGCCAGAACGCAAGCTGCTCAAGGAAAAGACCCTGTGGCTGGGCATGGGCGTGGCGGCGTTGATCGCGGCGCCCTCCCTGATCTGGCAGGCCCTGAACCACTTTCCCTTCCTCGAACTGGCCAAGGCGGCGCGGGAAAAGAACGTCGATACGCCGCCGCTGCTCTTTCTGATCAACCAGGTTCTGGTCATGAACCCGCTGCTGGCGCCGGTGTGGATTTCCGGCATCGTCGCGCCCTTTTTCGTCATCGCATTGAAACCGGTGCGGTTCCTGGCGGTCGCCTTCCTGGTCAGCCTGGCCCTTGTGCTGCTGACGCACGGCAAGGACTACTATATCGCGGCGACCTATCCGGTGATGTTCATAACTGGCGCGGCCGCCCTGTCGCACTGGATCCAGGGCCAATGGGGCAGAACCGCCCTGGCTGGCCTGGGTGTGGTGGCGGCGGCATTTTCGGCGGTGATTTCGCCGATGGCTTTGCCCGTCCTGTCGGTCGACGGACTGAAAACCTATATGCTGAATTTCCCCCTGAAACCGCAGAAACAGGAAAAGAGCTTCCAGGGCACGCTGTTGCCGCAGGTCTTTGCCGACCAGGTCGGCTGGCACGATTTCACCAGCCAGGTCGGCGCGGCCTGGAACCGGATTCCGGCCGATCAACGTGCGATGACAGCCATCAAGGTCGATAACTACGGCGAAGCCGGCGCGCTTGATGTCTATGGCGACACTTATCACCTACCGCCGGCGCTCAGCGGCCATAACCAGTATTTCCTGTGGGGATTGCGCGGCCAGCATCCGCGCAACCTGCTTGTCGTGCAGGATCATCCCGAGCGTCTGGCGCCCTATTGCGAAAAGACGGTCATCCTCGGCACGACGCAGTCGCCCAACGCCATGGCCTACGAAAACGGTAAAGCAATCGCCTGGTGCCAGGGGCTGAAGATCAACTTGCAGGCCTACTGGCCGCAATTGAAGAATTTCAGTTGAAACGATGGGTTGGGCCCGCTTAACAGCGGATCGAACCGCTTTTATCTATTAAGACCAATTAGTTCTTGTTATGATTGAATTCTGAGTTTTTCGGCGGCAATTCTCGAGGATAATCGATGGCGTTTGTGAGATTTGGCATTCTAATGATTGCAAGCATCAATGTTTTTTCAGCTTGCGCCCGCCCGCATACAAACGGCAACAATCCAAATAATGCTGCAACCGCGCAATTACCAGCTAGCGTCATTGTCCCTGAAACAACGCGACATCCTTATGAAGCGCCGGAAAAAACTGAAATTGCGCTAAAAAAATCCTCAGATGAGGCTATACCGACTTCTTTTGTTGGCAATATACCCATTGCCGTGGCGACGTCCTTGGGCAAGAATTCTTCCAGTCTGGAAGCTGCACGTGAGGCCGCGAAAAACAAGACGTATGAATATTTTTCGACCGGCTCAGAGGTAAGCATTCAAGATATTGAAATTATGAGAAAATTTTATAATGAATCAGCTAATTATTATGGATCAAATGTAAATATTGACAAAATAATTGCGGACAAGAGACAATTCGTAACTCGCTGGAGTGTCCGAAATTATACCATACGAGACCAATCCCTTCATGTAACATGCTCAGATGAGCACAATTGCAACGCTCAAGGACTCTATGATTGGACGTCATCAAACCCGACCGCAGGCCGCCATTTCTCCGGTGTAGCGAGTTTTGAACTCGGATTTCAGGACGGACTGATCGTGTATGAAAGCGGAAAGGTTTTAGATCGACATTAAAGAACTACGCCTCATCGCTTGTGGAATGTTTCAATCTTCAATTTGCCTGCCGTGAGCAATTAGCCTTTTCGCCAGATCTTCGGCCTACCCCCTCACCCGTTCCACGCTTTCGATCATCGGCGAAGTGCGCAGGGCAGCGGAGATATTGGTCAGGTGGCGGGCATCGAGCACCTCGATCTCGAAATCGACATCGAGGAAATCGAGTTGGGTGCCGGCGATATTGATATTGACGATATTGCCCTTGGCCTCGCCGATCAGGGTGCAGGCCTGGCCCAGCACGCCGGGCTTGTTCTGCATATTGACGCGGATGCGGGCGACGCTGAGCGTGTTCTTTTC
>FTIZ01005376.1_pt1 | contig 18574 bp, 5 predicted proteins | sample 1658381 | NCBI WGS metagenome assembly FTIZ01 (sample SAMEA3914822, study PRJEB12502) | metagenome | biome: forest; material: soil | place: USA | collected 2012-03-12 | depth 0.1 m
GAGCTCGGCCGTCGCGCTGCCGAGGTGGTTGCGCAGCTGGACGCGTGTTTGGCGCGGAACGCCAGCGTCGGCGCCTTGTGTTCGCGAGCATATGTCTGCTATCAGGCCGTAGTCGGCTGCGCGGGCGTGGAAGGTTGTTCGTTCGAGTGTGAGGACCGGGTTGTTGTCACCTTCACCCTCGCCACCATTGCCACTGCCATTGTACTTCCGGAAGATCTCCAGATCGCCCACGTAAATCCTCTCGTGCAGCTTCAGCGGCGTGGCTCTCGAGTTTGGCCCGGCCTGACTCTCGACAACTTTACGCACCCGGTCGCCCTGCCAGGTGTAGACATAGTATGTCATCTCCGGCACTTGCCCTTGGCTAACAACCTGTCTAGAGGTGGCCTGAAGCCTGTCTTCAAAGTCCCAGACCATCACCGGCAGGCTCGACATGCGCGTCATGTTGCCCGTCAGTCCGGCACTGCCTTCGTATCCATACGTCTCCGTGACGGCCCCTACCGTCGTCTGGCTCAAGCGGTTCGTCCACGCTCCAGGCTCGCCGAGCGCGCTGGCGGCGCTGGCCTCGTTGTACGCGTACGTCCGCGTCCATCCCGGCGTGCGCGCGTCGCTGCTAGCGTGCCGCACCGAAAGCAAGTTTCCGACGAGATCGTACTTGTACGTCTCGGTGTAGAGACCCATGGCCTGGCCATTGTTCGCCTGGTCGGCCATTGAAACGGGGTCTGGGTCAACGGCGCTGGGCGGACCGGCGTGCTGGCCGAGGTGCTCACGGCCTGACGCCGAGGCGAGACGGTACAGGCCGTCGTAGGTGTAGTCGTTGCTGGCGCTCACGACAGTGTTGCGGAAGAAGATGGTCTGCTGCGCGCTGTCGGAGATGCTGCTGATGTTTCCGACCGGATCGTAAGTGTAGTCTAGGTCTTGCACAACCCGTCCATCTTGTGCCATTGTCCATAGGCGCTTCAGCTCAAACGTGAGCCGGTCGTAGGTCCGCGTCGTTACGGTGCCGTTGCCGTACGCAAGACGCGTGATCTGGCCCTTGGGGTTGTACTCGACTGCTGTGACTTCCTGCTCCCAGGTTGACGGGTCGCTCTTAGGGTCTTGCTCGCCCTTCGCGTTGACGGACATGATGTCCAGGAGGCCTGATTGGTTGTACACCCTCGACGTGATGGTGCCGTCGGGGGAGGCAGTGCGAACCGGACGACTCAAAACGTCGAAGTTTGCCGTTTCATTGTGCGCCTCTTCCTCAAGATCCATCTCGGTTGCCGCGTCAAATGTCCTGGTGTAGATCCTTGCCAGTTTCCTGCTTGACTCTGTCAAGTTGCCGTTCCAGTCGTACATCTTGTTTGACATCATGCCAGATTGGTCCAGGACACGCCAGAGCGTGCCTCTCAGATTATGTGCCTCAGCGGTGTCTCCGGAACCGCTCGGCTCATACTCCTCACCGTACGAGATGTGACAGGTGAGCAATTCAATATTTGTACCCGCATCCCGCCACCAGGATTTCGTCCTCCGCCGCAGCTTGTCGTACTCGAAGCGAGTCCGGAACCCACGCGAATTCCACGACATACAAGCCCCGCCTGCGCCATCGACGAAGTTCCAGACTGATCCGGCGTCAAGAGTGGCGTAGTGAGTCCGCCGCTGACACAAATCATACCGGGCAACAAAAGCCTTGCGGCCAAGTGCATCCCTGACGGCACGCAAATTACCCAAGACGTCCAGCTCGGCAGTGAGAGCGACCCTCTCTGAACCGGTGCTATCTTCCACAAAAAAGACTCGTCCCAGGCTATCGAGATGTGACGACTTTGGCGTATTGGCATGCTGCGCCGTCTTTATCGCCACATCACGCTCGGCACTGCCCAGGGCACCATTCTTCCTCTCGTCATACCACGACGGTAGCATATCCTCCACCGGAAAAGCCCCAAACAGATGTCCAACGTCGGGGTCTGCCCTTGGATCTGAGACAAGGACATTGTCATTGACATCAAACACCTGCTGATGCCAGGGTCCAAACACAGTCTTCTCAAACGTCTTGTTCGGATGCAGCGTAGCCACCGCTCGACCCAGCGGATCATAGAGCGTCGTTGACGAGACGCCAACAGTCATGTCCGGCTGAAAAGCCGCGGTTGTGTCAAAGAAGGGCTCGAACCGCCGCACCGCATCGCCCTTGTTGTTAAACACCGTCCAGCCACTGCCGATCCACCGGTCATTGGCTACGGGTCCGCCGTTGTCTGACAGAGGTCCCGGCTTGGTCCGGGTCTTGGTCTGGATGACTCTCCCAAAGCCGTCTGTGTAGCTGATGTGAACCTGGAATAACCGCCTGCCTTGCTGAGGGGGGGCGTGGTTTACGTGGGTCTCGCGGGAGATGAGGCACGAGAACACGGGCGTGCCCGCATCCCGCAGCTTCCAGGGGTCGTGGAGGACGCGAGTGGTGGCAGTTCCCAGCAGAGCCGCGGCTGCGGACTCTGTTGGATTTCCTATGAAGGCATCGAGTGCAGCCTGAGAAATGTCAGGGTCGTAACCATCCACGGTGTCTCCGAGGTTGTCGGATGGCTTCCCGGACACGGCTACTGCGGACATAATGCCGAGGGCATCAAAGACGACGGACGACACGTTACCGTTAGGGTCGGTCATTCGGGTTGGTTGCAGCGTCCGGTAGTCCATGGTTGCCACAATCGTGTTGTCCAGAGCATCCCTAGTGCGAAGAGGGAACAGCTTGTATCGGTCGTACTCGATGTAGAAGGGGTTGCCAAATCCGTCGAACAACGTTTTGGCCTGGAAGAAACTGCTCCTGGCTTCCTCTAGCTCTTGGGCTGGATTGGAAGAAGCCGGGTTGGTGGCGTAAGATACCCTGGCTGATGCTGTCCAGACCTTTCCGTCGCCATTGAGATCCACATATCCCTTGTCTTGGAGAATTTCGGTCGTTGAAATCAGGATTCCGGAGCCAGAGTCTGGTGCAAAGAGTTTCTGGAGGAGACCCGATGTATACACCAGTTGGTGATAGGCACCAGGTAGACACATGGACTGCATCTCTCCAACGGGAAGCAGGCTGGAGAGATTGTCGGCCTGGAATAGAGCTCGCTCCTGGTCCACGAGCTGCCGCGCGGGCAAACGAGCTTGACTGATATCGTCCTCCGGTCGAATCAAAGGGACAGACAAGATGGCAGAGAACGCGTCGGCCATCATATCCATGTACCTGAACATGCCATTCTCGCTATTGCTGTTGGGTTTGAGGCCACGCACTTCATACTGGCGTGATTCGCAGGCCGTAGGAGCGCGAAACCAGCTCCCATCCAGGCTGTTGGTGAAATCTGTCTCCTTGTACAGGACGACCGTTCGCTCCTGTACAGCGGCATCTGCTGCGCTGAGCGGACTTTGGCCCGTCTGCCTGCCGTAAGAGATGTGTAGCTCCTTGGTAGGACTCCCAAAGCGGTTGACCTCAAGGGTCATTTGGTGCGTCACTCTCGGATCCTGCGCCACCCGCTCGAGATAATAGTCCACAGTCTCTCCTGAACGGACGAAATAGATGCCGTGATTGTGTCCGTCCTGTGTGACCTGTCTTGGGTCAATGACGTAGTTGGTCTGGCTCACTGAATAAGGGATATGTGCTTTGTCGCTGCCGTCGTCGGCATAGACCTCAGACCGCAGCTGTCTTCCCTTCAGCGCGCGACATGCCTCCATCATCTGCACGCCCTCGGTACACTCTGGAGGCAGGAGAGTATTGGTTAGGTTAGCATATGGAGTCATGTCTGCGTACTCGTGAGAGAGCAGCTCGTTCATGGGATCTCGGTGAAAGTATGCACCAGTGTGGAACCATGTGACGGTGCGCGCGGGCGGGACATTCCATGCTGGATTTGAGTTCGTCGGCGACACCCCTTTGAGTTTGGAGAAGTCGCTTGTGTCGGTTCTCTCAACCCGCGCAAAGCCACGGAACTCTCTCTCGACACCGTCGTAGAACCCATGCGAGTAGCGGTATGAGTCGCTGAAGACATTCCCACTAACCCGATCGATGATCTCCCGCCGTTCGACGCAATGCACAGGAAACGGTAAGGGGGTGAGCCAAGGACGATCGTTCTGCCGGTCCTGAATGTAAAACTTGGTGGACTGGGCGTAGTGAAGGCGTGTTTCCGCTCCCATGTTGTTTTTGATGCCTGTCAGGAGATGGGGCTTCTTGTTCCGGAAGATGTCCACGTACACCAGCGGCTGAGAGGCTTCGCCGAGCAGGCGGGATGAGGAAACCAGGCACTGCGTCCCATTGCCCAAAAGATCGACGATATCTAAAGTTGAGCCATTGACTGCAAAGGGAATTGGGACGTGCAGTTTAGGGGAAAAGCTGTTGCCGGACTGGTTCCGATAAAGATCAACGCCATCCTCGCCCAGATAGACAATGTCGGCCGTCCCAGAACCGTCCACGTCAGTTAGAATCACGCGGCTGCTGCTGAACTGGTCGTAACTGTCAAACCAAGGCGCAACATCGAAGAAAACCTGAGGGCCAAAACAGCCATAGCCCAACTGAGGCCAGTAGCAACAGTCACCGTTCCTGACGCGGCAAAGATCCACCAGTCCGTCTCCGGACATGTCAGCCAGGAAGATGCGCTGCTCGGAGTCTCCAAACACACAGACAGGTCCTCCAGCGGGGTCCCGGTCCTGTGTCACCGACTGGGGTGGTCCGTAGCCCTTCGCGTCTTGACCCAAGAAAGGAAACCAGGTGAAGACTTGGTCTTGGTGGATAAGAATATCGGAAAGTCCGTCGCCGGTGAGGTCGATAAGCTGCACGGTCTGGTCCGCAGTGATGGACGGGCCATTCAGAAAGGGACGGAATTCGGTCCAGCCCAGTGTCCCGTCCTCCCCTCTCTCGTAGTAACCCCATTGCCCACCGACGCGAGAGACAAGGTCAAGCTTCCCGTTGCCGTTGATATCGCCAAACTGCGTGTTACGTGCCGATGAAGCGAGAAATGGACCGGCATAAACAGGCTCCAGCGGCCCCAGCTGTGCCGCGAGCTTGTCGTTCTCAATATAGTCTGTCTCTGATGACAGTGGTGTTGCAGTGCCATAATCCGAGGCACCGGTCATGTTTCGTTTGTAGTACCAGGCATCGTTGCTCACAGCTAGGACTCCGGAGATACCCTCCCCGTCGAGGTCAATCCAGCGGTAGGCGCCTCCGTTATCCAAGCCGATGGGCAAGTTCTCGGTGGTCCCGGCGTCCACGTGGCTGACGGGAAGCGACAACAGGTCCTCTGCGCTCGGGAACCGAGAGTATTGAAATTCCACGGGGGGCAGGCTCTTTTTCTGAACCGGCCCAGTGCCAGAGTAGCCCGTCAGCTGCGCAGAAACAAGATAGGTGGCAACCGGGTTTTCGTCGTATGCCAGGTCAACAGATGACACCAAGCAATCTGGCCACCCCAGTTCATCGAAGTGGTGAAAGACCAGAACCCGTCGACAGAGTCGGTACGTCCGCACCTCAAAGCCGGCGTTGTGCCGAGAAAAGGGATCCTGGCGACACACCCAACTCCCTGCAATGCCGGAAGGGGCCTGTTCAGGTGTAGATTCGTCTCCATAGTCCAACACCACCGAGAATTTCCATGTGGCCTGGTTTTGAGCCAAGGAAGACGCTGGAAACGCCTCCCATGTGTTGGCATCGCGGTTAGGGACAACGTTCCCATAACGGATTCTCTTGAGATAGACATTTGCGCTCCGAGACAGGTGAGAACGATAGAGTTCGTGGGATTGCGAAAGACGTATACCCTCAGAATTCTCGCGCTTGTAGGAGAAGGTCATGGCGTTCCCGCGTGAGTCGTACACCTCGTCTTGCAGCCATGAGAAGATGCGCTGTCTTCCGCCAGCTGCCACGGACTCGAGGTCGTATATGCGCGAACTGTCCGAGGCGCCAAAGATGGTAGTGATGTTTGCAGGGCTCACGACTCGCCAGTGCATGTCGCCCGGGTCGGAAAGGCGGGTCCACCGCTCGACCCGGCTGAAATCGGCGATGATACGGGGAGCGTAGATGCGGACCATGAAGTCCTCGGTCGTGTCCTCGTCTGGCACGGGCCGGCCGGAGGCATCAGTGATCACGTCGCCGGACTCGCCACGCTTCCACACCGGAACAAGGTCCTCGGCGCCTGCAAGCAGAAAAACGTCGGCTTCGTCGTCAGCCCCATGGTCGTTGTATCGCGGGATGCCCTTGCTTGTCTTGCGTGTGATGGATTCGACCCCTGCCAGGCGCCAGCCAAGGCCAAACTCGCTGTTGCCCCCCCCCGAGTCGTAGACCAAGGTAAGATTTGGCTGCATGCCCGAACGACCCGCAGAGACCTTGATGGGAATGCTCAGAGTCGCAGTGCCGTTGCTCGGATTTACCTCGACTTTCTCCCCCATCCCTTGGATTGCCCCGCCGCCCTTTGGCAGCGATAATGTCGGTCGTTGTGGGATATTGGACTCCAGCAATTGCGTGGCGTTGTTCTTTGGTGTGTCCGCGAGAGCAGTATGGCCACTGGAGCTCTTGATGCTGTTCAGGCTGTTTGCGCCACCGTTGCTCTCTCCAGGGAGTTCCGGGGGTTTTGGTAATGGCCCAATGCCACTAGCCACGAGCCGCGTGTTGGGTGTCTTGAGAAACGACTCCATCTCAAAACATGCAGAATTGATGTGCCTGATATCGAGTGCAGCGGGTGTCTGAACAATCGGTATCCCAGCAAGGAGATTGACCGTCCTCGAAGGGCGGTTTCTGGGTCCCTTGAGTGAGAACTGAACTGCTTGACATCCATGTTGTGGAAGCCGGATATGACAAGAGACCGCCTTTGCTTGCCGTGGTTGCCAAGGCTTTCGTGTTTGACACCACACCACAACACCCTCGGCCTTTCGTCCGAAGCCTTGCATCCGTGATCAGGCAACGAACCCCGCACAACCCTCCAACGCCCTCGACGTTATCTCCCAACCAGAGTCAGGGGCTTCGGAGCTGAAGCGTTTTTGTTGGAAGCCTCCATATGCAGGTCGACCAATAAGGAGTCATGGCGCGCTGCTCTGTCGTCTATGAAGTCTTGATCGTGAGGGGTGCTTTCGGGATAAGCCTCGTGTCCGTGATCAGATGTTCATCATCAAACAAAGTCAAAGGCTTCGGGGCTGAAGCCTCTTTGCTGCCAAGCACGGAGTATTGCTCGTCGCCATGCAGATGGACCAATAAAGAATCAAGATGGGCTGCTGTGCCGCCTGTATTGATCGGGAGAGGTGCGCCATCTCCAGCTTTGTGACAACTGTGACTGGTTGATGGCGCTTGCTGCAGTGTTCACACAGCCCCGATGCCAAGGTGTCACAGCACAACCGCAAATTCTCGGCGTTCTGGAGCGCTGGGCTGAAGGGCATTCGCGGTGGCAGCAAGTGCCTGCCTCGATCGTGTGGGCAGCAGGACAATATACAGTCGTTTTCTTTCGACCTCGTCTCAGATTTCTCTTTTCGTCCACGAATCATATCCACTGGTCAAGAAGTCACTGATTGTCCAATTCTTTTTTCAACAACTCTTTGATCAGAAAAAAGACGGCAAGTGTACATAACTCACCGTCTAGAATGTCTTCCTCAACTCCTAGTCGAGGACGCTTGTCGAAGCGACATAAGATCATCAATCTCGCCCTCTATGGCTCCATCGAAAGGCCAGACAGCGGAACAGCCGACGGCCAGGAACAACCGCAGGCTCGGGTTACTCATCTTGCCTCCACCACTTCAACAACACACGACTCCGATCGTGTAACGCTCGCCAATGTTCTCGGCGACGCGCTGGACGATAATGTAGATCTCGCGGCCGAGATTCTGCAGAACGACAAGATCAAGACTACCCGGGATGCAGCCTTGCACTATGGATTCTCGCGTGTCCACGCTCTGGCATCCATCAGGAAGGACCGCTTGCTGCTGACGCCTGAGTCGGCCCCCGAAGCGGACGAACTTGGCGTCTCCTCGCCCCCTTCCCAACAAGAGAGCCTCTCAAGCGTGTTTCTTGCACTCAGATTCCGCCGGCGACTCTTCGCAGCCGAGCCGACGGCTGTGCTCCAGCACATGGTCCATAGCGACGATGCCGAGGACAACCCCAGCGATGAGCTACCCGTGCATGCATCGGCAGCTGTGCGCGCCGAAGTCACAAGTTTTCTTGACCGCAGGCCTGATTTCGACATTAGAAAGACGTCTATCATGTCGGCTTTGGAGGTGGGATCTTCAGATCTTGATCATCTCCCCACGACCACCAAGGCTGCCACGGTGGAAAGTCTGAAGCTGCTGCAGCGTGTGCAGGCCTTGACCCCAGTTCCGGAACTCATTCAACCGCTTCTTGAGGACGGCTTCACGAGCGGGCTTCGCGTGTCGTCACTCTCCAAGAAGACCTTTGTGGCAAGATTGGCGCCGAAACTGGCCGGTTCGACGGGTATCTCTCAAGAAGAGTCTGAAGCTCTATTCGGCCAGGTTCACGATCACGCAACGGCCGGCCGTCTGCGCATCGACCGTGCGCTCGTCCAGATCCGCGAGATGGTGCGCGGGACCGGGCTCCGATCCATTGATGGGAACTCTATTCTTGCCCAGCGCAAGGAAATGTTCGAGAACGCCCGCTATGCCACCAACACGCCCCTGAACGTCAACCTTGACGCGCTCTTTAACGACATGGACATGTGCGAGTGCGAGGACTGCCTGGACGTAACCAGCCCTACAGCCTACTACGTAGACCTTCTGCAGTATCTGCGCAACAACGATTTGGACGACTCGGCCGAGTGGCACAACACAGGCCAAGAGGGAATCGAAGGCACCGCACTAGAGCAGCTGTTTGCGCGAAGACCGGACTTGCAGCATCTGCAGCTCACATGCGCCAACGCCAACACGGCTCTTCCCATGATCGATCTCGCCAACGAGGTTATGGAGGCTTTCGTAATCCACCTTGCCACGTACGAGTCGACCGGCAAAGCCAAGATTGAGACGTGGAACATCCGCAGGGAGACGACTGACGAGCTGCTCGCAAGCCCGAGCAACACGCGCAAGAAAGCGTACTGCATTCTCAAGCACGCCGTGTACCCGCTCGCGCTTCCGTACTTCCAGCCGCTAGACGCGTGTCGTCTGTACTTATCGAACTTGGGTACGTCGCGGTTCGACCTCATCGACACGTTCCGGCTTGCGCAGCGGCAGTGGGTGGTGAGCTCCAAGCTGCTCGGGTCTCCTGAAAAGAAGGCACGATATGCGGAACTCCGCCGCCAAGTCCAGGATCGCGCAGCAGCGGCTGAGTATCTCAGCATCGGCCCTGACCTGTACGTGATCCTGACGCGCGAATCGCTGTGGTCGATCGAGTGCTCCGAGTTCGCCGACAAGGGGCTAGCCCTGGACCAGGCCCAGTATGAGAAGGACATTGGCGTCGTGGATGCGTACTTATACTGGGGGTACGACTCAGAAGCATCCCTGCTGAGCGACGCGATAGACACCGGCCTATCGTTCGTGAAGGCGCAGTTCCTTCCGCGGTCTGGGTTGAGCTTTGCTGACACGGCGGAGCTGGCCCGCACAAGATACGTCAATCCCATGATGCCGACGGGCAGGGACAGGATTCTCCTGGAGAGCATCCGGTTTTCCTATCGGCTTCTGCAGCACATCGTCGTGGGCAAGAGTGGCGATGATAGAACGGAGGCGTTGAGCTCGTTCCTCTTCCGCACTCAAGCCTGGGTCAATCATATCCTCAACAAACAGATTCCGCCCACTGGAAATGACCTTGTGAAGCCAGATATTGTAACCACGACTTTTACCTGCGCGGAAATTCGCGCTTGGGTAGCGAAATGGTTTGATTGTGTTGGGAAGTTGACAGTGTTGGAATCTGGCCAAGGTAAATTATCTCAATATTTGCTTTTGAGAAGCGCATTTTGCTGACTGTTAAACCAAGGCCCCACGCTTGCTCTCGCAGAGTCCGGCTATCTTGTCTGGCTCCCGTCAGTGGCACAAGTTGCCAGCCTCGTTTCCACTGCAGGAGGCGTTGGAACCGTGGACAAAAAAGGCAAGGTGCTTGGATATCTCGACCAGACCGGAGAACTCCGCGACGAAAACGACCAGCTTGTGGGCTTCGTGTGGACGGACGGGACGGTCTTCCTTGCTGGTCCAAAGCCCGCTCACGATGCCTACCAAACTGGCCAGATCCTTTTCTTTCCAATGGCAAAGTTGGAAGATGGGAAGACGGCATCGATTGGCTTGTTCAAGCCCCAGGGCGCGGCGGGCCGCGTCGATGAGGACAGCAAGCTCCAGATCTTTCGCGTCCGTGGCGAAACGACTGTACAGTGGATACCGGGGGTAGAGACGTGCAGCATTGCCAAGACACGTCTCATTCACCTCAACGGCTCGCCTCTTGAGCTATGGGAATGGGACCGCATCAATCGGTTCATCCGCTTGTACAAGGTGATGCAAGCGTTCGAATGGACCATCACGGAGCTGGACACGTCCCTCGTCGCGGCAAAACCAGCGGCATCCGGGAGCGGTGGCACAACCGACCCTCCAGGCGACACAACCGACGAAGGCTTCTCCTTTTCGAACTTCAAAGACAAGCCGTGCGGTGATGAGACGACAGGAGGCAATGAAGGCGGCGACTGTGAAGACGATGGACCCGAAATCTCGCCTTGTGATCGGAGCAACTATCTGGAGATTACCCCTGACTTCATCGAGCAACTCATGAGCATCCAGAAGTTGGTCAGACACACAGGGCTCGAGCTCACCAAGTTGCTGTGTCTGTGGGCGGACATTGACGCGTTCGGTCAGAAATCGCTGTACTCGCGGTTGTTCCTGACCCACGACTTGGAGTCGATGGACAACGTCTTCGTCCCCGACGCCAATGGCAACTACCTCGCGCCTGAACCCAAGATTGTCGACCATGTCCAAGTACTTGTGGCAGCTTTCCACATCAAGGCCGAGTTCTTCGACGCCATTCTCGAGCGAGTCGGCCTGTCGCGAGAGAGTATTATCACCATCCCGAACCTGAGCAAGCTCTACCGGCACGTTCTTTTCTCCAGCATTTTAGGAGTCCGGCCGAACGTCCTTCTTGATGTCCTGGATCTCTTCTCAAAGCCATACGATAGGCCCTCGGTTACTCTGGACCTGGTCCTGCTGTGGGAGCGCATCTCGAACGCTTCTTTTACCATCAAGCAGTTGCGGTATATCATCCTGAATGCCGACGACCCCTTACGTCCCATTGCTCCAAACAAATTTAAGGTACTGCGAGCAGCAAAGACAATCGTGGATGGATTGATATCCATTGACACCTCCAATGCGGACTTGACTGAGTCCGAACTCGATGTGGTCACATCAGCGCAAGTGAGAGCCAAGGCGCTTCTCATATTCGACCCAGCAGTCGTTGAAGACATTCTCGGCCTCATCGAGGGCACCAAGGTCTTCACCACGAATGCGCCACCAGGATTGGTCGTTGACGCCACCAAGGCTCCTCCGAAACTTGCATACAAGGACCCCCTGACTCCGCCAAACCGACGAGTGACTTTGTCAGTGACAGGTTGCCTGACCGACGCTGAGATGGCCACCGCGACAGGTCTTTTCCCCGGTAACAGCAACTGGTCCGCAGCGCTGGCTAGACTCAACACCCAGGCCGTCCGGCTTGTGAAGCAGAACCTTGGCAAAGTTGTTGGGAAAGACGAACTCGACAACGCTACGAAGATTCTTACTCAAGGGGACGTCCCTGCAACGACTGGAGATACCCCTGACCCCGGCACCGCGCCGACGAAACGTGCCTATGTCCTGAAAGAGCTCATGCCGTATCTGCGGTCCTATTTGTACAACAAGCTGGTGACCACGACCATGTCCGCCGCGACGTCCCTGTCAACTGATGTCTGCGCCTGGCTTCTGCAAGATGTCATCCAGATAGGCACCGGCCCCGTAAAACAGAGCGCCATGGATGTTCTTATTGGTATGAAGGGCTCTGTTCCTCCTCCGGGCGGAGCCTGGACGGGATACCTGCTCCCTCCCTCGACTGACACTTACGTGTTTTATGGGTATGGAGACAACCAGCCGCCGCCTCTCCTTTTGGACGGAGTGAGCATCACTTTTGACAATCGCAACGAAGATCCAAATAACTTATGGTGGACAGGCCCCGTCAAACTCATCGGTGGCAAAACTGTCAAACTCTCCGTCACTGGGCAGGCGGTGCCAGGTGATTTGCAGTGGAAGACCGCAAGATCCGCTATTACACAAGTCCCTTCCGGCGCCTTGATGCCCGATACTTCTCTCAGCCAAGGCAATGCTGTTTTTGAAGTGCTTTCCAAAGCGTCCATTGTGATCCAGGGGTTCTCACTGGGCTTAGATGAAGTCGAGTACTTCCAAGCTCATGGCTCGAACTTCGCCGGCCTAGACTTCGGTCACATCTCGCTGGACGCATGGAAGAGACTTCTTGCATACTATGAGCTTCGCAAGACCCTCGTCAGCCGGGAGAAAAGTCTGATTGACCTCTTCAAGTGGGCGATACTCCATGACACGGCCACGGCAGACGAGATCAGCACAGGTGTCTCCGAAGTTACCACATGGGACGTAGCCACCATCAAATCCTTGATCGACGCCGCCAACTTTGACATGGGCGATGTCAAACTCTTCCGAGATGAGGCCGCCTTGACACAGCTGCAAAAAGCCATAGTCCTCACGCAGACCGTCGGTATCAAGGATATCAATCTTCTGCTGGCGTGGACAGACCTCAAGCTCGACTTTTTCTCGACCTGGAAGTTGGCCAAGAATATCCGGAAAACCATTCGGGGAAAATACACGGTGTCAGATTTTGAGCAGGCTATCAAGCCCTCTCACGACCAGCTACGCCGGAACCAGCGAGACGCGCTCATCACGTACCTCGTGATACAACCTGCTCTGAAGGCATGGGGCGTTGTCGACGGCGACAGTCTCTTTGAGTTCTTCCTCCTCGATGTGCAGATGGGCTCCTGCATGCAGACGTCTCGGACTAAGCAGGCCATATCCTCGGTGCAGCTGTTTGTTCTGAGGTGCTTCTTGGGCCTCGAGAAGAAGGGCTCTGAAAACATCGTGCTTGACGAAGGGCGGTGGAAGTGGATGTCCAAGCAGACGGTGTGGTCCGCCAACCGGAAGGTCTTCCTCTACCCCGAAAACTGGCTAGTGCCGTCCCTGCGCGACAAGAAGACGCCTGTCTATACTGAGATGGAGAGCACATTGCTGCAGCGTGACGTCAAGCCCGAGAACATTCTTGAATCCTTCCGTGGCTATGTCGACGGGTTGGCGCAGGTTGCGAGACTACAAGCCGTAGGTCTCTACCTAGACAACAAGGGCTTGACCGACGGCAGCAAATACGTCCTCCACTGTGTGGGCATGACGCCGGGAGCGCCGTATCTATTCTTCCATCGTACCTATGACTCGGGACTTCGAGAGTGGTCTCCCTGGATACGAATCACGGTGGATATTCCGACTTATACCGTGGAGTGGCAAGAAGACAGATCGGTAATCCCCAAGCTCAGACTTGAGCTCGCCGCCGGCGCGAGCTCCGAGAACCAGACGTTCAGATCGCACACGGGCTGCTATGTCACTCCAGTCGGCTGGAAGTCTAGGACGCTGGCTTTCATTGGGGCGCTCACCAAGAAGACGATACCGAACGATACTGCCACGAACAAACCCTTCAGCAAATACACCAGCCCCAGCAGCTCTGAAAGCGCCGAGACCATGAGCCCTGGCGAGGCATGGGAGATCAAGCTCGCATGGACGGAGTACCGCGCCGGGAAGTGGACGCAGAAGCGGACTTCGTCGGATGCCTTTCTCACAGTCGACACGACGTTGAGATCAAGCCCTGCTTTCAGCCCGAATCCCCAAGCTCCGCCGCAGACCATATACGAAAGATACTTTCTTCAGCCCGTCGACTCGTTTCTGTTCCTGCCGCGTATCGACACGGCGAACGACAGTGTCCGCATCGAGGTGTGGTATTACGCTTCTTTCTGGACTGTCACTCAGGACAGGGGAGCGCCAACACCGTCGCCACCTGAGCCCATACCCGATGCTACGGTACTGTACGCCGGCACGTACGTATTTGATGGCACACAGCTCTTCCAGAGTCGCAACCATACTGCGCAGAGTCCAGGGCATATCTCGCAACTGTCGTTCCACGTGCTCAACGGACGGGAAGATGACCGTGTTGTCCAAACACTCCAGATCTCGGATGGAGAAGATGGAGTAGATCTTTTGTATGTGGGCAAGACATCCGACAATAAGTACAAAGTGCCAAACGTGTCGTATGCAGAGGACGCGGCGGGCTTGGTGACGTACGTCGATGGTACAACCGACCTCTTTTACCATCCGTTCCCGCAGAATCTCGTCACAGCCGCGAATAGCACCACCGAGGACTCAGGCGTTGAGCCGATCGAGAAGTTTTACAGACAACCTGCTCTGATTCTCGATAATGTCGTCCCAATCTTTGGGACGAATAATACGCCGTCCGGCTCCGACTGGGCAGCCACCTTCGCGGAGCTTTCCAAGCCGTACACTCAATACAATTGGGAACTTGGGTTCCATGGCCCGATGCAGGTTGCGGATGCCTTGGCCAAGAGCCAGCAGTTTGACGACGCCCTGGCAATGATGCACCAGGTCTTTAACCCGCATGCCCAAGGCACAGACATCCGCAAGGTGTGGAAGTGGCTGCCATTCGAGCATTCGACGACCAGCCGTGTGCTAGAAGGCATCCTGAACAGCCTCGACCCCCGACAATACGACCAGCGCATCACAGAATGGCGAGATGCGCCATTCCGGCCCTACGTCGTGGCACGAGGCCGCATCGTGGCGTACATGAAGTGGGCAGTAGCGCTGTACATCAAAACGCTCATTGCGTACGGCGACATGTACTTCCGACGGCGCACGCTAGAAGACATCCCCCTAGCAATTCAGCTCTACGTGCTCGCTAGCCACTTGTACGGACCAAAGGGAGAGACAATTCCGAAACAAGGCAAGAAGATTCCGCAGACGTATTTCTCGCTGCTCGACAAATGGGACGCCTTCAGCAATGCCGCCGTCCAGCTTGAAGTGGCATTTCCCTTCAGTAATCAGACCGGCGAGGTGTGGCATGCTCTGGGTGACACCAGCCAAGCTCGGAAGACGTGGTCTGAGTCAGAGAAGTCCGGATGGTGCGGCGGGAACTGGGAGCAGCAGATCGGACTGGCCAACATCTTTGGCTTCGCGACAACGAGATACTTCTGTCTCCCGAATAACCCAAACCTCCAAGCCCTCCGCTCCACCATCGATCAACGCCTGTACAACATCCGTCATTGCCTGGATATCGACGGCCGACCCATGCCGCTGGCGTTGTGGGAGCCGCCCATCGACCCGGGGCAGCTGGTGGCAGCTGTAGCATCGGGCCTCAGTTTGTCCAGTGCGCTCAACGATCTGAATGCTAGTCTGCCCAACTACCGGTTTGCCTGGCTGCTGAGTCGCGCGCTCGAGGCCACGGCCGAGCTCAAGGGACTCGAGTCGACATTTCTGTCAATCAAGGAGAAGAGAGATGGCGAGGCGCTCCAGCTCCTCCGGACAGGACATGAGATCACGATGAATAACATGATTATGGAGCTCAAAAAGAGTTCGCTTGAGGAGGCTGGGAGGTCATTGACGGCCTTGCGTGCTAGTCAGGAGGTGAGTTCAAAGCTGTTGTCTGGATTGTGCGAGACTAACCAAAATGCCCTAGTCATCGAAACATCGCTTTGACTTCTACTCGCGTCTGGCAGGCGTGGAAGCCAATGCTTTGGGCAGCGGCACTGACCCTTTTAAAGTGAAGGCGATTGACGTGGACAGTCCCAGCAGTGGGAGCGATGCTCACATCAACTCGCTTGAGACCCAGTCCGAGGTGCTGGCAGCCGTGGCGCAATCGTACACCGAAAGCGCCGCCAGTCTTGAGATTATGGCGAGCATCCTGGCCATGTTGCCGCAGATCACTCCCCATACTGAGCCCATGGGATGCGGAGTCGAACTGGTTTGGGGTAAGTCTTATCCTCAGTTGTGTCTAATTATCACGGTCAGGGGTCAGTAGGGAAAGCTCACCGCGTAACAGGGCCGTCGAATTTGCTCAACGCCCAGCAGGCCTTTGCGCGGCTGGACCAAATGAACGCCGGCTCAGCCAACTTCAAGTCTTCTCAGGCATCAAGGAAGGCTAGCTATGTGAAGCAGTACCAGGTAAGAACGACCAGGCAAACGCCAGTCAAGTCAATGACTTTCAGCTCACGATGTGATGTACACAGGAACGCCTCCACCAAATGAACCTCGCCGGGCTCGAATTCGAGCACATCAACACGCAGATTGCAGCGCAGGAAACACGCGTCCAGATGGCCAACCAGGACATAGCCAACCAGCAGCAGCTCATCGACAACGCCAACGAGGTCAGCGAGTTTCTGAAGAACAAGTACACCAATGACGAGCTGTACGAATGGCTGGAGGGGAGCACGCGCACGGCCATGTACCAGACGTATCTCCTCGCCTACGACCTTGCCAAAAAGGCCGAGCAGGCGTTCCGCTTCGAGCGCCGGCCCACCACGACCCAGCAAGCGCTCGACTTCATCTCCTTCGGCTACTTCAACCCGGCCCGCGACGGCCTGCAGGCCAGCAGCCAGCTGTACCTGGCGCTGAAGCAAATGGATGTCGCGTACCAAGACAGTCGGGGGCACGACTACGAGGTCGCGAAATCCGTCTCCTTGCGGCAGCTCAATCCCTACGCGCTCGTCGCCCTGCGAGAAACAGGAACCTGCACCTTTGACATCCCCGAGGTAGCCTTCGACATGGATTTCCCAGGCCACTTCTTCCGCCGTATCAAGACCGTCTCCGTGACCGTCCCTTGCGTCGTGGGCCCGTACGTCGGCGTCAACGCATCCGTGCGCCTCCTCAAGCACCGGTACCGGGCCGACAATCTCGCCACCTCGGGCCGCGACTACGCCGAGGACACGTCCGGTGGAGCCATGGACCCGCGCTTCCGCACCGCCGTCGTCCCCATCGACGCCGTGGCCGTCGGGTCCGGGCAGAACGACTCGGGCGCGTTCGAGCTCAACATCCGCGACGAGCGGTACCTGCCCTTTGAGGGCGCTGGTGCGGTGTCGACCTGGCAGATCACCCTGCCGCCGGTCGATTTCCGCCCGTTCGACTACTCGTCTATTGCCGACGTGGTGCTGCAGCTGCGGTACACGGCCTGTGAGGGCGGAGAGCGCCTGCGCAAGGCGGCGACGCAGAACGTGGTGGAATGGGTGTCCAGCGTCGAGGACAAAAGTAAAGAGTCGGGTTTGCTGGTGCTGTGGGATGTGAGGGCTGAGTTTGCGGCTGAGTGGGCGAGGCTTGCGGCTCCGTCGGCGGGCGATAACACCCGCACCCTCGTGCTCCGCGGGCTGCTGTCCCGGCTTCCTGCCTTTGTGGTAGGGCGGGACCCCGCCAAAGTGAAGGTCGCGGATGTGACGCTCGTGACAAACTTGAATGTCTCCGGACCGGGGGATCTGGCTGTTGACTTCAAGTATGTTGCTGGCACAGAAGGAGACTTTACGGTGTTTGATAGCGGGCCTGTGAAGACCGGGTCGTTGAGCTTGTTTAGAATTAGCGAGGCGGATGAGCGGTTTGGAGATTGGGCGCTCAGAGTTGGAGTGGACGGCGTGGCGGTCGATGCGAGGTCGAGGATGTGGTTGATTGTGAGGTATCGGTTGTTGAAGCCTACGGCGTGAGGGATTGGCAGGCTCTTGTGTGATTAGTGTTTCTCACTACCTACCTGGGTACCTATCTATATAGGAGGGCGTTTTTGTCTCCTTGTCCTGGAACCGTACATACATCGGCAACTGATGAGTAAAGGTGAAACATCGAGCCTTATAACTAGCAATATACGTACCCGAACAGACTGACGCCGATCGTCCGCATGTACTCGAAGATGCGGTCGAAGACACAGCCCCCAACAGTACCACAGAAGAGCAGGCGGATGTGGGCGGAGCCGGAGCAGATGCGGGCAAGCTACGTCCGCTGACTGGACCTGTGCCCTACTTGGTGGTTGTTGAGCCGGTAACTCCGGTAAAACGAAACATATGCTGGGGTTGGACGACGACCTGCCCGCCAAGGTCCGCCAGTCCGGGTTATCGCCACAGCCTCACGACAGGAGTTGTCAGAAGGTCGCAGTCCACCAACTGCCCCGCATTTGCTGGCAAACCCGATGCAGTAGGCCTCTCTGCAGAGCTAGTCACCGTGGTGATTGGGGAGGGAGGGAGGAGCGCAGCCTTCCATCATTTCGACCAATCGGGAGGTATTTTGGGCGACACAAGGGAAGAAGCCCAATTGTCGCCCAAGATCAGGCGAACCCCGCAACCCTCCACGGTTCGGTCGTTTCTTACCTGATTCTCATTCCGGCTTGGACACAACGCCGGGTGCCTCTGTCAACTGCGAACGACTCAAGCGGAAACAATAAGGAAGCCGCACGCCATGGAGGTCTTCTTGTCCAGTCTCCCCCCAGACCGTACGTCAAATTCGAGCTGTTTATATCCCATTTCAACTGCCTCGGGAGCTCTCGGGAGCAACTTTGCTCCCGAACTACTCCCCTCACTTCCCGCACAGGAAATTCTTGGCTGACATTGTAGGATAG
>FTIZ01004774.1_pt2 | contig 18452 bp, 23 predicted proteins | sample 1658381 | NCBI WGS metagenome assembly FTIZ01 (sample SAMEA3914822, study PRJEB12502) | metagenome | biome: forest; material: soil | place: USA | collected 2012-03-12 | depth 0.1 m
GCTGATCTGCTTCGGGAGCCTCTTTGGGGCAGCAGCAGGGAGGGACGAAGTTGCAGCTGCGGGTCCGCGGGGAAGCAGAAGCAGAAGCCCTGACTTCGGGGAGCAGATATCTGCCGTCGTCAAGCAATGGAACAGACACGGCCACAATTGTGTCTGCAGGTCTCAGACAGTCGAATGCCGCCTGCTCCTGCAGGGCAAAGAACATGGTACATCAGATGTCCATCCACCATCTTCTCCCAAACGACGCCGGTTTGCTGTCGCCGGAACCCCGCTTTCCTGTGATGATATTCGGGGGGACCGCTGGCTGTCGCAAGGGGATCTGCAACTCGAGGGTCCCCGTTCCCGTCTGCTGCGGCGGCTTGGAGGGGTCGAGTCCAATCATGTGTTGCCCCGGCCGGCAAATGCGGAAGGGTCCCCAAGAATAGCCGTGGCGGATCGTGCCGATATGCGCATTCCTGCCTCTGGATTTCCTTGTGAAGGTCAACAGGAGGCGGTGAGGCTGCAGTGCGCCGGACAAGGCCACCCTATCACCCCGCGGTCCAACATCAGACCGCGAGGTTGTGTACACTATGGCATGGCGGGGTCAAGCAAAAGCCGCGAGAGCCTTTGCCGCATGCAGTATCCTGGCGCAAAGTTCCCTGTGCATACGGCAGACGTGATAACCCACAGATGCTTTTCGCAGCTGACTGTGATATGTGGGACACTGAGAGCCCCACGAACTCCACGGATATGCTCTGTTCGTTTGGCGCAAGTCGACGCAGTGTGTTCCAGGTTTTGAGGACAGGGAACGCTGGCATGCGGCTGTGATAGTCATGAGATGCTGTTCGCGGTGGACCTCTTCTCGCCTGATCTCAGCGGTCCTGTCCAACGGTTCTGCCGGAATAGAGCAGAAGACTCCATACTGGCGCTTCCTGTCTTGATTTCTGGCCTCGTCGGCCTCGTCGACAAGTTGACTCTGCAGTGCTAAGTGGGGGACTGAAAGCCAAGCCTGTGGAGCGCCAGAGTCGCTGCAGGGTTGTGCCAGGTGCGAGGTCGAATGACACGCCATCCTCACTCACACCCTTCCCAATCAGATATCTCTGGGGCACGGGTTTCGCAAAAGATGACATAATGGCGACCATCTGGGCGGGTGTGCCGCATGAGTTCATCTCGACACGCCATGATCGGTGATCGATAGCCTTTGAACGGCATTTCGGCTTTCGGAGAATCAACACACGACACGGCAGTCCGCTCTCGAGGACGATCAGAGGCGAGTGGCGTCTCTTTCTGTGCCTTGTCTGGAGCGGTTGGTAAAATGCACTTGGGATCAGCACGACATCTCAGGGGGTAGCTGCAGCAACGGGCCGCTGGACGGCGCAGAGCAGCGGCCAGAAATCCTCTTAAAGTTCTCTCATAAGCCGTACTCTATACTGCTGAGTGATATTGCCGCTTGCCGCTCGTTTGTGAACTTCGAAGTGTGGAAGACGGACAGAGATTCTGAACTGAGCCGTTTCGGGCATTGGATGATGACCCCTGTAAGCTTGGCAGGCAGGGTCGTTTGGCGTTCAACACGGGACGCCGGCATCGAGATGCTGCGCTCATGACCCTGTCCCTCTGCACAGTAGCCTACTCCGTTCTGTTTGGCCGATCAGTGTCTCTGAACGCCACGGAGGAGGCTCTCTGATATGTTACTGGTTCTTTGCGAGGCTAGTAGATCGCACGGTGATCCCCACGAGAACTGAGACAAGGCTATTGCGTTCTCTGTATTCTGCACAGAGCATGTCTGGGTGTCGGTACTTACATAGTGCTCCGTATCCTGTGTCGAGAGGTGCGGCGGGCTGAAAGGAAAAAGACCCTGCAATTTGGATGTTTGCCGCTAGCCATGCGCATAATCCGACAATCACCGGTTTCCGGGGTATTTAGCGAGATCGGCCCCGGCGCTGGAGTAAACAAAAAGCCCCGGCGCGGGAGAAACACGGTTGAAGCAAGCTCGTGATGGCATCATGCCTGTTGGCAAAGAAGAGCATCGCGCGGTCGGGCCGCTGGAAAAATCGTCGACTTGTGCCGTGGACCCTGCCGAGGAAGGGATGGGGGATCGTCGGCGCTATCCTTCTTCCTCAAATCATCTGGGAACGGCCGCAGCTGGGCTCTGGTGGTTGATTTGTTGATCTGCCGCGCAGCCAAGCATCTCAGCACCGTCAGCTCCGTACAGTGCACCCACCGTACGGAACCCCCCTTTGTCTTTGTGGTTGAGGAATGGACCGATCCGATCCGCGTGGTTGGATCTGACACACTGCACTTGCTTCGCCTTCGTATTGCATCATATCAGCTTGCCTGGTGCTCAACGACCTGAACTCGGCCGGGTGTGCAGCCTTTCCCACGAAAGTGTTATTCTGTACTTACTAACACTTGAGACATGCAGAGACCAGTGGACGCTGTGGCACTCAGGGCCTGCGAGTGTCTGGACTCACTTGCCTCATGCATGGCCTCTGCTTGAGGCGATTGGCTGGGAGGCTGCAGCTCGGCGCCATGCCTTGGGATGCTCATGCGGCAGCCGACTGGCAGAGAGAGGGTGTGGTGTGCCCTTTTCAGGTGCTCTTTCAGCGCCGCCGGTGCCGATCTCCTTGCCTCCATGTGTCCTCTTCTGTCACTCCACAGTCGGGCAGAGCACAACCCAGCGGCTTGTGCATACAGACCTCGTACATGCACCACCAGCGTCTGGCAGTTTGATCGGTGCTGCTCAGAGGAGGCTGTCGTGTCCATTTCGATCACCGACTGACCAGCGGCGGATCAGAGAGTCCCAGTTCTTGTGCTCAAAGGCTTCGAAACCCCAGAGCAGCCTGATATGCCAAAAATCATGATTGATCTCCTCGGGTCGGCCGGCCGAGAAACAGACCCTGACCAGACCACCGCGTCGGCCTCGACAGTGCGAGAAGTGGTCCGGGATGTTGCGGCGAGGGTGTGGGCTGGGGGAAATTGCCCGTCTGGCTAGCACCTAGGGGCTTTCCAGGTTTCTGTTGCTGACCCCGCCCCGAGCATGGCGCCCATGCCGCTAGGTCCACGCAAGTGTGGATGCCACCCTCCAGGCAGGACCCTCTGCCGCCAACCTGGACCCCCATCCCAAGGCCTGCAGTTTTGGTGCGATCCATATTTTAATATTGGCCCGCCTGCTGTTGCCCCGGCCCCGGCCCCCTCACCACCAAAAAACACCCTTCCCTTTCCTTTTCCTTCCCTCGCCCGCGTCGCGACGGAAAAGACGCTGCACTCACCGGCGCGTCGAGAGTGCGACTGCGAGAGCACGGGTGGATTTTCTTTCTTCTGTTCTCACCGACCCTGGCCGACTTCACTGCCTGGCCCCATCGCCCTCCATTCCCTCGTCCCGACCGAGTACTCACTCGCCCTCCGACTGTGCTGCACTGGCACGTTTCCGGTTTCCGGTCACCGTCGCCTCCATCAAAAGTCCCGAGAGTACCTCCGGGGTTGAATCCGACGACCAGGACCCGGGCCTCCGACTCGGTGGCCTTTTCTCCGGGTTTACACTGGGTAAGTGTCTGTCTGGTGTTCCTTTTCTTTGGGCTTCGTGTGGTGTGTGGCAGAGTCAGCGACCAGCGACGAGCGACGACCGCGCCGTCCACTTGTCGACCCTGCGATGCATCTCCAGAATACGTGCCGCAGAGTTGGTGCATGTCCGACAACATCAGACCACGGAATTCTTGATCGCTCTGTCCGGTGACTTGCCCGCCAGCTCCGGCGGGCCTCGGCCTTCAGCTTACGCCCTCCTCGTGTGTGCGCTCGTGACTTGGTCCCATTCCTTCGAGATCGTCATCCCGCGCCTTGGCCGGTCTCGGTAGCCCCAACAGAGCTTATTCTTGCTTCGACGCGGAGCAGCACAACGGACGGTCCTGACGGAGGAATGATGGGGATCTGACTTGCCGACACCCCCTCGGTCCCAATATTGGCCTTGAAACCGGCCTGCCGTCTCGAAACCCCCAAGAACGCCGCCGACCACGCGAACGACCACACGAGATGGCCCCGGCCGGCCTTCTTCCCCCAGCTTCTCGCCGCCGAAATCCGATTTCCAGCTGCGCCCGTCGAAGCCTTATAACCCTTGCGCCGCACAACCGCCCTCCCCGCACCCGGCCGATTTTGGGATACGACCTTCTCTGACTCTGGCCGCCTCCCGTAGCCACAATACATTGTCTTTACCTCTCCGGACTAGTCGATACGGCGCCATCACCTGGCCGCGCGCCGCTGTGGTCGCCTGTCTGCCTTCGTCGCTGGCCGCCCGCTCTGCCTTCTCACCGGCCACACACACTCACCTGGTCGTCTTGTGTAAAGTGACGAATTCGCCCCAACTGACATATGACCTGACCAGACTGCTGTCCGACCCTTGCCACGAATCCTCCGTCACCGCTCCCGGAGACGACATCAAGCCCGCCGATAAGCGTTTGGCCGGAGACGAGTTCGACGCCCAGCTTATTCCCTTCCCTCCCCTCCCGGCTCGGGACTTGCAGCCATCCGCTCCTTTGAATATTACTCTCCCATGCATTGGTACCCATAAGAAGAAAAAAAACATGGACTCGGAAGACGGGGAGTTTTTTGTCAGGGTGCGTTCCCCTTTCGCTTCGCCTCTCGTGTGCGGCTTCCCACATGAAGGGAGATAGATACTGATGAATCTGGCTTCAAACAGCAACTGGCCGGTTTTGTGCGGACACATGAGAAGGCCCTGGCGAACGCGCTCCAGTTTCGGAGACAAAACGTGCCTCGCCATGGATCGTCTCAAAGCGTGTCCTCGATATCGACGGGAACCATCCCACCCTCCCCATCGGTGCCCGAAAGACCCTCTACATCCGCCTCGACCTCGAGCACCCTCGCTGCTGCCCTCTCACTCGGAACCCTGAGCTTCACATCCCACACCGTGAAGTCGGCTAAGCTAGCCCTCACCCCTCACCATTTGTTCTACTTGCTTTCCCGCTTCGAAGATTTGGGCATCCCCGTAGGGCCCATGAAAGTTCGTCTCGAGAACCTGCACGACACCACAACCTCGGCCAACTATGTTTCTTTCCTTGGCCAGTCACAGCGTTCCAAGAGCCATGGTTCCGATGTCGGCTCGATCCGATCCGTGTCGAGCATCAGGAGCGTAATGTCTAGCATGTCCGCCCTCTGGTCCAGCTTCGGGATCGGCTCGAGCATATCCGCCGCCCGCACCGAGAAGCAAAAGGCCGCGCTCCAGGCCGACCTCAAGTACCTGTATTCTGCTTTTACCAAGATTCCGTGTCTGAGACTGGCACCGGATTGGCGGGCGCGGCTCATCAAGGGCTACGAGGAGTTCCCCTTCGACTCGGCGGTGCCGCTCTATGTGTTCAAGAACGTGCAGGCGCTGGAGGTCAGCGACATCGACTTCCGACAGTTCTTCGGCTGGGATCGGCTTTCCGAGCAGCTCCGGTCCCTGACGCTCAAGCGTGCCAGCATCGACGACCCAGCCGACATCTTGGTCGATATCGTATTAGATGACATGGACAAGCGGCGTCGCCGCACGTCAAAGAGCCAAGCATCGCCCACCAGACAATGGCCTGGAACCGCGAGCCCTCCTCGAAGAAGCCCGACCGTGTCCAGCAGTGATCTTCACAAGCCCACCCGCATCCCGGGATCACCCGAGGCACGGAAGTCGACCATCGACCTGCCGGTTGGGTCGCTAAATAGCGAGTTGGGGGCCGACCAGGATGGGTCTAGCGGACCGGATAGCAGGAGGCCATCCATCGCTCGGATCGACAGTGATGAACCACACTCGCCCTCCAAGGACGAAACCCGGACGCGGAGCCACTCTCCTCGGCGGCCGGGAAGCTCAAGGAACCCTTCGAGCAATGTGCGCGGATCCTACAAGGTCCGGCGGTCTGGGTCTGGGAGCTCTCACTCAAGCCTCTCGGATTCTTGGCACAACTCGCGGGGAAGCTCCTCCAACCTCCTGTCGATGGGCATCCTCCCGGCTTCCAAGTGGCGCTTTCTGAAGCACCTGAGCCTCGCAGACAATTCACTGACCGCGATTCCTGCGACGAGTCTGAACCCCCTTGCCAACACCCTCAACTCGCTCGATCTATCTTCAAACCTCTTCACACAGATCCCCGACAGCTTGGCGACTCTCACTGCACTTCGTGCACTGAACTTGGCCCACTGCATGATCGACTCGCTACATTCGCTGACCCGCAACCCACTGCCGGCGATCACCGCTCTGAACTTGCGAGCAAACCGTCTGCAGTCGATTGCAGGAATCGAGAAGCTTCTGCCCCTTGAGAGGCTGGACTTGCGAGACAACCGTCTGGCCGACCCGATGGAGTTGGCTCGGTTGACGGGAATTCCGGAAATCCGCGAGGTCTACGTGGGAGGGAACCCGTTCACGCGTACCCACCGCGACTACCGCATCACCATCTTCAACTTGTTCCGGCGGACACCCGGGTACACGGAGGACATCACTATTGACGCTACCGGGCCGACGTATGCGGAGAAGCGGTATCTGGTGGAGCGAGCCGAGCTGCCGCCTGCCGTGCCCGTGGTCAAGCCCGAGCCGCTGGACATCATACCCGCCGTCGATGTCAGCAGACCGGCCATCATCTACGATGCCCCTACCAAGGAACCTGCGGTTCTCCGAAAGGACAGACCTCTGCCGAAGCTAACTTCCGATGAAGTCAGCTCCAGCTCAGCACGGCGTCGAAGGGCGCCCAAGCGTCGCATCGTGGACCTCGCTACCAACGACAGCCCTGTGCCCTATGCGCGCCCCGTCGACCGCCACTATGTCGATACCAGCGTCGCCGCGGAGCCCGAGAGCCACTACCGCACTTCGCAGCCACCCGAGGCGCACGCGTCGCCCCAGACTGCCTTGGCGGCGAGCCCGATTCCCAACACGTCGGAAGCAACCCGCGACGTGCCCCGAATCGACACCAACGTCATCCCACAGCTGCCGTCCATCTTCGGCTCGCCAGAAAGCAGCATGGACTGGGACGTCGGCGGCGAGCTCTACCGCCAGAAGATCGAGGAGCTCCGCCACAAGGTTGGCAACGGCTACTTGAGCGTCCTCAGCGAGGAGGGCTGGGACGCCGCCTCGCCGCCCGAGTACCACCAGGCCACCTCGTTCGGAGCCGCCTCGCCCTCGATCCGTTCGGATCCCGCGATCCCCCGAGCAAACCTGCAGGCTATCCCGAGCGGCAGGACACTTGTTTGAGGAAGGGATGACCTCCTCTTCTTCTTCAATCTTATGATACCCCCTTTATCACGCCCGCGCTCCAGCTTCGGGCCCATGACGCAGGAAATGGGGGAACGGGATGGGATTTTTCCCATTCTGCGTTTCATTTTCCCCATGGGCATCGTCGTTTCTTGTTCTTTACTTCTGTTTTATTCGTTCTACGTTTGAGAGATATCACATCACAGCACTGCATAATTTTTTTTCGCATGGGAGCATATCGCATGCATGCATGCATCGCATCGCATACTTGGGCGTTTGTTTGGGAAGGTCTTTGCAGGCGTGTGGGTTTTCCTTTTTTTGTCCGAGACAAGACTGAGGCGTTCGTTTTTGGGTTTGGGTTTGGCTTGTATGTTTTTATGTTTTATGCTGCTGCTGTTGTTGTGCTGGTTGTTGCTTGTTTGGCTAAAGGATGGGTGTCTCCCCTGGCTGTTAATACCCCATTCACTCGCTGCGCTTTGGCGTGCTGGCGGGCAGGTTTTTAGAATTTGGATGGGATGGGATGGGATGGGATGGGATAGGACGGGAGGGTTGGGTTGACTTGCTTGGGTTGGCGGCGGCAGGGGGGTAGGTTTCTTGTACAAAAAATTGTTGTTTTGATCATACCGTCGGAAGGAGGGAGTCTGGTGGCTTTATACACGACTGAGAGAGAGAAGGCAGACAGACAGATGGCTGGCGCTATGAGAGCATGGGCGGGCCGGGTGAAGTTGAATTGATGATGCGTCTGATTCTGCCGAGGTGTGCGTTCGCTGTTTTTTTTTTGTTGTTGAGCCTTGTGTGTGTGTGTGTGGTTGGAAGTGCGCTGTCCTTTCGTGGCCTTGTCGGTATTGCTAGAAGTCGCTCCGTGTCCCTTCGCTTTGTTCTGCACGGGCGGCATCGTTGAGGAGTAGAATGCATATTGTCTGCTTGGGGCGGGCTGGTTGGTGTTGTTCTGCTCTTGCTTGTCGGGGAGAGGAGGCTGAACAGGGTCGAGATAGCTCCAAATCTCGTAGGCAAGACGGCACAGTCAAGGCAGGTTTGAGTTATGAATTATTGCATGATGTTGGCCTCGTGGCCGGTCACTTGTGGTAAAGACGTGATTTTGTGATGGCTAGTAGTGCGAACAGGCTCGATCGTCATGGCGTTGGCCGAGGGCATGAATGGATGCACGAAGTCTGTCGCGAGGGTTCAGGTTGGAGGCCGTGTGCCTTTTCTTTTCCTGCTTGGCTATGATTGATCTGCTCAGGAAACCTATTTATTTGAAGATGGCAAGGAAGCCTGGTTGGCAATATTGGCGATTGACTGAGGTGCGAGTTCTCGTCACGCATATGAATAGGTAGTAATTGATTTGGCATGTTGCCTTTTTGCAATGCTGTTGCTTCGTCCATACTGCCGAGGTTGTCATGTTCCGAGGTTCAAGTTGGATGGATTGCTACTAGTAGCTTGAGGTTCCATGGGGCGGGACCGCAGCTGAGAAGCCCAGGATGGGTTAGGGAGTGGTCGAATCTGATCGAAAGGCAAGCGGGTGTCGGGAATGTGTCAACCCTAGGGGAGAAGCATGGGTGAGGAAACGAATGAACAATGGATTGTCTCTCAGAATACTGTCCAAGAAAAGAGAATGGAGCAACGGTCGGAGTTGCTGGAATGCGCTCACCGTCTGATTGGCCTGTCGCATTCTCTGCTCATGGCCCGGAATCGCAAAAGGCAAAGTGGGAATTGGGGGTGTGCCAAGCTCGCCAGCAGGGCGACCACGTCATTAGGGTCGCTGTTCGGGTCCGCCCATCAGACGAAACTCAGCCCTACAAGATTGCCGCCGGCAACCATCGACGGATGTGCTGGGTTGTGTGTGTAGGATCAAGAACGTGCATGTGCAATGCAGACAGGCGAAACGTTGATTATTTGGCAGAGGAATATTCCTCCCACCATGCCAGCCTATTTTTACAGGACAGCTTCATTCAGAATTCCCCAACTCTCAACCCACAAACAAACAAGCCTGGAGCGCTTCTCAAATAACGTACAAAAATAACTTCAACGTGGCTGTGGAGTGCGCTTTTCCAGCTCCCCGGTGCCGTGGGGCTCCCCGCGAAGATCGACTGTCGATTGTCGACCGGTCGACGGTTGAAATCCGGCAGCGCGGAGCTAGAAAGTGAACTCTGGTGGCAATTGCTGAGCGAGTTGTTTTCTCCCTCTCACACGAATTCCAGAAATTCTGCAACCATCGCAAAACGCGGTCCCTTTGTGTTGCCACCATCCGCAATTCCACACCAGCACAACACTTCAAGTTCTATTTTTGTTCTTTTCGGCTTCGACGACCCCATCCTAGGCAGACGCACGGACCCTATCGAGGCGGCTGCATTTACGTAAGCTGTCAAGGGAGGGAGACACCACTCCACTCGGCAGTCTGGGGCTAGCCTGAGCCAGTCTGAGCGCGCTGATTGGCCACGGCCAACAATCACGCCTCGCGTTTTCGAGAACGTCACGTCCTCCCAAGGCCTGGACATCACCAGCATCCCGCATCACCAGCCATCGCAACAAGGCCCGCGCTTCTCCGCGGACTCCAGGGCCGCGTCCGGCACGGCTGCTCTGCCAGTTCTCGACAAATTTCCGAGAATAGTCGCGACCAGCCCCGAGTGACCCCGCACCGCGCGACGCCCCCTTCGCTGACCTCGCTGACGGCCCCCCCTTTCTCGCGCGCGCCCATATCTCTCTACGAACTCTCCGACTCCGCCTCGGTCCCGACCGCTTCCTTCGAGACCTGCCGCCATACTAGCCGTACATACCCAATAATACCGGCCGGCCATGGCTCCGGCCCCGTCAACCCCGAGGCGCACAGCACGGGGCCGTCCCCGCGGCCGTCCCAAGGGTTCTGCCTCGACAAGCGCGTCTCGCTCCAAACGGACCGGCCCTGAGGGCGCGGCCACAGAACCCCCGCCGAAAAGACGTCGATACATCCCAGGAGGTCCTGGGGGCGGCGGCCGCTTCGTTGACGAGGACGGCACCGAAATCCCCACCGAGTCGCTTGGCCCGGCGACCGCGCCGCGTCCCCGCCCATCCGCCGCGAGCCAGGCGCAGTCTTCCTCTTTTCCACGGAGAGAGCGAAGCACACGTATCCGCACGGCCGTCAATCGTGACGAGCGAGACGATATGCAATACAGCTCGGCCGCGGCCGTCGCCGCTGCCGTGGTGCAGAGCGAAGGGTACAAGCCGCGTGAAGAGCGCGGATGGGAGGAATTCCACCCGAACCTCGACATCGAGGCCACCTTTATGGTATACCAGGCAGACGACGTCGACGGGGTCGTCAAATCCGTCCCACCCACCCCGGCCGCCCAACAGTCCGCCACCCCGCTCAACGGTGCCGGCACCCCAACTAGGGAGAGCCGCCAGGGTCCGACGGACGAGGTGAACGGAACGCCGAGCGGACAGGGTAAGCCTTCTCTCGGCCTCTCTCTGGCCGATACGCCATCCCGACGCCGGATTGGCAGGCCGGCGCGCGACTCCTTCTCGCTGTACGCCACCCGGACCCTCGACTTTGGCGCCGGCCCGAAAGTCCCCAAGGTTCTCCCCATCTCTGGCCAGACCTCCAAGGAGCGTCTTGACCTGAAGCAACCACAGTACCGCAAGACCAACCGCATCGCCCTATTCGAAAGCAAGACCTTCGGTCAAGCGAGGTATGTCGACAAGTCGATGATGAATGTCGGCTATCAAGAGAGCGACAACTTCATTCGACCGGACCGCAACCTGATCAAGGCGACCGATGCCAACATGGAAGAGGAGGCTGAGCAGGCCGGCGCGGCAAAGCTCGACGGAGATGGCGTCCAGCACTCGGCAGGCGCCGTGGGCCGCGTCGAATACGACATGGACGAGCAGGACGACATGTGGCTCGAGAAGCTCAATGTGCAGCGCAAGGCCGGCGAGCTGGACCCCATCACCCGCGAGATCTTTGAGATCACGATAACGAAAATCGAGAAGGAGTGGCACGCGCTCGAGAAGAGGATACCGAAACCAAACCCGAAGCCGCCACAGACCCACCGGCCACGGTCGAGCTCGGCCGCTGCCGTTAATGGCGAGCCGCAGGCCGGCGAGGAGCAGGACAGCAAATGCGCCATCTGCGACGACGGCGACTGCGAAAATACCAACGCCATCGTCTTCTGCGACGGCTGCGATCTTGCCGTCCACCAAGAATGCTATGGTGTCCCGTTCATTCCCGAGGGGCAGTGGCTGTGTCGCAAGTGTCAGCTTATTGGGCGCGGCATTCCGGTAAGTGACTGTGAAATGCGCGTGTTGCTCGGAGCGAGTTGGTACTGACTTTTTGGGGCGTCGCAGACGTGCATCTTCTGTCCAAATACCGATGGGGCGTTCAAGCAGACAAACTCGTCGAAATGGGCCCATCTGTTGTGCGCCATGTGGATCCCCGAGGTGTCGCTCGGAAACCACACCTTCATGGAGCCCGTCATGGAGGTCGAAAAGGTTCCCAAGACGCGATGGAGGCTGACGTGCTACATCTGCAGCCAGCGCATGGGCGCCTGCATCCAGTGTTCTAACAAAAACTGCTACCAGGCCTTCCACGTGACGTGTGCCCGCCGGTGCCGGCTCTTCCTTAAGATGAAGAACAGCCAGGGGGCCCTGGCCGTGCTAGATGGTACGCTCCCGCTGAAGGCCTTCTGCGACAAGCACTGTCCCCAGGACTACGCCGAGGAGAATGGCGTCGCCCAGGCCACGAGGGAGGCAAAACGCTTCTACAAGCGCACAATGAAGGGCCGCATCTGGGCCGACAGCCAAGCCTCCGCGCTGCAGCTCGCTGCCACACACCGCAACGCCATCACCGAGCATCCGCCGGACGAGTCGCAAGTCACCGGCGCCAAGGTCTCGGCTGTCCTCGCAGACAAGAAAAAGGGCCAACCGGTCAAGAACATCTGGAAACTGCCGTCCGGTGCACCCATCATCCCCCAGGCCGTGTACGATCTCGTCGAGAGCGCCCTCGCAAGATTCCCGATCCGCAAACGCAAGGACTTTGTGGGGGAGGCTTGCAAGTATTGGACGCTCAAACGCGAGGCACGCCGTGGCGCCGCCTTGCTCAAGCGACTGCAGCTGCAGATGGAGACGTTCTCCTCCATGGAGCTGACACGCCGCAACTTTGCGGCCATGGGCCCCTCGGGCAGGGCCAGGCTGGAGAGGAGGATCGAGTTCTGCGAGAACCTTGTCAAGGACCTCGAGAAGCTCAAGGAGCTGTCCGACCTGATTGTGCAGCGCGAAACGCTCAAGCTCGAGGCGGCCGAGATCGAAGCCGACTTTGTCGACACATGCTATTTCCCCGTCTTCAAGGAGCTGCAGCCCATCCTCGACAAAGCGTTCTTGTAGGTTCTTGCGCAGGCTGGTTTGGGGAAGCGAATGTAGCTGACACGTCCCAGCCTCGACAAAAACGTTTTCAAGCAGGGGTTCCAGGAACTCCAGGACCGGATGGACCGGCGATTCTACGTAACAACACTGCCTTTTGCGCACGATCTCTGCCAGGCGATCAACTCGGGCATTAACAACCCTCCTCCACCGGCGCCCAATGAGTCCGGGACCGAGGCCATGGATGTTTCTCCGACGAAATACAGCACCCATTCAGAAGGCGGGGCTCGAAAGCGCCTGGGCAAGAGAATACTGAAGCTGCTCCAGCCGTATCTCGAGGCGGCCCTGAAGGCCGAGGCCGACATCTGCGGCAAACCCTTCGATTTGCTTCAAAAGGAACTCGAGGGCATGCTCGAGGCGAGCCTGGAAACGCGGCAGCTGCCCATCAGCAGCATTATGGTCTCCGGAGACCGCGACACGGCCCCCGACCAGGACCAAGACGTCGACATGGCTGACGCGCCGGAGGAGGGCCAGATCATAGTAGCTGACCACAGCGAAGGCGAGGAAGACGCCGAGGGCGAGCCTGACGACGCCATGGACGGCACCCACATTGGCGACGATAACATCGACGTCGGCGGCTACGACGAGCACGGCGAGCCGACGCCGAAACCCAACGGCGCCCTCTCCTCCGCCAACTCCCTCTCAGGCGACCTCGTCCCGCCACCCAAAGAGACCACGCCTCATCTCACAAACGGCTTTACCAAACCCTCCTCCACCTCCCCTCCCTCCCTCCCAGGCGGATCCTTCCACCACCACCATCATCACCACCCCAACAACCTCCACACCGACCCTCTCACCCCCCCGCAATCCAACACCTCCAATTCAGGCGCCCCCTCCTTCGCGGCCGCACCCAACCCCTCTCTTCCCACCACAACAGCCACAACATCCTCCTCCCTCCCCCAAACTACCACAACAACAACAACCACAGTCCCAACAACCAACCCCACCGTCAAAAATCCCCTCACAGAAGGCGGCCTCCCCTGGTACCTCTCCTCCTTCGACCTGCGCGGCACCTCCGCCGCCCAGGAACAATGGACGCCCGCGGCCCCGCACAGCCACAGCCACAGCCACAGTCTCAGCGAGGAAGAACTAACCGACCTCGACGAGGAAACGCTGCGCGATCTGGAATTTGACGTCGACGAGGAGAATAGCATTGTCATTGGCGCGAGTTCGCCTGTTCATGGTGGTGGGGAGTATCACCATGGTGGGAGTGGGAGGAGGGGGAGCGGTGTGGGGAGGAAGGGAGAGAATGGTGGTGGTGGTGTAGGTAGTGGGGGGAGTCCGAGGAAGAGGACTAGGAGTGAGGTTGCTGCTGCGGGGGTTGCGGTTGGCGGGGGGAGGTTGTTGCGGAGGGGGGTTAGGAGCTCGGCGAGGAGGAGGTGAATTGTTTTTGTTGTTGAATTTTCTTTTGCGGCTTGTTGTTTTGGTTTGAGTTGGGGCTGGTGTATGAGTATCTTGGAAGGGTGGTGGTGAGCGGTTGGGAGTTTTCTTTTTGCCTCCCTTTTTTCTCCTTTTTTTTTCCCGCTTCGAGGGCATTCTTTGCCTTCCCGCCCGCTTCTCTCTCCCTTCTGCGTTGCCTTATCACCAACACATCGACCTCCCTCGTTTCCTTTCTCATCATCATCACCATCACCATCACTGGTGCATTATTATCCGATAAGGCTGAGAGGTTGCAAGGGGGCGGTCGTCTAGACATGGGCAAAACGGGTGGAAATTGAGAGTTGGGTGTAGTGTGGGAGCTATCATTGTCTGGTTTTTTATCTTCCCTTTCTTTTTTTAATTCCTCGCTTCATTCCTTGTTTTGTTTTTTTTTGTGTCTGGTTTGAACTACATCCTATACAGTCACCGGCTTGGACTGTTGTTATGGCGGAGTCGGGGGCGTTGCTGGGGCCGTCAGTCAGTCAGTGCATGGCAGACACATCGCGCGGTGCTGTTGTTGACTTGGTTGGACCTTGGTGCTTGTCTTGGTAGTGTCTTGGTGGTTTTGCCTTCCTGGTGGGGGTTGGGGGGTTAGTTGAAGAGGGTGTGGGAAATAGATACCTAACTATAAGCGTGGGAATGGGTATACTGCGTTGTGTTGTGCCAATCCGTATCGTCTACTGTTGCTCAAGGTGTCATGTCATTGTGCCTTTGCGATCCATCTATCCACTCGATGATGCATTGTTTCCATTGATCAACATGCACGAGTCTGTCCAGTGTCTATCGATGACACAAGACACCCACACGTCGACGGCTTGGAGTCCTGCTCGAAGAGAGGCGTGTGAAACATGGAGCCGGGGCGGATCGGCGGACGGAGAGACGTAGAGACGGTAATATCGAGGCCTCTCAGAGCATCGGGCGTCTCGAAGTGATTGGTACGATCGTCTTTCCGTTCGATAACGTCGCATTGGAGGACCATCGAGCCGCCTCTGGAGTGGTGTGATCATGTGATTTGCTACCGTTACTTTTTTTTCTCCCTGCCGTCGAGACGAGAAGAGACCAAGAATGCCACAGTAGGATTGGCTTGGGCTTTGTCTGCAGGGCGGCATCCAATTGGCGACAATTGGCGACGGTTAGCTGCTTGCAGGTCGCTGCTTGTGCATGATGACAGCATCAGGGAGGGGCAGAGCTGCCTGCCCCGCTCGGCAGGCAGGCAGGCTGCGAGCGCAACGCGGGGCAGCACCAGTCATCTCGGTCACCTTTGTTGGTAGAGGAGAGAGGAAAAGAAGCCGTTTTGCGGCCATCTGAAATACAGCACAGAATGCTTCTGTAGAGAGACTACAGATACCCCCGGATAATGCCACCAAGTCCGGGTCTGATCGAATGGGATGCTTTGGAGGTATCTTTATTGCAACCAAGGCAGCCTCGCAGGACAGGGCGGTGAGTCAAGATAAAGTGGTTGACAGCGAGAGGCAGATGATCCGCCACCCACTTGCGCCTCGGTACAGTAGTATTGAGGTTTTGCACCCTCTGGTTGCATCGAGCGCAGCATGCAGGGTGGCGAAACCTGGGTGGTCTCGTTCGACTAGTCGCCCATCCGTGAAACCTCGCCATCAGTGAAACCTCGGTCAAGCCACAGCAGGACGCGAAACTCGGGGAGCCGGAGTCCAGCGAGTCCAAGCAGTCGAGCTTTCTCGGCTGGGATTGGGTCTGGACCCCCTCCCGCTCCCACACAAACCACCCGCGCGCGCCTACTTGGCGCCGGATCTGGCTGCGCTCCAGGGGTTCGATCGCGGGTGGTGTGTCAAGTTGGGAGACTCTCGGGCACCTTTGCCGCTCACCTTTGCCGTGCTGAGGCATCTGATTCGCCGGGCTGTCTGTCATGATCCCGTTTGTTGCTCTCCAGAAGCCAACATCGGACGTACGTACACAGTGTAGGTGCTGTGTATCCATCACGAACGTGACTCGTGTTCCCGGGCGTCCCAGGGCCAGTCGCTATTTTGTCGGCTTTTGCCAGCAACACCTACCCAGCGTGCCCGGAGCCAAACGGGACGGAGTAGCCGAGAGCAGCATGACCACGCGCTGCCAGCGAGTGGATGGCAGAGTCGAGCTCGCAAAGCCGGGCGAACCAGAATTTCGCCCGCACCTGGCCGAGGCTGACGAGACGCCGAGTCGAATCGAGGTGACCTGTTCCTGAAGGACGGGGACGGGTCAGAGCGCTAACGTCAACGTCAACCAACACTGGCAGCAGGAGGACGGCCCTCGGGCGATCGTATCATGGACGAAGCGTCGACAGGCGTTCGTATCTCCGGCGTGCTGTAAAGCTGCGGACTGGCCGCGCTGTGTATATCCATATATCCATGCCAATCAGGAGGGCAGCGAACTAGCAGACTACCTTAGCAGCAGCTTCCAGGATCGTCTTGGATGCAGTTCCAGGTCGCAAGGATGGAAGGGAGGGAGACGAGGGGTTGTGCTCCACCTGCGGCCTGTCAGCGCGGCGGAGTGGGCCAATCCAAGCCGCCCAAGGCCACCGAAGGCCAGGGGAAGCCGGTCTGGAACAGGGCCACTAACAGAGTCTAGGCAAGGTTGGGGGCATCGCAGTTAACGTTAGCCAGGCCCCCGCGTGGGTTTTTGCGTGCAATTTTTCGCGGCCTGAATGGTGGAGAAGGGCGAGCGAGGGTGAGGTGAGGGAGAGCGGGCCCGCCGCGTCCCGGGAATCCAGCAGCCCGCAGCTCAGCAGCCGCCTGTGAGTGGTGGTGCTGCCTTCCGACACCCCAGCGCCAGCCCTGTGCAGCGCAGTCCATCGACTGCAGCGTGCGGCACCGCCGCAGCCCCCCCTGCCTTGCTCCTCCTTCCTGGCCTTACCTGCCCGGGTGTGCCGTGGTCTGTGGTCTGTGGACTGTGGTCTCCTCCAAATCCTGGACTTCTCAAGCGACGCAAACTTGAATTTTTCCCTGTCCTCGATCCCCAGACTCGAGAGCGATTTCGTTCACCAACCCGACGATCCCCAAACGGCGACCAAAGTCCTATCATAGGCAACGCGCACAGTCGACATTTCACCTCGCTGAAATTGAGACAAGACCTGCAAATTCCTGCCCGCAGACAGCGATTTGCACCCACCACTTTCCCGCTGCACCTTGCCTTTCCCGGTCCCGACCGTGGCATCCTCTCCCAACAGCGAACAAACAACACCAACCCAACTCCCATCCCTCCCGCGACGACCGGCCTTGCTGCCATCCCCCCGCGACATCACGTCCACGGTCTACAAGGCCCTTTAAGACGGTGCTTGCATTGCTGACACCCAGCCCCGCGTGATTCCGACGACAAGCTGTGCTCTTTCCGCCGACGCTGCAGCATTGCCCGCCCGCCCGCTGCACCACCGCGCTGCACGTTTGCCCACAGCAATCGGCCGACCCGGTGACGATAACAAAGATCGCCATCTCCGCGCCATCAACAAGTCATCTCTAGTATCAAGTCATCGTCGTTCACACAACGAGCTCAAGAAGCTAAGCAAGGGGCATTCCCCGTCCCGCTTTACCCCGACACAGCCCACTCGTTGCTGCGATCACTTGTGAGCACCAGCCCAGCCAGGTAAGCAAAACCTTCTTTGCTGCACCACGCGCACCGCGCACAACACGGCTTCTTTTGCGATCCGGTCGCGCTGGTCTCGCCACAACCACCAAAACAACCACGAAAAAAACACAGATTGCCTCCACACTCCGGATTTTTAGGCACGGCGCTGACTTTTTGCCCCTCCTTTTCCATCCAGTGCCAGAAGTGTATCACCCCCGATTGCCCTTCCCGTCTCCCTTTTTTCGGGTTTTCTTCCTTCGGTCGGCTGCTTGGGATCTGCCCGTCACTACCGACGCCCCCGTTTTTTTACCTGTTGCGCGCGCCATCATCAAGGCTAGGAGGATCAAGGGTACTCTACAATGGCGGACCAACACGAAGTTGATCTCAACTCCATAATCGACCGCCTCCTGGAGGTGCGGGGCAGCCGCCCAGGCAAGCAGGTCCAGCTTCTCGAGGCCGAGATTCGCTTCCTCTGCACCAAGGCTCGCGAGATCTTCATCTCGCAGCCCATCTTGCTCGAGCTCGAAGCCCCCATCAAGGTGAGACATCTCCGTTCCCCCCCCCCCAAGACTGTCCGACGCGGCCCTCTCGCGTGACCTCTTTCCCCTCTGCGGCTCCCGGGCTAAATACCATTTTCCCTATCGCAGATTTGCGGCGATATCCACGGGCAATACTACGACCTGCTCCGCCTCTTCGAGTATGGCGGCTTCCCGCCTGAGGCCAACTACCTTTTCCTCGGCGACTACGTAGATCGCGGCAAGCAGTCGCTCGAGACCATCTGCCTGCTCCTTGCCTACAAGATCAAGTTCCCCGAGAACTTCTTCATTCTGCGCGGCAACCACGAGTGCGCGTCCATCAACCGCATCTACGGCTT
>FTIZ01001865.1_pt1 | contig 18394 bp, 13 predicted proteins | sample 1658381 | NCBI WGS metagenome assembly FTIZ01 (sample SAMEA3914822, study PRJEB12502) | metagenome | biome: forest; material: soil | place: USA | collected 2012-03-12 | depth 0.1 m
TCGCGGCCGCCCCACAGGACGTAGTTGGAACCGCCCAGTTTTTTGGTCGTCTCGATCATTTCGCGGACCTGCAGGCCCGCCCAGGCGACGACTTCCGGATCGGGATTGGTCGCGCCGCCGGCCATGTAGCGCGGATGCGAGAACAGGTTGGCCGTGCCCCACAGGAGTTTCACGCCGGTGCGTTCCTGATGACCGGCCAGGACGTCGGCGATGCGGCCTAAGCTGGCCTTATAGGCCGCCGGCGTCATGGCGTCGGCCATGGCGTCGACGTCGTGGAAACAATAGAAGGGCGTGCCCATCTTCTCGAAGAAGGCGAAGGCGTTGTCGGCGCGTTGTTCGGCCATGGCCTGGGTCATCGGCGTACCGGGCTTCCATGGGCGGTCGAACGTGCCGGCCCCGAAGATGTCGTTCCCCGGCCAGGCAAAGGTGTGCCAGTAGCAGATGGCGATGCGCAGGTGCTCGGCCATCGTCTTGCCCAGCACGAGCTTCTTGGCGTCGTAGTGCTTGAAGGCGAGGGGATTGGCCGAATTCGGGCCTTCGTAGGCGATTTTCTGGAAGCTGTCGAAGTAGGTCGTCATGGGCGTAGTCCTTAGTTGGTCCCGGCAGGAAGGGTTTTGAACAGGGGCTTGAGGGTCTGGTAGAGGGCGCGGAAGGCCGGCCGTTTGGCGGCCATCACGTCCGACAACGGGCGGTCGGGCTCGACGACGTGCTCGATCGGCGGCGCGGTGCACACGGCTTCGACGCTGTCCTGGCCCAGGCTGAGGCGCGCCAGACGGGCGGCACCGTAGGACGGGCCAAGGTCGGCGCCGGTGCGATAGACAAGCGGTTTGTTGAGCGTCGAGGCCAGGATCTTGCCCCAGAAGGCCGAGCGCGAGCCGCCGCCGATGACGGTGATGCTGTCGAAACGCGTGCCGGCGTCGGTGAGGACGTCGAGGCCGTCGGACAGGGCCAGGGCGACGCCTTGCAGAGTGGCCAGAGCCAGTGACTTGCTGTCGGTCGAGGCGCTCATGCCGAAGAAGACGCCCTTGGCATAGGGGTCGTTATGCGGCGTGCGTTCGCCAGTCAGGTAGGGCAGGAAGAGTTCCGGCGTATCGAAACGGCCGGCCGCTTCGAGTTCGGCCAGGATACCGGCGACCGACGAGGCATTGGTGGCGTTGACGACCCAGTCGATGCACGAGGCGGCGTTCAACATGACCGACATCTGGTGCCAGCGGTCGGGCACCGCATGGCAGAAGGCGTGGACTGTGCCGGCGACGTTCGGCCGGAAGGTTTTCGTGGCGGCAAAGATGACGCCCGACGTGCCGAGCGACAGCAGGGCGTCGCCGTCGTGGATGACGCCGACCCCGACCGCGCCGGCGGCATTGTCGCCGCCACCCGCACACACCGGAACGCGCGCCATGCCCCAGGCTTCGGCCAGCTCGTCACGCAGGATGCCGGTCGGCTCCAGGCCTTCGCACAGGCGCGGCATATTGGCTTCGGAGAGGTCTGTTGCCGCCAGCATCTCGGCCGACCATTTGCGCGCGCCGACATCGACCCACAAAGTGCCCGAGGCGTCGGACAGGTCGGTGGCGGCTTCGCCGGTCATGCGCAGGCGAATGTAATCCTTGGGCAGCAGGACCAGGTCGACCTCGGCCCACACCTCAGGCTCGTGTTTTTTGACCCACAAAAGCTTGGGGGCGGTAAAGCCCGGCATGATCAGATTGCCGGTCAGCTCATGGGCGCGCGGTTCGCGGGCCAGCAGCTCGTCGCATTCGGCGGCGCTGCGGCCGTCGTTCCACAGGATGGCCGGACGGATGACCTTGCGCGCGGTGTTGAGCAGGACGGCGCCATGCATCTGACCCGACAGGCCGATGGCGCGCACCTGTTCGCGAGCGGCCTGGTCCAGCTGGCTAACGGCGGTGTTGGTGGCCGCCCACCAGTCAGACGGGTCCTGTTCCGACCAGAGCGGGTGAGGGTGCGAAACGGTTAGGCCGGCGCGCGATTCGCTGATCACCGTGCCTGCATCGTCGATTATGACGGCTTTTATGCCCGAAGTGCCGACATCTATGCCCAAGTACATGGTTGTTTGTCTTCCCGAGATGTTTCCCAGCGAATACACAAACACAGCTCCGCCACCGATCCGAAAACGTGTTTCAGACCTTGGGGTACGCCAGGTTAAACTTATAAATTTATATGGCTTTATCGTTTTTGTTGGTTATCGCCGCGACTGTTAGCGCTAACATTTGCTATAAAGCTGTCACATTGCCTGTTTGTCAACAGCAAAAATCGCTGTAATTAAATAAATCAAATTTGGATAAAGGCCTTCGGCTACCGTCACGAAGTCGTCGCGCGGCTTGCAGTAAGGGGTTCAGCGCAGGCGAAGGCTGAGGTTGACCAGGATGCGCGCCGTCGCGCCCCAGATGTCGTAATGGCCGAACGGAATGCGCCAGAAGCTGCGCGTGCGCCCGGCAACCTCCATGGTCTCTTCGCGGCGATTGGCGGGGTCCATCAAAAAGGCCAGGGGCGCTTCGAAAATTTCGTCGACCTCGCCCGGATTGGCGCGCGGCGTGAAGCCTTCGCGCACCACGCCGACGATGGGAAACATCAGAAAACCGGTGATGCTTTCGGTCGCCTCAAGCCGCCCCACGGGCGTGACGAAGTCGGGCGTGATGCCGGTTTCCTCGTGGGTTTCGCGCAAGGCCGCTGCGACCAGGCTGGTGTCGCCGGCATCGACGCGGCCGCCAGGAAAGCTAATCTGGCCGGCATGGCGCTTCAGGCCGGATGATCGCACAGTCAGCAGAATCGTTGCTCCATCTGGCCGGTCGACGACCGGAATCAACACGGCGGCCGGGCGTTGCGGCTCGACCTCGTCACCGGGCAACACCGCGTCCGGCGCCGGCAAGCGCTCAGCCAGCCAGGTGCGGGGATCGATGCCGGGAAGAATCAGGGTCATGACGTGGCCACCCATAAACCCAAGTGCGGAGTTTGCAACAGGCCGCGTGCACCGTCTTGACTGCGATCCGCCAACCCACCGATAGTGCGGCAAGCCGGAGCGTGAAGGGGCCACAAGACCAAGATGATCACCACCCTGGCCATTTCAGGTTACCGCTCGCTGCGCAATGTCGTGCTTGAGCTGGAGACGCTCAATGTCGTCACCGGCGCCAATGGCGCGGGCAAGTCGAGCCTCTATCGCGCCTTGCGCCTGCTGGCCGATATCGCCCACGGCAATGTCGTGCGCGCCCTGGCGATGGAGGGCGGATTCGATTCCGTACTCTGGGCAGGACCGGAGCAGTTTTCGCGCGCCATGAAGACAGGTGACCAGCCGATTCAGGGAACGGTTCGGCGCAACGTCGTGGCCCTGAAGCTTGGCTTCTCTACCGATGATTATGGCTATGCCATCGATCTGGGGTTACCGCCCCGCGGCAATCCTCCCGCGCCCATCATGTTCGACGCCGATCCGCATATAAAGGCCGAAAGCCTGTGGGTTGGGCAGGTGCTACGGCAGCGCAATGAAATCGCTTCGCGCAAAGGGCCTGGCGTGCGGGTGAGAGGCGACGACGGCAACTGGAACCAGGTTTTTACCGACCTGTCCACCTTCGACAGCATGATGACTCAGGCGAGCGACCCACGCGACGCCGTCGAAATCCTGCGTTTACGCGAAGCCATGCGCACCTGGCGCTTTTACGATCACTTTCGCACCGATCGTGACGCGGCCGCCCGTCACCCGCAGATAGGGACTTATACGCCGGTTATGGCAGGCGATGGCGCCGACCTGGCGGCAGCCATGGCGACCATCATCGAAATCGGCGCGGTCGAAGATCTCATGTCCACGGTGGATGACGCCTTTCCCGGCGCTTCGGTCGATGTCGAGAAAGATCGCGGCTATTTCGAGATCGTCATGAAGCAGCGCGGACTGTTGCGACCTCTACGGGCGACAGAACTGTCGGACGGCACGCTGCGTTATCTGCTGCTGGCCACGGCGCTGCTGTCGCCGCGGCCGCCGTCCTTCATGGTGTTGAACGAACCCGAGATGAGCCTGCATCCCGATCTGATGCCGGCCCTGGGGCGGCTGATCGTCAAGGCGTCCGAACGCAGCCAGATCATCGTCGTGTCGCACGCCCAGGATCTGGTCGCCGCCATCGAAAACGCCGGGCGCGCCAACCGCATCACGCTGGAAAAGACGCTGGGTGAAACGCACGTTGTCGATGGATCGTCTCCGCCATGGGAATGGCCGGGAAGATAGACGCCCCGATAGGCTTTTTGTCATCACACCGTCACAGAGCGGGACCAAGAGGGCGCGTCCATTCGAGGAGTCGTTCCATTGCGCACACTGATCTTGTCCTTTGCCGGTCTCTTGGTTGCCACCGCCGCATCCGCCCAGCCGCAACTGATCGCCACGGCGACGATCGACGGCAACAGCCGAGACCTGGCGACCGAGACGTCAGCGCCTTTGGAAAACGGCGTGCCGGGCAATCTGCTGGGTGGGATCGGTTCGGGCCTGGCCTATGCCGGCGGCGACACCTTTGTCGCACTGCCCGATCGCGGCCCTAACGCCAAGCCTTATAACCCCGCGCTCGACGACACGGCCTCCTACATTACGCGCTTCCAGACCTTCAGCCTGCACCTGACGCCGCAATCGTCCGGCCTGCCATTCAGCCTGACGCCGGTGCTGAAGGCGACCACGCTGTTGTCGAGCGCGACGCCGCTGGTCTATGGCGACGGCAAGGCGGCGGGGGTGCCCAATGGCGCGCCGGCGCTCAACCGCGCGGATCGTTTTTACTTTACCGGCCGTTCCGACAATTTCGCCGCCGGTAAAGACTCGCTCAACGACGCCAATGCGCGCTTCGATCCGGAAAGCATCCGTGTCTCGGCCGACGGCAAATTGGTTTTCGTCTCCGACGAATACGGCCCCGATCTCTATCAGTTCGACCGCGCCACGGGCGTACGCACCAAGAGCTTCAAACTGCCGCAAAGCTTTGCCGTGGCGCAGCCTGGCCCGCGCGGTGACGCCGGCGAAATTCCTAACAATACACGCGGCCGCGTCGCCAATAAGGGCATGGAAGGCCTGGCGATCACGCCCGACGGCCGCACCTTGGTCGGCATCATGCAGAACCCGTTGCTGCAGGACGGCGGCAGCAAGACGGCTTGTGTCCGTCTGGTGACGGTTGATATCGCCACCGGCGTCACGCATCAATACGCCTATGCCACGACCAATATCGGCACGGCGGACAAACCGAAATATGCCGGCATCAGCGAGATCGTTGCCGTCAACGCCCATACCTTCCTGGTCGACGAACGCGACGGCAAGGGCCGTGGCGACGGCTCACCGGCTGCCTTCAAGCGTCTGTTCCGCGTCGATATCGCCAATGCCGCGACGGTCGACGATATCGAAGGCGCCGACGCCCTGACCGCGAAAGCCTTGCCCAAGACCCTGGCCTTCGACCTGGTGCAAATCTTCACCGCGTCCGGCATAGATGCCTCGGCCATTCCGGCGAAGATCGAGGGCCTGGCCTTCGGGCCCGACGTCACGGTCGCGGGCAAGACGCGTCACACCCTGTGGGTGACCAATGACAACGACTTCCTGGCGACTGCGCCCGGCGCCGGCGGCGCCACGGTCGACAATCCCAATGCCTTTTATGTCATCGGTTTCGACGATGCCGACCTGCCGGGCCTGCAGCCGCAAGTGATCTCTGGGCGGTAATCAGCGGACGCCCAGCGTCGTCACCACGGCGAACGGCGCCCATAGAGCCGGGTGGCTGTGCGCGGCCATCACCTTGAGCTCGGCATGGCGCAGCGCCTCGGCTGCGTCACCGCGGTCGGACACTGTCTTCACCGTCAGGTCCGGTGCGATATCGTCGCGCACCGCCCAGTGCGACACCAGCAGCGTCTTCGCCCCGCCGTACAAAAATGCCTGAGCCAGCCCGCGATAACCGGCGGCGGAATCGTTGCTGCCCGACGCCGTGTCGCACGCCGACAGCACGACCCAGTCGGCCTTCAGCCCCATGCCCATGATGTCCGACGCCGACAACAGGCCGTCGTCCTGCAGCGTGACGGCCGTGGGTGGAGTCAGCACCAGGGCCGGTTCAGTCAGGCCGCTGAGGTCGCCGCTCAGCAGGCCGTGGGTGGCGAAGGCCAGGACGTGCATCGATTGGCCGTTCAGCGCCGTCAGTTGCGGCTCGCGTGCCCGCTCGCCGATGAACAGGTGCGCGTCGTCGCCGTGCAGCACGGCCTGAAGTGTGTGCAATTCGTCGGCGGCATGCGGCAGGGCGGGCAGGTCGTCGACGGCCCTGAGATCCACGACGCCGTTGCGATAGACCCGGCCGCGATCGGCCAGCGGCCCGGGCGCGCCGTGCAGCAGCGGTGCCCCGACGCCGACAAAAGCCAGGTCGGAGGCTTGCGCCGTCGCCTGCGCCGGCGTGAACCCCGCCAGGGTCGCCACCGAGGCGCGGCGGACCAGCCACGGGGCGTCCGAAAGCGGCGTCGATGGCGAAACGGCTTTGGTCAGCAGCAGGGAAAACGGCACGGTGCCGGCCTCGTCCTGCGCCATCACGTCGATGCGGCGCACACCCGCCAGCCGATCGCCGTCGGCGCCGGTGAACAGGCCGGCATAGAGCTTCGCTGCCGCGTTCGTGTCGAAAGCCGGCAAGGCCCCGGCGGCGTCGGGTACCAGTGAGGCGCGGATCGCCGCCACCTGGGCGCGCAGGTCGGCGTGGCTTAAAGGTCGGCGGTCGAGGCGGAAGGCGTGCGCGTCGATCGTCGCCACCACGGTCTCATAGGTGCCGGGCAGGACGACGACGACGGCTTCGTGCGCCCCCAGCGCCTGCCGCACTGTGGCGAGGTCGGTCTGATCCGGCCGTGTCAGACGGTCGTAGGCGGGCAGGGCGGCGCGCAACGCGGCCTCGACCTGCGTGGCCTGATCGCGCACGGCGCTGAGCTGCCCGGCCAGGGATTGCGACAGCTCGGACTTGCCGTCCGTATAGGCCTGATCGCGTTGCACGCGCAGCGCCGTCGCCTGGCGTTGCAGGGCCTGCAACTGCGCCCCAGTATCGCCTGCTTTTTCGCGCAGCGCATGCCGGCCGGCGGCCTCGGCGGCGGGATCGAAACTGGCCAGTTGCAGGGCGTGGAAGGCGAGGGCGTCGTCGCCGTGGGTATGGGCAGACACGGCCAGACGCGTGAAGCTGTCGCGATAGAGCGCCGCCTGCTGCAAGCTGCCTTCACCCAGACTGGTCGTGTCGAACAGGCTGGCCTCCAGCCGCGCGGCGGCATCGACCAAAGCGGGATAGCCGGCAGGCCCCTGCAATGCCGCCAGCCGGACATGGGCGGCGGCGTTTTGCGGCGTCGCCTGCGGCAGGCGCTTGTCGTAGATGTCGGCGGCTTCCTGCGCGGCGGCGAGGGCGCCGTCTGCGTCCCCGCGCGAAGCCAGCAAGGCCGATTTGACGTCGAGCGCCCGGGCGCGCTCCATCGTGCCCTGGCTCGAATAGGTCTTGCCGTTGGTATAGTTCAACGCGCTGTCGATGTCGCTCAAGGCCGCGTCGAAGCGGCCGGTTTCGGTCTCGGCGCGGGCGATTTCGGTGCGCAGGGTCACGGTGCCGACCGACGACTTGATGCTGTCACGGAAAGGCGTTTCCAGCGCCAGGGCCTCGTCGAACCGGCCGGTGGCGGCAAGCGTCTGTGACAGCGACAACAGCGCCTTGTAGGTAAAGACGTGGTCCTTGCCGGCATTGGCCGACAACAGGTCGAAGCCCTTGCGCAACAGGGGCAGGGCGTCGGCATAGCGGCCTTCGCGGCGATAGATTTCGCCCAGCGACGCCAGGGCGTAACCGCGCCACGGGTGGCTTTCGCTCAGGTTCGCCTCGGCCAGCTCGACCGCCTTGAGCGCCAGGTCCTCGGCGACCTCGGGGCGGCCGGCGTCGGCGTTGAGCTGCGCGGCGGTGCCCAGCGCCGACACCGTGTCAGGCAGCTTGGGCTCGGTCGTGTAGCGCACCTCGGCCGAGCGGCGGACATAGTCGGCGGCCTCACCCAGCTTCTTTTCGCGATAAAGCAGCATGCCGAGGTTGAAATAGTTGTGCGACAGCTTGGGCGAATCCTTGCCGTACATCGCCTCGCCGACGGCGATGCCCTCGGCCTGCGCCGCCTCCGCGTGCGGATAGTCGGGCAGAACGACGTAAAACGCGCCGATGTCGCTCATCAGCGAGATATATTCGTCCGAGTGCGTCAGGTTGGCCGAGCGGAACAGGTCGCGCGCTTCCAGCAGCGGCACGATGGCGGCGCCGGCGCGGTCGAGCTGCGCCTGGCCCGACAGTTTGTTCATGGCGTAATAGTCGGGCTCGGCGCGCCCGGCCAGGGCGGTCGCCAGCAGTTTCGGATTGGCGGGACTGAGGGCGCGCGCCGCGTCGATGGCGGCGGTCCAGGCGGCGAGCGACGCGTCGATGTCCTTGGTCGGGTCGAGCGCCTGGGCCTTGTCGATCAGGGCCTGGACGGCGATCTCGGCGCTGGATGCATGGGATGCCACGGGTTCGGCGGCGTGCGCCGCGACCGGCGCCGTCAGCGCCAATACCCATACCAGACCCGCGCCGTGCAGCAGACGGCGTGCCCCCTTGATCGTCATGTTTCGTCCCCGGAACGAAGGTTTTGGCGAGACGATGATCTTCCTTCTCCTCCCCACATCGTGGGGAGGAGAAGGAAGCGAATTGCGCTGACCGCGCAAGGGCGAAGTCCGCGACGGAGGGGTACGTTATCTGCTCGGGCAGGCGAGAAATGACACAAGCGCGGAGCAGGTTACGTACCCCTCCACCGCTTCGCGGTCCCCCTCCCCACGATGTGGGGCGGAGAAGGTCGTCTAACCCGAACTCATCTTAATTCTTTCCACGATCAAAGCACAGCTTGCCTTCGTGCGCCAGACACCGGAGAGCGACGTTACGCGGCCTTTTGTGACAAAGCCTGTTAGGTCGCCGCCTAACAGGCTTTGTAAATTGCCGGACACGCCTGTCCCGCCCGACACTGGCGCCCATCACACAACGGGAGGCAGGTATGAGGGCGTTGACGAAATGGCTGGCGGCGGGAACGATTGCCGCCGCACTGATCGGGCCGGTGGCGGCGAACGCGGCCAGCTTCGGCTTTGGCGGCGAACAGTACCCCAAGGTCGGCAAACCGGCTCTGTTCGATCCGGCCGCCGACCACAGCGCCGACACCGGCTTCCTGTGGGTCAACGCCCCCGACGGCGCAAAGGGCGTCAAAAAGGTCGTCATCCCCTTCTTCCAGGTGCAGTTCGTCACCGAATCCGACGCCAGCGCCATGGCGCGCGGCGGGGCGACGTCGGACACCCTGATGATGCTGAAAGGTCCGACGCCCGAGCAGATGCAGGCCATGACCGACGCGCTCTACGACAATCTCGTCACCCAGCTCCAGGCCGCCGGCCTCGAAGTCGTCGGCATCGACCAGGCCAAGACCTATCCCGCCTACGCCGCCATCATGGCCGACGCCAAGCCGTCGGGCGCGGAGGTCAAGGGCATGGGCAAGGTGACGTCCAATTTCTATGCGCCGCACGGCATGGGCTTCTACCTGCTGCCGACGACCTTGCCGGAATATTCCGGCGGCGGCAATTTCGCCGTCATGGGCAATCAGGGCAATGTCCGCCACGAAGGCGAGCTGCTCAATCAATCGGGCGCCGCCGTGCTCGGCTTCCGCGCCGTGGTCGACTTCGCCAAGATGAAGTCGTCGGACAACACCTTCGACGGCCACAACCACATCTTCATCTGGACGGGCGGCAAGGCCGGCGTCGCCCTGCCGCCGATCGCCACCCAGATGTTCCTGCTTACGCCTTCGGCCAAGGGCACCATGATGGACCCGCAGAACCGCATGCGCATCGAGGTCCAGCAGCCTTTGATGATCGACAGCGGTGCCATCACTTCGGTCGACAATTCGACGACGGGCGGCCAGAAGCTGGGCTCGGTCGCCGGCTCGGTCTTCGGCGTCATGAGCGGCACCGGCCTGCACATCACCCAGCAATACGACGTCAATGTCGATCCGAAGGTGTGGCAGACCGACGTCCAGGCCGCCATCGCCGGCGTCGAGGCGGCCATGGTCGGCAAGCTCAAGGCCGGGTTGTAGCCTATTGCCTGCTGGCGCGGGGGGTGTCACATGTTCGTTTGCAAACCCATCGTCACGCCATTATTCGCACCGGAAGAAGCCATGTCGGGACTGTCGCTGCTGCTGATCGAGGATGAACGCGACACCGCCGCGATCATCATCGACGTCCTGGCCGGCGACGGTCACGGCGTGACCTGGAAGGAGCGCGGCGCGGACGGCCTGAGCGCCGCCGGCAGCGTCGCCTACGACATCATCATCCTCGACCGCATGTTGCCCGACCTCGGCGGCATGGACATCGTCAAACGCCTGCGCGACGCCGGCATCGCCACGCCGGTGCTCATGCTGTCGGCCCTGTCGCGCAGCGAAAACCGCATCGCCGGGCTGGAGCAGGGCGCCGACGACTATCTGGGCAAGCCGTTCGAACCGGCGGAGCTGATCGCCCGCGTGCGCGCGCTCAATCGCCGGGCCGGTAATCCGGTGCCCAGCGCCGTCATGTTGTTCGGCGACCTCGAACTGCACGTCAAGGCGCGCACCGCTCACCGCCAGGGCCGCCATCTGGCGCTGAGCCCAAAGGAGTTCGAGCTGCTGAAATTCCTCATGGACAATGCAGGCGAGGTGGTGACGCGGCAGATGCTGTTGCTCAAGGTGTGGAACCTGGCCTTCGACCCGCAAACCAATGTCGTCGACGTCAATATGAGCCGCCTGCGCCGCCAGCTTGAGGAAGGCTTCGACACGCCGGTGCTGGAAACCGTGCGCGGCATGGGCTTTCGCCTGATCGCGCAACCCTGTGTGCCGGCCGGAACTTCGTGATCCTGCGCCGCCTCCTCGATGCGCGGACGTCCCTGGCCGCCGGTCTGGCGGTGCGCATCGCCGCCGCCGCCCTGGTCGTCTGCGTCTGCGTCTTCGCGCTGGTCTATGCCCGCTTCGCCGACGACAGTTACCGCGCCCTGCTGGGCACACTCGACACCGACCTGGCCGGGCTGGTCGACATCTATGACGGCGGCGACGAAGCCAAGCTGGCGGCCCATGTCAACGACCGGCTGAGCCTGTCGCCGCGCAATCTCGACCGCCTCTATTACCGGCTGGAGGACGCCTCGGGGCGCGGCCTGGCCGGCAATCTGTCGACCTTGCCCGCCATGGGCGCCGACCGCTCCGAAGCCCGGCTGATCCGCATCGACGCCAAGCCCGTACTGGTCCGCGTCACCGTGCTCAGGGGCGGACTGCATCTGGCGGTCGGCCGGTCGGGCGTGTCGCGCGCCAAGGCGTTGAGCACGCTCCTGCGCCTGTTCGTCGGGGCGTCGCTGCTGATCGTGCTGGCGGCCTTCGCCGTCGGTCTGGCGGCGGCGGGCGCGCTCAAACGCCGGGTCGCCGCCATCGACGCGGCCCTGCACGGCGTGCAGACCGGCCGGCTGTCCGACCGCGTCGCGGAACGCCCGGGCGGCGACGAGGTCGATCAGTTGGGCCGCGACGTCAACCGGATGCTCGACCGCGTTGAAAACCTGATCGCCGCTCAACGCGACGTCACCGACAACATTGCCCACGAAACGCGCACGCCTTTGATGCAGCTCGACGCCAGCCTGATGAAGGCGCTCGACGCCACGCGCGATCCCCGCGTCACTGCCGAACTGGAAAAGGGCCGCGACCAAATCCGCGGCATGTTGCGCCTCTACGACGCCCTGCTCGACATCGCCACCACTAAGGGCCAGTCGGGCGACACGGCGTCTCTGAGCGAAATCGACCTGTCGGCCGTCGCCCACAGCCTGGCCGAACTTTACCGCGCCAGCGCCGAGGAGGCCGGGCTGATCTTCGCCGTCGACATCGCGCCCGGCGTCATGTGCCGCGCCGACGCCATGCAGATGTCGCACTTGATGGTCAACCTGCTCGACAACGCCTTCAAATACGGCGCCGACGGCGGCTATATCGGCTTCGCGCTTCAGCCGGGACCGGTCGTCACCGTCGCCGATCGCGGCCCCGGCATCGCGCCGGCCGAGCGCGAAGCCGTCTTCCAGCGCTATCACCGCACGCGAAAAGGCGAGACGCCCGGCCACGGTCTGGGGCTGGCGCTTGTCAAAGCCATCGCCACGAGGCATGCTCTCAAGGTCCGGGTCGAAGATTTCGACGCCGACGCGGCGTCACCGGGGGCGCGCTTCATCGTGTGGGGGAACACGGCGGCATGATCCGTCAAATCGTCATCATATCCAGCCTGCTGGCATGGGCCGTGGGCGGCGCGGTACTGGCTGCCGATGCACCGAAAACTCTGGCGCAGGTCCTGGCCGCGGGTGAACGTGCAGAGGCGGCGAAGGACGCCAAAGAGCTTATGAGCGCGGCGGCCGCGCTCGATGCCGCCGGCGCCCATCCCGAAGCCGATACGCCCAATCTGGCCCGGCAATGGCGCGCCGAAGCCCTGGCCTGGGGCGCGAAGGACGACGCGCCGTGGCGTGGCCGGACGCTGGGACCCGCCTATCGCCGTGGCCGGGTGGGTGGACATTCGACCTTTACGACGCGTCAGAGTTTCAATGCCGGACAGAGCGCCGAGATCAGCGTCGCCACCCTGTCGGGCGGGCCGCTGGATTTGTCGGTGCGCAATGATGACGGTGACCGGACGTGCCGCGTCAGCGTCTCCGAACGCGAAGGCGGCTGCCGCTGGATTCCGGTGTGGACGGGGGTGTTTACGCTCACGCTCGACAATACTGGCGACGACGCGTCGGTCTTCTATATCGTCACCAACTAGAAAAGCGACAGGGCGGCGCCCAGCTTGCACGACCCGGCGGCTGCCTGTTCGCGCGCGGCCTGGGCTTCCTTGACGGCGACCCCCAGCATGGCGTCGCGCGGCGGCAACTGGCCCTTGATGGTCACATAGGGTTTGTGCGACGCGTCCTTCGGCGCCATGACGAACGGATCCGCCGTGTTCATGGCATCGCCGAACGCGCCGAGGTCGAGCAGCTTGTTGAGCGCATCGAGATTATCGATGCCTTTAACGTCGTTGCCGACGGTGAAGGTTTCGGCCTTGTCGCCGTTGTCGCCGGGCAGGTAATCGTTATTGACCTCCCAGCTCGCCTTGCCGGTAAAGCCGCCTTTTGTGACGACATAGGCGTTGTCGCCGTCGGCATTGGCCAGGGTGTAGGAGCTGGCGGTGACCAGGTGAATCAGCGCGGACTCCCATGTCACCTTAGTGTCGCCCTCGGACCAATGACCGACCATCGACAGGCGGTTTTCGCCGGGCTGGGCTGCGGGCGCATCGGCGCCGGTCCAGCTGATCTGGTCGGGCGTAAAGGCGAAATCGAGCTCGACCGTGTAGCCGTTGTTTTCGCGCGCCAGCACGGTGATGGTGTGGCCCTGCGGGTTCGACGAACTGAGCTGGCAATCCGGCAGGTCGGCGGCGCACACCACCCCCGGCACCGCCGCCAGCATCAGACCCGCCAATAACCACCCGTGTTTCGAGATCATCCCCACCCCCGATTGCGTTCTATCCGGATTTTACCGGTGGCGTACCGCCGGGGCAATTTACAAAGCCTGTTAGAAAGCAATCGCCTCGGCATAGATGATGCGCTTCTGGTCGCGGCCGCTGGTCTTCTTGGTGGCCTCGAATTCGTAATAGCCTTCGCTTTCGGTAATGAGCAGGCGGCGCGCACTGAGCGGATGGGCCGCCGTCGTGCGGAACTTGACGTACTTGATCAGGTCCGGCCTGCGGTCGTGCACTGCCCAGTCGGGCAGGGTTTCGCCGCCGACGGGCGCGGCGTCGATCGCACCGGACAGTGTCTGGGCGGCCGTGCCGGTCGGGCTCGACGGCGCGGACTTGGCGTCGCCGCTGGCCAGCACCACCATGTCGCCGGCATCGCGCCAGCCCAGGACGTCGTCGAGGCCTGGATCGAGGAACTGAATCTTGAAGTCGACCAGGCCGGTATCGAACGAGGCGTTGTCCGGCAGGGTGCCGTACAGATAGAGCTCGAAGACGTGGCTGTCGTTGGCGTCCGGGATCAGGATGGCCATGCGGTTGGGCGCGATCTGGAAGAAATCGCAGGTCACGGGCTTGGACAGGCAGGTATCGGCATCGACCGACACCGGCTGATAGCGCGCCACGGCCAGGCGCACGAAGGGATAATAGGCGTGCCGCGGCAGCACGACGGTGATGTCGGCGTACCATAGTTGACGCACCGGATCGTAACCGACCTGGTGCGGCGCGACCGAGTACAGGCCGTCCGAATCCGGCAGGGTCAGCTTGTCTGTGACGAAGGGCGGCAGGTCGGCGCCGGCCGATGCTGGCAGGCTTGTGCCCGGGAAGGCCATAGGTCCCTGCCACTTGGCCAACGAAAAGGCGTTGGCGGGCGGCGACGCGTCGGACATCGGATTGCTGAGGCTGGCGGGATCGCGGCCCCACTGGGTGATGTGCGGGTCGTTGTGCGCGGTCTGCTTGACCGTGGCGGCGACGACCGGTTGCGGCAGGACGACGGCCAGCATTTCGTTATAGCCCGTCGCCATCCAGGGCCGGTTGAGATAGACGCGCAAGCCCCCGATGCGCTTCGACACCGTGGCGGTGCCGGCGACATTCGACATGTGCAGCCAGCCGAAGGTCGGGATGACATAGGCGATGCTGGGGGCCGGCGGGCGCGCCGAGCTGCGCACCCAGGTCTCGCGTTGCTTGCCAGAAACGGTCTGTTTGGACGGATCGTTGCGGATGTCGGCCGGGAAGAATTCGCGGAAGCGGCTTATGGCATCGAGTGAATAGGAGACCTTGCGGCAGCGCGTGTCCGGGAAATGGTGCAGGGTTTCCAGCAGGTAGGGATTGGCGTCCTTGCGCGCGATTGCCTGCTGGACGACGGTCTGGTGGAAACGCACTTGGGCCGGCGCCGATTTGGCGTCGACATTCATCGGGTTGTCGTCCGGCTCGGTCCATTCGGCCTGCAGGTCGAGACGGCCGGTCGAGGCGGGGCTGAGCGTGTCGGTCAGCCGGACCGTGGCGGCCAGGTCCTGGGCCTTGCGGGCAGTGCCCAATGTGTTGATCTGCGGCGTGACCAGTGGCTTCTGCGTGGCGTGGACGAACTCCATTTCGCGCCACGGCGAGAACATCCAGTGCTTGCCGTCGGCCATGTCGGACGCGGCCTTGGGCGGTCGAACCCCGGTCATCTTGGCCCACAGCGCCATCTGGTTCAGGCGGCCCTTGGGGAGGATCGAGCTGATGCGAATGCGCTGGCGGCAGGCCTGGGGCATGGGGACGGTGACGACATTGCCGGTCACGCTCAGGGCCGTCGCGGTGGCGTCGCCCTTGATCAGGACGACGGTGGCGTTGGGCCAGGCCTTGGAGTCGTAGAGCGGCACCTTGACCCACTGGTCGAAGCGTTTGCTGCCCAGCGTCATCATCTGCACCAGAACGCTGTCGGCCATCGGATCGGGCAGGTAGGGCACGATCTGGTTCGGCGCGGCCGCCATATAGGTCACCGGGTCGTTCTTGGCGCCCGGTATGGGCTCCAGCACGGCCACCGGGATGGTGTCGAACGGCTTGTCGCGCTCGCGCAGCAGGCCGTAGAGATTGCGGTCGGGCTGCCCGGCGCCGTTGTCGAGCACGCCGTGCTGTTCGGCGAAACGCTGCGTGACGCGTGGCGGGGCCAGCATGCGCGCGGCCGTATCCTTGACCGGCACATGGTTGCGCGTGCCGTCCGGCGTCGTCGCGTCGTTGGCGCCCGAATTGTAGCTGCGCACGGCGACGCGCGTCATCGATTCGCCCCACAAGGGCTTGATCTCGGCGATCAGCGGCTTGTCGGGATCGACGGAATGGCCCGGCAGGACGACGGCCGGGCTTTCGACCGGCTCATAGCGCAGATAGGGCGCGCCGATCGGCGAAATGCCCGACGGGCTGGGCGTTGTCACATCGACCGAATAGCCGGCCAGGTCGACCGTGCGCAGGCGCGCCGTATAGGTCTTGCCGAAGCGCAGGGCCGGCAGGGTGCCGGGTTCGACCGCATAGGTGGTTTTCAGCGGCATGCCTGGGCCAGGGTCGCCCTCGGACGGGCGCACCATCTCGGCCTCCTGCACGTCCATCGGCGTGCCTTCGGGCAGGATTTTCGGATTGTTTTTCAGCGACTTGGCGGGTTCCGGCGCACACAGGCTCCAGCCGCGCCACACGAAGATGCCCTCGGGCACCTTGTAGACGTCGTTGACGCTGGGGTCCGAGGTGTCGGCGGTCGAACCGAGCGCCAGGCTGATCGTGCCTTCTTCCCTGAAGGTCATGGTCTTCATGGTCGTCAACTCGGTGGGAATTGTCTTGCCCACGGTCGGCGTCAGCGAGGTCAGGCTCTTGCCCTTGGCCGACAGGAAATCGTAGGTGACGCGGCGCTGGCATAGCGAGCGCCAGGTTTCGGTCGCCGCCCCCGTGTGCAGCTCGGCGATGTCGATGCGGTAGCCGCGGACCAGGTCCTCGGCATAGAGGTCCGGGACGCTGTTGCTGGTGCGCAGCGTGTCATTGAGCGTGCCGGCGCGGTCGGCCTTTTTCGACACGTCGCCGGCGCGATCGTCCTGGACCAGCATGATGCCGGCGGTGCGCAGCGAGTGTGCTGGGACGGCGTCGTCGCTGGCGTAGTTGGCGTCGAAATCGTCGTCATTGTTCGCCGACGGCTGGGCCGTCAGCATGGTGCTGGCCAGCTGGCGCAGCTTGAGCGCCGCGCCATCGATGTCGAGCTGTTGCAACGACACGTCGATCGGACCCTTGGCGCCGAGGACCAGGAAGCGGCCGGCGAAGCGCGCCGGGTCCTGCGGCGCGGCGATCAGGCCCGACGCGTCATGGGCGCACACGGTGAACGGGCAGCTGTCGCGGGTCGCCGGACCTGCGTCCTTGCGGTCGAAAGACGCACGGATCTTGACGGCATTGGCCACCGCAGTCACGGGCACCGACACCTCGATGAACAGGCCGCACGCCCGCGCCAGGCGCGGATGGTTGCCAAGCGCGGCGACGATGCGGTGGAAGTCGATTTTGCGGTGCAGGGCCGCGCCCGTCGGCGGCAGGGGCGCGGGCTTGTAGCCCTTATAGGCAACCTGCTCGCGGTGGCCGGCGGCGTCGGCTTCCTGGACGATATCGCGTGGCGCCTGGAGCGGTTGGTGGTACAGGCTGACCAGGTCGAGCAGTTCGGGCAGGTCGTAAGCCTTGGCGGCGGCGGTGATGCCCTTCATGCGGATGGCGCGCATCAGGTTCGACGGATTGGCGAACGAACCGCGGTCGAGCAGCGGCATCTTCATCTGGCGATAGGTGGTGCGCGTCGGCAGCTCGTCCGAACTGACCTTGGCCAGTTCGGTATAGAGCGTCTCGATCGACTGGGCCAGGCGTGACGCAGGATAGCTGAGCAGGGTTTTCTTTCGCAGGTCCAGCATGGCGTGGTCGTAAAGCGGCGTCGTGTCGATGTCGAAGAGCGCGGCATAGACGATGGGATTGGGCGCCGATTCGATCGTCAGGCCCGGCACCGGCACATCGACGCCAGCGGCGCTGCGCATGGTCAGTGACAGGCTGCCGTGCGCAAAGGCTTCGGGCCAGTTCTGCCAGGCCTTGGGCGCCTGGTTCAGCAAAGGATCGCCGGTCAGCCCCGTCAGGCGCGGCGAAACGATGATGCTGAGGTGCTGACGGCCGTCCTTCACCTCCTGCGGACACACGGTCCAGACGACTTTTTCAGTCAAGGCCATAATGGTTTCCCCTGGATTTTTCGTGTGTTACGCGGCGGCCGCGAAAGCGTCGCAATAGTCCTGCCAGACGCTCTCGTCGCCGATGAAGGCCTTGAAGGACGGGTCGGAATCGGAACCGGCGAACTGACGCTCGACCGTGATGTCCTGCGAGCAGCTGAAGAACAGGATGTCGATTTCGACGGTGAGGGTCGCCGTGCCGTAAAGCCGCGTCGCCGAGCCCTGCTTCTCGTAGTTGAGCGCCAGGTGGAAGACGAGGCTGACCGTGATCAGGCCCAGCACGTCGAGATGGCCGCCCATTTCGACATAGGCGTCGAGATGGACCAGGTGCTGGTCCTCGACCCACAGGAAGTGGAAGCCGCCCTTGACATAGACGCCGCCAGACGCGACGCCCAGGTCGATGGAGATCTGCGCGCCGAACTCGATGGCCGCTTCCAGCTCCTTGACGCCTTCAGTGCCTGCCTTGATGGCGAAGAAGCCGCCGCCGCCGAACAAGGAGATGGTGAGGTTGAACGGGTTCTGGCGTTCGGCGAAGTTGAAGCGCGCCGTCGGGCCGGCGCCGACGAAGGGCAGGTCGAAGCCCGCGCCCAGCGACACGTTTTGCAGGCTCATGGCGCCGAGGCTGATCGTCGGCAGGGCCAGGTCGTAACTGGCGCTGATGCCG
>FTIZ01751983.1_pt1 | contig 18323 bp, 20 predicted proteins | sample 1658381 | NCBI WGS metagenome assembly FTIZ01 (sample SAMEA3914822, study PRJEB12502) | metagenome | biome: forest; material: soil | place: USA | collected 2012-03-12 | depth 0.1 m
CAATCCGGAACCCGCAGACTTCGTTATGTGCTGGGCTGCTGCGGACTTTGAGCCCAGCCTGACCCTCCCCGATGCCAACAACGCCCAATTCACCGACCTGCTTGACGACGGCAACGCCCAGTTCACCAACCTGCTTGACGACTTGCTTGGCGACGGCATGCCTTGCACGCAAACCTTTGATGTCGACCTGGGGGCTGTAAACATTGGTGCGTTTGTCGAGGGCTCGGCTAGTTTTAGCTTCGGCCACGGCCTCGACGGCGGCTTCAATGAGGGCATTAACTTGGGCGAAGCCGGTCTCGACTGCAGCTCGGTGCCGCTGATACCACTCTTTGGCCAAGATCAAGGTAATTCGGCTTGTTCTCCTCAGTCATATCTCGGCCGGGTTTCCCCGTCCCTTTGCAACACTGGATCTGACCCCGCTGGATCTAGTTCTTTCTTGGCCTGGCCCAAAAATGCGCATGTCTGGGGATATTCATGCGCCGCTTCTCATGCACGAGGGGCTACATTGCCATTCAGGAGCACATCAAGGCCCAGAATACGGGCCCATTGGCATTGACAACAGTCTCACGTCTCCGAACGCCCCAGGGCCAGAGCAATGGCTGGCCCCCAGCGGTGGTGTTGGACCGCGCGGGCATATTGCCAGGCCGCCCCTTCCTTGCAATACCATGGACCTGAGCTCTCCGTTTACCGCTGAGACCAGCCGTGATGCCTCAGGAGCCCATCTGGGCAACGTCGATCCCAAGCCTCACCCTCAAACAGTGCGGAAACGAAATCGGCACTCGGAGACTCAATGGAAAGAGATTCATAAGCATCTCCGCCGAATCTACATCGAGAAGAAGAACACTGCAGAGGAGGTTCAGTTTGCGATGTCCGTAATACATGGGTTTGAAGCCTCGTAAGTGGAGGTAAACGTATCCCGCATGTCTCTTTGACGTCCGCTGACGCTCTGCCATTTCCAGCTGGAGCACATACAAAAAGAAGCTGGCAAGCTTGGGGGGGAAGAAAGTTCGCATTCGAACTGCCAAAGAGCTTCCGGGGGTACACCCAGGTGGCTCTGTCCGGGAAGAGCTCGGGACACCCAAGGTCCTCAACGTCCTGTCAGAGCAAGCCAGGGAGCTGAGGGCGGAAGAACAGCGGGCTGAGAGAAACAAACGCAAGAAGGAGAGGGAAGGTCGGAGACAACACCAAATTGAGAGGAACAACAAAAAGGGGCACAAGAAGATACACAAAACACCCGGAATAGGACAGGGCCGCGTACGCTCGACGGCGGATCCCGGCAAACCCAACATCCCGCGCCCTCTCGAGACGGTATATATCACCCAAGAGGAGCTTTTCCACGCCATAGACTCGCTTCTCAAGGGCCTGTTTGCCGCTGGGAGGCAGGGGAGTTGGGGCGCCGACGCCTATGCCGATCGCTTCAAGCCCCCGCCGGGCATGGCTCCCGACGCCGCGCTCCAGGCTTGGGCAGACTAGCAGCTGATCTCAGACCAAGTTGCGAGTATTCAGATGCTCGCCGATGCGCAGCTGTTCCGGCACGTCCACTTCATGCTCGGACAAGTGCTGGCAAGGCTACAGGCGGCGGCTCGGACGAACGACCCCAGCTTCCTAGTCCATTTTTGGACCATCTGCCATGTGCTTATGAGCATCCCGGTCCGCCGCGGGGGACAGGACGCGCGGGGGACGCCATGGCTGGGGTGGTTTCTTCGCCAGCTGAGACAGGTCTTCTCCTTGACGTTTGGCGAGCACACGCTGGTAGTCATGGTGGACATGCTACTCCGAGTCTGGGCATCCTCGGCCCACGACCTCAAGGCCACACTCGGGCTGAGCCACTGGAAAGCCATTCATACCTTGGGCAAGCTTATCGGCAACAAACACAAAATCGTTCTCAACATGAGCGTCCGCTGCGCGCAGGCGTGGAAGAGCAAGTTCTCAACCGCGAGCACGACGATCGAGTGTCTGCACCAAGCGTCTGTTGACGCCGTCGCGCGGAAGCTTGACGACCAACAGCGGGCCGAAGCGGTCCTGAACTATCTGTCCGCCGTGGCAAAACCCAAATACAACGAGCCCGAAGTAATCTCCGAGGCCGAGCGAGTGCTGAACTGGACCGGCGCTATTTGCCGCGAGGCACGCCAACAAGCGAGGCTACAGCACGACTCGGTGACGCGGGCGTTCATCTTCTCGTCGCAGCTGCTCGCGACGCATCACCTCGAGCCCCGAAAAAATCCGGGCTTTGGCCAGGCGCTGCGGGCGGCCGTGGCAGCGGCGGAACTTGAGCTCAGCTATAAGTACATGGGCGAAGCGATCGAAATCCTGCGGCACGGTGACGTAGAGTGTCGCGTCCGCGCCGCGTCCCTCTCCAGGCGTTTGTCCACATGGATCAAGGGGCGGCCTCAGAAACATGGAGGCAGGAAGCACCAGGAGGCGGTAAAGGAAGAAAAAAAGCGGGCGCTTGATGAGAGGAACCGGACACGCGAGATTGTTCAAAGCATCACCAAGGGACAGATTAAGGGGGCCCGACGCCGTACGTGGGTGCGAGGAAAGCGAAAAGAGCACAGAGATGGACGACCCCTGATGAGGGATCTTTTGGTCGCGTCTCTTTCGGCTTGAGATGGTGCGGAGTGCGACAGGAGCGGGGAGGGATATATCATGCGCGGATGCGGAGCATCCATCCCGAGATGTAGAATCCCGACCGAGATACAATGCGCCATCCTATCAATTTCTCTTTGTGTTCTGGGCTGTTGAGGAGGTGGTAGACGTGGGGATGCTTGTGCTAGAAGTTGTCTCAAAAATCTAGTAACTATTGATCCAACAATGACCTGCGAGGGAACGGGAGATGGTGAAACTGCCCGTCCAGGAGCCGGACCTCTCCGATACCTGTCATCGCTACCGACGACACCGCCAGCAAACACCTTTGGACAACCATGATGCGTCCTTTAACCACCAGCGAAGGCCGTCTCTTCTGTCAAAATCGTACGCGGGTTATGTACGTTGACCACAACTGGCGGGGTTCAAGAGAGAGCTTTTTCGGAAGGGTAGGGCTCCCAGGGGACGAGATGCCCTCTTGTTTCGGAGAGTACCTCGTTCACCCTGGTCCATCGGTATTACCGACACCATTCTCGGCTTGCTTTGTGGGATTGTCGGGGTGGAGTCCGTCTCGGAACTCAAGTTTGTGATCCCTCCACTTGCCAAGCCCATACTGCGGACCGTCGAGGGGATGGGACGGAACGACTATTTCCTCACGGCCGCGACCCTCCGTGAGCGAGAGTCCGTTGGTACAATGTACGAGCTGTTCAAAGAACTCGACTCGTTTGACGTCCCCGACGTCGACGGCTTCTTTCCACTGTCACAAATCCCGCTATATACCGCGCCTTAGGCGGTTCAGCCGTATTTTCTAAACACCACTACAACGTCATCCTCGACGAGGTTAAGGTTGCGTTGTGGCAGCTCCTTCCAACAGTCTGCCCAGCTCGTGTCAAAACTGGGCGATGAACGAGCGATTCTGAAAGCTCTAGGGTTCAGCAAATGCGACCCAGCTTGCCTCTGGCTCGCGAGAATCCCTGCGCTGTTGATTGATCCTCGTTTTCCGGCCACCTCTGGGCACCCACTGCCAATTTTATCACCAGGAAGTTCGATAATCTCTCTGATTTGGTGTGTCCTGCGCGCGAACGACGGCAATAGTTGGCTCCAGGGCTCATGCAGCTGGCTCAAGACGCCTCCCCTCCCGGCTCATTCGCCGGCTGCGCCTCGACCCCGCATGGCGACGTCCAATGCCACGCTTGCAGCCTCGTCTTGTGTCCTTGGCACCTCAGAATACCTACCTAGGTAGGTAGGTACCTAACGCGGACCCGAGCCCAAATACAACTGAAAATCTGAAAAGCAGGCACGCATCGGCACAACTTTGTCTGATACAATACAACTATTTCCGTCCATGGATCCCCTGAGCATTCTTTCCATCGCCGCGGCTGTCGTCGCCTTCGTCGACCTTGGAGGCAAGCTCCTCAGCTCCGCATCAAAACGCTTCAGGGACACGGACCCGGTTGACCTGGCGACTTCCCTAGAAGACTTGACAAGGGAAGCGGCACATCTCGGTCATCTAGGCCACCGGATTGAGAGCATGCATAAGATGCCAGAATCGTCTGCGAGTCAGAACCCAGAATTCGATGCCCTTCTTGCCGAGCTGGCGAGGGAGGCCACCATCGTGTCGAAAGATATCGAGGGCTTGGTCACAACGCTGCAGGCCACCGACAAGACTCCTCACCAGAAAAGATCTTCACGTCTGCATCTGACGAAAACGTCAAAGGACAGAAGTGACGATACCGAGTCTTTATCGAAGACAATACAGAACGCCCAGCAGAGGTTGGGCATGATCAAAGAGTCCATGATGTCGACGGTATTGACCTGCCTCTGGTACGTGCCGACAGCTTTGTTTTCTTGTTGACCACTTCTGAAGCATGAACTGCTAGGGCCGATTCAAGATCCACGGCGGAAGAGATTTTAAAGATACGACTTTTCCTTGGTGACGAGCATGCCCGGCGCTCTGTACCTGCCACGGCTCGTACCACAGCTCCTCCGTCACAGCTCGGACTTAGCCTGAGCCTTGAAGACAGTCAGAGACAGCAGTTGATCCATAAAATCTGGTCTCAAAGCTCAGATCCCTCGGACCAGCTGGAGCCTCTTAGGGAAGACATTGAGTCGGACTCGGCCGGGTTGAGATTGTCGCCACGCTCTCCAAAGGAACTAGAACAAGACATTCTCCACAGCCTTTGGACCGACGACATGGGTGAACGAAGGGCTGGGATACGCCCGGCGCACGAAAAGACCTATCGGTGGATATTCGAGCCCCCCCAAACTCCCGGAAACGTGCCCAGCAACGCCCCGCCATGGTCGAACTTCGTGAACTGGCTAGAGCAGGACGACAGGTCTCAGATTTATTGGGTCACCGGCAAGCCGGGCTCGGGAAAATCGACCTTAATGAAGTACATCGTCGAGAGCGGGCACCTCGAAAACCGTACGTCAAATTCGAACTGTCACTATCCCCTTCCAGTCCTCTCGGGAATGTGGGGGGCGTATATGCTGCTTAACTACTCCCGACACACCCTAATCAGGAAAATCATAACTGAAATTGTTGGACAGATTTGAGGCGGTGGGCACAAGGACAGAGCCCGAAAACCGCCGTGTTTTATTCGTGGAACGCCGGCACTGATAACCAGCGATCCGAAAAGGGGCTGGTGAGGTCAATTCTCTACCAGTACTTGACACAGATGCCTGAACTGATTCCCGCCGTTTGTCCACGACGGTGGGCAATGCATCATGTTTTCGGAGGGGCCAGTCGTGTGAAGCTGCCGAGTTGGACCGAAGCCGAACTGCGCCAGGCACTCGACACGCTCCTGCCGCTTGCCCGCCGGAGCAACCATAAGCTCGTCCTTCTCATTGATGGGCTCGATGAGTTTCAAGTGGCGGACAACTTCCGATCTATCCTCGCCTTCGCCGAAGCGGTTCGGTCAGAAGGGGGTGCAAAGGTGTGCGCCAGCAGCCGCGAGTGGAACGCGTTTCAAGACTATTTCCGTATGCACCCAAGCTTACGGATGCAAGACTTGACGGGGTTCGACCTTGAACAGTACATCGACAGCCATCTCAAGGAGAGCGTTGCCTATGCCGAGCTGCGAGACTCACATGCAGAAGACGTGGATCGGCTCGTCAGAAGCCTACTTGACAAAGCCAGAGGTGTATTTTTGTGGGTTAGCATTGTCACGGATGCTGTCATGACTGGGATGGAGGCTGGTCAGACTATTGAAGAGCTGAGTCTGAGGGTCGAACAGTTGCCACCCGACCTGTCAGACCTCTACCAAAGGATTTGGGAGAGGCTGGACACTGGAGATCAAACCAATGCCGCGCGGCTGCTTCATATCTTCGATGCGCGCCTCAGTTGCCTCGATGCGAGGACCATGTTTGCGGCCGAGCAACCGGATGCAGACGCGGCGCTGAAGACGTGGATGTCCGGGCCGGCCCTGGAGAAACTGGTTGCTCGGAGGCTGCGAAGTCAGACCAAAGGCCTTCTGGAGATTTCCGAGTCTGGGGTCATCGATTATCTGCACCGGACTGCCCGAGACTGGGCGCGGGCCGTCGAGGGTCAGATCCGAAACGCGCTGCCCCCGGATTTCGACCCGAATCTGCAGCTCTTGTTGGCAAATCTGGCCATCTTGGATTTCATGCAAGCATCTACCTTTGAGGATTTCTGGCTCGAGATTAGCAAATGTCTAGAGTACGCGAGTAGGGTGGGCTTGCGTTCCAAGAAATGCGCGGAACCTCGCAAGCTTTGTGCGGCCCTTGATCGGCTCGACAGCAGTGCAACACGCCAACATCACGCTCGCTTCCAATCTTGGAGCCGGGGTTACTCATTGATCGGCCACCACGAGAACTTGCACTGGAGCAGCTACCAGTTCAGCCGAACGCATGATTGGGGCCTGAGTGTGCTGGCCAACACTTTTCTGGGCCTTACGTCTCAGTATGCCATCCTTCCCTACATCGAAGAAAAGCTGGAGGAATGTCCCGGCCTAGTCAAACCTCGGCGGAACGAGATCAGTCTCCTCGAGAATGCTTTGTTTGTCCCCGGATGGACACCTGGAGACCCTCTTGACTTTGATGGACTGTGGGAATTCCCCCAATGGCGTTTTTGGCAGCGAGAGGCCCTCATCCGCCTCCTTCTTGACCACGGCGCCGACCCACGCGCCGAGTCGTCATTGATCCGTTTCGTCTGTAAACTCGTGCAGACAAGCCAAAGGGACTGGCCGTTTGACGACGCAACCGCCCGGGCCTTGCCTCTCTACAAGATCGCGCCCGGCCTCTCTCGGTTTGGCGACAAAATTTTCTGGGAAAAGACGCAAGCCATGCTTGAGGAGAAGGCGAAGGGTCGTGGCAATTCACTTTCACGGTTACTGTCCAAACTGCCTATGCGTCGAGGCAGTTGACGAATCGGAATAGCGGAGGGTGTTCTAGATATATCTAGGTATGCACTTTACGATGCTAGGCCGGGAAGAGAGGGTCGTAGCGTAACTACCACAAGGCCCTTGTGATACGTCTCGTGGCCGTAACCAAGATCTCTAGTTGATCGGGCTCGTGATACGTGTTGTAAAGTACTCGGGATCTAAAGAAACAAGAGACTTTAAAGTTCCGTTTCGACCCAAGCCCGCCCAACAGACATATTTGGGAGCAACAACCAGAGTCACCATTCCCTCAGCGCCTCATCAGTCGTCCTGTTGGATCAAGCGGTCAAGCACCCATCCAGTATGTAATGCCCCAAACAAGCTCAGCTTCTTCAACGCCTCGACCCGTTTCCGGCCTCTCTCTATAGGATCCAGGCATTAAACTGATCTGACGACTGCTTATCACTCTGCCAGAAGCAGCCAGGGAATCGAGTGCAGCCCTTCCCCGAACCATTTGACGTACCGCCCCCGCAGCGCGTCCAACCAACCGTACGGGACGAGGTCGAGCCCCTCTCCGACGTAGGGCACAGCGAACCCGTCTTGATCTCACTTGTCTGTGACAGGGTCCGGGTGAGACTCCGCACAGCTCGACTGCCACGCAAACCGTAGAGGGATCATCTGGTACAGGTTCTCGTACTCGCTGCGCAGGCGTGTGCAGTGTGCGGGTGGCCAACTCGGCGACGACGTGATGCGTCTGCAGTAACCGCACAAGGCGGCGGAGATGTGCGAACAGACCGTTGAGCTCACGGTGTGAGATCCCCGGGGCTCCGTCGGCCGTCCGGGGAGAGTGGCGCACGAGGTATAGGGACAGGCTCGGCGTGGTCAACGTGCTGTAGTTCCCAGGGCTCGAGCGCGCCGAATAGGCTCAGGCTCTCGCTTTGGTGGGTGCTCGAGTTGCTGATTGCCGCCGTGTCTTTGGTGGTCCAGTGCTGGATGCGTCTAGTTGCTACCCAAGCATTGCTCAGTATTTGGCAGCGGGAGAAGGGGCGCACGAGCCGTTGCTGTTTCAAACGCGAGATTAGCGCTGTGGCAGGCGCCTCGTCTCCGCCGCGGAGGTCGAGCGACCTAAGCCATGCTGATACGTACATGGTGGCGATGAAGTTGATCTGGTAGAGGGTGCGGCAAACCTCCGTGAGCTCGTTGAGGCTGGGGAGGGCATCGCCTTGGACAGACATGCTTCCCCCTCGGAGCATCTCCCGGTATACGTCGGTCATGAGGTGCAGCCAGCCCATGTACTGGTCCTTGTCCGCAAGGTCCGAATCGTGGAACACAAAATAAAATCTCACGTCGACCAGCACCGTGCCTCGCTCGTTTCGCAAGACACTCAAAATGACGACGCGCCTCTAGGTCCTAAAGCGTCGGTATACAAAGCGAGCCGTAGCAACAAAGTGGGAGAGATCGCCAATGGCATCGATCTCTAACAAGATCGTGTCGAGCAACTGGAATGGCAGACCGCAAAGATGATGCTGGGATACGCCACGGGCGTTCGTCTTGTTCTCCATCTGCGCTGCGGGAGCGTCTTGAGCCATTTTGCTGAAGAACATGTGTGGAGTTGATGAAAGCAAGGTGAATGGCTCAGCCGTTGGATGACTGCATGCGAGTTTGGGAACCGTACCGGGACAGAACGCAACTTGAAGTGTGTAGTATCATGTTCTTATATTACAGTGCCTGCCTGTCGACATCACGAAGGGATCCAGCCCGCTCGATACCCCCAACCCAGTTCCCCAAATCCCATTCGTCTCGGGGTCTTTTATCTCCGAAGCACCAATTAACTGATCACACCCTGGAGATGGGAACATTGACGGTGGTGTTCCCAATGCGGCCATAAACCCCATTCGCATACATGACGAAGGTGTCCATCCGCACACCCGAGGACCTGCCCAGGTCAGGGGTGTGGTACATCACGAACCTGGGGTTGTTCTTGCCCCGGGCCTGCATGGCGGTCGCGATGGCGGTGCAGATGCGGGTGAAGTCGCCGGATCTGAAAACTTGCGGGCTTATCTGGTTTGTGCCGTTGGCGATGATGACGTACGTGGTCGAATCAATCATTCCGGCCAGCGTACTTGCCCACGCTGGTGTCACGTCGCCCGCGTTCGGGTGCGTCAGAGTGCGCGTGCCCGTGGCGGGGTGAAAGGTTGCAATAGCGACACAGTCGCCGAGCCCCGAGGTGTAGAGCACGTCGGCGCCATTCTGTGTAACCGTCGGGGCCATGTTGTGTCGGGACGTCATGGCGACAGGGATGGCGCGCGGGGGGCCACTTCCAACGGTGGGATCGGACAGGGCTCTCGCGGAAGCGGTGGGGGCGACGGCGTCCATTCCACGTCTAGACATGATGAAGGTTGTTGTGGTAGGTGGGCTGGCTGTGGCTTGATTGGTGTTCTTGATTGTTGTTTCTGTTGAGTCCTTGTTCGATGCTGAAGTGTTGCTGTGGTGCTGCTGAGAAGTGAGAAGTGAGAAAACTGCGAGATGCGTGGCTGTCTTATGTGCCTTGATCTTGTCGCGTTCCCCTCGTTGAAGCTGGCCACGATAACTCGTAAAGCTCGTATATGAGCCATAATTAGGATTTTGCTAGTTCACCGTCGAGACGCTTAGTGTATTGATGTCCTCGCCAAGATCATAGATGTCATTTTCACGGGGCACCATCAGCGTCGGCAAGCTTCAAAAAAAATGCCTGTGCCGCTGCCCTTCGCTGTACCGTACTGTGTGCTCTGCGATTGGTCCAAATCATGTAGGCAGTCGCATTGTGGTATGCGGACGCCACAAAGGTGCGCCCTAGTGTTGCTGCGCCGGAATGCCTCAAACCATGGCCGCCGTCGTCTCAGATGCGCTTACGTATTGAGGGTCATTTTACGAGGACGACGCTGTAATAGTCCCCGATACCCGGCTTACAGTCGGGCTCTAATTATACGCTGTTAAACGCACTAAAAAATTACCTGCATTGAATTCAAGGGCAAGTTTTAGGCCGTTTGAAATGTGGTATATTGGGCGAAGTCAGAGAATTGTAGAATTGTTGAAGTTGGAAAATGGTTGAATTGATGAGATGATGCCCGAGGCCCGAAGTATCTGTCTGCGGTACTGCAACCAAATTCGGCGGCTCAGCGCAATGAAGCACAATTTTCAGTTGGGCACGCTGCTCTGCCTCCGGTGACTTCATTTGTTGTCCAAATCGAACAACACCCTACATCTGTAGCAGAGACAAAACGTCGAGAAGATGGTTCTTGATGAGAGTCCCGTTCATTGTAAAAAAGTAGCGATGTCAGCTGGATGGCGCGGGGGTCAACTCCTCAAGCGTTGATGCCAGTCGCCTTGTCCCGGCGTTTTACGGGGCGATGGTCGCAGCGCACTTGAGTTCGCTAGGTTTTATTCGAGTTCTAATTAAATTCAGAGTATTCACGGGATACTCAGAGTCACCTCCGTCAATCATTCAGGGTCAAGCTCTCAGGGGCCAGGGGTTCTCTCACCCTCGCGTCAAGGCGACTAGGCCAAATACCCCTCCTTATCTGCTCTTTTCCCCATGAACCACCTCCCCTCACCACCAAAACCCCAACTCCCGTCCAGCTCACTCCCTCGCCAGCAACGTCCCCACAGCCTCCTCCACGGCCCCGGCACTCCCACAAACCAACCCCCCCCTCTCCCCACACCCAGCCACCTCCCTCTCCAGAACCTCCCTCCCATCCACCGGATCCACCGCCCTCCCTCCAGCACACTCCACCACCAACGCCAGCGGACACACCTCATACAGCCTCCTCAACTTGGCCTTGCTCTTCGCCGTCACGGGGCTGACATACACCCCCTGCGCCATGACCAGCATGTGCGCGACGTCCGGAACCAGGCCCCCGCAGTACCGCAGCGTGTACCCGCGCGCGACATACTCCCCGATCAGGGCGCGGTAGGCCTCATCCTCGGCGGCCGCGCGTAGGTTGGCCGGCGCGAAGTAGCGCGATTCCGGGGCTAGGGTGAGGGTCGGTCGTGTGATGTGCCAGACGCCACCGTCGTCGACGGCGAGTTCGAAACAGGATGTGTGGTTGTTGTTGGTTTCGTTACTGTCGCCCGGGATGCGCAGCGCGACGATAGCGGTCGTGCGCGGGCCGAAAACGCCGAGGATGGCGCCGATTTGGGCGGTGGAGGGCGCTTGGTGCAGGGCTGTCGCGCCGTCCCAGAGGGAGAGGATCGTGCCGACGGTCCAGTTGGCGGGGATGATGGAGCTGCCGTCGAGGGGGTCGAAGGCGAGGGTGTATTGCTCCTGTGGGGGCGTGGAGGAGGTGGTTTGGTGGGAGACGGGGCGCTCGACGGGGTCTTCTTCGCTGCTGGCTGTGGCGATGGAGGGGCAGGCGGTGATGACTGCGCGGATTATGTTCTCGGCGGTTACATCGACATTGAGTTCTGAGACGCTGTTAGGGGAGTTTTGGTTGAGGAGGGGAAGTAAGCGAGCGGCAAAGGCTTACGATCGTCACCAAAGGTGTTGGCGGTGCCGGCAGCCGCGACGTGGTGCGAGTTGCGGAACGCCACAGCAATGTCGGCCACGCTCTGAAGGAGGGCCGGAATGACCGAAGTGGTGAGGGCATCCCGGCTGCCGTCTTGTGGGAGGACGGACCGCAAGTGGGCGATGAGAGGCGAATCAGACATCTCCCCCGTGACGAATAATGCGAGTGAGAGATCTGCGCTTTTTTCGAGGGTTCTAGATTCTTGAGTTCCACGTCTTACTTGATCAATATTCTTTCTGTAAATAGTATCTCAAAAGTGGTTGGAGAGATGTTATGGGAAATTTATAGCCTCGTGCTGTGTGGGATGACGGACGGCGGCTTCGATTCAGGTTTAACTTCAACCAAGGTGATCTGTGAAAGATCAGAACCCCGCCACGCCGAAACCGCAACTGAGGGCTCAGGCCGTTCGTGCCAACTTCTCAGGGTTAGGGTCAATAGTTACCCCTGAGTCAGGGGCTTGTAAACATTGGGTCACTCGGAGGAGCTGAGCCGCCGAAAGACTGGGTGCCATTGAGTCTGTATTTTGTCGACTAATCACCTACGTCTAATTTCCAGTCCTGCAAACCAACCAGACAATGTCGCTGCCTTCAGTGTTCACGCCACCAGGGGGTTACCCCCGCCCCATCATGCGTGCGCCGCTCCCATGCTCTGAATCGCCTGGACCAGAGCCGGATAGAACTTGTCGGCAATCTTGACATCGCCCGATGCCGCCGGATGAATGCCGTCGTACAGGTCTGCACTCGTAAAGTTGGTCCACTGGTCCACCACCCAGATCGGCGAGGTTGTCGAGTTCTTGCGCGCCGCCCACGCAGGAATCGCAGCGTTGAGCTCCTGGACCTGCTTGTCCATGGCGGGGAGGGGAATGAGTTGAGTGACCTTCTGTTGTCAGCACAGTGCCACAAATATCCCGTATGCTGAGCTCTCACAATAATTCTCATGGCTGGGTTGCTGTCGCGCATCTGATCCACCAGCTTGTCGAGCGCGGCGAGCACCTGTGGGCCACCCAGCATCCCTCGGAGAATATCAACGGTGCCAAGATGCATGGTGATCACGTCGGCCGGGCTCTTTTTCAACCAGTCAACCAGGTAGTCCTGGGCCACAATGTCGGTAGCTTGGTAGCCTGGATGGCCCTCGTGGTCACGGTCGAATGGAAGGCCGTTGCAGTCCTCGCCCGCCCTCTGACTGCCGACTATGTCGACATTGTACCCTTCCTGCTGGAACCTGTCCCAAATCCAGGCACGCCAGCAGCCGTAGTCGGTGATGGAGTCGCCGAGGGGCATCCACCGCACTGCCGCTGTTTGCGCTAGAGCCGGAGCCAGGAGCGAGAAAGCGACCATCCCACGGAACACTGAGAAGGCCATCTTGATTGTGTTTGGAATTCGGGGAAATGTTGGAGTTGGGAGAGAGCCCGACTCGGGTGAAGGAAGAAAGCAGATATTAATTAATATCGATTTTTGGCAGAGGAGGCGGCTTTATCCGGTGAACCCCCTCCTCTTTGTTGCGCGAAACAACCCTCTTCAGCAAAGCGCAACCTCCTCCAGGCTTCGAATTTGACTTATGGTACCGCCCCAATGCTAGGGGTGTTAGTGGCTCCCAGTCGCATCTGTTTGTTGAGGGCCATTTTGAGAACCATAATCAAAATCGCTGTCGGGAAGATGATTTGAATGCTAAGTATAACCTTCCCTACGAAGTGCTTTGACCTCGAGAGATCTGAGATCATATTTTTGCTGGTAAACCAACAAAGCACGTCGTCAACCTGAAAAAACAAAACGGGCAATATACCCAAGGTGTAGATAAGTCAAGACCCCCCCCTTTCGGCAACCCCCATAAGGTGTTCGAATTCCGCAAGCATCTCAAGTCCCCCGCCCAAGCCAACAATAACGTGCCCAAGCAGGCAAACCCTAACCCCCCAGAAGTTAGGTAGGTACACACTGACTGAACTTCAATATCAAGACCGCCGATCTTCAGCAGCTGCAAGATCAAGTGCGTCCTCGTCATGGCTGAATGTCATCTACGGCCCCTTAGGTAGAGGGTGACTTCTCCAGGTATCGTGGCGAGTAGAGGAAATACTGGATCCGTCTTGTTTTTCGTCGATAGCAATTTTCTCATTTACGTGCCTCGGAGAGTGAACAAACAGTATCCCCCACCACCTCTGAAACGCTCCTCGGGAACTGCCAACCTAGGCTCTCTTTTGATCTCAATGCCAGCGAACCTTCTGTGCATTGTTCTCGCCTTCCAGATCTTCTTCAAGGCGCGCGGGGCCAATGGCAATCGGTTTTCGAAACCTTCCCATGCGGGCCACAATCGTGGCCGGTTTGCTGGTTCTTTTCACATGCTACAAGTTGTGTCTCAGGGTTGCAATCATCTAGCACGGGATGTCGATTGAAGTGAGTGGCAAAATGCTGGGGCTATCTTGCCCCCGGGTGAAAGAGGATTTGGCGGGAAGTGCATTCTGGCAGTGGAACTTGTGCACTGCGCAGTCTCGAGGTCATTCATACTCCCAAGCCACACAGCATTTCGTCCTGGTTAGGCACTGTGCTGTCTAGAAAAGGCTGCCTGCTAAATCTCAACATCCAGCAGCCCTTGACTGCCACTTCTCAGGGGTAGGGACATTGTGTGACCCCTGAGTCAGGGGCTGTGATAAACATTAAATGACTATCGACAAGTGACTCCAACGTTGATGAAAGCAAGCTTTATACGGTTTAAAACGAACTGGCAGGGTCTTCCGATAACAATTCTTTATCTTCATCTGCGCGACGTGATTCCTGAGTTCGGACGACAATGCGAAAAGGCAAGCACCACAAAAGACTTTCCACAATGCTTTGATCTAGTCACGCACTTAGAATTCAGGGCACAACACTTATTGTGCTTTGCATGCCAAAAGTCCAATAAATTTAGCTCTTGATCTCACCCATCTACTTCCATTCCCTTGCCTCTCCATTCTTCATTTCCCCAGTTCCCTGCATTATCTCCTTGCGTATTGCTACTCTCGATATAGGCGCCATGGAGAAACCCTCTCTCACCACTCTGGGTGGCCCAGTGACCGGCCAGAAAAGAGCCTACTCGGCCGCCAACTCGCCCAGCGCCGATTCCAAGGAGGTCCCTCACACCAAGGTTCTCCTTCTGCACTTGAACGTTCTCCTTTCCTTCAAGGACGCAACCACACGCACCCTCCGCGCGGCCATCTCCGAAGTCCTACCCGCTGCGGAAACCCCTGAGCTGACTGACGAGGCCATCTGGCTCGCCTTCTTCAAGTTCCCGGCTCTCAAAGAAATCCTCAAGCACCTCGGCATCCGCGACCTCACCCCCGAGGAAAACAGCGAACTGCACGACTGCTACCCTCGCGTCTTCGCGCAGGAGGGCTGGCCCCTGATTCAGCTGGCGCCCCACGCCAGAGAGTTTCTCTCGGAGGCCAAGCAGCGCGATGACATCTCTCTCGCAGTGATGTCCAACAACCTGGGCAAGGCGGCCGAGCTGCTGGACAGGTTGGGCGTGAGCGACCTCGTTGAGGCGGTCGTAGGTTCATTCCCGTGCATCCCTCACCTCTTCCAACAGTAATAATCACAAACCAGACCACGCCAGCTAACCTCCCTTCCGCAGATCCCGACGACCCCCAGCGGACCAGCCCGTAAGCAAAACCCCCTGCCACCATTAAATCTTCCACTAACCATCACAACAACCCGCCAGAGAGCCCCCAAGCCTATCATGAAACCCTAATCATCTCCCGCGCCCTCTACGACCTCAACCCCTTCTCCAACAAATCACCCGGCACCCAAATCTGCTGGGTTAAGACCACGCCTCCTACACCGACGACGCCCACCACGCCCACCACACAGAGCACACAGAGCACGATGACACTCAAGGCCGAGACCGAGTCTAAGGACAGTGACCGTAACGACACCGAGAACAGTTACCATGACGACAAGGACGTCAAAACCAAAGAGGGAGACAGCAACGGGATTGATCTTGTTGTTGAGGGACTGGAGGAGCTTGGGGTGCAGGTGTTTGGGTGGAACTGGAAGAAGGAGGAGGATGGTGTTGAGAAGATGGAGGATGATATTGAGAAGGTTGAGGGCGTGGAGGTGGTGAAAGTAGAGGACTCGGATGATGAGGAGGGGGTGTGATGGGTAACCCGCTGCTCATTATGAGGATTGACCAGGAAGGGGGAGTAGTCTAGGTCTAGGCACGAGGTGGAAGAGAGACCAGGATTTGGTGGTGCTGCCTTGTTGGTTGTGGGTGCTGTTTGTTCATTGTGCTGCGCACCCTGGTGATTTTGTTTCTTTCCTCCGTCATGACCATCGCCTTTTGCCCGCAGCAAGCGGGCAAACAAAAACGGATAACAGACACATCCGGACACCTTCTCCAGCCCCATATAAACAACGACGACCCCAACCCAGCCAACCCTCACGCAAGCCTAACATTCCTCACAATAAACTCATCCAAGCTCGTCAACCGTCCCGGCACCGCCGCCCTTGTCTCCCTAACCAACCTCTCCGTCTCCGCCCCATAATACCCACACTCCTCCACAAACCGGAACATACTCACCACCGGCCCCCTCGCCATCTCAGGCAAGAACCCCTTAAACGCCTCCTCCGGCACAACCACATATCTCACCGTCCTGCCCGTCAGGGTCGTCATCTTCGCCACAACCTCATCATACGAATGCAGCCCACTAGCCGCATACAGCGTCCGCCCCTCAAACCCCTCCAAATCCGCGAGTATCGCACCCACAAACCGTCCCGTATCCGCAACAACATCAATCCACGGAAACACCACATCCCCTTTAAAGATCCCCGCAATCGCATACACCCCGGGATACTCACCCCCCAACGGCCGCGGCGCCGACATCCCCGTCAGATTCTGCATAAACGCCCCCGGCGCAAAGAACGCACTCTTCACCGGCAAGCCGCGGATATACTCCTCCACCTCGCCGCGCGCATCATACGCCGGCACGACGTGCCGTCCCTGCGTCAGCACCTCGCAGTGCACCTCGGTGCTGTAGATGATGTACGCCGCTCCCGCGGCAACCGCAGCGTCCGCCGCTGCCTTGCCCTGCCGCACCTCGCGCGCCTTGGTGTGTGCGTCGTAGATGGTGCGGGTGGTGATGAAGACGGTGTGGGCGCCGGCTAGGGCAACGGTGAGGGAGGGTGGGTCGTCGAGGTCTGCTTGGAGGATCTCAGCGCCCTTGGCGCGCAGGGCGGCGGCTGCGGGTTGGGTGGGGTCGCGGGTGATGGCGCGGATTTTGTACTGGGTTGAGAGGGAGGGGGTGGAGAGGACGAAGGAGGCGACGGAGCCGCCTTGTTGGCCGGTGGCGCCGAGGATGGCGAGGAGTTTTTGGGTCATGGTGTGTGCGGCGCGTGGGGTTTTGGTTTGGGAGATGGCGTTTTGAGTATTTGGCGCATGGGTCTGACGTGCCGACTGGGAAGTGGGAGGAACTGGACCAGCTCGGGGCTCGATGGTTTATGGGACTCGTTCAGCTATTGGGTTCAGGTCGCGTTGTGATATCGTTCTGTTGCGCTTCCTCCACAGACAACCCTCGGTTAAGTCCGCTATGTCCGGCAGACGGGGCCGGAGCATGTCCGTCTTACCGATTAACGAGGGTTGCAGTTCGCTGATTTGAATCTTGCCAAGCACAAGCCGTCCCCAGATTGCCTCAACTGGTTACAGTGACCATATAATCCAACAGCGTTTGGAAGACGGGACGCAGCGCCGGTGGTTCCGTCAGTGAAGCCGCCGGGTTGTTCGGATGCCCCGCACAGTACGGCCCAGTGGCGAGTTGACCGTCCGTCCAATCCTTGATTCATCAGCAGAGTAAACGACCAGCTGTGTGGTGCTCACAATCCCAGATGCTGCGATCGACAGGCCCCGTCCGCCCTTTGAAGCACGCCCTTGCACCGCAACCGTGGGGAGCCTGTGTGGAAGGAAAGGCTCCGTTTGCCCAGCCTCGCGGTTTGGAACCCGGAGATAAACCCATGCACCGGAGATAGGCTAGATTCGAGAGTCCGCCGTGGGGATGCGGACAGAGTTGGAGTACCAAGGCGCATTATGGCACTGGAAACGTAGACCTCGATTCTCGCAGATCCCAGTTGCGGGGTGAGATTGCACTCGAAGCCTGACTGTCGCAGATGGCGTACATGGATAGAAGCCAATGTTGCATTCGGCCAAGATTATCCGCTTGCACATGGGCTGTTGTTAGCAGTGAAGTAACAGGGCCCGGACTTCATGCATGTCTGTCGACGCTCCTTATCAAGATCAATATCCATGTCCGCGTCGATTCCTATGCCGATCGCCCGGGTGTCCATGTCTACTGTTTCGGTGCTGGCCCCAGCCGAAATCCGCGGGGCCGTGGCCGTGGCCGCGATACGAGTGGTTGTTTCGGCCGGGGTGGCGCGGCTCGGGGTCCCGGATCGGCTCTTCGACCTCGACCTCCTGTTCTTCGTATTCGTCGTTGAAGTGGCGCGTGACAAGATCCTTCTCCTTGCGCGCCTCGTCGGCGTCAAAGACAAAGCGCTGGGTCCCTTCGCTGGGCGCTCGCTTGCGCTTCACCGAGCTGCTTCCTGGCAGGGAGGGATTTGTTGCGGGTGATGTGGCGGAGCCGGGTGTGACGGACCTAGTGTCTAGCACGTCGGGCGCGCATCGCTCGCACCACCCATGGTAGCGCTGGTGCTTCCCCTTGGCCACCAGGTTGTTGATGTCGATCTTGACGTCCATGACCTTGTTGAGGGCAAATCGAACACCGACCTTGGTGGACTTGGGAAACTGCGTATACAGGTCCAGCAGATCTAGCATGGTCTCGAGAACGCACGCCCTCTCGGTGTGCCACGCCGCGGCCGTCTTGAACTCGTTCGTCTTTTCC